>Ga0190272_10000180_pt1 | contig 38546 bp, 41 predicted proteins | sample Popmic504T_FD_133746 | JGI IMG/M metagenome (GOLD analysis project Ga0190272, IMG submission 133746) | Populus adjacent soil microbial communities from riparian zone of Shoshone River, Wyoming, USA - 504 T | ecosystem: Environmental > Terrestrial > Soil > Riparian zone | place: USA: Wyoming...
ATTGACGTCCGATTGACGTCAATCGAGCGTCAGACCGGGCCGGCGAGGGCAGGAGGGCGTGCCGGGCGGGTGGAGGCTTCCTCATCGCTCCGGCGTGCGCGGGAGTAGTCGACGGCGATCAGATGCCCTTCGGCGTCGTAGATCAGGGTCGATTTCTCGAAGCCGGAGTCGCGGTCGACGGGCCAGCGGTATTCGATGCGGCTGTCGGGCGGAGCGGAGCGCTTCTTCGCGTTCATGGCCGCGCGGAGTATGCGCCGCGCGTTGCGCAAAGGTGCCGCGTCCGATGTGCAGACCGCGTCCCTTTACACCGAATTTACGCCGCCTTCGTTTGCATACGACACCCGACCTCTAGTCTGCGCGGGCATGAAGCGACACGCCCGAATTGTCTCTACGCTGCTCCTCACCGTCGCCCTCGCCGCCTGCGGCGGGCGCGAGCAGTCCACCACCTCCACGGGCGGCGCGCCGGCCCGCTCCGACAAGCCGCTCACCATCAAAGGCTCCGACACGATGGTCATCCTCACCCAGAGACTGGCCGAGGACTACATGAAGGCTCATCCGGGTGAAGTCGTCCAGGTCAACGGCGGCGGCACCGGCACCGGCGTGGCGGCCTTCATCAACGGCACCACCGACCTGGCCATGGCCTCGCGTCCGATGAAAGACGACGAGAAGGCGCAGGCGAAAGCGAGAAAAGGCGCGGACGTCGTCGAGCACGCCGTCGCCCTCGACGGACTCGGCGTCTTCGTCAATACCGCCAACCCCGTGCAGCAGCTGACCATCGCCCAGATCCGCGACATCTATCAGGGCAAGCTCACGAACTGGAAAGACGTCGGCGGGCCGGACACGCAGATCATCCTCTACGGCCGCGAAAGCTCATCAGGGACGTACGACTACTTCCGCGAGCACGTCCTGGCCAAGGGCGACTTCGCGCCCGCCGTGCAGACGCTGCAGGGCACGGCCGCGATCATCAACGCCGTCGGCCGCGACAAAAACGGCATCGGCTACGGCGGCATCGCCTACGCGAAAGAAGCGCGCGCCATCGCCGTGCAGGCCGAGGGAGCGCAGCCGGTGGCACCGTCCGAAGCGACGGTGGCCGACGGCACGTATCCGCTGAGCCGCAAGCTCTTCTTCTACTACGCGCAGAACGCGCCCGAGCGCGTCACGAAGTTCGCGCAGTGGGCGGTGACGCCGGAAGCGCAGGCGCTGGTGACGAAGGTCGGCTACTTCCCGCTCAACACCGCCCAATGAGCCGGCCGCGTCACGTCAGAAACGCCCTCATGACCGGCGTCTTCTCGCTGGCCGGATGGGTGGCCATTGTCTTCATCTTCCTCATCTTTCTCTTCACGTTCAAAGAGACCACGGTTGTATTGAACGTGGAGCACATGAAGGCGTTCTTTCTCGCCAATCCGCCGGTGTGGCAGCCGACGTCCGACATCCCCAAGCTGTCGCTGATCCCGATCATCCTCGGCACGCTGAAGGCGACCGTGGTCGGCCTGCTGTTCGCCTGCCCGGTCGGCGTGGCCGCGGCGCTCTTCTCCTCCGAGTTCGCGCCGCCGCGCCTGCGGGAAGTGATCAAGCCGACCATTGAGCTGCTGGCCGGGATCCCGAGCGTAGTCATGGGCTTCTTCGCCCTGATCGTGCTGGCCACGTGGCTGCAGGACACGTTCGGCTTCGTCTACCGGCTGAACGCCGTCAACGCCGGCCTGGCCCTCGGCTTCGCACTCGTGCCGATCGTCTACACCATCTCCGAGGATGGGCTGGCGGCCGTGCCGCGCGCGCATCGCGAGGCCTCGTACGCCCTCGGCGCGACGAGGTTCCAGACGGCGTGGAAGGTCGTGCTCCCCGCGGCGGCCCCGGCGGTCTTCGCCTCGTTCGTGCTCGCGTTCGGCCGCGCCGTCGGCGAGACCATGATCCTGCTGATGGCCGGCGGCAACGCCGCGATCACGTCGTTCTCGCTGCTCGATCCGCTGCGCACCCTCTCCGCGACCATCGCCGCGGAGATGGGCGAGGTTGTCGTCGGCAGCGAGCACTACGCCGCGCTCTTCTTCATGGGCGCGCTGCTGTTCGTCATCACCTTCATCAGCAACACCGTCGGCCAGATGGTCATCCGCCGCATGAGCCGGCGCATGCAGGGGGCCGCGTCTTGAGGAAGGTCAAGGACCGCGTCTTCATCGCGCTGCTCGGCACGAGCGTGCTGCTGATCCTGGCCATCCTGGTGGTGCTGATCGCCAACATCGCCTATCACGGCGCGCGGCAGGTCACCTGGGAGTTCATCACCCAGCCGCCGCGCGACGGGCTGATGGCCGGTGGCATCTTCCCGGCCATCGTCGGCACGGCGGCGCTGGTGATCCTGATGTCGGTGGTGGCGGTGCCGCTCGGCGTGGCCACGGCCATCTACCTGCACGAATACACGCCGGCCGAGGGACTCACGCTGGCCTGGCGCCGGTTCAAGGCGTCGAAGGGGCGGCCCGGGCGCGGGCGTCTCCTGGCGCGCGCCGCGTCCGCGCTGCTGGCCACCGTCACGCGCAGCGCCGTCGCCAATCTGGCCGGCGTCCCGTCGATCGTCTTCGGCCTCTTCGGCCTCGGCTTCTTCATCCAGTTCATCGGCCGCAACATCGACCGCGTCACGCAGCCGCCCGGCGAAGTGCTGTGGGGACAGGGCTCGCTGCTCTGGGCCGCCTGCACGCTGGCGCTGCTCACGCTGCCGACCGTCATCGTGGCCACCGAGGAGGCGCTGCGCACCGTGCCGCAGGACCTGCGAGAAGCGTCGCTGGCACTGGGTGCGACGCAGTGGGAGACAATCCGCCGCGTGGTGCTGCCGGGCTCACTCTCCGGCATCCTCACCGGCGCCATCCTCGGCATTTCCCGCGGGGCCGGCGAGGTCGCGCCGATCCTCTTTACCGGCGCGGCGTACTATCTCCCGTACCTGCCGACCGACGTCACCGATCAATTCATGCACCTCGGCTATCACGTGCTCATTCTCTCGACGCAGTCGCCCGACGTCGAAGCGACCAAGCCGCTGTTGTACGGCACCGTCTTCGTGCTGCTCGCGCTGACCTTCCTCCTGAACATCGCCGGCGTGCTCATTCGCACGCGCACGCGCTCGAGGGGGTCCCGATGACGACGACGAATCCGGCCATCGAGGTCCGCGACTTCAACTTCTTTTATGGCGACAACAAAGTCCTGCACGACATCGCGCTGGACATCCCGCAGAAACAGGTCACGGCCTTCATCGGCCCGTCGGGCTGCGGCAAGTCGACGTTCCTCCGCTCCATCAACCGGATGAACGACATCATCCCCGGCGCCCGCGTCGAGGGCCGCATCTCCCTCGGCGGGCAGGATCTCTACGCGCCGGGCGTCGACGTCGTCTCGCTGCGCCGCCGCGTGGGGATGGTCTTCCAGAAGTCGAATCCCTTCCCGAAGTCGATCTACGAGAACGTGGCGTACGGACTGCGCATCGCCGGCGAGAGCGACAAGCGCGTGCTCGACTCGACGATCGAGCGCTCGCTGCAGCGCGCCGCGCTGTGGGACGAGGTGAAGGACCGCCTCAACGCCAGCGCGCTGGCGCTCTCCGGCGGGCAGCAGCAGCGGCTCTGCATCGCGCGCGCGCTGGCCGTCGACCCCGAGGTGCTGCTGATGGACGAGCCGGCGTCGGCGCTCGACCCCATCGCCACGCAGAAGATCGAAGAGCTGGTGTACGAGCTGAAGAACAACTACACGATCGTGATCGTCACGCACAACATGCAGCAGGCCGCACGCGTCTCCCAGCGCACGGCCTTCTTCATGCTCGGCAAGCTCGTCGAGTTCGACGACACGCGTACGATCTTCATGACCCCGAAAGAAAAATTGACCGAGGACTACATCACGGGACGGTTTGGATGAATCAGGGATGAGGTATGAGGGATGAGGGATGAGTAAAAGCGGCGGACTCACACTCATGCCTCGGCACTGCACGACCGGCATGACGCACAAGTAACAACCAGCGAAGCACTCATACCTCATCCCTCATCCCTCATACCTGAGACACATATGCGCCACTTCGACAGAGAAATCGAACACCTCAAAGAGCTCCTGCTGCGGATGGGGGCGCTGGTCGAGGACCAGATCAACGAATCGATCCGGTCGCTCCTCGAGCGCGATTCCGAGACCGCGCAGCGCGTCATCGACAACGACACCGCCGTCGACCAGATGGAGCTCGAGATCGACCAGCACACCATCGAGCTGATCGCCATGATGCAGCCGGCCGCGGTCGACCTCCGCTTCGTGGCCGCGGCCATGAAGATCACGCCGGAGCTGGAGCGCGTGGCCGACCTCGCCGTCGACGTCTGCGAGCGGGCCATCGAGCTCAATCGCGAGCCGCCGCTCAAGCCGCTGCTCGACATCCCGCGCCTGGCCCGCATGGCGCAGGACATGGTCCGCCAGTCGCTCGACTCCTTCGTGCGCCGCGACGCCGTCCTGGCCCGCGAAGTGATTGCCCGTGACGACGAAGTCGACCTGCTCACCGAGACGTCGTTCCGCGAGCTGCTGACGTACATGCTGGAAGACTCGCGCAACATCTCCCGCGCCATCCGGCTGACGTTCGTCGGCAAGTATTTCGAGCGCATGGCCGACGGGGCCACGAACATCTGCGAGATGGTCGTCTACCTGGCCGAGGGCAAAGTGATCAAGCATCAGCACGAACATGAGTCGGACTGAGACCCGCGTCGCCATCATCGAAGACGATGAGGACATCGCCTTCACGATGCGCGTGAACCTCGAGCGCGAGGGCTACGCCGTGGCGACGTATACGAACGGGCACGAGGGACTGGTGGCCGTGCAGCAGGGCGGCTGCGACTTTCTCGTGCTCGACCTCAATCTGCCCGACCTCGACGGCTTCACCATCTGCCGCGAGCTGCGCCGCCATCCCGTCACCGCCAAACTGCCCATCCTGATGCTTACCGCGCGGACGTCCGAGGCGGACCGCGTCACGGGACTGGAGCTCGGCGCCGACGATTACCTCGGCAAGCCGTTCAGCGTGCGCGAGCTGCTGGCGCGCGTGGCCGCCATCCTGCGCCGTGCCCGCGGCACCGACGACTCCGCGTTCTACGACGACGGCCACCTGCGCATCGACGGCCGCACCATGCGCGTGTACGTCGGCGGCGAGGAAGTGAAGCTGGCCAAAAAAGAACTGGAGCTGCTCTGGATGCTGGTCCGCAACCGTCCCGCCGTCGTGTCGCGCGACCGCATCCTCTCCGAGGTCTGGCAGGTCGCCGAGGACGTCGAAACGCGTACCGTCGACGCCCACATCCGCAACCTCCGCAAGAAAATCGGCAAGGACCGGATCCAGACGGTGATCGGATACGGGTACCGGTTCGAGGAGAATTGAGAATGGTGAATTGAGAATTGAGAATGAAGGCTGACGCTTTCTCAATTCTGCATTCTCAATTCTCAATTCTCAATTCGTCTCACCCATGCATCCTCTCCGGTTACTGCTTTACGGCTCGATCGTCCTCGCCGCGGGGATCGCGTGGGCGTTCGGGGCCGCGCTGCTGCAGGGCGGTACGCCGTTCTCAGGGGCCACGGTCCTGGCCATCACCGCGTTCGTCGTCTTCATGTTGCCGTGGACGGGTGTCTATCTCTGGGCGATCCGCCGTGCGTCCGATCTCGACGACCTGACCGAGCGTACGCGCAAGGTCCTGCCGATCGAGCGGACGTATCACGGCGAGCTGGACGACCTCGCCCGCGGCGTGGAAGAGCTGCGCATGACGCAGGTACGCCTGCGCCGCGCCTTCGAGACGCACCGCGCCGCGATGGACGAGATCGTGGCCTCCCTCGGCGAGGGGCTGCTCGCGCTGACCCCCGAGGGGCGCGTGGCGTTCGCCAACCGGAGGGTGGGGGAGATGTTCGGGACCTCGGAGGTGCTGATCGGCAAGTCGGTGCTGGAAGTCGTGCGCAAACAGTCCGTGGCCGCGGCCCTCAGCAAGGCGCTGCACGGCGAGGCGTCGACGGACCGCGTCGAGTACGGCCAGCGGCAGATCGAAATCCGCGCCTTTCCCGCCGTCGCGTCGCCGGACATCGCCGCGGTGGCGCTCTTCATCGACGTCACGAAGATCGAGCACCTCCAGCGCATCCGCAAAGAGTTCCTCGACGACTTCTCGCACGAGGTGCGCACGCCGCTGGCGGGCCTCAAGTCCGCCGCCGAGACGCTGGAGCACGGCGGCCTGACCCGCGACAACGAACAGCAGTTGCGCCACGTCATGCAGCGCCAGATCGGCCGCATCGAGCGGCTGGTGAGCGATCTCTCCGAGCTGAACCAGATCGAATCGGGAGAGCTCGTGCTGCAGCGGCACGACGTCCATCTGCGCGAATTGCTCGCGGAGCTCGACTTCGACACGCAGATCGACGGCGACGCCGTGGCGCACATCGACCCCGAGCGGGCGCAGCAAATCTTCGTCAACCTCCTCGACAACGCCCGCAAGCACGGCGGCAGCCGGATCACCATCGAGCTGGCCTCCGAGGAAGGGGCGGCGGTGGTGCGCATCTCGGACGAAGGGCCGGGCATCCCCCCGCAGGAGCTCGAACGGATCTTCCACCGCTTCTACCGCGTCGACCGCAGCCGCTCCCAGCCCGGCACAGGCCTCGGCCTGGCCATCGCCAAACACCTCGTCGTCGCCCACGGCGGCGCGATCCGCGCCTACAACCGCCCCGCGGGCGGCGCGACGTTCGAGGTGCGGCTGCCGGCAGGGTAGGGCGAGACCCCCGCCTGACATAGAATGCGCCCCCTATGGCGCGATTCAGCCTCATCCCCCGGGAAGAAAAGTTCTACGACGACTTCAAGGCCTTCGCGGACCAGCTCCGCCACGGCGCGCGGCTGCTCGAGCAGATGCTGGCCACCGACCCGCCCGCGGCCGACAAGGCGTACGAGATCAAGGAAGTCGAGCACCAGTGCGACTTCCTCACGCACGAGATCATCCAGCGCCTGAACAAGACGTTCGTCACGCCGATCGACCGCGAGGACATCCACGCCATGGCCCGCACGCTCGACGACGTCATGGACGAGATCGACAACGCCGCGCACCTCATCCCGCTCTACAAGATCGAGAAGATCCGCGGCGGCGCCCGCGAACTTACCCGGGTCATCCTCGAGCAGTGCGACGAGATCCGCAAAGCCGTCGACTCCCTCGAGCAGCGCAAGGGGGTCCTGGAGCGCTGCATCGAGATCAATCGCCTCGAAAACGAGGCCGACCGCATCCACAAAACCGCCCTCGGTCTCCTCTTCGACGAAGAGCGCGACCCGATCGCGGTGATGAAATGGAAAGAGATCTTCGATGTTCTGGAGAGAGCCACGGATTGCTGTGAGGACGTGGCCAATCTGCTCGAGAACATCGTGGTGAAACACAGTTAGAATTTTCCGCAGGGGGGCCGGGTTCTGACGCCTCCGAGGATTAAGTCATGAAACCAGAAATCCATCCGAAGTATCAGCAGGTCAACGTCCACTGCGCGTGCGGAGAGGGCTGGACCACCGGCTCCACCCGCAAGGAGCTGCGCGTCGAGATCTGCTCCAAGTGCCACCCCTTCTTCACCGGCAAGCAGAAGCTCGTCGACACGGCCGGCCGCATTGACCGCTTCCAGAGAAAGTACGGGAAGAAATAATGGCCTCCCTCTGGCGGGGCTCGGCGAGGTTCATGGCGGGCGCGTTCAACGCGTTCACGAATGGTCTCACCTCGGCCATGCCCGCCGGGAAAGGCGACAAAAACGTCGACATGCTCATCGGTGGCCAGGCGGTCATCGAAGGCGTGATGATGCGCTCGCTCACCGGCTACTCGGTGGCGGTGCGTCAGCCGGACGGGGGCGTAGCCATCCGGAAGGACAAGCTCGTCTCCATCACGACGAAGTACCCGTGGCTCAAGACGCCCGTCCTTCGCGGCTCGGTCGTCCTGATCCAGTCCCTCATCCTCGGCATGCGCGCGCTGAACTACTCGGCCAGCGTCTCGTCCGCGGGTGAAGACGGCGAGCCGGAGATGTCGAACTGGGCCATTGCCGGCTCCATGCTGATGGCGCTCGTCCTCGGCGTCGGCCTGTTCATCCTGGCCCCGCTCGGACTGACCAACCTCATCCGGCACTATCTGCTGCCGGAGATGGGGAACTTCACCTACAACGCCATCGACGGCGTGATCCGGGCCATCTTCTTCTTCGTCTACATCGCTTCCATCTCCCTGATGGAGGACATCCGCCGCGTGTTCCAGTACCACGGCGCCGAGCACAAGACGGTCTACACGTTCGAGGCGAACGAAGAGCTGACGGTCGAGAACGCCCGCGGCAAGTCGACGCTGCACCCGCGCTGCGGCACGAGCTTCCTGATGTTCGTCATGGCCATCTCGATCCTCGTCTTCTCGCTGATCCCGTCGACGGCGCCGTTCGCGGCCAAGTTCGGCGCGCGCGTCGTGTTCATCCCGCTCATCGCCGGCCTGGCGTACGAGATCATCCGCTTCTCGGCCCGCCACCTGACGAACCCGGTCTGCAAAGTTCTGATCCGTCCGGGCATGTGGCTGCAGCGGATCACGACCAAAGAGCCGGACGACAAGCAGCTCGAGATCGCCATCATCGCTCTCAAAGAGGCGCTGCTGTTCGACGCCGTCGAGCCCGAGCAGGCCGCGGTCGCCTAGCTACGAAGCTGTTAGCTCGTAGCTGTTAGCTCTTAGGAGCTCCCCGACACCGTTTCTCCTAACAGCTAAGAGCTAACAGGTAAGAGCCGGAGAAACACGTGTACGAGAAACTCGACGAAATCGAAAAACGCTACGAAGAGCTCCAGCGGAAGATCCAAGATCCTTCCGTGGTGAACGACGTGGCCGCGTTCCGCACCACGATGAAGTCCATCTCCGAGATGGAAGAGGTCGTGGCCAAGTACCGCGAGCTGCGCGACGTCCGCAAGCGCCTCGCCGACGCGCGCGAGATGATGCGCTCCGACGACGAGATGCGCGAGCTGGCCGAGCTGGAACTGGCCGACCTCGAGCCGAAGGAGCCGCAACTCGAGTCCGAGCTGCGCGTGCTGCTCCAGCCGAAAGACCCGAACGACGACAAGAACGTCTTCGTCGAGATCCGTGCCGGTACGGGGGGCGACGAGGCATCGCTGTTCGCCGCCGAGATCATGCGCATGTACATCCGCTACGCGGAGACCAAGCGCTGGAAGGTCGAGATCACCGACGCCAACTACTCGTCCGTCAACGGCATCAAGGACGCGACCATCCAGATCGAAGGGAACCGGGTCTACTCGCGCCTCAAGTTCGAGTCGGGCGTGCACCGCGTGCAGCGCGTGCCGCAGACCGAGACGCAGGGGCGCATCCACACCTCGGCCATCACGGTCGCGGTCTTGCCGGAAGTCGAGGACATCGACATCCAGGTCGCCGAAAAGGACCTGCGCATCGACACCTTCTGCTCGTCCGGTCCCGGCGGCCAGTCGGTCAACACGACCTACTCCGCCGTGCGCATGACCCACCTCCCCAGCGGCGTGGTGGTCTCCTGCCAGGACGAGAAATCGCAGATCAAGAACCGCGCGAAAGCGCTCAAAGTCCTCAAGGCCCGCCTCTACGACATCGAGCGCCAGAAGCGCGAAGCTGAGCTCTCCGCCACGCGCAAAGGCATGATCGGCTCCGGCGACCGCAGCGAGAAAATCCGCACCTACAACTTCCCCCAGGACCGCGTCACCGACCACCGCATCGGCCTCACCGTGCACAACCTCCCCAGCATCATGGACGGCACCCTCGACGTCATCATCGAGCCGTTGAACTCCCACTTCCAGGCGGAGAAGCTGCGCGAGGCGGTCGAGGCGCGGTAAGAGGGACCGAGGTACACTCAGGCCATGGCACGCACGCTCGAAGAAGCACGGCAGGTCGTCATGGAGCTCCCCGACGAGGATCGACGGATGCTCGCCGAAGAGATCATCGAAGCGCGGTGGAATCCGGAGTGGCGGGAGAAGTGGGCGGCTGAAGCCGAGCGGCGCGCCGCCCGCATGGAGAGCGGTGAAGACCGCGAGCTCACCATCGAAGAGTTCTTCGCTGACGACGACGATTGAGAGTCGCGCTGTCACCTGCTGCCCGCCGTGACCAGCGCGAGGCGAAAGCCTGGTACCGACGGAGATCGCCCCAGTCGGCGGCGGACTTCGCAGCGGAGATCCGCTATGCATTGCGGTTCATCGGCGAATATCCCTACGGCGGGCCAGAGTTTCATGGTGAAACGCGGGCGAAAACGCTGAGGCGTTTTCCGTACACGATTCTCTATGTCGTCCTTCCGGACCGCGTGAGGGTGGTTGCGATTCCCGACGAGCGGCGCGATCCCGACTTCTACACGGACCGACTCTCGTGATCGCAATCCCAGAGAACTGCGCGAGCGGTCAGCGCGTTAAGTGCCGAGGTACACTGAGAGCATGGCGCGCACGTTCAAAGAAATCCGTGAAGAGGCGCTCCGACTGACGCCGCGGCAACGGTGGCAGCTCGTGCAGGATCTCCACGCCAGCCTCATGACGGCGGAAGAACGGGAAGTGGAAGAGGCATGGCTGGACGAGGTGGAGCGACGCGTCCAGTCGATCGAAGACGGCACGGCCCGGATGATTCCCAGCGAAGAGGTCTTTCGCAAGTTACGCGCAAAGTACGCAGCACGCCGGTAAGCAGAACGCCAAGTGTCCGCGGTGCGGCAGCGCACGAGCTGCCAATTCTGGCTTTAGGAGTGCGTGGCGGACGAGCCACCGCTTTGGTACGCGCAGCGTGTGTCGGGATACAAAAGCGGTGGCTCATTCGCCACCGCACTCCTAGAGCCCCCGCCCGCCCGCGCCAGCTGCGGCTGGTGCAAGTGAGAGCGGCAGCTCGGTCGCTGCCGCACTCCAGACGCTGCGCCTATATCTTTTGTGAATGTTCGACGACTGAGTCCGCACTAGAATCTCCCGCCATATGAAGGATCGCATCGACGCCATCCTCCGCCGGAATCAGGCGGAGTATCTCGAGTCGCTGCTGCCGGCGCGGGATGCGTTGCTGGAGCAGATGGAGAAGTTCGCCGAGGAGTACGGGCATCCGATTGCGGACGCCGAGGTCGCGCAGCTCATGCGGGCGCTGGTGCGGACCAAGAAGCCGCGTCGCGTGATCGAAGTCGGGACGAACATCGGCTACTCGGTGATCGTCCTCGGGCGCGAGTGCGGGCCGGAATCGGTCGTCGAGACGATCGAGATCGACCACAACACGCTCACGACGGCGCGGCGCTTCGTGGCCGAGGCGGCGCTGCCGTGCCGGGTGGTGTTCCATGAGGGCGCGGCGCTGGACGTCCTGCCGCGGCTAACCGGACCGTTCGACTTTGCCTTCATCGACTGCGTGAAGACGGAGTACGAGGACTATCTCGACGCGCTCCTGCCGAAGCTCGAAGCCGGCGCGGTCATCGTCTGCGACAACCTGCTCTGGAAGGGCCGCGTCGCGGCAGGAGAGCACGACACGTCCACCGACGCCCTCCGCGCCTTCAACAAGCGCCTCTCCACCGATGAACGCCTCATCACGACCATCCTCCCCGTCGGCGACGGCACCGGCGTGTCGGTCGTGCTTTAGCACCAGGGACCGACGAGAGGCCTCCGGCGGGCCGGTGCGACCGGCAGCGCTTGTTGAGCCCATGTTGTCGCGCAAACACGTTTCCGTCGACAGGTGTGCATCCTGGCTAGGCCAAGCAGCGCTGCCGGTCGCACCGGCCCGCCGGAGGCCCCCGGTCGTTCCCGGTGGCCAAACGCAGAACGGCGGGCCGAGGCCCGCCGTTCGAGGAGAGTGCGTTGATCGTTGTTACGAGGCCGACTTGATCGTGCCCTTGACCGGGATGACCACGGTCGGCTTGGCCTTATCGCTGGTGTAGATCGTCACGTTGCCGTCGAGCTGCCCCGGCTTCGCGTCCTTGGCCACCTGCAGCGTCACGCTGTACTCGCCCGGGCGATCCGTCGGCTTCACATCGGCCGTCACGCCGGCCACACCCGACTCCACCTTCGTCACTGAGAAGTCGCCCGGCGTCTTCAGGTTGTTCGAGCGGAGCGAGATCGTGCGGGTCGCGGCCGAGTCGCTCGGGGCCACTTCGCCGAAATTGATGCCCGTCGGGTCGACGCGGAACGGCGGACGGACCACGCCCGTCACGCTGATGAAGTACTCCGGCTGGTGCTTCGAGTTCGTGACGATGCGGACCTTCTCGGCCAGCGGGCCCACGCGGGCCTCATCGCCGCCGACCGTGAAGTCGAGGCGGTACTGCGCTTGGTCCTTGCGGCCGACCTGCGGAACGAGCTCAGCGCCGCTGAGCTTCTTCGGCTCGACCTTGATCCACTCCTGCGGCGATTCGATCTTTACGATCTCGAACGGCTCTTCCTCTTCCGAGTAGAGAGTCACGCTCTGCTTCTCCGAGTCGCCCTGGAGCATGTTGTAGCGGACGTAGCCGACCGGGTAGGCCTCCACGTACGGCTTCACCACCGCGCTGATCGTGATCTGCGCAGTCGGGGTGTTCGGGTCGTTCGTCTCCAGCGTGACCGCCTTCGAGATCGGACCGGCGAAGCCCGTCGTGTCGACGTGCGCCGAGACCTTGCCGATCTGGCCCGGCTTGATCACCTTGTCGAAGTCAGCCACGGTGCAACCGCAGGCGGGCTTGGCCGAGAGGATCTCGAGGTCGGCGGTACCGGTGTTCTTGATCTCGAACGCCCAGTCGATCTTCTGACCCTTGGGCACGGTCCCGAAATCCTTGAGCGGCTCGACGAGCGTGAGGCGCGGCGCCTTGGCCGTCTCGGTGGTCGCCTTCTTGTCCTGAGCGACGGCAAGCGTCGTGACGCTCAGAGCGAGCGCGAGAGTCATCGAAATGAAACGCTTCGACATGCGGAATTCCTCCTGAGTTTTACCTTGGTTGACTTGGTTTTCGAACAGCCTCGCAAAACTGGCCATTCCGCGCAACCCTACAGAGCACGTTTTTTGCGACACTGTGTCGCGAAATGTCTCATCTGAAACAACTACCGGACGTTCGTCGTGTCTACCTGATCGGAATCTGCGGGACCGCCATGGCCTCGCTCGCCGGGATGCTGCAGCAACGGGGCTATGAAGTGTCCGGTTCCGACGAGCACGTGTATCCACCGATGTCGACATACCTGGACCGGCTGGGGATCCGCGTACTCGAGGGGTATACGCGCGAGCACCTCGAAACGTTCCGTCCCGATCTCGTCGTCATCGGCAACGCCGCGGCGAACACCAACGTCGAGGCGGCCGCGACCGTGGAGATGGACCTGCCGTATACGTCGATGCCCGAGGCCATCTACCACCTCTTCATCAGGGGAAAGCACTCCATCGTCGTCAGCGGCACGCACGGCAAGACCACCACCACCTCGCTCATGGCCTGGCTGCTCGAGTCCGCCGGGCGCGATCCGGGGATGGTCGTCGGAGGCATCCCGTTGAACTTCAACCACAACTTCAAGCTCGGCAATGGGCCTGACTTTGTCATCGAAGGGGACGAGTACAACACCGCCTTCTTCGACAAAGGGCCGAAGTTCCTCCACTACCACGCCAACACCCTCCTGCTGAACAACGTCGAGTTCGACCATGCCGACATCTATTCCGACCTCGAGGCCATCCTCAGCGCGTTCCGCAAGGCCGTGCAGCAGGTCGTGCCCGGCGACGTCATCGTGGCCAACGGCGACGACGCGAACGTGATGTCGCTGCGCAGTGAAGCGCGTGGCCGCTGGATCACCTTCGGCTCGAAACCCGGCTGCGACGCCTACGCCACCGACGCCGTCGAGAACCCCAACGGGACGGAGTTCACCGCTTGGTGGGAAGGGAAGGAGTGGGCGCGCTTCCACAGCACCCTCTCCGGCCAGCACAACGTGCTGAACGCGCTCGCCTGCGCCGTGATCGCGGGGCTGCGCGGCGTCTCCACGGAAGAGATCCAGAAGGGACTGCAGACCTTCCAGGGCATCAAGCGGCGCATGGAAGTGCGTGGCGTCGAGCGCGGCGTCACCGTCATCGACGACTTCGCCCATCATCCCACCGCCATCGCCACGACCATGGCCGGCGCGCGCAAGCGCTACCCGGGGCAGCGCCTCTGGGCCCTGTTCGAGCCGCGGTCGATCTCGTCGTCGCGGAAGGAGTTCGAGGACGGCTACATCGACGCCTTCCACACCGCCGACCGCGTCATCATCGGCCCTGTCTTCCATCGCCAGCGCTACGCCGAGCGCTACGGCCTCGACAAGATGATGTCCGTCGAGACCATCAACGAGCGCCTCGCGGCCGACGGCATCCCCGCCGAGCAGATCGACGACTTCGACGCCATCGCCCGGCGCATCGCCAGCGATGCCGGCGAAGGGGACGTCGTGCTGGTGATGTCGTCCGGCGCCTTCGGCGGCGTGCACGAGAAAATCCTCGAGGCGCTGCGCACGGAATAGCGGTCGGGCCGGTCCCGTTGTCAGGCACTCAACCGAGTACCAACCATAGGGGAAAGCCATGCCCGAGAACAAAGCACACGAGCTTCTCCGGAAGCACAATCTGACGGTGGACGACGTCAAGGAGCGCCGCGCGTCGCTGCACCACCTCCGCCACATCGTCCACTCCGAGCAGCTTCCGTTCGACGTCTTCAAGGCGCTCGTCAAGCTGCGCCGCTGATCCTTCCGTCCACAGCGGGGACAACGACTTTTACGCCGGGCCATGCCCGGCGTTTTCGTTTTGTATAGAATCTCCCGCCCATGCCGTTTCGCGAATCCGCGCTCGCGCTCATCCAAGCAAAGAAGTTCGACGACCTCGAGGCGCTCTGGATGGAGCAGCTCGACCGCGACCCCGGCGACGTCGACTCTTTCATCACCGCCGCCAAAGCGCTCCGTAAAGCGGAGCAGCGGACGCAGTCGGACACGCTCCTCGGCCTGCTCGCCGATTCGCTCAAGGAGCGCAAGCTCTGGCGGCAGCGACTGCTCGTGCTCAAGGAGATCGGACGCCTCTCCAAGCACGCGGCCACGCTGCGCCCGCAGCTCGAGGAAGCGCTGCGCAAGAGCCTCGGCGAGCACAAGTCGTTCGCCCGCGCCTTCCAGTTCGCGAACTTCAGCGACCCGCAGAGCAACCCCGTCGAGCGCGCCGAGAAGATCGAGGCCTGGCTGACCTACGACGAGGGCGAGTGCTTCTTCATGGCCGGCCGCGGCGCCGGCGTCGTCACCGAGCTCAATCCAGATCTCGGCGTCACCCGGCTCGACTTCGAGCGCGACAAACGCGTCTCCGTCCCCCTCGGCGCGGCCGCGAAGTTCCTCCTGCCGCTGCCGCAGGGCCACGTCCTGCGCGAGAAGTTCTCGCAGCCTGAGAAGGTGAAGGAAGAAGCCAAGAAGTCGCCCTCTGAATTCTTCGCCCGCATCCTCCAGAGCTTCGGCCGGCCGATGGTCATGGCTGAAGTGCGCGACGCCGTGATCGGCATCGTGCCGGAAGAGAAGTGGGGCTCGTGGTGGACGGCGGCGCGCAAGAACCAACAGATCGTCACCAGCGGCAGCGGTGCAAAGGCGACGTATTCGTTCGCTGGCTCGTCGTCGGACGCCGAGGTGGTCATCCGGCGCGACTTCGACCGGGCCGACATCAAGACCAAGCTCGAGCTCGCGCGCAAGCACGCCGGCCGGAGCCAGGAGCTCGCGGACGCGTTCTCCTCCACGCTGGCCGCCGAGGCGGGACGCATCGCCCGCACCGACGGCGCGATGGCGTGGCAGATCCTTACCACGCTCGAAGCGCTTCCCGGCCAGTACAACGCCCCTATCGACCAGAACGCGCTCATCGGCGGCCCGATGGCCTCGCGCACGATCGCCGGCATCAGCGACAAGACCCTGCGCGAGCGCGCCCTGACCTACGTCCGCGAGAACCACCCCGACTGGCCGAAGGTGTACGGCGAAACGTTCTTCCTCGACCAGGAGCCGCGCATCCTGACGTCCGTGATGGCGGCCCTCGACGAGGCGGGACAGACCGAGATCCGCGACCGCCTGATCGACGAGACGCTGCGCTACCCGCGCCGCCATCCGCACGCCTTCTACTGGTACGTAAAGCGCCTCAACGAAGACGAGGCCTTGGCCAACCGCGCCAACTACGCACTGCTCTTCCAGATCCTCGACGCGCTCACCCACGACGAGTTCTCCGGCGTGCGCGCACGCCTCCGCGAGTTCTTCGACAAGGGCGCCCTGGCCGTGCGCATCGTCATGCGTGAGGACAACGAGGAGCAGGCCCGGAGACTGGTCGACACGCTCGACCGCTACGGCGCCCTCGAGGAGTATCGCCGCGACATCCTCAAGGCCGCGGCGCTGATGAAGTTCCCCGACCTGCGCGCGCCGCAGGAGGAGCCGGTCTACGCGACCGCCGACTCGCTGGAGAAGAAGCGCAACGAGCTGCAGCACCTCAAGAACGTCGAGATCCCGGCGAACTCGAAGGCGCTGCAGGCCGCGCGCGAGATGGGCGACCTGCGCGAGAACTTCGAGTACAAGGCCGCGCGGTCGCGGGCCGAGTATCTCTCCGCCCGCGTCGGCGAGCTGGCCTCCGAGCTGTCGCGCGTTCGTGTGCTCGAGCCGGGGCAGATCGACACGACCGTCGTCCGGGTCGGCACGAAGGTCGAGCTCACGAACGGCGACACGCGCCGCGAGGTGGTCATCCTCGGGCCGTGGGAGTCCGATCCGGAGCGCGGCGTCTACTCGAACCAGTCCGAGGTCGCGGGCAAGCTGATGGGCCACGCGGCGGGCGACATCGTCACATTCATGGGCAACGACTACCAGATTGAAGCAATCCGGCGCTGGTCGGATTGATAGAATGCGTCGCGTCCGGAGGAGCCGTCTGAGATGACCTATGTGATTGCAGAACCCTGCGTGAACACGAAAGACACCGCGTGCGTCGACGTCTGCCCGGTCGACTGCATTCATCCGCGGAAGGATGAGGGGGATTTCGAGCAGTACGACATGCTCTACATCGACCCCGAGGTCTGCATCGACTGCGGCGCGTGCGAGCCGGCGTGCCCCGTCCAGGCCATCTTCCCGGCGGATCTCGTCCCCGAGAAATGGAAGCACTACACCGAGATCAACGCCGACTGGTACAAAGCGAAGACATGATTCTGCATTTTGTGATGCAGCTCACGAAATCCGGCCGGGTCGTGGTATAGATTGCGCGTCGGGTTTGAGATTGCGCCGGACAACGGCAACAAAGGGGCGTAGAGCCCCTTTTCTTTTGGTAGCAACAGCTCTTTGAGACGTTTATCGAGACCCTTCAGTTTGCGCCCACCTCGGACCCAACCACGGGAAGAGCGGGCGAATGGGCGTGCCTCCCGTGGAATTGCTGAAGCTACCTCTCTCTCTCTGCAACGCGAGCCGGAGGGTCTCGACAAACGTCCCAGCCACACGGCGGCCTTCGGGCCGCCGTTTGCGTCTCAGAACATCCGCTTCAACATCCCCATCACTCCGCGCGTCACTTCCCGGGTCGCCGTCCGTGCGGCCGTCTTGAGAATCGCCTCGCCCACCGTCTGACGCTGGCTCGTCCTGCTGCTGCGCCGTGGCGCCGGAGCCTTGCGCGACGACGCGCGGCCGCCCGACTTCCACTCGAAGTCGTCCGCTTCCTTCTTCCACCCGAAGTCGTTCTCGGGCTCCGGCTGCTGCTGCGCGCTCTCCTCGAGCTTTTTCTGCAGGATCTCGTGCGCGCTCTCGCGGTTGATCGGCGTCGCGTACTTGGCCGCGATTGAGGAGGCACCGATGGTGCGGGCGTATTTCGCGTCGTCGATGGCCGACATGGCCGACGACGGCGCGAGGATCTGCGCGGTGGCCACGAGCGTCGGGACGCCTTTCGGGTCGAGCACCGTCACCAGCGCCTCGCCGATGCCGAGGGTCGTCAGCGACTTGACGACGTCGACGTGGTCGCTGACCGGGAACGTCGAGGCCGTGGCTTTCACGTTCTTCGCGTCTTTCGGCGTGAACGCGCGGATGGCGTGCTGCACCCGGTTGCCGAGCTGCGCCAGCACGTCCTCGTCGACGTCCTTCGGCGTCTGCGTGATGAAGAAGACGCCGATGCCTTTGGAGCGGATGAGACGCGCCACCTGCTCGATGTGCTCGACGAGCGCGGACGACGCGTCGGCGAAGAGCTGATGGGCCTCGTCGAAGAAGAAGACCAGCTTCGGCTTCTCCGCGTCGCCGACCTCCGGCATCCGGTAGTAGAACTGGCCGAGGAGCCACATCAGGAAGGTCGAGTAGAGGCGCGGCTTGTCCTGCACGTCCGCCAGGGAGAGGATGTTCACCACGCCCTTGCCGCCCACCGTGCGGAGGAGGTCCTGGATGTCGAGCTCCGGCTCGCCGAAGAACTTCGCCGCGCCCTGCTGCTCCAGCTCCACCATCTTGCGCACGAGCACCCCGACGGTGGCTGACGACATCCCGCCGTACGTTTTCAGCTCTTCCTTGCCGTCGGTGGTGAGGTAGGTGAGCACGCCGCGCAGGTCGTCGAAGTCGAGCAGCGGCATGCGCCGGTCGTCGCAGTATTTGAAGACCACGGACAGGACGCTCTGCTGCACTTCGGTCAGGTCGAGGACCTTGCCGAGCAGGATCGGGCCGAACGAGGAGACCGTGGCCCGGAGCTGTACGCCGCGGTTGCCGGTCAGGCTGAAGAATTCCACCGGGAACGCCTCCGGCGTGTGCGTCCGTCCGACCGCAGACGCACGTGTCGCCAGCCGCTCGCTGGCCTCGCCGGCCAGTGTCATCCCCGCGAGGTCGCCCTTCACGTCGGCCAGGAACACCGGCACGCCGGCCCGCGACAAGCCCTCGGCCAGCAGTTGCAGCGTGCGCGTTTTGCCGGTGCCGGTGGAGCCGGCGATCATGCCGTGCCGGTTCATCATCCGCAGCGGAATCCGGATCGGCAGCTCGCCCGCCGCCGTCCCGTCGCGCAGCACGTGCCCGACGTCGATGCACGGCTCGTTGAACGCATAGGCGGCGCGGTAGGTGTCGTCGAAGGTCGTCATCTTTTTTTAGTTTATCCCGAGCAACGCGAGGGATCTCCGGTGCGGTCGCGAAGATCGTGCCGCGAGCACGCGTGGCGCGGCGTCACCGGAGATCCCTCGCGTTGCTCGGGATAAACTAAAAGCAAATGAAGATCGGATTCATCGGACTGGGCGCCATGGGTTACCCGATGGCGCGTCACCTCGCGAAAGAGCACGAGCTCATCGTCTGGAACCGCACCCGGGAAAAAGCGGAGCGCCACGCGCGCGAGCACGGCACCACGCTGGGGGGCGACGTGGCCGACTGCGCGGACGCGGAAGTCATCATCACCATGCTCCCGACCTCGCGCGAAGTCGACGAGATCGTGGAGCGGCTCGAAGCGCACCTGAAGCCCGGCACGCTCTGGATCGACGCCACCAGCGGCGACCCGAACGTCTCGCGCGAGACCGCGGCGCGGCTGGCCGCGAAGGGCGTCGACTTCGTCGACGCGCCCGTCACCGGCGCCATCGTCGGCGCGGAGAACGCGACCCTGACGATCATGATCGGCGGCACGCCGGAGAACTTCGAGCGCGCCCGCGAAGTACTCCGCCTCAACGGCAAGACGCTGATCCACGTCGGTCCCGTCGGCGCCGGCCACGCCATCAAGGTCCTGACGAACACGATCATGGGTGCCACGGTCTGGATCACCTCGGAGTGCATGCTGATCGCGAAGCAGTTCGGCATCGACATGAAGACCGCGCTCGAAGTCACGAACGCCGGCAGCGGGCGCTCGAACGCCAGCGAGAACCTTCTGCCGCCGCGGCTGCGCGACGGGCAGTGGCCGCTCGTCTTCAAGCTGCTGCACCACGACAAGGACATCCGCATCGCCGCGTCGCTCGCCCACCAGCAGCACGCCTCGACACCGATGCTCGCCCTGACGCAGCAGCTCTTCAGCGCCGCGCTGCACCAGCTCGGCGACGGCGCGGATTACATCGAGGTGGCCAGGATCGTGGCGCGCATGAACGGTACGTGCTGGGACTGATGCCGCCGCGCGTCACGGTCGTCATCGCCACGTACAACTGGAGCACGGTGCTCCCGTACTCGATCGCCAGCGTGCTCGCGCAGACGTTCACCGATTTCGAGCTGCTCGTCGTCGGCGACGGCTGTACCGATGATTCGGAATCGGTCGTGCGCGCCATCGGCGACCCGCGCGTGCGCTGGATCAACATCGCCCGCACCGGCCATCAGTTCGGCCCGAACAACGAAGGTCTCCGCCAGGCTCGCGGCGAATTCATCGCCTACCTCGGCCACGACGATCTCTGGCTGCCGCACCGTCTCCAAACCGGCGTGGCCGCACTGGACGCCGGTGCCGACCTCGCGCATTCGTTGCTGTTGCTCGTGCCGCCGGAGGGAGACCCGGTGCTTTCCGCGCCGACGCTCACGCCGCCGCCCTCGGCCGTGATGCACCGGCGCGCCATGACCGAGGCGCTGGGCGGCTGGCGCAACTTCCGCGAGCTCACCGTGACGCCGGAGCTCAATCTCTGGCAGCGGGCGCTCGCCGCTGGATTCACGTTCCAGTTCGTGCCGCGGCTCACCGGCGTGAAGTTCTCGGCCGCCGCGCGCCGCAATGTGTACGGCGAGCGCCCGTCGCACGAGCAGGCAGCGTGGCTGGCGCGCATCCGTGCCGAGCCCGAATTCGAGGCCTTGGAGCTGGCGAAGATCGCCATCCGTTCTTACCGCTTTCCCTCGTTCGCAAGCCGTTTGTGGACACTCCTGACCACTCCAGCCCGCTGGCCTGCGTTCATCTGGCGTCGCGGCGGCGCTAGCTAGACTGCGTGCGGAACAAAAGTTCAAGGGGGTTCGCTGATGCTTCCAGGCGCGGTGAAGGACGGGCAGCTGGTCACCAGTGAGTGGCAGAGCACGAAGCGCGGACTCGAAGGCGTGGTCGCACGCGAGGTGCTGCACGTACCGCGCGATCACGGCGTCATCACCGAGACGTACCGCCCCGAATGGGACCCCACCGGCCAGCCGATCGTGCACATCTACCAGTCGCGCCTCTTCCCCGGCGCGATCGGCGCGTGGAGCTGTCACACCAGAGCGGTCGACCGTCTGTTCGTCAATCAGGGTCACCTCAAGGTCGTGCTCTTCGACGGCCGCGAGGACAGCTCGACGTTCGGCCAGATCGCCGAGCACTACGTCGGTGACGCTCCCGACGTTCATCGTCCTCCCGCCCGGCATCTGGCACGGCCTCCAGAACCTCGGCTCAACCGACGCCCTCATCCTCAACTACCCGACCCACGCTTACGACTACGCCGACCCCGACCACTGGCGCCTCCCCTACGACACGGACCAGATCCCGTACACCTTCCGCGCGACGGGCACGCGCAAGGACGGGTAAGGGAACGGACGGGCCGGAGCCGCGCCTGAGCGTTCCGCTCAGAACGTAGACCGCGTCTGCCCGCCGTCGATCTGCAGCGACACGCCGGTGACGAACGACGCGCGTTCGCTGCAGAGAAACGCCACCACGTCCGCGAGCTCGTGCGGACGGCCGTAGCGCCCGAGGGGGATCGCCGTCACCGCCTTCTGCAGGTACTCCTCGGGGGTGATGCCCTGCTCCTGCGCGCGCACCTCGCTGAGCTGCTTCTGGCGGTCGGTCAGGAAGTGGCCGGGCAGCACGGCGTTCACGAGAATGCCGTCGCGCGCCACCTGATCGGCCAGCGTTTTCGTCAACCCCGAGATGCCGGCGCGCAGCGTCGAGCTGACCGTGAGCAGCTCGGTCGGCTGCTTCGCGACGAACGACGTCAGATGGACGATCCGTCCCCACTTGCGTTTCTGCATGTCGGGGATCACCAGGCGGCAGAGCCGCACCACATTCATCAGCGTCCCGTCGACGCCCGTCTGCCACTGTTCCTCGGAGAGCTTCATGAACGTCGCGGCGGGCGGGCCGCCGGTGTTCGTGACGAGGATGTCGACCTGGCCAAAGTGGGCGATCGTGGCGTCGAACCAGCGCTGCAGATCCTCCGCCTTCGACACGTCGCAGGCGACCGCCAGCGTGTCGCCGCCGAGGGCCTGCTTGACCGGCTCGAGAGACTCGAGCGAGCGGGAGCAGACCGAGAGCCGGCAGCCCTCGCGGGCCAGCGATTCCGCGATGGCGCGCCCGAGGCCCTTCGAGGCGGCCGCCACCATCGCCACACGATTGCGAATGCCCAGTTCCATGCGGCGGCGGACGATATCATGCGCCCTCCATGGCGACCTGTCCCAACTGCCAGTCCGAGCGTACTCGCCGCGGCGGCAATACCATCTGGATGGTCTATCTCCTGCTGGTGGCGCTCGCGATCGGCGCCGTCCTGCTGTTCCGGCTCAACGCCGCCCTCGTGGCCGGCGTCATGCTCGCCACGATCGTGCTGGCGCATCTCCTGATCGGCCAGCGCGTCTGCGTCGACTGCGGCCATCAGTGGAAGGGATGACAAACCCGAGTATTCGTGTTACTTGGCCCGCAACGCATGCCCGACCCTCAGTACATCCGTAATTTCTCGATCATCGCGCACATCGATCACGGCAAGACCACCTTGTCCGATCGCCTGCTGCAGACGACCGGTGCCGTCGAGCAGCGGGAGATGCACGAGCAGATGCTCGACGACATGGATCTCGAGCGCGAGCGGGGCATTACGATCAAGGCCCGCGCGGTCATGCTCAAGTACCATTCGAAGGACGGGCAGGAGTACACCTTCAACCTGATCGACACGCCCGGCCACGTCGACTTCACCTACGAAGTCTCCCGCAGCCTCGCCGCGTGCGAGGGGGCCATCCTCGTCGTCGACGCCACGCAGGGCGTCGAGGCCCAGACGCTCGCCAACAGCTACCTGGCCATCAACAACAACCTCTCCATCCTCCCGGTCATCAACAAAGTCGACCTTCCTTCCGCGGACCCGGAGCGCGTGCGCGAGCAGATCGAGAACGTCATCGGCCTCGACGCACACGACGCCGTCCTCGCATCCGCGAAGGCAGGCATCGGCGTCCAGGAGATCCTCGACAAAATCATCACCCACATCCCCGCACCGAACGGCGACCCCGACGGCGACACGCGCGCGCTGCTCTTCGACTCCTGGTACGACCCGTACCGCGGCGTCGTCTGCATGGTGCGCATCGTCGACGGCGAGCTGCGCAAGGGGATGAAGGTGAAATTCATGTCCACCGGCCGGGAGTACGAAGTCGCGGAGCTGGGCATCTTCACCCCGAAGCCGAAGGCTGTCGATTCGCTCGGCGTCGGCGAAGTCGGTTTCTTCTTCGCCAACATCCGCGACATCGTGCTGGCCAAGATCGGCGACACGATCGCGCAGGTGAAGCAGAACCCCGTGCCGCTGCCCGGCTTCCAGGAAGTGAAGCCGATGGTGTTCGCGGGCCTTTTCCCGATCAACACCGAGGACTACGAGAACCTGCGCGACGCCGTGGCGAAGCTCAAGCTCAACGACGCCTCGTTCTCGTACGAGCCGGAGAACTCCGTGGCCCTCGGCTTCGGCTTCCGCTGTGGCTTCCTCGGCCTCCTGCACATGGAGATCATCCAGGAGCGGCTCGAGCGCGAGTTCAACCTCGAGCTGCTGACCACCGCGCCCGGCGCGCGGTACCGCGTGACGCTGACGGACGGCGACGTCATCGAAGTCGAGAACCCGCAGAAGCTGCCCGATCCGTCGTACATCCGCATGATCGAAGAGCCGTTCTTCGAGATCACCATCCTCTCGACCGATGAATTCGTCGGGCCGATTCTCGCGCTGGCCATCGACCGCCGCGGCATCCAGAAGAAGCTCGAGTACGTCTCCGCGAACCGCGTGATGATCGTGTACGACATGCCTCTCAACGAAGTCATCCTCGACTTCTTCGACAAGCTCAAGTCGATCTCCCGCGGCTACGCCTCGCTCGACTACCAGTTCATCGGCTACCGCGAGAGCGACCTGGTGAAGATGGACATCCTCGTCAACGGCGAGCCGCTCGACGCGCTCTCCCTGATCGTGCACAAGGACAAAGCCTTCCCTCGGGGCAAGATGCTCGTCGAGAAGATGAAGGAGTTCATCCCCCGCCAGATGTTCGAAGTCGCCCTCCAAGCCGCCATCGGCAACCGCATCGTCGCCCGCGAGACCGTCAAAGCCCTCCGCAAGAACGTCCTCGCCAAATGCTACGGCGGCGACATCAGCCGCAAACGCAAGCTCCTCGAGAAACAGAAAGAGGGCAAGAAGCGGATGAAACGGGTTGGTAAGGTCGAGATACCGCAAGAAGCATTTCTTGCGGTTTTGAAGATCGACTAGCGCGGTTGCGCGAGCGGGTAAAAGGTAAAAGAGGAAAGGTTAAAGGTCCGCTCCGCGTGTTTGCGCGTTGAGCGTGCGGCCTGGCGAAGCCACTTTTACCTTTTACCTTTCGCCTTTTCCCTTTGGATGAAACGTTCCCGGCGTCTCTCTCACTATTCAAGAGAGCCGTGATCGTCGTCACATCCTTACGAATCACTGGCACGCATCCGGCTCCAAGACGTTTCGACAGCGTGACGCAGGGGCGTCGCGAACAGGCAGAACATAGTCTTTGAAAACGTGCCGTTGTTTTTCGCCGGACGACGGTCGGGAGCGATCAATGAAACCGTATCGGTTCTCTCTCGCACTCACCACCTTTTTCGCTGCCGCGGCAGTCAGCGCGGCAAGCATCGACATGACGGATCCGCGCCGCTCTCTCGGGCGCGAAGGCGATGTCCGCATCGACGCGCAGCTCGCGCGCGAGACCGTCAGTCCCGGCGTACCCATCGGCATCACGTATCAAATCGAGAACCTGTCCGCCTCCTCCATCGCCATCGCCACGAAAGTCGCCGACAGCAGCTACGACGAGGACAGCCGCACTATCACCGTCTCCGTCGGCTCCGAGGTGCCGCCGGACGGCAACATGCCGCAGATGATCGTCATCGCGCCGGGGGAGAAGAAAGTGCTGCAGGCCGGCGCCACTCCCGTGCTGCGGGCGGCGGCCACGCGCAAAGCCTTCGCCGCGTTTCCGCGCTTCGTGCAGGTGAAAGTGGCCATCCTCCGCAACATCCGGCCGTTTGCCGCGCTCCTCGAGAAGCAGGACGGGCGCACGAAGCATCGTCTGACCGACGAGCAGTTCAACCAGTGGTTCGAGTCGAACGACACGATCTTCCTGAATACCGTGCCCGTGCATTACACGCCGTCGCGCCGCGCCACGACCGACGCGGCGGATGCCACCGGCAGCGGATTCTGATCTACGATGATCGTGTGACACGGAGCCCGGCAGTCCTCGCCGCCGTTCTTTTCCTGGCCGCCTGCGCCTCGTCCTCGTCCGGGCCCGTCAACATGAGCGAGCCGCGGCGCGTGGTCGGCACCGAGAGCGCGGTGCGCATCGACGCCGAGATCTCGCACGAGATGCGACCCGGCTCGCCGGTGACGATCACCTACCAGATCACCAACCAGCGCGACGCCGCCATCGCCGTCGCCGACATCCTTCCGGAGACCAGCTTCGACCGCGAGACGCGCATGGTCACGGTCAGCATCGGCTCCGAGGTGCCGGGGGCGACGCTGTTGCCCCGGCTGGTGCGGATCGGGCCGGGGGAGACGAAGGGCTTCAGCACCATCGCCCGGGTCGCGCAGCTCATCCCGACCCAGTCCGCCGATCCGAACGTCGCCAACACGACGCTGCTCCGCCTGAAAGTGAACTTCCTCGGCGACACGGCGCCGTTCACGGAGCTGCTCGACATCCCCGAGAAGGCGGTCGCCGACGCGAAACGGGCGGACGAGCTGTTCGCGCCGTGGCTGGAGCGGAACGAGGTGATCTATACGAACGCGGTGCCGGTCAAGGTGACGGGCCTGCGTCCGCCCGCCGCGTCCAACCCGGCCACCTCGCCGGCGTCGACGCCGGCTCCCCGGCGCCGACGCGGCTGAGAGACAGCGTCAGAACGAGCTGACGGCTTCCTGTTCGTTCTCGTAGACCTCGAACACGGTGATGAGCTGCGTCACGTGCAGGAGCTCGTTCAGCTTGGCCGGGAGGTGGAGCAGCTTCAGCTTCCCGCCGCGGTTGGTCACCGTCGTATAGGAGCCGACCAGCTCGCCGATGCCAGACGAGTCGATCGTCGTGACGCCGGAGAGGTCGAGGAGGACGTTCGTCTTCCCGCCGTTGACGGCGTTCGTGATCACCTCGCGCAACTGCGTGTCTCCCGATCCGATCGTGATCTTGCCCTGCAGGCTGATGATCTCGACGTTATCGACGGTGCGGGTAGTGGCCTTCATGTCTCGTTTCTCCTTCTCGAACTTACGCTTTCGTACTGGCGATGCCGCTGCCCTTCGACAGGTTCTTCGTCATCACCAGCGACGTGCCGCCGCCGGGATGGAACGAGTAGTGGACCTGGTCCATGAACGTTTTCATGTAGAAGATGCCGCGGCCGCTGGTTTTCATGAGGTTCTGCGGATTGAGCGGATCGCTGACTTTCTCGGGGTCGAATCCTTGTCCTTCGTCGGAGATCGTGATCTCCAGTTCCAGCCCCGCGAGCTCGAAGATGGCGAAGACCTTCTTCTTCACGTCGAGCTTGTTGCCGTGCTTGATGGCGTTCGCCACCGCCTCGCGGACCGCCATGCCGATCCAATGCGAGCCATCTTCATCAACACCTGCGTTCTCACACAGGTGCTCTGCGATCACTTGAACCAGTTCGATGTTCTCGAAACGGCTGCTGATCGTGATCTCGATACGCTCGCTGTCGCCGCGCTCCATGGGCTGAATCGCGAGGCATTCTACACAACCGGGGGCGCGGGACGACGAGCGTTTGCACCTGAGGCCGGGATTCCCGGAATGGGGGCCGGGCGGCTGAGGTTGCGCAGCGCATGATTCGCCCCCGCGCGGCAGGTTTGCTCGTCGTCTTTCTCCTCTCCGGTTGCGGCGCCAAAGCGGCCCCGTCGCCGCTCAGGCCCGGGATGGACGCCGTCGAGAAAATCCGCGGCCTCGAGTTCAAGAACGACGTGAAGAACGTCACCATCGACCGCAGCGAGCTCGCCAAGCACCTGCAGCAGCAGATGGTGCGCTCCACCCCGTACTCGCTCGAAGACTGGGGCCGCATCCTCCGCGCCCTGCAGCTCGTCGACGTCGAAGGCAAAGACATCCTCCCCAAGCTCCTCTCGCTCTACGAGTCGCAGGTCCTTGCGTTCTACGACCCCCAGGCGCACACCTACTACTCGATCAAGCAACTGCCGAAGCTCCCCGAGGCGGCGAAGCTGGCCGACCCGAAAGTGCTCGAGGAGACCGTCATGGTCCACGAGCTCACCCACGCCCTGCAGGACCAGCACTTCGCCCTCGGCGCGAAAGAGAAGCAGCTCATGCGCGACACCGACGCGAACATGGCCTACCACGCCGTCCTCGAAGGGGAGGCCGTGCTGGTCATGGTCGCGCACATGCTGGCCAAGAGCGGCGTCTCCATCGACGAGGTGATCAAGGACGACGCCACCCTCGGCATGATCTCCTCGGCCGTGCAGGCCGAGCAGATGATGGACCCGAGCACGCCGCGCTACTTCGCCGAGATGCTGAAGTTCCCGTATCTCGAAGGACTGAAGTTCGTCATCGCCGCCTATCGCCGCGGCGGCTGGAAAGAGCTCGACTACGTGCACGCCAACCCGCCGAAGAGCTCGCGCGAAGTCCTGCACCCCGAGGAGTACTTCGCGCGGTCGTTCAAATCGACGCCGTTCGACAACCCCAAAGTCGAGGGCGCCATCGCCACCGAGCACCTCGGCGAGTTCCACTGGCGCTTCCTCGTCGGCGCGGACGCGTCCACGGGTTGGAAGAGCGACAGCGCGACCATCTATCGCGACGGCCGCGTGGCCGTCGACACGGACTGGGACAACGCCGAGCGCGCCACGAAGTTCGCCGCCGCGTACAAGGCCTTCCTGAACAAGCGCGGCGTCGCCGCCGTCAAGGTGACGCGCAACGAAACGAAAGTGACGGCGAGCTACACCGCGAAATGAACATCGACTACGCGAGCCTCGACGCCGACATCGAGAGCGGCCTCTTTCGCAACCGGCTCGAAGAAGAGCTGACGTTCGGCCTCCGCCAGTTGCACGACTCCGGCGAACGGTTGCCGCCGGCGTCGTACCTCGCGGCGCAGATCGCGGAGATCGTCAACCGCGACGTGGAGCTCTCCTCGGAGCTGAAGTACAACCTCTACCAGGAGATCCTCTCCGCCGTGGAGAACGCGCGGGTCGCGGTGCTGGGCGAGGAAAAGCCGGTCTCATAGGCTCACAGGTTCATAGGCTCATAGTCGCAGAGGCCACAGCCGCTTCCTATGAGCCTATGAGCCTATGAGCCTACGGGCCTGTGCGACTGTGAGACTATCCCGGCCGTGAAGCACAAGCTCCGCCGTCACCCGCCGCTGTCGTCGTTCGCGACGACCGGTGGCTGAGCCTGCAAGCTGGGTCAGGATGACCTGCACGCGATCCTCTCGAAACTCCCTTCGCGCGAAGGGCTTGGGGATCTTCTTGTCGGAAATTCGACCAGCGACGACGCGGCGGTGATCCGCATCGCCGGCGACGTCGCCATCGCCCAGACGGTCGACTTCTTCACGCCGATCGTCGACGACCCGTATCTCTTCGGCCAGATCGCGGCGACGAACTCGATCTCCGACATCTACGCCATGGGCGCCACGCCCATCCTCGGCCTGGCCATCGCCGGTTTCCCGACCGACAAGCTCCCGCTGGAGGTGCTCGAACAGATCCTCCGCGGCGGTGCCGACAAGGCCATCGAGGCCGGCTTCAGCGTGGCCGGCGGCCACACCATCATCGACGACGTGCCGAAGTACGGCCTGGTCGTGACGGGCGTCGTCAGCGCGACGATGCTGGTGCGCAACTCCACCGGCCGCGCGGGCGACGCGCTCTATCTGACGAAGCCGATCGGCACCGGCATCCTCGTCAGCGCGAACCGCGTGAAGAAGCTCTTCCACAAAAAGCCGCCGCTCGACGAGGCCATCCGGTGGATGACGACACTCAATCGCGACGCGGCGACGGCGATGACCGAGGCCGGTGCCAGCGCCGCGACGGACGTCAGCGGCTATGGTCTGATCGGGCATCTCCTCGAGATGTGCCAAGGGTCGGGCACCGGCGCGGAGATCTCCGTCAGCGCGGTGCCGGTGCTCGCCGGTGCGCGCGAAGAACTGGCGCGCGGCTTCCGTCCCGAGGGGACGGTGCGCAATGCCACGTCGTTCCGCGGGCGCGTGCAGTCGAGCGTTTCCGAGGCCGAGTACACCTTGCTGTGTGACGCGCAGACCTCGGGCGGCCTGCTCATCGCCATCGCCCCCGAGCGCGCGGCCACGCTGGAAGCGAAACTGCAGGAAAGCGGCCTGTTCTATGCAAAGGTCGGAATGCTGACGGCCGATGCGGGCCGCATCACTTTGACGAAGTAAGGAGCAACGAATGGCGGACTCGAATCAGGGATTTCCCGATGACGTGAACACCGTCCCGGCCGAGGACGGCACGACCTGGGTCGAGATCGCGAGCACCGGCAGCGCGGACGAGGCCAATCTCATGGCGGGCTTCCTCAACGCGGAAGGGATTCCGGCGCAGGTGGAGAACGTGAAGTTCTCGATGGAGCCGATCAACTTCGGGACGATGGGCGACATCCGCGTGTACGTCGGCTCGACCGACGAGCAGCGCGCGCAGGAACTGCTGCGCGAGCGCGATCGCGCATACGAGAAGCTCGACGACGACGATGAGACGCTCGTGACCGACGAGGGACCGGCGGAGATCGCCGACAACGCACAGGCTGAGAACGATGACGGAGCACAATCCTGAGCATTCGCACGCGCCCGACGAACCGTCGGTGATGCCGCGCTGGGTCCCGGTGCTCATCGGCGCGATCCTCGTGCTGATGGCCGGACTGGCCGTGTTCACCGGGCTGCGCAACCGCGATGAGGACACCATCCTCGCCAAGGTCAAGCCGCGCACGTCGCAGCGCGCGAACACCCCCGCGCCCCCCGGGGAGCCCGGCGCCGGCGCGTCGCTCGTCCTGCACGGCGAGGGAGGGGAGAACACCCCCGCCGCCAACGAGCCGGTCCGCGGCGCCTCTCGCGCGGTGGTGACGGGCGGCCCCGGCGGCGTGAGCTCCGTCGTGCGCATATGGGCCCGCCGCGGCATGGTGTTGAACGTCCTCCCCGCGGACACGCTCGTCTACGTCAACGACACGCCCATCGGTCAGGTCTCGCAGATGAACACCATGGACGAAGCCTACGAGTTCGCCGCACCCGGCAGCTACACGGTCAAACTCGTCACCCCCACCGGCGCCGAAAAAATCTACATCGTCACCGCCGGCGACGACGCGCAGCAGGACGTCGCGCGGATCACGGCGAAATTTTAGGAGTGCGGCGGCGAACGAGCCGCCGCTTTGGTTTGGGCGCGGGAGGCCTCCGCCCATCCAAAGCGGCGGATCGTTCGCCGCCGCACTCCTAAACTAATGCGCCGCCGCGTGCGCTTCCTTGGCCTTCTTCGACTCCGTGATGATCTTTTCCTGCAGGCTGCGCGGGACTTCCTCGTAGTGCGAGTACTCCATGTGGAAGCTGCCGCGTCCCTGCGTCAGCGAGCGGAGCGTCGAGCCGTAGGTCAGCATCTCCGACATCGGCACGCGCGCGTGGACGACCTGCGCTTCCTCTTCCGCGTCGACGCCTTCCACGCGTCCGCGGCGTGAGTTGAGGTCGCCCATGATGTCGCCCACGTACTCCGCCGAGGCGTAGATGTCGACGTGCATGATCGGCTCGAGCAGCGTCGGGCGGGCCAGCTCCATGGCCTGCTGGTAGGCCAGCGAGCCGGCGATCTTGAACGCCATTTCGGACGAGTCGACGTCGTGGTACTGACCGTCCTTCAGCCGCACGCGGAAGTCGACCATCGGGAAGCCGGCCAGGTAACCCTTGATCCGCGCGTCCTGGATGCCCTTCTCCACCGCGGGGATGTACTGGCGCGGGATCGAGCCGCCGAAGATCTCGTCGACGAACTCGAAGTCCGCGCCGCGCGGCAGCGGCTCCACCGTGATCTTGCAGTCCGCGAACTGCCCGTGGCCGCCGGACTGCTTCTTGTGGCGCCCGTGCGCGTCGGCCGGCTTCGTGATCGTCTCGCGGTACGGCACCTTCGGCGGGTGCAGCACCACGTCCACGTTGTACTTTTTCTTCAGCTTGGCCACGACGATCTCGACGTGAAGCTGACCCTGGCCGCTGATCAGGAACTCCTTCGTCTGTTCATCGCGGGCGAACTTGATGGTCGGGTCTTCCTCGATGATGCGGCCGATCGCCGTGCCGAGCTTGTCCTCGTCGCCGCGCGCTTTCGGCTCCACGGCGAACGCGATGGCCGCCTCGGGGATGTTGATGTGCTCGAGTGCGATCTGATGGTCCTTCGCCGCGACCGTGTCGCCGGTAAAGGTGTCCTTCAGTTTTGCCACCGCGCCGATGTCGCCCGCGCGCAGCTCGGGCACCGGGATCTGCTGCTTCCCCTGCACGACCTGCAGCTTGCCGACGCGCTCTTCATGCTCGCGCTTCGTGTTCCAGTACGCGTGGTCCGACACGAACGTGCCGGAGTAGACGCGGAACAGCGAGACCCGTCCGGAGAACGGATCGGAGAAGGTCTTGAACACCAGCGCCGCCGGGAAAGCCTCGGGGCGCCGGTCGAAGGTGAGTTTCTCTCCCTTCAGGTTGAAGCCGTCGATCTGCTTCACTTCCTCGGGGGAGGGGAGCAGCGCCACGCACGCGTCCAGCAGGGCGTGGCCGCCGATGTTGTGCGACGCGGACGCGCACAGCACGGGGTAGATCTGATGATGCGCGACCTCGCGCTTCATCCCGTCGAGCAGCTCTTCCTGCGACAGGCCGCCCTGCTCGAAGAACTTCTCCATCAGCGTGTCGTCGCCCTCGGCGACCTTCTCGATGAGCTTCTCGCGCCAGTCGTCGGCTTCGCTCTTGAGGTCCGCCGGGATGTCCGTCAGCTCGTACTTGCCGGAGCCGTCGGTGGCGTAGACGTACGCCTTCATCGACACGAGGTCGATCACGCCGCGGAAGTCCTTCTCCTCGCCGATGGGGAGCTGGATGGGGACGACGTTCTTGCCGAACTTTTTCTGCACCGCATCGAGCGTGCGCGCGAACGAGGAGCGCTCGCGGTCCAGCTTGTTGATGACGATCACCCGCGGCAGCGCGTACTCCTCCGCGAACTTCCAGACCTTCTCCGTCGTGACCTCGACGCCCGTCACGCCGCTGACGACGATGGCCGCGGAATCGGCGACGCGCATGGCGCCCTTCGCTTCCATGATGAAGATCCCGAAGCCTGGCGTGTCGAGCAGGTTGATCTTCGTGTCCTTCCACTCCGCGAAGGCGATGGCCGCGGAGATGGAGTGCTTGCGCTCGATCTCGTCCGGATCGAAATCCGTCGCGGTCGTGCCGTCCTCGACGCGCCCCATGCGCGTCGTGGCCCCGGCGTTGAAGAGCATCTGGGACACGAGTGTCGTTTTCCCCGTGTCGTTGTGGCCGACCACGGCCACGTTGCGAATCTCGGAACCCGAGTAAACCTTCATGATCGCAACTCCGTAAGGGATTTCAGAAGCAGGGCGCATCATAAATTAAACTGCTCGGTGCAGGAGTTATCATTGTCGGCCCATGGGACGCCCATCGACCCCGGCGCGGAGACACGCAATCGCGCCCCCGGAGACAAGGCCCAGTTGAAGCTCGGACGCTATGAAGTGGTCCGCGAGCTCGGCAAGGGCGCGATGGGCGTGGTGTATCTGGCCAAGGACCCCCTCATCGGGCGTCTGGTCGCGCTCAAGACCATCCGCGCGGCCATGCACGCCGACGACGACGAGGCCAAGGAGTTCCAGCAGCGCTTCATCCGCGAGGCCCAGGCGGCCGGCATCCTCAACCATCCCTCCATCGTCACCGTCCACGACATCGGGCAGGACGAGCCGACCAACACGTCGTTCATCGCCATGGAGTACGTCGAGGGCCACAACCTCAAAGAGGTGCTCAACCAGGGCCGCACGCTGACCTTCGAACAGATCGGCGACATCATCGCCCAGGTCGGCGAGGCCCTCGATTTCGCCCACGCCAAGGGCATCGTGCACCGCGACGTGAAGCCGGCGAACATCATCCTGCTCGACGGCTACCGCGCCAAGATCACCGACTTCGGCATCGCCAAGATCGCGTCCGGTGGCGCCAACCTCACTACCACCGGCCAGTTCCTCGGTACGCCGAACTACATGGCCCCCGAGCAGGTCAAGGGCGCGCCGGTCGACGGCCGCACCGACATCTTCGCCCTTGGCATCTGTCTCTACGAATGCCTCACGCGCCGCAAGCCGTTCGGCGGCGACTCGCTGACGTCGATCTCCTACAAGATCGTCCACGAGCCCTTCCCGCCGCTGCAGGAGATCAACCCCCAGATCCCCGAGGGGTTCGAGGAAGTCGTCGCCGTGTGCCTGGCCAAGGATCCGGCTAAGCGCTACCAGCGTGCGCGCGATCTCGCCAACGCGTTGCGCGCGGTGATCCGCGGCGACAAGCCGACGCCCCGTCCGTCCGAGCCGATGCTCGCCGACGAGACCATGGTCACGCGCGACCGCGGCCCTTCGCCGACGGTCGAAGTGCCGTTCCCGCAGGCCATGGATTCGTCGCCGGCGCCGGCCATGTCGAACACGCGGCCCGCGTCGGCGGCGGACATGCCGGCTGTCACCGAGATCGTGCCCATCCCGACGATGCCGGCCATCGTCCCGCCGTCCCCCCCGGCACCGGCGCCCGCCGCTCCGACGGTGGCCAAGCCGATGCCGGCGGCGAAGCCGCCCAAGCCCGCCAAGGCACCGCCCGCGCCGAAGCCGCCGCGCGCACCGGGCGTGCCGATCTCCCAGCAGCTGCGCACGACGCTGACCAACGTCCGCACGTTGCCCTTGTGGAAACGCCGCATTCCGCCGCCGATCTTCATCGCCATCCTCGCGGCGTTGGTCATCGCTCTGCTGGCGACGGTCGTCGCGCTGCGCGCGCAACAGCCTGCCATCCGGACCGTCGACACGAAGCTGGAGGCGCGCCTCGCGCGCCAGAAGCAGTTGCGTCTCGAAGGAGAGGTCCTCCTCCGGCAGGGCCGCGTCACCGACGCCTACGCCAAGTACGAAGAGCTGCAGCGCCTCGCGCCGAAGTCCCCGTACGTGAACCGGGTCATGCTGCAACTGAACGCCATGCGGCAGCAGGAGGAAGTGAGCCGCCGCAACCTCGCCGAGGCGCAGCTCAAGTTCCAGGAAGGCCTGGCCCTGCTGGCCGAGAAAAAGTATCCCGACGCCATCGCGAAGATGCAGGAGTCGCTCGTCCTGAACCCGAACTCGATCGAAGTCCAGGAGGCGATCAGGAACGCGGAGCTCGAGCAGCAGAAGGCCTTCGAGGCGGCGCGCCTCGCCCGGCAGCAGCAGCGCCAGACCGGCCGCCCGCAGCAGACCACCACCATCGCCGAGACCCCGGCCACCGCCACCCAGGCGCCGGTGCCGGCCGAGCCCGCGCAGCTCACCGTCAGCTTGAACCACCCGTTCACCGACGGTCAGATCATGGTGCGCGTTGGCGGCGACATCGTCGCCAACGAGAAGCTCTACGACACGCGCCGCCGCCGCGTCATCGGCACGATGGCTCGCAGCCCGAAGCCCGTCAGCGTCACCCAGTCGTTCCCCGCCAGGAGCGCCGACATCGAGGTGATGATCACCGTGCCCGCGGTCAGCATCATCGAGCGCCACACCATCGCCGCGACCTTCGCCCCCGGCTCGGCGTACCGCCTCGTGGTGCGCTACAACCCGGCCATCAAAAAGTTCACCTACGAACTGAAGTGACGCGTTTCGCCCACGCCGTCCGCGAAGAGCTCTGGTCCCGCGGCCGCCGCGTCGAGTCCCGGCTCGCCCAGGGCCAAGCCGTCGAAGACGCGCACGGCATCACCGCGACCGACGCCCGCGACGACGAGCTGGTGATGCTCGCCCGGCACGAGCTCGAACGCCTCCACGCCGTCATGCCCCAGGACGCGCTGGTGCGCCTCGTCGCCGAAGCCAGCACCGAGGCAATCACCGCCACGATGACCGTCCGGTTGAACGGCATCAGCATCGTCACCGACCCCACTCACGCCGCGCGCGACATCGAGCTGCTACGCCGAGCTGCCGGAGGCAGCGCCGCCAATCGGAGCGCCGGCTTCCAGCCGGCCGGTCCGCCGGCTTCCAGCCGGCCGCCTCTCCCCCTCCTCTGGCGCAACGGCACCGCCGCTCTCCTCCTCCACGAAGCCCACGCCCACCCCCTCGAGCACCACCTTCCGCCGCTCCCGCTCCCCCCCTGGCTCCGCGTCGAAGTCCCGCTGCAACTCCGCCGCGCCACCTTCCGCGACGTCCCCTTGCTGCGCATGCAGCACGTCCGCGTCACCCAGCACGACGCCCCGTTCGCGCTCCCGCCGGAACATATTGAAATCCATCTGATCGACGGCGGCGCCTACGACCCGCTCACCGACGTCGTCACGCTCCGCATCGCCGCCTCGTCCGTCGGCCCCTTCACCATCACCGAGCGGCGCGGCGATTTCCGCTTTCTCGGCGCGGAAGGGGAGCCGCAACGCTACCCCGGCGTCATCTGCTCGCGCGAAGGACAGGAGCTCGTCGTCGGCTCGTACGCCCCGACCCTCCTCACCGCATGATCTACCGCAAGCAGGGGGGCGTCGCACGCTGGGAAAACGGCACCCTCATCCGCGTGACCGAAAGCGGCGCCGCCCGCGAGGACGGCGACCTCTTCGAATGCTGGCCGGAGCCGTCCAATCACGCGGTCGACGAGCCGACGAGCCGTCGAGTCGTGGAGATAGCGAGCTCGCTGCAGCATCTGCCGGTCGAGCGCCTGATCGTCGTCCACGGCGCCGCCCGCCACGAATACGACGGCCGCACCTGGAGCGAGGAGACCGAGCGCATCCATCTCTCCCTCGCGCACGGCCAACTCCGCGCCCTCGTCGACTCGTCGACTCGTCGACTCGACGACTGGACCACCATCGCCGCCGCCCTCCAACGCGCCGACCCACACGACCGCGAACCGCCGCGTCACCTCGTCCTCGCCCCCGGCGTCGCCGCCGCCGTCCTCCCGTTCCTCCCGAACGCCACCCAGACCGCGGGCGGCGTCGACGGCTATGGCAACGACATCGTCGATGGGGGTACGCAAAACTTCTATCGCCCCAGCTACCGCGTGCGCCCCGTCCGCATGCCGCACAACCTCCGCCTCGACCACCACGTCACCGCCATCGATCCCGACCTCCCGCGCGCGATCGCGCTGCTCGCCCCGCCCGACAGCGTCGCGTTGCGCGTCCTCGTCATCGATGGAGAGAGCGTCTATCCCACCACGGCGCACGTCACGAAAATCGAGGCCGTCGGCCGCGAGCGCGAGTGGTATCCGTACGGCGCCGGTTCCTTCGGGGCGGAGTTGATGCTTTAATTCAACTGCCGTGAGCGCTTCCTCCGCAGCACGCGTCGAATTCCTGGCCCGGGCCATCGTCAACCGGCTCGAAGACCGCGGCCTCGTCGAGTTCCGCGACGCCGAGGCCGGCATCCTCGTCGTCGCCAAAGCGCTCCAGGAAAACTTCGCCGCCCTCGCCCTCATCGAAGCCGAAGCCCGCCAACGCCTCGGCGACCGCGCTTCCGACCAGCAGGTCGAAAACGAGATGCGCCGCATCGCCGCCGAACGCGACGTCATCCTCTAACCGAGTCGCTTGCTTTCGTCCGTGTTCAACAGGGGACGACGGGAGGCCTCCGGCGGGCCGGTACGACCGGCAGCGCTTAGTAGGGTCACTCTTCGCGGCAACACGTGTTTCGTAGACAGGGCGTGCGTTCAGGCTGGGCCAATCAGCGCCGCCGGTCGCACCGGCCCGCCGGAGGCCCCTCGTCGTTCCCTGCTGCAAACCGCGAAAAGCATGCGTCTCGCTGTGTTAGCGTTCGGAGCGAAATGTCATTAGAGAAGACACTCGAAGAGCTCGAGAGCCGCAAGCAGCAGAGTGAGCTCGGGGGCGGGCAGGCCCGCATCGACCGGCAGCACAACGACGGCAAGCTCACCGCGCGCGAGCGCATCCAGCTCCTGTTCGACGCCGGCTCCTTTCAGGAGCTTGACCAGCTCGTCGTCCACCGCTCCACCGACTTCGGCATGGACCAGCAGCGCATCCCCGGCGACGGCGTCGTCACCGGCTACGGCACCGTGCAGGGGAGACTCGTCTACGCCTTCGCCCAGGACTTCACCGTCTTCGGCGGCTCGTTGTCCGAGACCCACGCCGCCAAGATCGTCAAAATCATGGACCTCGCCGTCAGGAACGGCGCCCCCGTCGTCGGCTTGAACGACTCCGGCGGCGCGCGCATCCAGGAAGGCGTCGTTTCCCTGGGCGGCTACGCCGACATCTTCCTGCGCAACACCCTCGCCTCGGGGGTCGTCCCGCAGATCTCCGCCATCATGGGGCCGTGCGCCGGCGGCGCGGTCTACTCGCCCGCCATCACCGACTTCATTCTCATGGTCAAGAAGACCAGCTACATGTTCGTCACCGGTCCCGACGTAATCAAGACCGTCACCCACGAAGAAGTCACCAAAGAAAAACTCGGCGGTGCCGAGACCCACAACCAGGTCTCCGGCGTCGCCCACTTTGCCGCCGAGTCCGACGAAGACTGCATCGCCACCATCCGCGAGCTCCTCTCCTACATGCCGTCCAACAACATGGAAGAGGCCCCGCGCGTCGAGAGCAAAGACGACGTCAACCGCGTCGACACGGAGCTCGACACCTTCATCCCCGAATCGCCCAACCAGCCGTACGAAATGCGCGAGCTGATCAAGACCATCGCCGACGAAAGACACTTCTTCGAAGTGCATCAGCACTACGCGCGCAACCTCGTCGTCGGCTTCATCCGGTTGCACGGCTACTCCGTCGGCGTCGTCGCCAACCAGCCCGCCTTCCTCGCCGGCGTGCTCGACATCGACGCCTCGCGCAAAGGCGCGCGCTTCGTCCGCTTCTGCGACGCCTTCAACATCCCCCTCCTCGTACTGGAGGACGTGCCCGGCTTCCTGCCCGGGACGGGACAGGAGTACGGCGGCATCATCATCCACGGCGCGAAGCTCCTCTACGCCCTGGCCGAGGCCACCGTGCCGAAAGTCACCGTCATCACCCGCAAGGCGTATGGCGGCGCGTACTGCGTCATGAACTCCAAGCACATCCGCGCCGACATGAACTACGCCTACCCCATGGCCGAGATCGCCGTCATGGGCGCCGAGGGCGCCGTCAACATCCTCTACCGCGCCTCCGGCGACCGCGCCGCCAAGGTCGCCGAATACAAAGAAAAGTTCGCCAATCCCTACATCGCCGCCGAGCGTGGATACATCGACGAGATCATCGAGCCGCGCTTCACGCGCCGCAAGCTCATCACCTCCTTCGCCATGCTCCGCAACAAGCGCGACCGCAATCCCCCGAAGAAGCACGGCAACATCCCGCTGTAGCCTCTGGGAGGAAGGGCGTCCGTAGCGGAGCGTGCGGGGGGCTATGGACTGCGGCGGCCGCAGACGCCGCTTTGACTGCCGTTCGTGGTGCGGAGTCGCTGTGGCACCGAAGGCAGTGAAAGCGGCGCCTGCGGTCGCCGC
>Ga0190272_10000181_pt1 | contig 38341 bp, 33 predicted proteins | sample Popmic504T_FD_133746 | JGI IMG/M metagenome (GOLD analysis project Ga0190272, IMG submission 133746) | Populus adjacent soil microbial communities from riparian zone of Shoshone River, Wyoming, USA - 504 T | ecosystem: Environmental > Terrestrial > Soil > Riparian zone | place: USA: Wyoming...
CGAGGAACGCGACCGGCGCGACCTGCGCTTCTCCTTCGTCACACCGGAGCGGCCCGGCCGGGTCGTGCTGAAGGCCGTCAAAGCAAGGGTCGAGGTCCCCGGTCGCACCCTGGTCGAGAGCGCCGACCTCGAACTGGAGCGTGGCGAGCACGTCGTCCTCGTCGGCCCCAACGGGGCGGGCAAGACGACGCTTATCGAGGCCCTCGCCGGCCGCCGCGAGCCACCCTCGGGCTCGATCCGGGTCGGCCACAACGTCAAGATCGGCTACCTCTCCCAGCACGCGGAGACCGCCGCCGGGCAGGGGACGGTGCTGGAAGCGGCGCAGCGGCAGACCGGCCTGCGCGGGCAGAAAGCCCGCGATCTGCTCGGCGCCTTCCTCTTCTCCGGCGCGGACGCGGAGAAGTCGCTGGAAGACATCTCCGGCGGCGAGCAGCGGCGCCTCTCGCTAGCGATCCTGGTCGCCTCCGGCGCCAACGTCCTGATCCTCGACGAGCCGACCAACCACCTCGACATCGAGAGCCGCGAGGCGCTCGAGGATGCGCTCCTCGCCTTCGAGGGGGCGGTGATCCTTGTCTCCCACGACCGCGCCTTGCTGGAGGCGGTCGGCAGCCGCACCCTGGTCTGCGATGAGGGCGTCCTGAGCAGCCATCCCACAGGCTGGGCCGCCTACCAGCGCGAGCGCGACGCAGGCGAGGCCGACGCGGCAGCGGCCGCCACCTCGATCAAGAAGGCGAGCGGCGGCAAGCGCCGACGCGGCTCAAAGGCGCCCTTACAGCGCGCCGCCCGCAAAGCCACCCGCCTCGCCGAGCGGATCGAGGCCGCGGAAGCGGCGCTGCGCGAGATCGAGGAGGAGCTCTCCGATCCAGTCGCCTGGTCGACCCCCGCCAAGGCTGAGTCCGCGGAAACGCGGCACGCGCAGGCGAAACGGGACATCGAGCAGCTCTTCGGCGAATGGGAAGAGGCCGAGCAGGCGGCTAGCGCAGGGGCCGAGTGAGGACGACCTGAGCGCCCTTGCCGGGCGCCAGGGTGATGTTGCGCACCTTCACCCGCTCCGGCTTCGGGTCGGGAGCCTCGAGGTCGGCCCGCTCGAGGATCGCCTTCAGGATCACCCGCATCTCGTATTCGGCGAAGGCGGCGCCGATGCAGCGGCGCACGCCGCCGCCGAAGGGGATCCAGGCGTAGTTGTCGGCCTTGCCGTCGAGGAAGCGCTCGGGGCGAAACTCTTGCGGCTGCGGGAAGAGGTCATCGCGGTAGTGCAGGGCGGCGATCGCCGGCATCACGAAGGTGCCCGCCTTCAACTGGTAGCCGCCGATCTCGGCCGGCGCGGTCAGCTTGCGGGCGACGTCGACGATCACCGGCCGGGCCCGGAGCGTCTCTTTCGCCGTCGCGGCCAGGTAGTCGTCCTCGCCGGCGGCGATCGAGTCGCGCAGCCGGCCCAGCGCGCGTGGCGTGCGCAGCAGCCGCTCCATCGCCCAGGCGAGCGCGGTCGCCGTCGTCTCGTGCCCGGCGCCGAGTACGGTCACCAGCTCGTCGCGCAGCTCCTCGTCGCTCATCGGGCTGCCGTCGTCGTGGCGGGCCTGCAGCAGCAGCGAGAGCACGTCGTCGTGCGCCTCGTCGTTCGCTGCCGCCTCGGCGCGGCGGATCGAGATCTCCTCGTAGATGAACTCGTCGAGCGCTTCGCGCGAGCGCAGGAAGCGCGACCAGGGGCTCCAGCGGCCGAGGTTGCGGCGCAGGGCGGGGACGGAGGTGATCAGGTTGACCCGCTGGCTGAAGTCGTCGATCAGGCGCTCGAAGCGGACCAGGCGCTCCTCGTCGTGGACGCCGAAGACGGCGCGCATGATCACCGCCAGGGTGATCCGCTGTGTGTGGGGGCGCAGCGCGAACGGCTTGCCCACCGGCCAGCTCTCCATCTCCTGCAGGGTCACCTCGCGCATCAGCTCGCCGTAGTGGCTGATCCGCTCGCCGTGGAAGGGCGGTAGGAGGAGCTTGCGCTGGCGCATATGAGGGGTCTCATCGAGGGTGAGGACCGAGTTCGGGCCGAGGGCAGGCTCGAGCACCGTCGCGTTCGCCTCGCCGGCGTGGAACTGCTCGGGTGAGCCGGTGAAGACCGCTTTGACCAGCTCCGGGCTGGCGACGTAGACGACCTTGCCGAAGTAGGGGAAGGAGACCGTAAAGAGGTCGCCATAGCGGCGCTGCAGCCCGATCAGGAAGCCGAGTGGGTCGCGCGCGTAGTTGAGCGCCTGGGCCACCGACGGGGCTCTCGATCCCGGTGGTCGGGCGGATGCCGGGGCGGTGCGGGCTCGCGGCCTAGGGATCGTCGCCTGCTCCATTGACCGCACCTTACCGAGAAGACTGGCTGGCTGGCCAGTATGTGAGCTAGAAGACGATCGTGCGGTCGCCGTCGAGCAGAACGCGGTCATCGAGATGCGCCTTGACCGCGCGGGAGAGGACGAGGCGCTCGACGTCGCGGCCAATCTGCATCAGGTCGCCGACCTCGTCGCGGTGGCTCACCCGGGTCACGTCTTGGTCGATGATCGGTCCCGCGTCGAGGTCCTCGGTGACGTAGTGAGCGGTCGCCCCGATCAGCTTGACGCCGCGCTCGTGGGCGCGCCGGTAGGGGTCGGCGCCGACGAAGGCGGGCAGGAAGCTGTGGTGGATGTTGATTGCCGGCACCCCCAGCCGTTCCAGGAGCTCGCCGGAGAGGATCTGCATGTAGCGGGCGAGGACGAGCAAGTCGATCTTGCCGTCAAGCAGCTCCAGCAGGCGCGCCTCGGCCTTGCCCTTCGACCCCGGCTCGACCGGCAGGTGGTGGAAGGGAAGCCCGAGCGAGGTGACCTGATCGGCGTGGTCGGGATGGTTCGAGATCACCCCGACGACCTCAGCGCCGAGCTCGCCGCTGCGCCAGCGCCAGAGCAGGTCGGAGAGGCAATGGTCCTCGCGCGAGACCATGATCGCCACCCGCTTGCGCTCGCTCGACTCGGCGAAGTGATGGTCCATCCGCCGCGGCGCGGCGATCTCTTCTTCGAAGCGCCGGTAGAGGCTCGCCCGCTCCGCCTCCGGAGCGGGCTCGAACACCATCCGCATAAAGAACCGCCCCTCCTGGCTGGAGTGCTGGTCGGCGTCGACGATGTTGAGGCCGGCGTCGGCGAGAAAGCCGCTGACAGCGGCGATCAGGCCCGGCCGGTCGGGGCAGGCAAGCAGCAGGCGGGTAGTCGGCGTCCCCTCGATGCGGGCATCATCCTCGTTTTCTCTACCCTGCATGCACGATGCGGATCGCTGCCGTTCCCGACGGGCTGCTGGAGCGGGCCGGCCTGCTCTTCAACCAGCTTCCGACACCGGTCGGCGAGGCGATGTTCGGGATGCCGGTCGCGCGCTCGCTGCAGGTCGCGCAGCGCACCGGCATCCTCGAGGCGCTGGCCGAGGGGCCGCGTGAGCCCACCGAGCTGGCTGAGCACCTCGGCCTCAAGCCCCAGGGGACCGCGCTGCTTCTCGACGTGATCGCCTCGCTCGGCCACGCCCGGCTGCGTCCCGACGGCCGCTATGAGATGACCGCCCGCGCCCGGCGTTGGCTCGACCCCCGCTCGGAGCGCTACGTGGGCGACTTCCTCGCCGACACGGGCGAATACTGGCAGTGGTGGGAGAGGCTCGAGGACCTGGTCCGCGACGGGCGCCACGCCGAGCTGCACGACCGTCCGGCCGACGATCCCTACTGGCGCTCCTACATCCGCGGTCAGTACCAGATCGCCCGCCTCTCCAGCGAGGAGGTCGCGAAGGCGGTGCCGCTGCTCCGCAACGCCCACTCGCTGCTCGACGTCGCCGGTGGCCACGGCGAGTTCTCGATGGCGCTCTGCCGGCGCCACCCCGGACTGAAGGCGACGATCGTCGACTTGCCGGGAAGCGCCCGCATCGGTCGTGAGATCGTCGCCGCCGCCGGGATGGACGACCGGGTCGACCACGTCGAGGGCGACATGTTCGAGGCCGACCTCGGCGGTCTCCACGACGGCGCCCTCTGCTTCAACATCGTCCACCACCTGACGCCCGAGCAGGCGCGGGAGCTGTTTGCCCGCATCCGCGCCGTGCTGCGCCCGGGCGCGCCGCTTTGCATCCTCGAGCTCTACGACCGGCCGGAGGGGAAGAAGCCCGACTCGGCCGCGATCCTCGGCCTCTTCTTCCATCTCACCTCCGGGGCGGATACCTACACGACCGAGCAGGTCTCGCGCTGGCTGACGGAGTCGGGCTTCAGCTCCTCGCACACCGACACCTTCCGCACCTTGCCGAGCCTGGCGATGGTCAGCGCCAAGGCCGTCTGAGCTCCGCGGGCGCGCAAGATGCGGTGCATTGGGCCTGAGGCGGGGCGACCGTCCGTGCCTGAGCAAGTTGCGATCGTTGCTTTCGCCGACGCAAGTGTGACGCCGGTCACCTCCGGCAGCGCGGAACCTCGCCACGGTTCCGCGTCTTGCTCACAAAACGCACATATATTCTCCCTGTCCTGATCGCCGCCATCGCCTTCCCGGCGGCCGCCTTCGCGGCGGTTGATGGCGATCCCGCCGAGCCGCGGATCGGCATCGCCCCGGCGAAGCCGGTCGAGCCGACCTCGTTCGCGTGGCCGGTCGAGCGCTTCCAGCACACACTCCACGCGATCGCCGACCGGATGCGGGCGGAACGACGCGCCGAGCGCCGCCGCGAGCGCCGCGAGCTCTTCGCCACCCTGCCCGAAGGCGTCTCCCGCGCTACCCTCGAGGCGATCGCTGCCTGCGAGTCCGGCGGCGACCCGACGATCGTCTCCGCCGACGGCAGCTATCGCGGCAAGTACCAGTTCTCCTTCGAAACATGGGCTTCTGTCGGCGGTAGCGGCGATCCGGCCGCGGCCTCCGAGGCCGAGCAGGACTACCGAGCGGCTCTGTTGTACGCCAGCTCCGGCTCAAGCCCTTGGCCAGTCTGCGGATAGCGCATGGATGGGGTCGGGCAAATCTCCCGGCTCAACTTTTTCGGTGCCACGTCGCCGGCTTGACCGGCGCGATCGGCCGAAAAAGTACAAGCCGCCGGGAGAAATGCCCGACCCCATCCGTACGATCGGCGCGATGAGCGAAGCGGTCCCAACGCCGGATCCAAAGGGGCCCAAACGCAAGCCGCCCAGGGAAGCAATCGCTGAAGCAAAGGTGAGGGCGCCCACCCGAGGGAACAAGAAGCTGGAGAGCTTCCTGTCGGCGGTCAACGAGGACGAGCAGGTGCGGGCCTGGTGGTACATGGCCCAGGTCCATGCCGAACGGCTCGGCATGTCCGACCACTCCTGGGTCCACACCCAGATCGTCCTCAATATCTCCCTGCGGCTGCTGCGGCTGCTGGTCAAGGCTGGAGTTGAGCCAGCAGTCGTCGCCGACCACGGGATGTCGCCCCGCGACGCCGAGGTGGTCGTCGCCGGTGGCGCCCTCCTGCACGACGTCGGCATGTCGATCCACCGCGCCGACCACGAGGCCTACAGCCTCTTCCTCGCCAGCGGCGCCCTCGACCGCCTGCTTGCAGACTCATACCGCGAGCCCCAGCGAACCGTGATCGCCTCCGAGATCCTGCACGCGATCATCGGCCACCGGCGCCGCGGCCAGCCCTACACGCTGGAGGCCGGCGTGGTGCGGGTTGCCGACGCGCTCGACATGGCCCAGGGGCGCACCCGCATTCCGATCGAGGCGGGGCAGGAGGGCATCCACTCGATCTCCGCCGCGGCGATCGACGAGGTCAGGATCGAGGCCGGCGAGGAGCGCCCGCTGCGGATCGAGATCAAACTCAACAACTCGGCCGGGATCTTCCAGGTCGACGACCTGCTGGCGACCAAGATCCGCGATACCCCGCTTGAGGGCCGGGTCGAAGTCGTTGCCGCGATCGACGGCGAGACCGAGAAGCGCCTGCTGAGCGGCTTCAGGCTCGACTAACGAGGCTCAGCCGAAGCGATCCAGGTCCTGGCGGCGCACTTCTTTGCGCTTGTCGAGCCTCGCCTGGATCAGCGAGAGCACGATCACGAGCAGCGCGAAGAAGCCGATCACGCCGAAGCAGAAGAAGGTGATTTCCTTGTCGGTCACCGGCCCGGCGAGGCCGACGCCGTTCTCCGCCAGCGCCACCGGCGCCGCGACGAGCAGCAGCATCAACGCCGCGCAGAGGGCGGCAATGAAGCGGGCGGGGCGGGGAGAGGACTTCATCACCCAGAAATCTAGCGCTTTGCCGGGACCGCCTGCCGCTTTAACCACCTGGTAGCACCCTAGTTACATCCTTGACACGCGCTGGCGGGAACGTCTGCGGCCATGCGCGATCGAATTCCGCCGCGTTCGCCGCTGGGGCTTGCAGTGGCGGCGCTCGTCTGCGTGCTGCTCTGTGTGCCGACCTCGGCCGATGCCGTGGTCTCCGACGTGAAGCCGATCGACGGACCGAGCGCTGACGTGATCGGGATCGCCGATGCGGCGATGTCGGAGGACGGGAGTGGAGGGGTCGTCTACCTGAAGCGGGTTGACGGGCGTGACCACGTCTTCGCCGCACAGTTCCGCAACGGCGCCTGGGGATCGCCCCAGCGCGTCGATGTCGGTCAATCGTTCGACTCAAGCTGGCCGAGGATCGGGGCGGGGGACGGGGGGCGCCTGGTCGTCACCTGGGTGCAGGAGTTCGGAGTCGAGAGCGACCGCATGTTCTCGGCGACGCTCGACCCAGGAGCGACCGGCTTCCAGTCACCGGTACCGATCGACTTCAACGTCGGCGAGGCGGCATCGAGAACCTACCCCGACCTGGTGATGAACCGGGGGGGACAGGCCTATCTCGTCTACCGCGTGGTGACCGACGTCAGCACCTCCAACCCGCCGGGCTACGTCGGCGCCGATCTGCGCGTCGCTCGCTACAACGGCCGGCTCTGGTCGGTGCTCGGCACGCCGCTGGATCGCAACATCGCGACGCCGATGCGCCTGCCGACCGCCGAGAACGCACCGGAGGTCGGCATCGACGTCCAAGGGCAGGGTGTGGTCGCCTGGCAGGAGCCCGACGACGAATTCGTCGACCGGGTCTGGGCCAGGCGTCTCTTCGGCACCAGCTTCGGACTTCAGCTCCAGGTCAGCCCCTCCGCCTGGGAGGGGGCCCCGCTGCGAGGCGCGGCCGACGCCTTCTCGCTCGACGTCTCCGGCTTCGGCCAGGTGGCCATCGCCTTCCGCCAGCAGCCCGGCGAGGCGAGCAGGCTCGACGGGCCGCGTGTCTTCGTCAACGAGCTCCCCGATGTCTTCGCCGAGAAAGCCGGCACCTTCGGGGGTGCCCGACTGGCCGATGGAGGCTTGCGCGGCGACCTCGGGGCGCCGACCGTTGCCGTCGATCCGCGCGGGCTCTTCGTCGCCGGCTTCGGCTCCGGGTCCAGCACGCTGCTCGCCTCGGGTGACGACGCCCTGGTCGAGTCGGTCAAACGACTCGACCAGGGCGCCAGCGCGGAAGCCGGAGAACCGTTGGTCGACCTGGCCGAGACCGGGGCCGGGGTGGCCGCCTGGCGCGAGCTGCGCGGCTCGGCCGGGCTCGTCTCGGTACAGGAGCGCCGCGCCGACGGCGTGGTCGAGCCGACCGAGCTGAGCGCTCCGCGGGGAGGAAAAGTCGGAGAGTTGGCATTGGGGGGCTCCGGGCTTGGGGATGGGATCGTCGCCTGGGAGCAGGGCGCCGGTGAGAACAAACAGGTGGTTGCCGCAGTGGTCGACGCGCCGCCCGATCCCTTTCTCGTCCTGCTGCCCAACGGGTGGCAGCGCAAAGGGCGGATCAAGATCGCCTGGGACCGGACGCTGAACGCGATCGGCGGCGTTCGCTACTCGGTCAGCGTTGACGACGAGCCGGTGATCGAGAGCCTGCGACGCCTACACGCGCACCTCAGCCGCGACGACGTCGACGATGGCCGCCACCGGGTTCAGATCTTTGCCGTCGACGATGCGGGTCAGGAGACGGGAAGCCGCACCGGTCGCCTCCTGGTTGACCGCAACGGTCCGCGGGTGCGATTGCGACGCCGCGGACGCACGCTCTTGGTCGCCGTCTCCGATGGAGCCAGGAATGTCGGCTCGGGCTTGCGCGTCCGCTCGGTGAAGATTTCCTTCGGCGAAGGAAGGGATGGTGCCGCGAGTGCTTCGGCAGGGAGGCCGCGTAGGAAAGGCAAGAAGCGAAAAAGCGCGGAGACCGTGCGGATGCGCCATACCTATGCTGCTGCAGGCCGCTACCTGCTGCAGGTGCATGCTCGCGACCGAGCCGGTAATCCAACCGTGCTGAAGCGGCGGGTGAAGGTGGGATGAGGCGCCTGGCTCGTCGTGTCAGGTGGGTGTGGGCATTTACCAGCCTGCTGACGATGGCTGTGCCAGCGAGCGCAGCCGCGCTCTACGGAAATGCCGCCGAAGAAGTCCCAGGCGCGCAGCTCGTATCTGCCGACTACGCTCGGCTCGAGCAAGGCGACGACTCGACCGTGTTCGCCGCGATCTCCGCGAACGGCCGCTATGTCGCAATCCAAACGCGTGCCCGCAACTTCTTCGGCGACGCGGACGCCGATCCGCCAGGCCAGTACCGAGCCGGCGGCCTGTTCCGCTTCGATCTCGAGACGGAAGCGCTGGAGAAGATCGCCGACGGCGATCTGTTCGACGAAGCGACCAACAAATTCCTGCGCGGCGGTGCCTCCAATCCCTCGATCAGCGCCGACGGTCGCTTCGCCGCCTTCTCGACCGCCGAGCCACTGCTCCCGACCGACGTAAACGACAACGTCGACGTCTACGTGCGGGACATGGCGGTTCCATTGGGCGATCCCAGTGCCCTCGATCTCGTCTCCGCTCGCGACGGGGGTGACGTGCCGGCTAGCTACGGAGCGCCCCCGTTCCCCTTCCCGGGGAGCGAACCCGGGGCCGAGGTCTCAGGTGGAGCCGCGATCAGCGCCGACGGCCAGAAGGTCGTGTTCCGAACGACCGTAGCCACCGACCTGCCCGCGAGCGGATCGGTTGACGTCCCGGCGGGACAGGTCCTGCTTCGCGACCGCGAGGCGAACACGACGACCCTGGTAACCACTTTGCGTGATCCGGGAAGTGGCGCGATGACAGCGCAGCCAGCCGGCGGGGCCGTCGGCGCCGCGATCAGCGCCGACGGTACGACCGTCGCCTGGACCGGGGAAAACGCCGCCGCCCAGACGCGCTTCCTAGGTGGGGAGAACCAAATATCGAACGTGCTCTATTACCTGTGGCGGCGCGTAGGCGACGGTCCGCAGTCGCCTACACGACGTATCACGGGAGTCGCCGACCCAGACGATTCGAGCTGCCCTCTCGATTCCGAGACCTTCTTCTCGCAGACCGGTACTGGCCCCTGTTTCGGCCCGCTCACCGGCCAGGAGGCCACCCGAGCCGACATCAGCTCTCAGCTCCCAACCCTGAGCGGCGATGGCAGCACGGTGGCCTTCCTGACCGGCGAGGGGCCGCGGCCAAACGCCAGCACCGCCCCCGGGCTGGATCTCTACGTGACAGATATGACGCCGGGCCTGACGCGCAAGCAGTCGACGGTGGAGCTGACTCGGGAGACGGTCGGCAACCAGACCGACACTGGGCCGCCGTTGAGCAGCGTCGCGATGTCGGCCGATGGACGCTACCTCGCGATCACCACGGTGCGAACGCGTTTCGCCCTGTCTGCGCTCCAGCTTCTGGGAGACCCGAGGTCGGTGCCGGGACCGCGCGAGCTGTACGTAGTCGATCTCCAGGATCGGACGCTCGAGCGCGTGACGCATGCGCTTTCCGGCGGCGACATCAACGCCTCCGTGCTCGACGGTCCGACGATCTCTGCGGATGGAGGGCGCGTCGCCTTCGCATCGTTTGCCAGCAATCTCTTCTTCGGCGACGCCAACCAGCGGGCCGACGCCTTCGTCGCAACTCGGGAACCGGAGCCGGAAGGGGGTCCGGAGGAGGAAGGCCGGGGAAAAGAGGGCGGGGGCTCGATCCTGGAAATCGACCCGGGCGGACCGCAGATCGGCGTGCGGGCGAGATCCCAGCCGGGGGGAAAGGTGCTGCTCACCGTCTCGGTCCCTGCCGCCGGTGGTGTCAAGGCAGTCGCCAAGGGCCAAGTCGGCAAGCCCCGTAAGCCGCGAACGCTAGCCACACAGAGCGGCCGCGCCAGCGGCGCAGCTCGCAGCGAGGTGCGCATCGTGCTCAGCCCCGTTGCTCGCTACAGGTCGGAGCTGCTCGAGCGGGAGACGATCCCCGCCCACGCGGTCGTCACATACGTCGCTTCGCGCGGCGGCCGTCGCGCGAGCACCTCAACACGGGTCGTATTTCGTCAAATGTCGGACTCGAAACAGCGTCAGCGCGCGGGGCAAAGGTGAACGACTTGTCTCCAGTTGGAGACGATTTGGATAAGCAGTTGATAACCGCTTGTAACGCATTCGTAGAAGTCCTGTGAATCGCTTGACATGCCATAAGCAGGTGGCAACTCTGGCGCCGCAATCGTTCAGACGATGAAAGGAATAACTCTCATGAGCCGCACTCCCGGCGCCCCTCGGTGGGTCCCGAGCGCTGTTCTGGCAGGGGCTCTCACCCTGATGCTGATGGCGCTTGCGGCCGTTGGCCTGGCTTCACAGGCGAACGCCGCGTTCACGACAAGCAAATGCGCAGGAGAAAACATCATCGGTCGCGGTGCTTCCTTTGCTCGCGATGCGCACAAACTCTTCAACGACAAGTTCAAGCTTGTTCACTGCGTGGGTACGCCGGGCGCAGGCAAAATCAACGTCACCTACGAAGCGTCGGGCAGCGGCGCTGGTCGCCAGTCGGTGAAGATCCGCGACGGCGCCCCGCGCTTCGGGATGACCGACGAGCCGCCGGTACCCAGCGAGATCAACGAAATGAACAGTGGTGTCGAAATCAAAGAAGCAAAAAACGTCATCGACACCAATCCCAGCAACAACGGCAAAATCCACGTCGTTCCAGCTGCGGTCGGGGCGGTGGCGCCGCTCGTCAACTTCCCCAACAACTGCGATGTCGGCCTGCTCGACGCAGCTTCCCGCACCGCAGAGGAAATGTCTGGTGGGGGGACGCCCTTCCCGCTTGGTCTCGTTCGAGTGCGGTTCACGAAGGACGAGTTCGAGAAGATCTGGGCCAAGGACGCGACCCACGACAACTGGGTCGAGGTGTTCCCGGAGCTCAACACCGACGCCGACTGCAACAAACCGATCATCCGCATCGTCCGCTTTGACGACTCGGGCACCAGCTTCGCCTTCAAGGACAACCTCGGCACGATCAACGAAAGCCGCGGCTGGCTCAGCACGTTCGCGGCTACGGAACCGAAAAAAACCCGCGAGTGGCCGAATGCCACCTTCGGGTCGCGCGAAGACTGCCCGAAAGTAAGCGGCCAGTTCCCGCTTGGACCAGGCGCCGACAGCACGGAAGCGAGCAATCCGGGTCCGGATCAGCTGACGAGCTCCTGCTTCAACGGCAATCAGGGAATCATCGACAAGCTGATCGAGCTCGACGGCTCGGTCGGGTACTCGGACATCTCGACGGCGCGCAACAACGTCGCTCAGAGCCTGGCGATCAAACCGCGCACGAAAGCCGACGATCCGTTCGACAACGACATCTACTGGACGCAGATCCCGAGCGGTCCCGGCGCCGGCACCTTCCAAGAGCCGACCGCGGACGCGAAAGGATTTCGCACCGACGGAACCCCGGGCTCCAACTGCCAGGCGGCTCAGTTCGTCAGCAAAGCGGGCGGCGGATTGCCCAGCACGCTCCAGGACTGGTCGAAAGTCAGTGGGGTCAACTCGGCCGGGGCCTATGCCGTCTGCACCCTGACCTACGGCTTGGTGTTCGACGATAACGCTGACGTCTGGGGCAACTCGCCCGGCGAGGAGACGAAGGCGCGCACTGTCAAGGACTACTGGGTGAACATCCTCAGCGTTCCCTCGCAGACCGTCCTGTTCGACAAAGACTATTCGCCGCTTCCGGCCGAGATTCTCCAGATCGCGGAAACCGGAATCGCGTCGGTCGACTGGAACAAGGACGGAGATGGCGGTAAAGAAGAAGAAAAAGTCGACAACGGTAAAAAAGACGGAGGCAACACCTCTCCGCCCCCACCGCCCGCGAAGCCGAGCAACGCGTTCTCGTTGCTGCGCAAGTCGATCTCGTCCAAAACCGGTGGCGCGACCCTCTCGGTCAAACTCCCGGGCGGGGGCAAGCTCGCAATGGTGGCGACCGCCAAAAACGGCAAAAAAACCATCAAAGTCGCCAGCGCTGTGCTGAACGCCGGTCAGGCCGGCACCTTCAACGTCCCACTGCGTCCCAGCGGTGCGGCAAAGAAAGTACTTCAGCAGAAAGGCAAATTGACGGTGAAACTGGTGCTCACCTTCACCCCCACCGGTGGTGATGCGAACGAGTCGACCAGCTCGCTGACGCTGAAGCTCAAAAAAGCCGGTAAATGAAAGACACCGATAGCAATCGGCGTCTGGCGCTTCGGCGCCCACAGGTGGAGTTCCGCGACGTCGCCCGAAGTGTGGGCGACGTCGCGTCTTCCGTGGGCCGGTGGTTCGCCAAGGACCCCCTCAACACGGCGCTGATCGTCGCCTCGCTGGTACTGACGTTCCTCTTCTTCAACCTGCTCGGCCAGATCCAGCCCAGCACCGAGGGTGAGCGGGTGCCGCTCAGTCGTGTCTCCAAGCTGGCCGAGCAGAAACAGATCGAGGAGGCGACCCTGCTCGATCAGGACGCGCGCATCCTGATGGACACCAAAGGCGGGCTGGTCCTCTATGCCGCCTACCCGGAGTCCGACGCGCAGACCTCGGCGATGGTCAGGGAACTGACCAACAGCGGTGCGATCGTCCAGGTCGACCAGCAGTGGGACAAGCCGGCGAAGCAGATCGTCGTCCAGTTCCTGATTCCCATCCTGCTGCTGGTCTGTCTCTTCGTCCTCTTCACCCGGCTCGGCCAGGACGCCGGCGCCGGCGCTTTTGCCGGCTTCTCCAAGTTCACCGGCAAGGGACGAAAGCGCGGCGAAGATGCGCCCGAACGAACCACCTTCGACAATGTCGCCGGCGCCGGCGAAGCGGTGGCCGAGCTGCGCGAGATCCGCGATTACCTGGCGGACCCGAGCAAATATGAGGCGGTCGGCGCCCGGGCGCCGAAGGGCGTGCTCCTAGTCGGGCCTCCCGGCACCGGCAAGACGCTGCTGGCGAAGGCGACGGCGGGCGAGGCCGACGCCGCCTTCTTTTCGCTCTCCGGCTCGGACTTCGTCGAGTCGCTGGTCGGGGTCGGCGCCGCCCGCGTCCGTGATCTCTTCGCCAAGGCGCGCAAGCAGGCGCCGGCGCTGATCTTTATCGACGAGCTCGACGCCGCCGGGCGCAAGCGCGGCGCCGGCGTCGGCCAGGGCAACGACGAGCGCGAGCAGACGCTGAACGCGCTGCTGGTCGAGATGGACGGTTTCGGCGGCGACGCCGGCCTCGTCGTGCTGGCGGCGACAAACCGGCCCGACGTGCTCGACCCGGCGCTGCTGCGGCCCGGCCGCTTCGACCGTCAGGTGACGGTCGACGTGCCCGACGTGCACGGCAGGCTCGAAATCCTCTCCCTGCACTGCGGCAACCGCCCGCTCGCGCCGGGCACCTCGCTCGATGAGATCGCCAGGCTGACCTCCGGCTTCAGCGGCGCCGAGCTCGCCAACGTGATCAACGAGGCGGCGCTGCTGACCGTGCGCGAAGGCCGCACCGAGATGGACCAGCCGACGCTGGAGGAGGCGATCGACCGCGTCGTCGCTGGCCCGGCGCGCAAGAGCCACGCGCTGACCCGCGAGGAGCAGTGGGTGATCGCTGTGCACGAGGCGGCACACGCCATCGTCACCACCTCGATCGGGCAGAAGGTCTCGGCGCAGAAGCTCTCGATCGTCGCCCGCGGCCGCCAGCTCGGCACCGCCGCCCACATGCTCACCGACCGCGACGCGGTGGTGATGCAGGAACCCGACATGCGCCGCCACCTGATCTCGATCGTCGCCGGCTTCGCCGCCGAGAAGATCGAGTTCGGGGTCGTCTCCACCGGCGTCCACGACGACCTCCACGCGGCGACTGGGATGGCGCGCGAGATGGTCACCTCATACGGAATGTCGGACGCGCTCGGCCCGGTGACGATCGGCGAAAAGGCGGGTGAGGTCTTCCTCGGCGCCTCGCTGCAGGAGCTGGGCTCGGTCGGCCCGGCGACGCTGGAGCTGATCGACCGCGAGGTCGAGCGGATCGTCGGCACCGCGGTCGAGCAGGCGGAAACGATCCTGCGCGGCAACTGGAACGCTCTGTATGAGATCGCGGGCGCGCTGCTCGAGCAGGAGACGCTCTCCGGGGTGGCGCTGGAAGCGCTGCTCTCGCCGGTCCAGCCGACCCTGCTCGACCTCGGCGGCAGCGAGGCCAGGTCCGCGGAGCAGCCAACGCGCGAGTTCGAGCAGCAGCCCGAGCCGACGGCGGAGGGCGAGTGGAAGGGGGGCAGTGACCAGTAGAGCGGCAGCGGCGCTGACGGTTCTCGTCGTTCTCGTGGCCATCCTGCTGGTCCCCGTCAAGGCTCCCGCCGACCCGATCTGGCGCTTGGAGCAGCCGCCGCCGCCGGAAGGCGCGCCGTTCAAGGTGCCACTGGGAGCGCCGGGGGACCTCGAGTTCTGGGCTCCGAACCGCGGCCTGCTGACGATCGAGGGCAACGCGACGATTCCGCGCGGCATCTACAGCTGGGACGGCCAGGGCTGGCACCAGCTAGCGACCGTCTGCGGCGGGCCCGGCGACACGGCGCGGATCGCTTGGGCGGGTCCGCGCGAGTTCTGGGTGGTGAGCGAGCCGAGCCTGCCGCGGCGTGGATCCGGCCTGGCGCTCTGCCGCTTCCTCGACGGCCAGGTCGTCGGCTCCTGGAGCACCCGCGTCGATGCCGCCGACCCCTTCCGGCAGATGACGTCCGCCACCTGCAACGGGCCCAATGACTGCTGGTTCGGCGGTGTCGGCTCCCAGGACGCGCTCGGTGAGCGGATCGGCGCCTTCCACCTGCACTGGGACGGGGCTGACCTGCGGACCTTCTACGGCCCCCAGGGTCGCGGCGTCAGCGATATGCAGTTCCACCAGGGGACGCTCTACGAGAGTACCCTGGTCGGCCGCTCGCCGGAGAACCGCACCGAGCCCGTCTCCCTCGCTGAGCCCGAGCCGGCGCCACGCTTGCTGCACACGATCGCCGGCGATTCCTTCACCAATGATCCGTTCCTGCCGGCGCCGATCGGCAAAGTCCCGGCCGATGGCAGCGAGTTGCTGGCGCTCGATAGCGAGCAAGGGGAGCTCTGGGCGGTAGGGGGCGGAGCCGCCTCCGGACCGAGCGCCCCCCAGGGCGGTGCCGTTACGCGGCCACCGCTGGCGGCGCGGCTGGTCGGCGGCGAGCTCGAGGAGCTGACGCTCAAAGACGCCAGCTTCGGGCTGTCCGATCGGTTCGGCGACGTGGCGGTGGTGCCGGGCACGACGGAAGCGCTTGTAACCGTGGTGCCGTTCGTCGAGCGGCGCAGCGTCAACAGCAAGGCGACGGTCGCACGAGTCAAGGCGGACGGCACGGTGACGACCACCCGGCTGCCAGCCGCCGGCGCCGGACGAGGCAGCGCGGCGCGGGTCGAGTGCCCGGCTCCTGACGAATGCTGGATGGTCACCTGGGCCGGCTGGATCTTCCGCTACAGCGAGGGCGGGCTGCTCGAGCGCGACACCGACCCCGCCTTTCAGGGAACGATCGAGTTCCGCCCTAACGAGGCGGCGGAACAGTTCATCCCCGACCGGCTCCCGGTCGACGACTCGCAGCTCTTCGCGCCGCCGCCGCAGGAGCTGACGCCCGGCGTGACCCGGGCGGCGAAAGTGAGGCGCCTGCCGCCGCTGCTGCGCAAGGTGCGTTCGCGCCTGCAGGGGCTGCGCCTGGTCGTCAGCTTCACCCTGACCCGGCGCGCCCGAGTGCAACTGCTCGCCAAGCGCGGCGGCAGCACCGTCGCCCGCACCCCTGCCCGCGTGCTCGCGCCCGGGCAGCGCAGCCTCACCCTGCAGCTCAGTCGCGAGCGATACCCGAACCGACTCGCCTTCAGGACGAAAGAGGTCAAAGGACGGTGAGCCGGCAGACTCGACACCTGATCGTCTTCGCCGTCCTGCTGGCGGCGGCGTTGGCGGTCGCCACCCCCGACAGCGGCCGCACCCAGATCTCCCCGAGCGCGCCATTGCCACTGCTCGGCACGGCCGACGCGGCGACGATCCTGATGGGCGCGGCGCCGGGCGGCCAGCCCGGCGAGGCCTGGGGTTACCGGCAGCTGCCGCTTGCGGTCGGCGAAGTTCGCACCAGTGCGGGAAGGCTCGATTTCGGGCCCAGTCTCGGCGGCAGCACCCCCGATCCGCAGCTGGCCTTCCTCCGCCACACCGACGGCAACGGCTGGCAGGTGTTCGCGACCCCGGTCGACGAGTCCGGCAACCCCTACCGCGGCCCGATCCCGAACCGCCTCTCCGCCCGGATTACGCAAGCCGGCGGCGGTGTGCTGGTCGGCCGCGACCTGCACCGCGCGCTCGGCGCGCAGCTGGTCGTCCTCCACCACGAACCCGGCGGCAAATGGAGGGCGCTGCAGCCGCCTCCGCCGACCGTGTTGCTGCCTTCCGACGGCGTGCAGCCGGCCGAGGCGCTGGCCGACGAAGGCGGCCTTGGCGCGATCGCGGTCTCCGCCTTCGACGAGGACGGTAGAACGGGCCTGCTCTTCGGCCCCAAGGGCCGCAACGCCCCCGACGACGCGATCGTCCACTACGACGGTGACCAGTGGACGCCGCGCGAGCCGGTCGAGATCCCCGCCGGGTCGGAGGCCCACTTCGAGATCCTGGCGATCGACGCGACCGGCCCCGCCAACGCCTGGGCCCTGGCCGAGGCCGACGAGGGCCTCGGGCGCTCGGTCGTGCTGCTGCAGCGGACTCTGACGCCCGACGGGCCGCTCTGGGTGGAGCGACCGCTCGCCGGCACGCCCTTCGCCGCCAGCGACACGCCGGGCCTGGAAATCGCCGGCGCCGAGTCGATCGGCGGCGCGGCCCAGCCGCTGACCGTGACCGCGGACGGGACCTGGATCGACCTGACGGCGACGATGAAAGGCGTCGCCCGCGACGTGACCCTGTTCTACGCGATCGGGTCCGGCCAGGTGACGGGCGCCTGGTGCGACGACTCGACTCTCTGCCCCCGCCCGCTCGGCGCCAAGCTCTCCCGCCAGGGCGGCTATCGCAGCTACGCCTGGGCGGGGAGCGGCTCCGGCACCCGGGTGATCACCAACCCTCTCGACCCCGGCGGGGGAGAGACCAGCAGCCGCGGCACCTACCTGCGCTTCGCCGGTGAGAGCTTCGCGCGGCTTCCGGGCGGTGGCGGTAGCTTCCGTCCCACCGGCGCCTTCGCCGGCGTCGACAGCGGCTGGCTCGAGGGGCCGGTGGAGATCTCGGGCAAGATCCCTCCGGCGCGGCTGCGCTCCTGGCCGGTCTCGCTCCGGGCGCCGCTGACCGACGTCGCCGCGGCTCCCGGCGCCACGCCGGGGGGGCTCGGGTCCGGTGCGCTGGCAGTGGGCGCCGACGGCGCCGTCGCCCGCTACGTCCCGGGCCGGGGTTGGCGCCGCGAGTTCCTCCTCTCCTCCAGCGGCGCCGTCAACAGGGCGACGCTGCGCGGCGTCGCCTGGCCGGCCCCGGCGCGCGCCTACGCGGTCGGCGACCGCGGCGCGATGTGGATGTGGAACAGGGCGGACGAGCTCTGGGTCCAGGACCCGGGGGTCCCGATCGGGTTCGAGGGCAACCTGATGGACGTCGCCTTCGACCCGGCCGACCCGGACCGCGGCTACGCGGTGGGCAAGGGGGGAGTCCTGCTCGAGTTCGGCAAGGGCTGGGACCAGGCGGCGCTGCCGTCCGGCTATGAGGGCGCAAACCTGACCTCGATCGCCTTCGCCGGCAGCGAGGCGCTCGTCGCCGCCGGGGGCGATCTGCTCGTCAACAGCGGTGGCGGCTGGCGCGTCGACGCCTCCGCCCGGACGCTGCTCGACGGTGTCCGCGCCGGCAGCCCGCGACTCTTCGCCGTCGCCGGGCTGCCCGATGGCGGCGCCGTCGCCGCCGGCCGCGACATCGTGATCGAGCGCGACGGACCGAGCTCTCCCTGGCGCTTCTCGAGCCAGCCGATCCTCGGCTCGACCGCGATCGCCGCCTCGGCAGTGCGAGCCGGGGGCTCGGTGCGGGCGATCGTCTCCGTCGTCCCGCAGCTGACCTACCCGCTGGCGGACGATCTGCCCGAACCCGATCCCAACGTGCCGCCGCCGATCCCGCCGCCCTTCGGCCTGGCCGGCGACGGCTACCTGCTGCGCGAGACCGCGACGGGGTGGGAGGACGAGCAGCGCACGGCCTTCGCCGCCTCTGGCAACGACCGGCCGCTGAAGAGCGACCCGGTCCTCTCGCTGCTGCTCGACTCTTCCGGCGAGGGCTGGGCGGTGGGCGGCTGGAGCGGGGACGTCGACTCCGCCGGGCGCGGCACCTCCGCTCGCAACGGCGCCGGCCAGGCGATCCGGGCGCGGGTGCGGACCGCGGCGATCTTCCGCTATGGCTCCAGCGCCGCGGCTTCCCCCGCGGCTACCGGCGCCCAGCCGGTCCCGATGCCGGCCGGCCCGGCGCGCCTCGCGGTCGCCGGCCACGCCCAGTGCGACTCCGCCTGCGCCGACCTGGCGCCACACGCGATCGGGCCCGACCGCACCCTGGCGGCGGCGCTGCGCACCGTGGCGGCGATGCGGGGAGGGGCGGGCCCGCGGGCGCTGCTCTACACCGGCAACCGGGTCGAGACCGGCCTCGGCCCCGCCGATGCGGCGCGCTACGCCGGTCTGCTCGGCGCCGAGCCCGGGCTGCCGGTCTTCCCGGCGCTCGGCTCTAACGACGCCGCCGCCGGCGGGGCCGACGCCTTCCAGGACGCCTTCGCGGGCTTCCCGGCTCCGGTCGGCTCCGGCGGCGCCCCCGCCGGGATCTCGACCTCCGGCATCCCCGGCGCCGCGCCGGACCCGAGCGAGGCACGCACCCACTACGCCTTCGACAGCGCCGGCTCGGGCGGGACCGTGCGCGTGGTCGTGATCGATAACTCGCTGGGCTCGCTCGCCGCCAGCGACCTGCACCAGAACCCGGCCGAGGCGCAGCTGCCATGGCTGGAAGCGGTGCTCGCCGACGCCCGCGCTCGCGGCATTCCGGCCGTGGTGATGGGCAACCGCAGCCTCAACACCAGCTTCACGCCGAAGCTGAACGTCGCCAGCGACGGCGGCCAGGTCGCGGCGGCTCTGGTCGCCGGTGGCGCCTCGGCCTACTTCTTCGACCGGCCCGAAGAGAACCGGGCGGTGAGGATCCCGGCTGGGGCGTCGCAGACGATCCCCAGCTTCGGCACCGGCACGCTCGGCTACCGCTCGCAGATCTCCGGCGCCGTCGGGCTCGAGGTGGCTGACTCCCTCTTCGGTGACAGCGGCGTCATGGTGCTCGAGGTCGACGTCGCGAAACGCGACTCGGCCACCAACGTCGCCCCGGTCGGCGTGCGGCTGATCCCGACGATCGAAGACCTCTCGCTGGAGGCCACCGACGGCACGCTGCTCCGCCGCTCGCGCCCGGCGCTCTTCCGTGGTCTCGGCCGCCGCCCGCGCGGGGGGGACCGCTGGGGCCAGGCCTCCGCCGGGTCCGGCAATCCGGACCCTTCCGGCGGCGACCCGTACACCCTGTTCCCACCCGATCAGTGCCTGGTGGCCGGCTGCGCGGCGAGGATCGCACCCGAGTACAGCTTCGTCTCCTCCGATCCGGACATCGCCGACTTCGTCCGCCAGGACCCCGCCTCGGCCAATCTGCGCAAGCCCTTCCTCGACGCCGGCGACAGGGTCGTCACCGACAACGCCTCCGGCCTGCTCTGTCCGTTTAACGCCGGCACCACGACCGTCACCGTCAGCGCCGGCGGCTTCTCCTACTCCGAGCAGGTGACCGTGCTCGATGGCAGCGTGCAGCGCCCCTGCGGCACACGCCCGCTGCGCCCCGATCGCTTCCGGCGGGCGAGCGCTGTCGCCGCCCCGCCGGCCCCGCCGCCACCGCCGAACAGCCCGCCGGGTGGTCCCCCGGTCGAGCTCGTGCCGCCACCGCCTGCGGCTGCGGCGCCCCCACCACCGCCGAACCCGCCACCGCCGAACCCACCGCCCCAACCCCCGGCGCCGTTCCTGCCGCCGGCGACACCGCCGCTTGGTGTCGTGCCGGCGATCGTGCCGCCCCCGCCGCCCCCGATCGTGCGCCCGCTGCCGCCCGGCGGCGCGCCGGCGCGCACCTACCAGGTCGAGGAAAAGCGCGAAGAGGAGGCCGCGATCGAGGAATCGCAGGCGTTCTCGCGCTACGAGCCGAGCGGCGACGGGCTCAGCGTGGCTCCCTACCTGCTCGGCCTGGCGCTGATCGCCGCCCTCGCCGGCGCCTCGGTGCGCGGCGGTCCCGGGACCAGGCGCCGCCCGCGCCGGGTCAGGACCCCGGCCCCCGCCTTCAGCTCATCCCCACGAACAAGGAGTCGAAGATGACGTCCAACAGCCGCCTGACGGCGATTGCCGCCTGGTCCGCGCTGGCCCTCTCCCTCGCCGCCCTGCTCTTCGCCGGCGCCGTGGTCTCCGACGCCGCCAAACGGCTGCCGGGGCCGAGCCTGCAACCGAAGAAGTTCGGGATCCTGCGGCTGGACCGCAAGAAGAAGTTCCCGCCCAGCGTGCTGCCCAGCAAGGTTTTCGACCGCTGCTCGCCGGAGACGGTGCGGATCGGGACCGTCTGCATGATGACCAACCCCTATCCGCTGGAACGGGAGGAGATCGGCCGCAACGACTACTTCTTCGCGACCCAGAAGTGCGCCGAGCTGGGCGGCTACCTGCCGACGGCGGCGCAGCTGGTCGGCGCCGCTCCTTACGTGAAGCTGGCGGGCCGGGTCGACGACAACGAGGTGACCGCCTCGACCGACGTCGACGCGACCGATGGGCTCAAGGACCGGCGTGAGATGAGCGCCTCGCTGACGACGACCGTCTCGGGCGGCCGGGCGGCGGGCTCACAGGGAGTGAGCGACGGTTCGCGCGGCGACCCGAAGACGGGGGGACCGGACCCGGCGCCGTTGCCCGCCGACCCCGCTCCGGAAACCCTCCACTACATAACCGTCTACGACAACGGCGACCTCGGCGGCTTCGCCGGCGGCAAGCCGGTAGGCCAGCCGGAGAACTTCCGCTGTGCCTTCAACAGGGCGCAGGGCAAAGCGGGGGAGTTGGAGTGAGGGGGGGGGTGGGGAGAGGGCCGGCCGGCCTCCAGTCGAATTTGGGTCACTCGCGCTGGCGCGCTCGTGACGGAGAAGGTGCGCGCCTATGGCGCGCAGAAATCGGATTGCATTTTCCGCCGCTTCGCGACATTCGTCTGGAGACCGGCCGGCCCTCTCTCACCACAGCTTCCGTAACTCCCGGCTGGCGCTCTGGGCCGTCTAGCGATCGGCACGTCAGTTCTCAGGCTTTGATGGAAGAGCTTGTGTAGCTCGGTGTGGTTTGGAGGGATGCCAGTGCCCCTCTCCGGGAATGTCGCCGAATAGGCGGCGGAAATGCAATCCGGTTTAGCGCGGCGAAGCCGCGCTCCTAGTTCGTCGCTAAGCGCGCGCAGCGCGCGTGCGACCCCAATTCACGGAGAGGGGCACTGGCATCCCTCCAGTACGACCTCAGCTACAGCTTTTCCGGGGTGAACCTGTAGCCGATGCCGAAGTGGGTGTGGATATAGCGCCAGTCCGGGGCGACCTGCTCCAGCTTGGCCCGCACCTTGCGCACCAGCACGTCGACCGAGCGGTCGCGTCGCGGCATCTCGCCGCCCCACATCAGCTCGTAGATCTCAGGCCGCTGGACGACGCTGTCGTGGCGCTCGGCGAGCATCAGGAAGAGCTCGAACTCGCGCACGGTGAGCCCGGCGCGCCTGCCTTCGATCAGCACCTGGATCTCGGCCGGGCGGATCTCGACGTTGCCGATTTGCATCGCGGCAACCTCGCCGATTCTCGGTGTCGATCTGGTGAACATCTGGATAACCGCCGCGGTAACCACTTTTTATCCAGGTGGTTACACCGCGTTCACCTTGCCAGGGCCAGCTGACTCGACACTGGCGCGGTACGCAGTCCGAACCCCGCACCAGGAGCGTCACTAGATGACTCGCAGCCGTTCCCTCACCGTTTTGATCGCGCTCGTGCTCAGCGCGTCGCTGGCGCTCACCGCCACCGCCACTGCCGCCACGATCACGATGAGCGGCTCCACCTCGGTTGCCCCGCTGGCGACGAAGCTGGCTAAGGCCTTCGTCAACCAGCCCCAGAACAAAGGCAACGTCAAATTCGTGATCCTCCAGGGCGGCTCCGACATCGGCATCACCGACGTCTCGCGCGGCCGCGTCACCCTGGGCATGTCCTCGCGTGACCCGAAGCCCGCCGACCCGGGCGGAATCGTCTTCAACAAGATCGCCCGCGACGCGGTCTGCATAGTCACCAACAGCTCCAACCCGATCGCCAGCCTCAGTCAGACCCAGATCCAGGACATCTTCTCCGGCCGGGTGCGCAGCTGGAGCCAGGTGCCGGGGGCGAGCGCCTCCGGCCCGATCGACCTCGTCGTCCGCACCGCCGCCTCCGGTACCCAGGACGCCTTCCAGAACATCTTCATGGGCCAGACCCTGCGCGTCGCCGGCAGCGCCACGACCAAGTCCTCGAACGGGCTGCAGGCGCAGACGATCAATTCCGACCCGAACGCGATCGGCTACGCCTCCTTCCACTTCACCGCCGGCCTCCACCCGGTCCCCTACCAGGGAGTGCCGTGCACCCTGCGCAACGCCAAGTCCGGCCAGTACGCCGGCAGCCGTAACTTCTACTTCGTCAGCCGCGGCGCGGCGACCGGGATCGCGCAGAAATTCATCGCCTTCTCCCGCAGCTCCACCGCCCAGGCGCTCGTCGCCAGCAACTGGGTACCACTGCGCTAGTGCCAGAAGAGGCGATCGCCGCTTCCAGACCCGGCACAGGGTTCTGGTCGGACGCCCGCGTCGAGCGCCTGCTCGGCGCGGTCGCCTGCCTGGTGCTGTTGCTGATCGTCGGCATGATCGGCTTCGTCTTCGCCAAGGCCTGGCCGTCGTTCGCTGACAACGGGCTCGCTTGGTTCACCTCAGGGGGCGACGTCGACCTGCAGTTGGAGGACATCTTCGCCTCACCCTCCAATCCGGCGGAGTACGTCTACCACCTGCGCGCCTGGCCGCTGCTCTGGGGCACCTTTGTCGTCACCGCGGGAGCGGTGCTGATCGGCATTGTCTTCGCGCTCTTCGCCGCGATCTTCATCGTCGAGTTCGCCCCAAGCCAGGTCAACCGCGTGCTTGAGCCGGTGGTGAGGTTGCTCGCCGCGGTGCCCTCGGTCGTCTACGGGCTGATCGGCATCCTCGTCATCGTCCCCTGGGTCGGCGAGCACCTGATCAGTATCGAGCGCAAGGAATCGGTCGCCAACTTGGTGCAGCTCGACGGCGCCAGCATCTCAGTCGGGATTCTGATCCTGACCGTGATGATCGTGCCGATCATGATCGCGATCGTGGTCGACGCGCTGCGCGCGGTGCCGCGCAGCTGGATCGAAGGGGCGGCGGCGCTCGGCGCCAACCGCTGGCGAGTCACCTGGACGATCGCCGTCCGCACCGCCCGCCCGGCGATCGTCGCCGCGGCGGTCCTCGCCACCGCCCGGGCGCTGGGCGAGGCGATCATGCTCTCGATGGTGGCCGGCTCGGCCAGCTTCGCCCCCAACCCGATCGACGGCATCACCTTCCTCTTCGAGCCGACCCGGCCGCTCGCCTCAGCCCTGGTCGAGAACGTCGAAGGGCTCTCGGTGGTGCCCTTCGGCGAGACCCTCTTCGCCTTCGCCGCGGTGCTGCTCGTCTCCAGCATGTTCCTCTCTCTGGCCGGCTTCGTCGCCAAGCAGTCGATGCGCAAATACGGAGTGCGCCCGTGAGCGCGGAGCGACCAAGCGTGCATATCTGGTTCTTCGCGCCGGGAGCGAAGCGCGAGGTGATGTGGTGAGCCTGAGGACCTCACCGCTCGACAGTGTGCGCAGCTGGCCGCTGCGCGACTGCCTCGGCTACTTCGCCGCCTGGGCCGCGGGGATGGCCCTGATTGCAATCGCCGCCGCGATCCTGATCTACATGGCCTACCGGGGGGCGCAGTACTTCGACCTCGGACTGCTGATCGAAAGCCCCAGCTCGAGCCTCAACCAGGCCAAGAGCGGCGGCTTTCGCGACCCGCTGATCGGCACCGCGACCCTGCTTGTTCTCTCGACCCTGATCGCGGCGCCGCTGGGGGTGACGATCGCGGTCTGGCTGACCGAGTACGGCCGGCCGGCGGGGCTGGCGCGGGCGGTCGAATCCGCGATCGAGGTCGTCGCCGGCACGCCGAGCATCGTGCTGGCGATGTTCGGCCTGATCCTCTTCCAGGAATGGCTCGGCTTCCTCACCTTCGACGCCGAGGGGGCGGTGCTCGGCCGCTCCTTCATCGCTGCCGCCTCGATGATGTCGCTGATCGCGCTGCCGCTGGTGGTCGGGGCGACTCGCGAGGCGCTCAACTCGATCCCGGGTCACGTGCGTGAGGCTTCCTACGCGCTCGGCAAGACCAAGGCGGCGACGATCCGCCGCGTGCTGCTGCCGGCCGCGCGGCCGGGAATCGGCACCGGCGCCGCGCTCGGCATGGGCCGGGTGGCGGGGGACACGGCGATCGTCGTCGTCCTGCTCGGCGCCACGCTGCAGATCCTCAACGGTGGCGACGGTGACGTCTTCGGCTTCTTCAAGGGAACCGGTGGGACGCTGACCAGCTACGTCTATTACAACTCCCCCGCGGGGGAGGGCCTGGCGCCGGAGAAGGCCTACTTCGCCGCCTTCGTCCTGCTCGGGGTAGTGATCCTGCTCAATTTCGTTGTCGCCCGCCTGGCGCGGAGGAGGGAACCGGCGTGGATTCGGTGATGCGCCCTGAGGGCCCAAGCTCGGAGCCCGACCTGGTGCTGGCGCCGCCGCCGCCGGTGCGCCGCATCCTCGTCGAGGAGGAGCCGACCGTCGTGCAGCCGCCGGCGCCCGGCAACGGATACGTGCCGCTGGGCGGCCACGGCAACGGGCTCACCACCCAGGTCCGCCGCCGCGAGCCGAGCTCGGCGCCGAAGGTCGAGCGGATGCGCTGCGAAGGGGTGTCGATCGCCTACGGCGAGAAGCTTGCCGTCAACGAGGTGACGATCCCGGTCCGCCAGGGCGAGGTGCTGGCGCTGATCGGGCCCTCGGGCTGCGGCAAGACGACGCTGCTGCGCTCGCTCAACCGCCTGGTCGAGATCACCCCGACGGCGACCCGCGGCGGCACGATCTCCCTCGACGGCGAGGACATCGACCGGATGGAGGTGACCGAGCTGCGGCGACGGGTGAGCATGGTCTTCCAGCAGCCCAACCCCTTCCCGATGAGCATCTTCGACAACATCGCCTACGCGTTGCGCGAGCAGGGCTCGCGGCGGCCGCGCAAGGAGGCGCTGCACGAGCACGTCGCCGACGCGCTGGTCCGGGCCGGGCTCTGGGACGAGGTCGGCGCCACCCTCGACCACCCGGCGCTGCGCCTCTCCGGCGGTCAGCAGCAGCGCCTCTGCATCGCCCGCGCGCTCGCCGCCAAGCCCGAGGTGCTGCTGCTCGACGAGCCCTGCTCGGCGCTCGACCCGCGCTCGACCCAGGTGATCGAGGACCTGATCCTGCGCCTGCGCGACGAGGTCGCGGTTGTGATCGTCACCCACAACATGCAGCAGGCGCTGCGGGTGGCCGACCACGTCGGCTTCATGTACCTCGGCGAGCTGGTCGAGTACGGGCCGGCGGAGCAGGTCTTCGGCGCGCCGCGCGAAGAGCGCACGCGCGAGTACGTCGGGGGTGCGTTCGGGTGAGGGTGGGCGCGACGATGCCGCTGGCGGTCGCTCTGGCCGGGGTCGCGCTGGTGCTCAGCGGCTGCGAATCGACCCAGGACAAGAGCGCCAAGATCGCCGCCGAGCTGGGGCCCGTCGCGCAGGAGGAAGGCCTGAAGATCAGCAAACGCAGCGAGGACGTCAGGGTCGTCTCGGCGACGCTGCTCAGCGACGAGAACGGCAGCGCTGTCGTGGTCGAGCTGCGCAACGACTCGAACCGGGACCTGGCCAACGTGCCGCTGCTGATCGACGTCCTCGACGCCAAGGGGAAAAGCGTCTACCGCAACGACATCCCCGGGATCGAGCCGGCGCTGGCGTCGGTCCCCCTGATCCCGGCCGGGGGCAGTGTCTTCTGGGTCCATGACCAGGTGCTCGTCGCGGGCAAGCCGGCCTCGGTGAAAGCCACCGCCGGCGCCGGCGGTGAGGCGTTCTCCGGCAAGCCGCCGGCCGTAGCCGTGTCGGACCCCAAGCTCGAGTCCGATCGCTTCACCGGCGTCGCCGCCGGCGGCGAGGTCGTCAACGAGAGCGGCGAGGACATCGAACGGGTGCTGCTCTACGCGGTCGCCCGTCAGGGCGGCCGGATCGTCGCCGCTGGCCGCGGCGCGATCGAACCGCTGAAGGGCAAACCCAAACCGGCTCCCTACAACATCTACTTCATCGGCGACCCGGCAGGCGCCGCGGTGACCGTGACCGAGTTCCCGACCCTCAGGGGGTCCCAGTGAGGACTGCTGAGGCCTGTCGCGGGTGTGGAGCGCAGTTGGCTGCGGACCAGCGCTACTGCCTCAACTGCGGGCAGCGATGTGGGGAGACACGCGTCGACTTCCGGCAGCACCTGGCCGACAAGCCCGTGCAAGAACCCGCTCCGCCCCCGCCCGTCGTGGAGGAGAAGCCGCAACCGCAGCGCGACTACACACCGCTGGCGGCGGTGGGCGGGATCGCCGTGCTGGGGCTGATGCTGCTGGTCGGCGTCCTGATCGGCCAGGGCAACAACCCCTCGACGACGGCGCCGCCGGCCCAGGTGATCGTGCCCGCAGAGGCAGGCGGCGGCGCGACAGCGAGCGAGACGGGGACCGGCGGCGAAGCCGCCGGGGCGGCGAAAACGGCGAAGGCGGCAGGCAAAGCGAAAGTAAAAGGCAAGAAAGCCGAGGACGCGAGCAGTCTGCTCAACTCGAAAGGCGGCGGGCCGGTGGTCGCCAGCGACGAGGCGCTGCAGGAACTCGAAGAAGGCAGCGGCGCCAACTACTCGGAAAACAGCGCCAAGCTGCCGGACGAAATCGCCACCGGTGGGGCGCCGCCACCAAAGGACAACGAGGCGCCGGGCGGCGGCAGCAAGGGAACGGCGATCGAATGAGCGCCGATCTAAAGCAGCGGCGCGATCGCCTCGCTGACCAGCTCGCCGAGCTGCAGTGGGACCTGGGCGGGGTCGCCTACGAGATGGCGATCCGCGATCACTTCCGACTCGATGTGCTCGCCCGCCAGGCGGCGAAGCTGCAGCAGGTCGACGCCGAGCTGGCGGAGGTGGAGCGGATGCTGCGGCTCGAGGATGCCAGCGCGGCTGGGGCCTGCGGGGCCTGCGGGGCGCTCTACGCCCGCGGCTCGGTCTTCTGCTGGCAGTGCGGCAAGGACCTGATGGACCGCGGTCCTGTGGGGGAGACGACGCAGCCGCTCCCAGGTGCGCCGGCGCGATGATCGCCGAGCTCTCCAATCGTTTCCTCCGCGCCTCCGCGCTGGTCGTCACCGACCGCCGCTGGGCGGCGACGCTGAGCGCGACCGCGCTCGGCTTCGGTCTCTTCGTCGGCGTCGCGATCGGCCCCGGTGCCGACGGCACGGTGGCCAGCGGCGCCCAGCAAATCGTGATGCCGAGCAGCACTTGGGACACGAGTGAGGGCGAGGAAGGTGAGGGCGGCGGCGGGGCAGAACCCGCCCTCGCCGGTCCCGCCGGGGGCGGCGAAGAAGCGTTCTCGCCCGAACCGTCACTGGCCGCCACGGAACCGTTCGTTCCCCTGGAAAGCGAACCGCTGCCGCCGCCGACCGAAGACCCTGCTCCGGCGAAAGAGCCTCCGGTCGCGGAAGAGCCGAAGGGACCGGAAACCACCGAGCTGAAAGGCACCGTCGTCCACGCCAACCCCGCCGCCGGCAGCTACGCGCTGGTGATCAGGGGCGGCGAGCTGGTGCCGGTGCACTCGCGCGAGCTGCCGCAGCCCGGCGCGAAGCTGACCGTCGAAGGGCTCCAGCTCGAGAACGGCACCTTCGCGGAGGCCAGCCCGCCGGCCCGTTCCGGCAAGACGGCGCAGGTGAGCTTCGAGGGCACCGTCACCTTCGTCGACCCCAACCCGGCGGCCCCCGCCTACACCGTCTCCGGCCGCGGCGCCTCGCTCCTGGTCGGCGTCGCCCCAGACCCGACGGGCGCCGTGCCGCCCCTGCCGGTGCTCGGTGCGCGGGTCACGGTCGCCACCGCGATCGAGCCGGGAGGCTCCCTGCTCCAGCAGGCGATCCGGATCGAAGTGGGCGAACCATCGATCTACCTGGATCTCACCGGCGTCTACGGCGGCCTGCACCCGGAAACCGGACAGCTCCTCTTCTCCGCCGACGACACCCGGGCAAGCGAAACCGACCTCACCCTCACCATCTCGTCGAAGATCGATACGGCGAAGCTGAGGCAGGGCGATTCCTACCTGGCCACCGCCGAAGTGGGGCCCGACGGCTCGCTGACGCTGGTCGGGATCGCCGGCGACGAGCAGCGCAAGGGCGCTGAGGATCCCAAAGCCGCCCAGGGTGACCTAGAGCGCTGACCTGCGACTCAGGGAGCAGGGTCGCCGAGCGGCTGACAGGCTTCACCGTGAGCGGGACGGTGCAGCCGTTTCGGTCAAGGCGCGGTAGAGCGTTGGCTGCCTAGCAGGGGCCAGGCTAGGACCGCTCCTAGAAATGCGGTCGCTGCGGCGACAGCGAGCACCGAGTCGAGGCCGGCGACGATGCCGACCCGCAGGCCCGGTGCCTCGCTGAACTGGCTCTCGAAGATCGTTCCGAGGCCGGCGATCCCGATCGCGATCCCGAGCTGGCGGAAGGTGTTGTTGATCCCCGAGGCGAGGCCGCTGCGCTCGACCGGCAGGACGCTCACCATCGCCGCCGCCAGCGCTGGGCTGATCACCCCGATCGCCAGTCCGCCCACCAAAAGGCCGGGAAGCAGCGCCGTCCACTCGCTGTTTGCGTCCACCGCGCGCATCAGCAGCAATCCGACGCCGATCAGCACCAGCCCGGTCGTCAGCGGGACGCGCAGCGGCCAGCGGTTGGTGAGCCGTCCGGAGATCGGTGCGACGACGACGAGCACCAACGTCAGCGGGAGGATGCGCAGCCCGGTCTCGGTGGGCGAAAGGCCGAGGCCCTCCTGCAGATAGATCGCCACGAACAGCAGCAGCGGGTAGAGGGCGACTGATTGCGCAAAGGCGACGATGGCCGTCCCGGTGAAGGCGGGGATGCGGAAGAGGAAGAGCGGCAGCATCGGCGTCTCGTTGCGTCGCTCTATCGCGACGAAGGTTGCGAGCAAGACGGCGGCGCTGATCAGTGAGCCGAGGATCGGCAGGCTCCCCCAGCCGTCCTCGTTGCCGCGGATCAGGCCGTAGGTGACGAGGAAGCAAGCTGCCCCGAAGGTCATCATCCCGGCGAGGTCGAGCCTACGCGGGCGCTCCTCGCGCGACTCCGGCAGCGAGCGCAGGGTGAGCCAGATCAACAGGCCGCCGATCGGCAGGTTGACGAGGAAGATCCAGCGCCAGTCGAGCTCGTCGGTGAGCACGCCGCCGACCAGTGGCCCGATCGCCAGCGCGGCGCCGGTCACGCCGCCCCAGACACCGAGGGCGAAGCCACGCTCGGCGTCCTGAAACTCGTTCGCGAGCAGGGCGAGCGAGGAGGCGAACATCGCCGCCGCGCCGATGCCCTGGGCGGCGCGGGCGAGGTCGAGGAAGACCGGGGACGCCGCCGCCGCGCAGAGCGCCGAACAGATGGTGAACAGGGCAAGCCCGGCGGCGAAGACCGCCCGCCGGCCGATCCGGTCCGCCAGGGCCCCGGCGCTCAGCAGCGTCGCGGCCAAGGTCAGCGCGTAGGCGTCGATCACCCACTGCATCTCGCCGAAGCTGGCGCCGAGGTCGGTGCGGATCGCCGGCAGGGCGACGTTCACCACCGTCACGTCGAGCAGCAGCATCGCCGTCGCTGCCGAGACGACGAGTAGTGTTATCCAGCGCTCCCGGGTCACCGAGAGGAGCTTCTCGTTAGCCGCGGTCGAGTTCTTCGATCAGGGCCTCGACCCGCTGCGCGATCTCGTCGCGGGTGGCCCGCACCGTCTCGACCGGCTGGCCCTTCGGGTCGGGCAGGTCCCAGTCGACGTAGCGAACGCCGGGCACGTAGGGGCACTTGTCGCCGCAGCCCATCGTCACGACCACGTCGGCCCATTCGGCGTCCTCTGTGGAGAGGAGCTTGGGCTTGCGGTTGGCCAGGTCGATCCCGAGCTCATTCATCACCTCGACGACCTCGGGGTGGACGCGGTCGCCAGGCGTCGTGCCCGCTGAGCGGCCCTGGTGGCGCCCATCGGCGGCGCGGTCAAACAGCGCCTGGCTCATCTGCGAGCGGCCGGCGTTGTGGAGGCAGACGAAGAGGGCGTTGGCCATTCATTCCCCCCCGCAACCGCAGGACGCGGGTGGGCAGCACGGACCCAACCATGCGGAGAACTCCTCGAGCGCGCCGGGAACGACGTAGTAGTAGGCCCAAAGCCCTCGCCGCTCGGAGCCGACGATGCCGGCTTCGCGCAGCTTCTTTAGGTGGTGGGAGACGGTCGGCTGGGAGAGGTCGAACAGCGGCACCAGCTCGCAGACGCAGACCTTGCCTGCGTGCTTTCGCAGCACGTCCACGAGCTGGAGACGGATCGGGTCCCCGAGCGCCTTGGCGACCGCACCCATGCGCTCGGCCTGCTCGCGCTCGACGTCGGGATAGACGACCGGCTCGCAGCAGGACTCCCCGGCTGGGCGCTTGGTCTTCGGGACCAACTCCAGATCGACAGCCATCTATTTACATATATCTATTGAAATCACAACTGTCAATACATAGTATCGCCGCCAATGAGAGCCTTGCTGGCGCTGGCGACGTAGTGAGCGCCCCGCTGCCTCGCCGCCTGTTCGCCGAGTTCCTCGGCTCCGCCTTCCTCGCCGCCACGGTGGTCGGCTCGGGGATCGCGGCAGCGCAGCTCTCACCCAGCGACACCGGCCTCCAGCTTCTGGAGAACGCGGTGGCGACGGCGGCGGGCCTGTTCACCTTCATCCTCATGTTCGGCCCGGTCTCCGGCGCCCACTTCAACCCGGTCGTCTCGCTGGTCGACGCCGCCTTCGGGGGGCTGCGCTGGCGCCACGCCTTCGCCTACATCCCCGCCCAGGTCGCCGGCTGCATCGCCGGTGCGGTTGCCGCAAACCTGATGTTCGACCTCTCGGCGATCAGCATCGCGACCACACACCGCGCCTCGAGCTCGCATCTGTTCGCCGAGGTGATCGCCACGCTCGGGCTGCTGCTGGTGATCTTCTCCCTGGCGCGGAGCGGGCGTGGCAACCTGGCACCGGCGGCGGTCGGCGCCTACATCGGCTCGGCCTACTTCTTCACGAGCTCGACCAGCTTCGCCAACCCGGCGATCGACATCGGGCGCATGTTCTCCGACACCTTTGCCGGCATTGCCCCGGCGTCGGTTCCGGCATTCGTCGTCTTCCAGCTCCTCGGCGGGGTGGTGGCGATTGCCATGATCCGGGCTCTCTATCCCGACTTGACGCCCGAGGAGGCGGCGGAGGTCATGTTGCCGTACGCCGAACAGGCCGACCGCACCTGAAGCCTCTGAAAAAGGCGAACGGCCCGGGGCAGGGGGCCGTTCGCGACGAGAGAGGAGTCTCGTGAGCTCAAAGTCTGCCGCCGCCCCACCCCCGGCAGGTGAACATCCAGAGAAGCGTTGTGCGCGACTTTCCCGCAATTAGGCCACTTTGAGCTGTGAAAATCTTGTGAAAGCAGGCATTTTTATCGTCACCCCGTCGCCGCAACAGCATAGAATCGAATCGCCTTGGCCCAGCAGCAGACCATCAGGCTTGCCGTGATCGACGACGACAGCGGCTTCGTCACCGTTCTCGCCAAGCGCATCGAGGCCACCGGCTGGCAGCACCGGCAGGCCGCCAGCGCCATCCCCCCGGAGGAGCTGGTGGCGATGAAGTTGAATGCCCTGCTGATCGATCCGGCCGTTCTCGGCGACGAGGGCTGGAGCTACCTCGAGCGCGTCTGCGGGATGCTCCCCGACCTCGGCGTGATCGTCTGCACCACTAGCTCGACCGTGGCCCAGCGGGTGCGCGGCCTGCGCCTCGGCGTCGACGACTGGATCGCCAAGCCCTGCCACCCGGAAGAGGTGATGGCGCGGATCGAAGCCGTCTCTCGCCGCCGCCGCCGCTCGCAGCCGCGGGCCGAAACCGGGCCGGTACTCGCCGGCGAGATGGAGATCCGCGCCGACCAGTTCCAGGCCTTTGTCGGCGGCACTAGCCTCGACCTCACCCGCCGCGAGTTCGAGCTGCTGCTGCTGCTCGCCGACGCCGAAGGCCAGGTGCTCGAGCGCGAGTCGATCTACCAGCGGGTCTGGGGGTACGCGATGGCCCACGGCGACCGTTCGGTCGACGTCTTCGTCCGCAAGTTGCGCCAGAAGCTCGAGAAGCGCTCTCCGGGCTGGAGCTACATCCACACCCACTTTGGCGTCGGCTACCGCTTCGAGCCGGTCGGCGGAGCGGCTTCCACAGCGGTGACGGCGGAAGTCGCCGACACCGCCGAGGCGCCGGATTCACAACTAGTTCACAGCAGCTTTACGGCTGCGTAACTCGGCCGACCGCCGGCTGCGGCGATCCTCGACCGGATGCTGGAGATACGGCTGGAGGAGCACGCGGCGCTGGTCGACGGGCGGCCCCTGAGCCTGACCGTGCGAGAGCTGCAGCTGCTCGCGACGCTGGCCGATCACCCGCAGCGGATCATGACCCGCGAGGAGCTGTACGCCAAGGTCTGGGGTGGTGAGCCCCGCAGCGACGACCGCTCGGTCGACGTCTACGTCAGCCGTCTCCGTTCCAAGCTCGGGGAGGCGCTGCCGGCGCAGAGGCTGATCCACACCCACAGCGGCATCGGCTACCGCTTCTCGCCGGACGGATGAGCCGCTCCTCTGCCTTTTACATCTTTTTCACATCCGCGATACACGCACGTAACAAGCTGCCGCAAGGCCGCTGAGAGGGTGGCTCTGGCATCGGCCCCCGTGGGCCGCAATTGGAGCAACAAACCCAGAAGGAGACAGAGTGACTATCTCTAAGTGGCTCATGGTTATCGCCTCCACGGCTGTCCTGGTTCTCGGGGTGGCGGCATGCGGCGACGACGACGAAAGCAGCGGTAGCGGGGGTGGGGGTGACCTCTCCGGATCGATCCGCATCGATGGCTCGAGCACGGTGGCTCCGCTGACAGAGGCGATCGCTGAGCAGTTCGAAGCCGAAAATTCCGATGTCCGGGTGACGGTCGGCACCTCCGGCACCGGCGGCGGCTTCGAAAAGTTCTGCGCCGGCGAGACGTCGATCTCCGACGCCTCCCGCGCGATCGAGCCCGAAGAGGTCGAAGCCTGCGAGAAAGCCGGGATCAAATTCGAGGAGGTGCGGGTCGCGACCGACGCCCTGACCGTCGTCGTCAATCCCGAGAACCCGGTCAACTGCGTCACCGTCGACCAGCTGGGCGCGATCTGGGGGCCCGACTCGGACCTCTCCAACTGGAGCCAGATCCCCGGCCTGAAAGAGGAATTCGACGAGGAGCTGGCGCTCTTCGGCCCGGGCACCGATTCCGGCACGTTCGACTACTTCACCGAGGAGATCAATGGTGAGGAGGGCGCCTCGCGCAAGGACTACAACAACGTCGGCGAGAACGACAACGCCACAGTCACCGGCGTCGAGGGCTCTCCCGGCGGCATGGGCTACTTCGGCTACTCCTTCTACCTGGAGAACGAAGGCGCTCTCAAGGCGCTCGAAGTCGACGGCGGCAAAGGTTGCGTCGCCCCCTCGGCGGAGACCGCCCAGAACGACACCTACGTGCCGCTGAGCCGACCGCTCCTCATCTACCCCAGCGCCGAAGCGCTGAAAGAACCGCAGGTGAAGGCGTTCGTCGATTACTACCTCGACAACGTCAACGAAATCGCCGAGTCGGTCGGCTTCATCCCGCTGACCGAAGAGCAGCTGAAAGCGTCCAAGGACGCCACCGCGAAACTCGGGTAGTAGTTGCTGCAGTCGCAGAAACCCCGCTACGGCGAGAAGGCCATCCAGGGCCTTCTCGCCGCCTGCGGGATCCTCTCCGTACTGACGACGACGGCGATCGTCATCTCGCTGATCGGTCCGACCATCGGCTTCTTCGAGATCGTTCCAGTCGACGAGTTCCTCTTCGGCACCGATTGGACGCCGCAGTTCGAGCCGCCCAGCTTCGGCGTGTTGGCGATCGTCGCCGGCACGCTCAACGTCGCGCTCTGGGCGATGCTCTTCGCCATACCCATAGGCCTTGGCGCTGCGGTCTACCTGAGCGAGTACGCGAGCCCGCGCGTGCGCAAGACGGTGAAGCCGGTGCTCGAGATCCTCGCCGGCATCCCCACCGTGGCGATCGGCTTCTTCGCCGCCAGCTTCATCCTCCCTGAGATCATCCAGCCGCTCTGGCCCGGCGAGCTCCTCGGCGGCGCCGTCGGCAAGCCCTTCCTGGCGCTCGCCGGCGGTCTCGGCGTCGGCCTGATGATCGTGCCGATCATCGCCTCGATCTCCGAGGACGCGATGTCGGCCGTGCCCAACGGCCTGCGCGAAGGCGCCTACGCGATGGGCGCGACGAAGATGAAGGTGGCGACGCGGGTGGTCTTTCCGGCGGCGCTCTCCGGCATCGTCGCCTCGGTCGTGCTGGCGATCTCGCGGGCCGTCGGCGAGACGATGATCGTCCTCCTCGCCGCCGGATCGACCCCCAACTTCACCCTCAACCCGGTAGAGCCGATCCAGGCGATGACCGCCTACATCGGCGTCACCGCGACGGGCGACATCTCGACCGGCTCGCTCGACTACAAGTCGGTGTTCTCCGTGGGGACCGTGCTCTTCGTGATGACGCTGGCGATGAACATGGTCAGCATCCGGCTGGTCCGCAGGTACCGCGAGGTCTACGAGTGATGACGGAGCCGGGGGCCACCGCGCCCCGCAACCGCCTGGCCGTTGCCGGCGCGCGCGCGACCACCGTCGCGATGCTGCGTAACCAGCCTCGCCGCGACATCGTCCTCAACGCCGTCTTCGCCGGGATGCTCCTGCTGGCGATCCTGATCGCGCTGGCCGGTCTGGTCGCGCTCTTGGCCCAGGCCTTCGTCAAGGGCGCCCCGGCGCTCAGCACCGATCTCTTCACCAATCCCCCCTCGACAGCCTTCCCCGAGAAAGCCGGCTTCCGCCCGGCGATCATCGGCTCGCTCGAGCTGATCGCCGGCGTGATCCTCTTCGTCCTCCCGGTCGGCATAGGCGCGGCGATCTACCTCGAGGAGTACGCCGACAAGTCGAAGTGGTGGAACCGGCTGATCGAGGTCAACATCCAGAACCTCGCCGCGGTCCCCTCGATCATCTACGGCATCCTCGGCCTCGCCTTCATCGTCCGCGGGCCGCTCGACCTCGGCTTCATCCTCGCCGCCGGCTCGCTGACCCTGGCGCTGCTGGTGTTGCCGATGGTGATCATCGCCGCCCGCGAGGCGATCCGCGCGGTGCCCGACTCGATCCGCCAGGGCTCGCTGGCGCTGGGGGCGACCAAGTGGCAGACGATTCGCAGCCAGGTGCTGCCGGCCTCGATTCCGGGAATCGCGACCGGCGTCATCCTCGCGGTGTCGCGGGCTCTGGGCGAGACGGCGCCGCTGCTGCTGGTCGGGGCGACGGTCTTCGTCACCTTCGATCCCACGCCGTTCGGGTCCGACGGGTACTCGGCGATGCCGGTGCAGATCTTCAACTACGCGGTGCGACCGCAGGAGGAGTTCCAGACGCTGGCGGCGGCAGGGATCATCGTCATGCTCGTCGTCCTGCTGGCAATGAACTCCTTCGCGATCTGGCTACGAAATCGTTACGAGCAGAGATGGTAGGTGGATTAGGGTGAACGAGATGACGCAGGACGAGAGCAGGACGGACACCGGGAGGCAGGCGCGCGAAGCCGCGGCGGAGCGCGCGGCGATCGCGGTGCGACCGGAGTTCCAGCGCAAGGCGAACGGCTCCTCGAAGGAGAAGGTCTTCGAGCTGAAGGGCGTCGACGTCCTCTACGGTGGCGTCGCCGCGGTCAAGGGGATCTCGATGGACATCCACCGCAAGGACGTCACCGCGCTGATCGGCCCCTCCGGCTGTGGCAAGAGCACCCTGCTGCGCTGCCTCAACCGGATGAACGACCTGATCCCCAATGCCGAAGTGCAGGGCGAGCTGCTCTACCACGGCGAGGACCTCTACGGGCCGCGGGTCGACCCGATCCAGGTGCGCAAGCTGATCGGGATGGTCTTCCAGAAGCCCAACCCCTTCCCCAAGTCGATCTACGACAACGTCGCCTTCGGCCCGCGTGTCCTCGGCCGCAAGGACGACCTCGACGGCACCGTGGAGAAAGCCCTGCGCAGCGCGGCGCTCTGGGACGAGGTCAAGGACCGTCTCGAGAACAACGCCTTCGGCCTCTCCGGCGGCCAGCAGCAGCGCCTCTGCATCGCCCGCTGCATCGCGGTCGAGCCCGACACGATCCTGATGGACGAGCCCTGCTCGGCGCTCGACCCGATCTCCACCGGCAAGATCGAGGATCTGATGGTCGAGCTCAAGGAGGAGTTCTCGATCGTCATCGTCACCCACAACATGCAGCAGGCCGCCCGAGTCTCCGACCGCACCGCCTTCCTCATGGTCGAGCTCGACGCCGACGAGGACAACCGCTGGGGGCGCCTGGTCGAGTACGAGGAGACGGAGAAGATCTTCACCAACCCCTCCGACCGGCGTACGGAGGACTACGTCTCCGGCAAGGTCGGTTGATGAGCCCGACCGAAACCCGCATCTACTACCAGGAAGAGCTGGAGCGCCTCGAGGTCAGCGCTCTGGGCGGCCTCGACCTGGTCAGCGGCGCTCTGGAGCGGACGATGGAGGCGGTCGAACAGCAGGACGTCGAGCTCGCCCAGCTGGTCATCGCCGACGACGACCGCATCGACGGCCGCTATCTGGAGGTGCATCAGGCGCTGATCACGCTACTGGCGACGCAGTCGCCGGTAGCGACCGACCTGCGTCTGATCTCGGCGCTCCTGCATGTGCTGAAGTGCGTCGAGCGGATGGGCGACCAGTGCGTCAACGTCTGCAAGCTGCTGCCACTGAGTGGCAACGAGCCCCCGGTCGACCCGGAGATGGTGCAGCGGATCCTCACCATGGGCAAGCAGACCCGCACCCTGATCAGCCAGGCGAAGCGCGCCTTCGAAGACCGCGACGTCGAGATGGCGCACGACCTGGTGCGCCAGGACGACGTCGTCGACAACCTCAACCGCGAGTGCTTCCACCTGGCGCTCGAGATCGGCGACGACATCGACAAGCGCGAGTGGGCGATGACGATGCTGCTCGCCGCCAGGGCGATCGAGCGGATCGGGGACAACGCGGTCGACATCGGCGAGCAGGTCGCCTTCGTCGTCACCGGGCTCTTCCGCGAGTTCGAGGACGCCTCGCATCCGAACGGCTAGCCCCGGTCTCGCCGCACTGGCTTGAGATCCGGGTCGTTTGGGAATATGAGGAGCAGTCCCGGGATGCTCTGCGCTGCCATCGACATCGGCTCGAACACCACCCGCGTGCTCGTCGCCGAGCCCGTCGACGGGCAGTTGAAGAAGGTGATGGAGCAGCGGGCCTACACGCGGATCAACAAGGCCCTGGACGACGACGGGGCGATCCTGCCAGAGAAGGTCGAGGAGGTCTGCGAGGTCGTCGCGACCCAGGTGCGGCTGGCGCGGGAGCTGGGGGCGGAGACGATCCGCTCGGTGGCGACCGCGGCGGTGCGCGAGGCCTCGAACGGTCAGCAGGTCGCGGAGGCAATCGCCTCCGCTTCGGGCGTGCCGGTCGACGTGCTCAGCGACGAGGAGGAGGGCCGGCTCTCCTTCATCGGCGCGACGAAGACGCTCGGCTACCCGGTTGAGGGCAAGGTCGGCGTCGTCGACGTCGGCGGCGGCTCCAGCGAGGTGATTATTGGCACCGTGCCCGGCGGTGTGCAGGAGGTCCGCTCCTGGCGGGTCGGCTCCGGCGCCCTTGCCGACGAGCTGATCGTCTCGGACCCGCCATCGTCGTCCGAGATCCGC
>Ga0190272_10000182_pt1 | contig 38020 bp, 35 predicted proteins | sample Popmic504T_FD_133746 | JGI IMG/M metagenome (GOLD analysis project Ga0190272, IMG submission 133746) | Populus adjacent soil microbial communities from riparian zone of Shoshone River, Wyoming, USA - 504 T | ecosystem: Environmental > Terrestrial > Soil > Riparian zone | place: USA: Wyoming...
GGCGCGTGCGTGACGAACTCTTTTCCATCCATTTTGCCAGGGGCAAGAGTGAGCATTTTCTTAGTGAAGCAAAATGTTAATGGCCTTAACAATCGTGTCAATGCAGGCACCTCCAGGTGTGCGAGGAGAGGCATTTTCCTGCCCTTTCATCCCGCTCTTGCTCCTGATCCGATCTTCCTCGCAGCGCCTGAAGGTGACTTCGCCCTTCGGCATTTGAACAGCTATGGTAGATTCGTGTCAAAGTTCCCTGTTATGGGTAAAGCCGTCCAAATTCTGTTTCTCGGTCTCGCGATCTCATCCTTGCAGGCCGTCACACCCTCTCCTCAACCAGAAGTCTCGCCGACGGCAAGCGTTCCCGCGGCTGCCGCGGACGCCGGCAAGGACGTCGTTCATCAACTCAACAGCGCCTTTACGAAGGTCTTCGAAATCGTCGCACCCACGGTCGTGATCCTCGAAATCACGAAGAAGAACGATGGGAACGAAAACCCGACGCTGGACGATCTCTTTTTCCAAGGTCCGCAGGATGAAAATTCGCCCCGCCGGAATCCTCGCAATTCTCAGCCAATCCAAAGTGAAGGTTCCGGATTCATCGTGCGAGCCGACGGATACATTTATACGAATTATCACGTGCTGGAAGGTGCCGACCGCATCGATGTGAAGCTCAAGGACGGCCGTGAATTTCAAGCGAAAGTCGTGGGCACGGACGAAAAAACGGATATCGCGGTCATTAAGATCGAAGCGACGAATCTGCCGGTGGTGCAGTTCGCCGACAGCGATACGGTCCGGGTCGGACAATTTGCCTTTGCCATCGGCGCGCCGTTTAGGCTCGATTACACTTTCACCTACGGTGTGATCAGCGGGAAGGGCCGGAACAAACTCCTCGCGACCGGCGGCTATTCAATCTCGGATTACTTGCAGACCGACGCGTCAATCAACCCTGGCAATAGCGGCGGACCGCTCTGTGACATCGACGGAAAGGTGATCGGCATGAACACCCTGATCAACGGGTTGAACCGCGGTCTCGGTTTCGCGATTCCGAGCAATCTGGCCACCGAAATCGGCCAACAGCTTATCGCCGGTCATAGAATTATCCGGCCCTGGCTGGGCATTCGGATCGAATCGCTGGGGGACGACCCCTCGATCCGCGATTTGTTCAAGGGCCTGGACAAGGGCGTCGTGGTGCGAACGATCGAAGCCGACGCTCCGGCCTACAAGAGCGAGCTGCGCCCGTTCGACGTGATCACCCAAGTCGATACCGTGCCCGTGAGCACCGACACCCAGCTCCAGCGCGAAATCCTGAAAAAGAAGGTCGGCCAGAACGTCGAGCTCATGGTTTGGCGAAAAGGCCAGACGCTCAAAATCGCGGTAACGACCGGCGAACTGCCGAACGACATCTCCCGCGCCTCGAACAACCTGACTCCGCCGGCGCCACCAAAGCCCGAAGACTCGAGTAAGTTTGGCTTGCAAGTGCAGGACCTGACCAAGGAGGTGGCAGCCCGCTTGAAGCTCAATGTGGACCAAGGCGTGATCGTGACGGACGTGGCGGAAAACAGTCTAGCCGCCGCCCAGGACATTCAGAGAGAAGACGTCATCACGGAGGTGGATGGAAAACGGGTGACTAACGTGGCTTCGTTTCGCGACGCGCTTACCAAAGCCGATTTGCGGAAGGGGATCCTGCTCTACATGGATCGCAAAGGCAGCAAAACGTTCGCGGTCCTAAAAGCCGCCACCAGGTAGCAAATAGAGACCTAGCCCGCTGGGGATTTCGTTTCCCTGTTACACCGGGGATCGCTTGCCCGATACAAGCAGAATAATCCCACCCACGATACAAAGGCCGCCGACGATTGGCCCGATCGGGACCGGATGCTCTTCGTGCTTGTTGATCTCGAGCGGGCCCAATTTCGCTACATTTTCCTTTGTAGTGAAACTGGTGTAGCCGCCATAGGCCAGCATGACAATGCCGACGGCGATGAGAATGATCCCAACTATCCCCACGGGTTTCATGGGCAAACGGCTCTTAAAGGGTGCGTCTGCCCGAGATCAGATTAACGATTAGAACGACGACCGCGATGACGAGGAGAATGTGAATCAAATTCCCGCCAAATGGGACGATGAAGCCTCCGAGAAGCCAGAGAATCAACAGAATAACAAAGATAGTCCAGAGCATAAGGTTTCCTTTCGGTTGAGGTTTCCTTTGCTTCGTGCGCGAAGCCGTTGCCGCGCTTATGGATTTTTCTGATTGGGACGATTTTTCAGAATCTACGGCTTTTACACCAGATTCGAATAAATCTCTGGCGGCCCGGACTAAAAAATACTACAAACGTTTTCGGCTTTCGTCCTTCATCAAATCCTGTTGCCTATGCGCTTCCATCTTCTCACGTCGTCGGTTGTTGCCCTGCTCCTGTCCGGTTGCGCCTACGAAGGCACTATTGTCGAGAAACGTTCGCGCAAAATCCCCGACGCGAGCATGATCGGGACCGAAGGCGTTCATTCGTTCGTTTTCCGCGGCCCCACCGGGACTTCGCGTCTGCCCATCGGAGTTCCAAACCCCCAGTTTTGGACAGAGAACAACGGTATGTACACCTTTCTTCTGCGTGATCAGGCTGGACACGTGCGGTCGCAAATGGTGACCGCCGAGGTCTACGCTCGCTGCCGGGAGGGCGATTACTTCAACGATCGAGGTCCCGGCTGCAAGGCCCCCGATTCGAAAGACAGCAAGACCGTTACGGCGGTCGTTCAACGCCGCCGACACCACCGGACGGCCCAGATCCGCCGAAAACACCGCAGGGTAGCAATGCATCGCCGGCATCATGCCGCCAAGTCTCGGAAACAGGCGATTTCGCTTCGTGCCTCACGCGCCGTCCCTCACGGTTAAGCCAGATCGAGAGCGGCGCGAAGGTTCCACCCGTTTTTTTGCAGGCGCTCACGCGCCTCGGCGTAGTCGCATTTCTCCAGCTCCGCCAACAGCCGCGTAGCGCGGTCGCGAAGCTTGTCGTTGGAAGTGGCGAGGTCGATCATCAGATTCCCCCGCACCCGGCCGAGCGCGACCATGGCTCCGGTGCTGAGGATATTGAGGGCGACTTTTGTGGCGGTACCCGCCTTTAGGCGCGTCGATCCGGTTAAAATCTCGGGCCCTGTTTCCAGATTGATCTCAAGATCGATCCCTTCTCCGCGGAGCCGCGCCGGATTGCAGGTCAGCAAAATCGTTTTTGCGCCGCGCTCTTTCGCCGCCGCGAGCGCGCCGAGAACAAAGGGAGTTCTTCCGCTCGCGCTGATTCCGCAGACGATGTCCGCGGGGGTCACGCCGCGTTCATCGACGGCCATAGCGCCCGCGCCGCCATCGTCTTCAGCCCCCTCTACGCTCCGATGGAGGGCGTTTGCACCTCCGGCGATAATGCCCTGCACTGTCTCAGGCGCAGCGCCGAAGGTCGGGGGAATTTCGCTCGCGTCGAGCACTCCAAGCCGTCCGCTGCTCCCGGCGCCGACATAAAACAACCGGCCGTCCTTGCGCAGGGCGCCGGCAACTATTTCAACTCCGCGCGCGAGAGATACAGCCGCCTGCCGCAGCGCTTCCTGAACAAATTTTTCCTCTGCGATGAAGAGCTCGACTAATTCCTGGGCGCTCAACTTTTCCAGGTATTCCGAGCGCGGATTCCGCTGCTCGGTTAAGGCGGAAGCCAGATTTTCCATCTGGGTTCCGCGACTTTCGATCGAGAGGGTGGCCGGCTCATCGAGTGCCAGCCAGGCGGCGCCAAGCTCGGGAGATTGCTCGCTCATCGCCACACGGGCATCGGGCATGTTCTTTTTTAACTTGCGGCGAAAGGCATGGGTGTAGGCCGAGTCGCGCTGGAAAAGGCCGCCCAGCAAAATGACTTTCGGCGCGAGCAAATGCAGGCGGGTCGCCACCGCTTCCGTGTATTCACTCAGGACCCCCGTGCCTTCGTCGATGATCCTAACCGCGTTCTCGTCACCTTTGGTGGCTGCTTCGAAAACGATCGGAGCCATCGTGGCGATTTCCATTTTGTCCGCACTCTGCGCCCAACGCACAAGTTCGTCGCGGCTGTTCAGCGAAAGCGCGCGCAGGATATCAGCGGTAAACTGGGCCTCGCCGCGATGGAGATCGTATTCGCGCAGGATGAGACGAAGCGCCTGAACGGAGAGGAAATAGCCGCCGCCGGCATCGCCCAAAATGTGGCCCCACCCGCCCGCCTTTTCGATGCGGTCACCCCGCCGACCGGTGACGGAAGCGCCAGTCCCCGCGTTCACGACAATCCCATCACCTCGCCCTAAAGCGGCCGCCAGACCTGAATCCCGGTCGCTCCCGACGACGATCTTTGCCCTGGGCCAGATTTCGGCGCAGAGCAATTCCAGAGAGGGGCGATCATCCGCTCCACAGCCGGCGAGAAATATCCCGGCGCGATCCACCTCCCGCGGCAGTTGCCGAAAAATGGACCGCAGACGGTCTGCCGAGGTCAGACGAAAATTTGAAGGCGGTAGCTTCCCCTGATCAACCACGCACAAACCCTCCACGGCGTGTTCGATCAGGACCCACGCGGTTTTCGTTCCTCCGCCTTCGACACCGAGGATTCGCTCGCTCACGATTCAATGCTTAACTCAAGGACCGTCATGGCGCCAGAAGAGCACGAAGCCGCGAAACGCATCGCTCAGTTGAGACAACAGATCGCCGGCCACAACCGCCGTTACTTCGAGGAGGCCGCGCCGTCCATCAGCGATCGCGAATACGACCAGCTCTACCGAGAATTGAGCGACCTCGAGAAAGGCTTCCCGCAACTGGCGACAACCGATTCCCCGACGCAACGGGTAGGCGGCAAACCGCTCAAGGCTTTCGCGCAAATCTCGCATCGCATTCCGATGCTCAGCCTGGACAACACTTACTCGGAGGAAGAGGTGAAAGATTTTTACCGCCGAATAGAGCGCCTCCTACCGAACCATAAAATTCCCGTCGTGATCGAGCCGAAAGCCGATGGTGTGGCGGTCTCCCTGCTTTACGAAAAGGGGCACCTTCGCTACGCGGCAACGCGAGGCGATGGAAATGTGGGCGACGATATCACCCAAAATATCGCGACCGTTCGCTCGGTGCCCAAGCGCCTGAAGGGTAACGCCCCCGACGTTCTCGAAGTGCGCGGTGAAGCCTACCTGGACAAAAGCGGTTTCGTGAAGCTGAATGCGGAGCGGAGCAAGGCGGGCTTGCCGGAATTCGCGAATCCCCGCAATGCCGCCGCCGGCTCGCTCAAACAACTCGATCCCTCGATCGCCGCGCAACGGCCGCTCGGCGTGATTTTTTATGGGACTGGCGCGATCGAAGGCATCGCTCTCGAAAAACACTCGGAGCTTTTCGCCTTGCTGAAAAAGCTTGGGTTACCGGGCACGGAACGCTGGTGGCTGGCCGATTCGGTCGAAGGGATCCTGAGCGCAATTCACGAACTCGACCGTGTCCGCCATGATTTCCCGTATCAGACTGACGGCGCGGTCGTAAAAGTGGACTCATTTGCCCAGCGCGAGATCCTAGGATTTACGGCAAAGTCGCCGCGTTGGGCGATCGCGTTCAAGTATGAAGCCGAGCGGGTTGAGACGCGCCTGCTCGACATTTTGATCCAGGTCGGCCGCACCGGGACGCTGACGCCGGTGGCAGCGCTCCAGCCTGTGACGGTGAGTGGGAGCCGGGTGGCGCGAGCAACCCTGCACAATGAAGAAGAGATCGAACGGAAAGACGCCCGGATTGGCGACGTCGTCATCGTGGAAAAAGCGGGTGAAGTGATTCCCGCGGTGGTCGGCGTGCGAACCGATCTTCGCACTGGCGCCGAGAAAAAATTCCGGATGCCGAAGAATTGTCCGGAATGCGGAAGCCAGGTGGTAAAGGATGAAGGACAGGTCGCCGTCCGTTGCGTGAACAGTCGATGCCCGGCGCAATTGCGGCGCCGGATCGAGCACTTCGCGTCACGCGGGGCGATGGATATCGAGGGACTGGGAGAAGCGATGGTGAGCCAGCTGGTCGACCATAAATTGCTGGGCGATGTGAGCGACATTTATGCGCTGAACACCGAGACCTTAGGCAAGCTCGAGCGCATGGGGGAAAAAAGCGTCGGCAATCTGCTGGAAGCGATTGAACGCAGTAAATCGCGGCCGCTCTGGCGCCTCCTCTTCGGGCTAGGCATTCTGCACGTGGGAGTGAGTGCATCACGCGCGCTTGCGGATCATTTCCCGAACCTCGATGCGATAACGAAAAGCTCCGTGGAAGAACTGCAGCGAATTCCCGATGTGGGCGAGGTGGTCGGCCGGAGCATCCACAATTTTTTTCGCCAGCCGGAAAATCTAGAGACGATCGAGAAACTGCGCCAGGCGGGCTTGCAGCTCAAAGCCGAGGAAAAAGCGCGGGACAATTCGGCGCCGGGATTCAAGGGTACCACCTGGGTCATCACCGGCACGCTCACTCAATCACGCGATGACATTGCCGAGATGATTCGCGCCCGCGGCGGGAAGGTCAGCGGGAGCGTTAGCAAGAAGACGAGTTTCCTGCTCGCGGGGGACGAGGCCGGCAGCAAGCTGGAAAAAGCGAACAAACTCGCGGTGCGCGTGATCGATGAGACGGAATTTCGGAAGATGCTGTAGCAACAGTCTCCCGTGGACGAACCGGCAAATCCTCGATTACGGCGTTCGGCGCGTGGTGGAATCGAGCCGAAGCGGGAAAGCCTGATTCATGCCCGGCGCCGCGATCAACGGCGGATGGTGGCTGGCCGGATGAAAATCAGCCTGGATCTCGAATGTCAATTTCTCGTCCCCCCGCAAAATGGTGATCGGCACCGTGTCTCCAGCCGTAATAAAAAATGACCCGTCAATCACGTCCTCTGGCTCGCGCACCTTTGTCTTGCTAATCTGAAGAAGCATGTCGCCCGGTTTAACGCCCGACCCGAAAGCCGGCGTGTCCTGCATGATTTCGGTCATCTGCGCCCGCGAGCCTTCTCTATACTTCTCCGCTTCGGCGACGTTTATTCCGATCCAGCCGTGCCGCACTTCGCCGAAACGGGTGAAGTCATTCCGAATTTTTTCCGCAGCATCAATCGGCAAGGCATAACAAGCCGAGCCGTTCTCAATGCTGCTGACGAGAATCCCGACAACTTCGCCTTTAAAATTCAGGAGCGGCGCGCCGGCCTGGCCGCGCTGCGTCGGGACGTTTGCCCGCAAATGCGTCGTGGAAAAATAACGGCCAAGAAATTTTCGATCGAACCCGGCGACCATTCCAAAGCTGGGCGTTTCGGGGAGATCGAGCGGATAGCCAATGGCAATGACTGGCGTGGCAACTTCGATCTGCTCGGATTTGCCGATGGGCAGGGCAGGAGTCGCGATGTCCGCTTTCAAGATGGCAATGCCACTGCGCACATCCGCGATCATCAAGCGCACGGGATGTTTCTTGCCGTCGAATTCAACCGTCAGGTTTTCGGCGTCACCGCCGACGGAAAAAGCGGTGTAAAGCGTGCCCGCGGGATCAATGAAAAAACCGGTGCCCGCGAGATCACCGTGCTGGTCCGTGCCGCGAATCTTTACGACGGCTTTCGCGGACTTCTCGAAGATGTCTTTGACTTCACGGCTGATGGAAGTCGTCGATGGTTCCTGCGCGGGGACAACCGCGGCGAGGGCCAAAAAAACGAGCGCGCAAACGAACCGGGACACCGCGGGAGGAATCAACCGGAAAGAGTCCGCTGCCAGACTAAAACCTGAAAGCGGCCTCATAACTCACAGGCGTACTGTCCAGAACGTAGCGCGGGGGCGTTGCGGCCCGGTGAGTGTGGGAGCTGTAGTTGACATTGCGCAGGAGTTTCGGACTCAGGTCACTCGTCGCCACCGGAGCGGAAAGGCTCCATGCGGTATCCTGGGCCGCCGTGGCCACCACCGGCGTCTGGTTCTGAGAGGCGATATTAACCGCCCCGGGCTCTTGGTAGACCTTCAACGAAATCACTGTGGCGCAGACCAACACCGCCGTTATGGCCGCTGGATAGGAAGTGAGCGCGGGGACGTTCAGGCGGAACATGAAATCCTGGGCCCGCTGGAGGCAAATGCGCCAGAGAGGTTCTTTCAATAATTCGTCCCGCTGGCGGCGATGAAATTCGTGCAGGAAATTATCGAAGTAGCCCGGCGGGGGCTGCTCATGCCGTTTCAAGCGCAACAATTTGCCAATATCGTTTTCGTTAAACTCGTTCATGCAGCGTTCGCTTAAAGTCGGTGGGATGGCTAGGAAACAGGATTCTTGCGGAACTCGTCCAGATAATTTTGCAGTTGTCGGTTCGCGTAAAAGAGCCGGGAACGTACCGTACCTTCGGAAACACGCAAGATCTTGCTGATCTCGGCATGGGGCATCCCTTGAATATGAAACATCGTGACCACGGCTCTGTGTTCATCAGACAATTTCATCATCGCCTCGTTCAATCTTCGCTGGAGCTCGGAAAGGTCGGCTTCGCGCACTGGGCTGCTCGTGGCGGTGAGCTCGAGGAACTCCTTGTCGTTCTGGACGCTCGCGTCCATGTCGTCGAGGCTAAGATGGAACCGCCGGCCGCGTTTCTTGAGGAAATTCAGCGTCATGTTCACCGCGATGGAGTGGATCCAGGTGTAAAAGGACGATTTGCCGCGAAAGCCGCCGATGGACTTGTAGGCCTTGGAAAACACGTCCTGGAGCAGATCGTTCGTGTCCTCGTGGTTCGACGTCATGTTGTAGACAAGTCCGTAGAGCCGCGGGGTATATTTGACTACGAGCTCGTCAAAGGCGCCGGCGTCGCCGTCCTGGGTGCGCGACACGAGTTGCTTGTCTTCGTCAGATCTCGGCGGTTCCATCGCGTCGCGCTTAGGCTTAGCACGCGACCGCAGACCCGACGATAACAAATCGGAGAAGCGACGCGGAGACGGTAAGGCGATGGCGGGATTCATTTTTTTGGGCGGAGCCACGCGGCCTTAGTTCCGATCGCGCACCATGAAGAGGTAAATGAGGTTGCCGAGCGTGGCGACGAAGGCGGCCACGTAGGTAAGGGCAGCGGCGTTGAGCACGCGATTCACGCCCACCATTTCCTGCCCAGGCTGCACCATGCCCATTTGCTCGAGGATGATTTTGGCCCGGCGGGACGCGTCAAACTCCACTGGAAGCGTGATGAGTTGGAAGGCGAGCAGGATCATGTAGCAATAAATCCCGAGCGTGATCAGCCCAGTTATATGGAATACGAGCCCGCCGATGATCACGAACGGCAGCATCCGCGAGGCGATGGACGTGAGCGGAACCATCGCCATCCGCCACTTCAGCGGGGCATAGGCTTTGGCGTGCTGAATCGCGTGGCCGGTTTCGTGCGCGGCGATCCCTAACGCGGCGACCGACGGCGTATTGTAAACGTTCGTCGAAAGACAAAGGCGTTTGTTGGTCGGATCGTAGTGGTCGCCAAGGTAATCGTTCGTCTCGACGACTTCGACGTCACGGATTTGAGCTGCCTGAAGAATCTCGCGGGCCGCCTCGGCGCCGGAAATGTTTGAGGTCGCGCGCACCTCGCCCCACTTACGGAAGGCGCTGCTCACGCGAAATTGGGCCCACAGACCGACGAGAAGCGGCAGCCCGACGAGCAAGAGCCAGTAAGACATTCCGCCACCGGAACCGTATGGATAAATCATAAGTAAAAACTAATATTGCATGCGTCGCTCAATTGTCATTCAGAGCGACGCTTCGCAGGTATGAACAAATCGAAGAACCTCTGGCTCCGTCTTAAGGCTTGCGCCTCTGGAAAGAACGAAAGATGCCTCGACCTCGTTTGGCATGACAAATTTGTCAGATTAGACCCCGCAGAGCTCCGTTCGTTCAGATTTCGAGCCGCTTTTCAAAGTGCGATAAAAGCCGCGTGCCCGTCTTCGTTAAAACCACCACATCTTCCAGGCGCGCTCCGCCGATTCCCGGATAGTACAAACCCGGCTCAACCGTAAGCACTTGCCCCGGCTTAAAGACGGTTTTTTGAAACCGGGGGAACTCGTGGATTTCGAGCCCAAGGCCGTGACCGGTGCCGTGAAAAAATCCCATCTGCCGGCCCTTGCGCACTTCCGTCGGGAAACCGCGGTCGGCAAAGAACTGCCTCACTTCATTGTGCAGGGTTAAGCCATCGACGCCGGGCTTCATTTTCTTGAGCGCGTGCGCCTGACCTTCCCGCACTGTTTCCCAAAGCCGGCGTTGCTCCTCGCTGGCGCGGCCCCGCACGACCGTGCGCGTCATGTCGCCGTAATAACCGCTCTTGGCGTCGCGCGGAAAAATATCCAGGATGATGAGCGAGTTGCCTTTCAGCGGACCAAAACCGCGCTCATGCGGATCGCAAGCCTGATCGCCCCCGGCCACGATCGTGTTCGCCGGCAACCCCCCGGCGCGCAGGACCGCCGAGTCGATCTCGGCGCGGAGGATTTCCGAGGTCAGGGTGCGCCGCGACCAGGTGAGCTTCTTACCGGGACCAATTTTCGACGCGGCCAGCACTTCCATCGCGCGGGCCAGGCCTTTTTCGGTGATGGAAAGGGCGCGACGCATCTCTTTCAATTCCTCTGCCGACTTGGCTTCGCGCTCCGGCCAGAAAAGGCCGTTGGCCGCGCGGACCCGAATCTTTTGGCGCGCCAACTCGTTTGCGTAGCCGAGTGGAAAATTTGCGGGAACAACCGCGGACCGAACGCCGCGCCTTCGCAAGAAATGGGACATCACCTTCTCGAAGGGCGGCGCCTTCTTCCGTGAGCCCTGCAATTCGCGCTCGAATTTGCTCAAAGAGACGACCTCATCTGCCTGGGCCTGCTTGCGGGCTCGATCGATCTCCAGATCGCTGAGCACAATGGTTCGCCTGCCATTTTGCTCGAGGAAAATAAACGGATCCGGGACGAAGAACCTCGTGGCATAAAGCATATCGGGATCGTGCTCGCTCGCCGCCACGATCAGGCGGGTTTCATTCTTCGTTTTCTTTCGCGTGCTCATTTGACATTCCTAAGCGCTAACCTCTGGCTTGTCATCCGAGCCGCGCCCAGACGGCGAGCGACCTCGCCGTTGCACTTGCAATTACGTTTCTCGCCGCACAACCAATCGGCGCACCTCGAGCTGTCGCCGCAGAATCCAATGGAGCAAACCGAGCAGCGCGAGCGTCGATCCAATCAGCACGATCGTATTGAAAAGAAAGACGTTCACCTTCATCCCGAGGTAGCGCTTTTCCTGACCGAAGAAGACATTCAACTTCCCGCCCCGACGGTAGTCACTCTGCTCCATCTCCGCGTTCGAGATCAGATCGGAGACCTTCTGGTTCACGTAAAGCTGCTCGGCCGTCACCGGGCCAACGGCGTCTTTGAAAACGTCGCGATCGAAAGGTCTCTTCCGATCCAGAATCTGGTCGAGGACCTTCAGATAGCCATCGAGTTCCTCCGGAGTTTTCGCTTCCAGGCCGGAAAGAACCGCGAGCGTTTCCTTCAATTCATTCAACCGCTTGGTGGCCTCAGAATTCTCCTCTCGTTTGGCAACCAACTGATCGATTTCATCCTGCGTCCTCTCCTGTCGGCGCGTCAGAGGGTTGAGCTTCGCCTGCGCCACGACCATCTCTTCATACGACCATCGCATCGCGATAAACTGGCAGATGAACGGCACTTGCAGCCTGCTGCTCATCTTCTTCCCCTGCTCGTCATTCGGGTGTTCGGAGAACCAGCGGCTAAAAGTGTAAACTAGCGCGAGGTTGCGATTCATGTCCTCGTATTTGATGAGCGCTCCCCCCATGATGATCTGCGGGATCAGGACAAGAGGGACGATATTGGCCGCCGTCTTCGGATCCGCCACGAGCGATGAGATGACCAGGCCCAGGGCCACACCTCCCATCGCCGTCATCAGCATAATGCCGAGATCGATCCAGAACATCCCTCGGATCGCGAGGATGTAGTTCCCGATCAGGACGAAAAGAATGCACTGAAACAGCGCGAAAAAACCCAGCGAGACAAACTTCGAGAAAACATAATAGGGCAACCGGACGTTCAGGTTTCGTTCGCGCTGGAGCACCGCGCGGTCGCGAATGATGTCATCGGCGCTATTCGTCAGGCCGAGGAACATCGCCACAATCAGGCTGAGGAAAAGAAACGTCGGGATGTGATAGGCGGATGCGAAATCGTACTGGCCGCTGTCCGAGTAACGCAGAAGAGTCGAGATGAGTAAGGCCAGGACCGGCGCGACGCCGATGGTAATAACCAGGTTCGCGCGGTTGCGAAGTTTGCTCATGAACGAACGCCTGAGCAGCGTACGGAATTGGGTCCATTCATCTCGCCAGCGGCCGAAAAATCGCTTCTTATTTGCCGGCGCCGCGGGGAGTGCCGGGGGAGGGCTGCGACGCAACGACACTTGTTTGACATCCTGGATCAGCCGGAACGCCTCATATTTGTCCCGCCAAAACTCCGGCGAATAGCGGCGGGCCGCGATCAGTTGGCCTCGGCTGTTCTCCTCATAGATAACGTCACCGCTGATATCGCGCAGGGGCGTCTCCAGCACATCGAAAATGAACTCTGGCCGTGTCGTTCCGCACGAGGGGCAGGCGCCGAGCTCGGCGCCAAATTGATGCTGATGCTCGGCTTCGGCAAAGTAGCGCAGCATGTCGGTCGGTGTGCCGAAAAAAACCAGGCGCCCCCCTTTGTCGAACAGAATCGCCTTGTGAAACATCTGGAAGAGCTTCGAGCTCGGCTGATGGATCGTAACAATGATGATTTTGTTGTGCGCGAGGCCACGGATGATCTCGATGACGTGCTCCGAGTCCTTCGACGAAAGCCCGGATGTTGGCTCATCAAAAAGGTAAACGTCGGCCGACCCAATCATGTCGAGGCCGATGTTGAGCCGTTTCCGCTCGCCGCCACTCAACGTTTTCTTAACTGGACTCCCGACAATGCTGTCGCGCCGCTCATTCAATCCGAGCTCGATTAATTTCCCTTCCAGCCGGCGGGTCAGGTCGCGCCCTGAAAGGTGGGGCGCGCGAATCGCGGCGGCAAACTGGAGATTCTCTCCTATCGTAAGATGCTCATCGAAAGCATCTTCCTGCGGGACGTAGCTAATGTAACCCTTAAGCAGGTCCAGGTTTCCATAGAGCGGCCGGTCGTTCAGCAGGACCTGTCCCTGGGTAGGCTGAAGCTGGCCACCCAGGACCTTCATGAGCGTGCTCTTGCCCGAGCCGCTCGCTCCCATTACGCAGACCAGCTCACCGCGATTGACCGTGAAAGAAATGCCTTCGAGCGCAATCTCCGAATTGGTGAAGCGATGATTCACGTCCACCACCTCGAGCGATCGAATGATATTGCGCTCCTCCTCGATGATTCGTTCGGAAAAATTGCAACGCAGAAATTGTCCGACATCGATGCGGATGGTGTCGCCGTCCTGGAGGGGCGCGGTGCCGCGGACGGGAGTCTCTCCCACCATAATCGGCCGGTCGGCGTCGATTACTTCCAGGGTTCCGACGCGTTTGTCGTAATCGCAGAGAATCTTGAGTAAAACGTCTCCACTCGTCCCCGGCGAGAGAAGGATATCGTCTTCCTCGAGCAGGCTCGGATTGTTCGAGACGAGGTATTCGGACTTGGAGGCCTTGAGCTGAAAACGGCCACCCATCGCCCGCGCGCGTCGCCGCAAATCGAGCAGGTCCATCTCGCTGTCGTTGTGGAAAACGATCTTGTCTTCGAGCGCCGCTTCGACCTGAGTGCCGGATTTCAGCTTCACATTGTTCAGGACGGCATCCACGTCCCGCAACGCTTTGATCCGCACTTTCAAGCCGAAGGTCACTTCAAGGGCGCTTTCCCGCGAGCGCGAGCGCTCGAGCTGCACTTCATCGGCATCCTTGTGCACGCGCACGAAAATCTGCGGCAGCGAGACATTCTTCTTCGCGTTGAAATAAGCCGCTAGTTCCTGGTAGGTGAGAAATTGGTCGCCGACCAGAATCCGCTGCCCCGGATAAATGCGGCAAAATCCGCCACGAAGGAGGGGCCGGCCGCGCACCGAGATCGTTTGGGTGGTGTAATTCTTGAGCAGGATCAAATCGTGATAACGAAAGGCGAGGAGACGATCGGTCCCGCTCAAGCTCTTCAAGGTCACGTCCGCCGCGCTGTTCGTCCCGAAAGAAAGCGATTCGAGGGGCGACGCGCCGCGCTGGTAGATCGAAGCGTCGGAGTCCTCCGAAGCGTTCAATTGATAAACGATATCGATGGCCTGCGCCGCCATGCCGAGCTGCGACATGAAGGAATAGAACGCGACGACCTGTTCCTGCTTCAGGCCTGCTTGCGAAATCAGGTCGTAAAGCTGAACTCCGAGCATGATCTTGCGGTCGGCGCCCAGCTGCGCCGACAGTTTCTGCGCCATCGCGGAGAGATCCTGTTGTTCGTAGAGCGCCTGTCGAAACAGCTGACGCAACTCCGAATAGACCGCCTCAGGATAATCGTATCGAAGAAACCCCAGGCTCGAGTCGATTTCCTCCTCGAGCAAAACGCCATCCGCTTTTGAAAAACTCGCCAGCACCTGGATGAGCAGCGGAAGCAGGTTCGGTCCTTCCGAAACACTGCGCGGTTTGCGCAAGGCGCGGCGCATCCAACGGCGGCTTTTTCGCTGAATCCTGTAGGCAAACGGCGTGACCCGCTGCACGGCGCGGTCAATTTTGTCTGCGACTAGGTTCAGGGCCGTCATTTTCAGGAACTCGCGGATCAAAATTACCGCACGACCGCAGCAACGCAATCGAGAGACGATCTTTGAACGCTCGCGCCAGGAAAGGGTCTCTAGCAGGTACGATGTTCCATCCCGGCTCGGCTCCTGCTCTTTGCAATGCCAAACCCTTCATGGTAGCCTTTTCGCGCTCGCCCAACGCGCGCCCGACGCCTTATGTCTCAACCTGATCGCAACTCCCAAAAGGAGAACAATCCCCGTGGAAACGAGCCCAGTTTTAACTGGCGGGGCGTCGTTCTCATCGCCATCGCTTTCGCGCTGATCGGCCTGGCTGTTCTTTTCCGCGGTGGCGCCTACGCGAATGTCGAAGACGTACCGTACAATCGGTTCCTCGAGCTGCTCGAGAACAAACAAATCGCGACGGACAAGAACTATCCGCTTCAGCTCGTGGTCGAGGACGGCCGGCCCACCCAGACTTTGCGAGGCTACTACCTCAAGCAAAGTGTGGGGACTTCTGCCGCTCAGCCGGTCCTGTTTCGCACGACCGTCTTTCTGAATTACAACACGGACCTGCAGGAGCGCCTCGCCAAGGCGAATATTCAGCCGGCGATCAAGATGGAGTCAAACCTGATGGCGCAAACGCTGGTCAGCTTTCTGCCCATCGCGCTCTTCCTTCTCGTGCTCTATTTCCTTTTCCGCCAGCAAATCCGCATGGCCGGCAAAGGGGCGCTGAACTTTGGCAAATCGAAAGCCCGCATGCTCGCGCGCGACAAAAACAAGATCACGTTTAAGGACGTCGCCGGCGTCGAGGAAGCCAAGGATGAAGTGCAGGAACTTGTCGAATTTTTGCGCGACCCGAAGAAATTTCAAAAACTCGGCGGGCGCATTCCGAAAGGCGTGCTGCTGGTTGGCCCTCCGGGAACCGGCAAAACACTCCTGGCGCGCGCCATCGCGGGCGAAGCAGACGTGCCTTTTTTCTCCATCAGCGGCTCCGATTTTGTGGAGATGTTCGTCGGGGTCGGCGCCTCACGCGTGCGCGACATGTTCGAGCAGGGGAAGAAATCCGCGCCCTGCATTATTTTCATCGACGAGATCGACGCGGTTGGCCGGCATCGCGGACACGGTGTTGGCGGCGGCCATGACGAGCGTGAGCAAACCCTCAATGCGCTCCTGGTCGAGATGGACGGCTTCGATACGCAGGAAGGCGTCATCATCATCGCGGCCACGAACCGGCCGGACGTGCTCGATCCCGCGCTCCTGCGCCCCGGTCGCTTCGATCGGCAAATCACGGTCAATTTACCCGATGTAAAGGGCCGCGAGGAAATTTTGCGGGTTCATTCGAAGAAAGTGAAACTGGCTGAGGGCGTGGATCTCCAGGTTGTCGCCCGCGGCACACCCGGTTATTCCGGCGCGGAGCTGGCGAACGTGATCAATGAAGCCGCGCTGCTCGCGGCGCGTCGCGGCTTAAAGGGAATCACGCTTCACGAACTTGAAGAGGCCCGCGACAAGGTCCGCTGGGGCAAGGAACGCCGCAGCATGGCACTGAGCGAAAAGGAAAAGACCAACACCGCCTACCACGAAGCCGGCCACGCCCTGCTCCTCGAACTGCTTCCGCACACCGAGCCGCTGCACAAAGTTACCATCATCCCGCGCGGACCTTCCCTCGGCTCGACCATGTGGTTGCCGGAGGAAGACAAGTATACCAACCGGAAGAACGAATTGATCGCCGGTCTCGCCGTCGGGATGGGCGGGCGAGTCGCGGAGGAAATAGTCTTTGGCGATGTCACGAACGGCGCGAGAGGCGATATCAAGACTGCCACCGCCATCGCCCGCCGCATGGTTTGCGAATGGGGCATGAGCGAGAAGATGGGGATGGTCGAATACGGCGAACATGAAGACTACGTATTTCTCGGCCGCGATATTTCTCGCGCCCGTGATTACAGCGAAGCAACCGCCGAACAGATCGACGGCGAAGTGCGCAAGCTGATCGATGATGCCTACCAAACCGCGATGAAAACGCTCACGGCCCATCGGCAGACGCTCGAAGTGATTGCGAAAGCCTTGCTCGAATACGAGACGCTCGACGGTGCGCAGATCAAAGAAATCATGGAGCACGGACGTCTGGTTAATCCGCCGCCTGGGCCCACGCCCCCGACGTCTGGTCCAAAGATGGCCGACAAGCCGCCCAAACAAGTAGTGGTAGCTCCCGAAGCGCCGCCGCTTCCAGGCGGCCTGAGTGGCGCACCAGCGTAAGCCTTCACAGGCTCATCGCGCTCGGCGACCTGTCGCGGACGTTTGTCTGCGCGCTGCCCTTACTCGCCACGCTGCTTCTCAACCAGATGGCGCAACTGGCGTTCCATCGTTTTGAAGGCGTCGTGGATAACTTTGGTAAGCGCGGCGTGCGCGCCGTTGTCCTTCTGCTTTTCGTCGGCGACGAGCTCGTGCCCTGGTGGAACCGTGACGTCGATGCGCACCCGGAATTGGTTTCCCTTCTGATGCGCATGATTGGGCTGTTCGACGGCGATATCGCATCGATTGATGTGGTCGCAGAATTTTTCGAGGCGGGCCGCTTTCTCCAGAATGAATTGGTCAAGTTCGTCCGACTTCTCGACGCCCCGATAGGTGATATTTACTGGCCGTTGCATAGTTGATTGGTTGACTATCCTGTTGCGCGACTTGGAAAAAACCAAGCCGCAAACTCTAATTCCTAGACCGGCTGCAATGATCGAAAATGCGCGGGCAGTTTTGCCGGCTCGATTTTGACCAAGTCCGACTTCACGTGTTCGACAATTTTGTCACGAACGGCGGCCGGAAGCAGCTCCACAACGGCGGAATGAATGGAGGCCGGCGCGGCGAAAGACCAGCCCTCCCGCCCGTCGCGCTCGGCAATTTCCGTTATGCTATCGGCGAGTTGTTTGAAAATGCGCCGGTCGTTCTCGATATCGATTCCGGTCCTCTCGGCGATGGAATTCATCTGCCCCGGAGCCGCGCCGCTGGGGAAGCTGCCAGCCTGGTCCGTGAGTTTGTCCTGATAACGTCCGTGGGCGTCCGTGGTATCGAACGCCTGCACCAATTGCAGATGGGGACCGCGGGTCGGGGTCTCGCTTACTTTGTAGGCCTTGAGACTGCCACGGTCGGTTACAATGATTAGAGATGTCGGTGTCATAGAACTTGTTCGAAGATTGTCTGGAACTGGGGATTGCAAAATAAGTTCGTTTGTCGCGCGGCGATTGCGCGCTGAAGAAAGTTATATGCCCTCTCGCTTTTTCGCCAACCAAAGAGTTCATCCGGCGAGCGGCGATTGATAGTACCGGTCGAGCAAGTCCGCCGGATCACGAAAAATCGCACAAGCACCCGCGTCAAGAAGGGTCTGCTCAGGGAAACCGCCACAGAGGAGCGCAATCGTCGCGAGATCTATCTTTTTAGCCGCTTCGACGTCGAAAGGCGTGTCTCCGATGGCGATTGCCTGTTCGGGAGACAGATGGCCGAGCGTGCGCAATGCGGCCATAAAAACGTCCGCCTTTGGTTTCGAGTGGACCACGTCGTCCGCCGTCGTCTGCGAATCGACCAATCCCTCTATCCCGGCGAGTTTCGTATAATGGTTCACCTCCTCCGCTTTTCCAGAGGAAGCGAGTGCGATCCTTTTCCCGTCGCCGCGCAAGCGCTCAAACAGCTCGCGCACATGCGGAAAGGGACGCACCCGCGGTATGAATTTTTTCTGAAAGATTTTGCCGCGGAACTCATCTACCTGTTTCCCGATCTCCCGCATCTCCTTTTCATTCAGAAAGACCGGCAGGTATTGATCGCCGCCCTTACCGACCTGTTCGCGGAGTCGTGACAACGGAATCTCTTTCCCAAAGTGCCGAAACGTTTCCTGCCACGCCTGCACGTGAAGCTCGTTGGAATCGACCAGCGTTCCGTCGAGATCGAAAATCGCGGCGCTGATCACTGATCAGTCTTTCTCGACCGGCGCATCGGCGTCTTTTTTGGAGGCTGCCTTCGCCTTCACGGCTGGTTTTAGCTCCTGCGGCAGTTGCACCTGCCGTTTTTTCCAGGATTCGTGGCGAGCTCGCGCCTGCGCGCCTGAGACGAGCTTGAGCAATTTGATCCCGCGCCCAATCACTTCCACGTCGTCGCCCGAAGCAAGCTTCTTCGGTTCGGGAAGGAAACCATGTTCTTCGGCGGTATCGAGAATGAGCAGCCATTCTACGTGCTCCTCGCCCGGGAGCACAAAAGCGATCGGTTCAAAATGCGCGTTGATGAGAAACAGGAATGTCTCATCACGGATCGGTTCTCCCTCGAACGTGAGCACGTCGATGGTGTCGCCGCTCAGCATGACCCCAATGCAGCGGACGAAGGGCGAAGTCCATTCTTCGTCGCTCATTTCGTTTCCGCCGGGGTTAAACCACATCACATCCCTGATCTCCGATCCGCGGATGCGACGGCCCTGGAAAAACTTCGGACGCCGGAAAACCGGATGGTCGTGCCGGAGTTGAATTAAGTTTTTGGTAAACTGGAGGAGCTCTTTCTGCTCATCGTTGTGTTCCCATGACAGCCAGCTCAGTTCGTTGTCCTGGCAATAGGCATTGTTGTTTCCATTCTGGGTGCGGGCCCATTCGTCGCCGGCGTAGAGCATCGGCACGCCTTGGGAAAGAAAAAGCGTGGTCAGGAAATTTCGCCGCTGCCGGGCGCGCAACTGGTTGATCTCCGAATCCTCGGTTGGCCCTTCCACGCCGCAGTTCCAGGAGTTGTTATTGTTGTCGCCGTCGTGGTTGTTTTCGCCGTTGGCTTCGTTGTGCTTGTCGTTGTAACTGACCAGGTCGTTTAGGGTGAAGCCATCGTGCGCCGTAATGAAATTGATGCTGGCGTAGGGGCGGCGCCCGCTGTGTTGATAGAGGTCCGGGCTGCCCGTCAGGCGGTAGGCAATCTCCCCCACCCGGCCTTCGTCGCCCTTCCAAAAACGCCGGACTTCGTCGCGATACTTGCCGTTCCATTCCGCCCATAACACTGGAAAATTCCCGACCTGATATCCGCCTTCTCCCACGTCCCACGGCTCGGCGATTAACTTCACCTGCGAAAGGACCGGGTCCTGGTGAATGATCTCAAAGAAGGCGTGCAGCTTGTTCACGCCCTTGTCATCGCGCGCCAGGGTGGACGCGAGATCGAACCGAAAACCATCCACATGCATGTCCATCACCCAGTAGCGCAGGCTGTCCATGACTAGTTGGAGCGTGCGCGGGTGAAGGAGATTGAAAGTGTTGCCCGTCCCGGTGAAATCCATGTACATCCGTGGATCATCCGGCGATAAGCGGTAGTAAGCCGCATTATCGACGCCGCGAAAACCGAGCGTCGGGCCGAGGTGATTTCCTTCCGCCGTGTGATTGTAAACCACGTCGAGAATCACTTCGATGCCGGCCGCGTGCAGATTACGCACCATTCCTTTGAACTCGGAAACCTGCTCTCCCATCGCCCCGCTGCTCGAGTATTGCGCCTCGGGAGCGAAAAAGCCGATCGTGTTATAACCCCAGTAATTGCGCAGGCCGCGATCAATCAAAACTTTGTCGTCGATCTTCGTGTGTACCGGCAGGAGCTCGACCGCCGTCACGCCCAGTTCCTTCAAATGCTTGATCGCACCGGCGCTGCCCAACCCGGCGTAAGTTCCACGCAATTCGGCCGGAACATCGGGGCACAGCTTGGTAAAACCTTTTACGTGCATTTCGTAAATGATTGAGCTGTGGAGCGGCGTGCCGAGCCGTTGGTCGTCCCCCCAATCGAAAGCGGTGTCGACCACGACCGCCTTCGGCATCCCCCATGCGTCATCGCGGAAATCGCGGGCCAGATCTCCGTGCTCTCCCCCGACGACATACCCAAACATCTCGTCGGCCCAATTGACCTGCCCCGCGATCGCCTTCGCGTACGGATCGATCAGCAACTTCGAGCTGTTGAAGCGCATGCCGCGCTCGGGATCGTACGGTCCATAAACGCGGTAGCCGTACAGTTGACCTGGCCGCACATCGGGCAAAAACACATGCCAGACCTGGTCCGTGTGCTCCGTCATCGGGATGCGAATATTCTCCTGAGGCGCGTCGAGGTTATCGAAGAGACAGAGGTCGACCGAGGTCGCCATCTCGGAAAAGAGCGCGAAATTAACTCCGTTGCCGAGCCACGTTGCCCCGAGCGGATAGGGATAACCCAACCAAATTTTTACCGGCGTCATAAAATCGAGTGGTTCCTATCCGCTACGCTTTTGCGCTTGGCAACGGTTTAAGAATTTTTGCGCGGCGGCGCGGACCTTCTCTGCCTCGACCTCTTTCGTCTTCCTCGACGTTCTCTCTTCTTCGGTAAGAAGATTAGGCGGCAGGAGGTCGCGGAAGAGTTTCTACCGGAACCTCCCAAACCAGCCGTAGGGAAACGCGTCGCCCGGGCAATCCGTCGACCATCGCGGGGGATTCACCTCCCGATGAGGTCGCACCGCCAGAGACCCGCAACGATCCCGCAGATACCGAATTAGTTCATCGGTGGCTTCGAGCTGGGCGCGGGTTGGCTGGTCGCGATTGAAATCGCCTACGAGGCAAATACCGAGCCCGATGTTGTTCATATAATCGCTGTGAACGTGGCCGCCGTTGATCTGGCGGCGCCAGCGATCGCCAATCTCGATCCCGCCATTGCGTGACGACGTTCCGTTTCCAATGACGAAATGGTAGGCCATTCCGTTCCGCATTCGCCGCACTCTCCGGTGATAATAGTCGAACGCGCGAGCGTTTCCCTGCCGCGTCCCGCTATTGTGGACGATGACGAATTTCCAGCGCGCGCGCTGCACCGGCGCTCTTCGGATTGCCTCGATGTTCGCGCTGGTCAGATAGCGGTAGGTCACCGTCCGGCGAGACCATGGCCAGAAACCACGCCGCTGTGGCGGAGGTGGTGGTGGCTCAAAACCTTGTTCTTTCTCCAGTCCGGACTTTTCAATCGTGATATCCGACGGCAGCACAGCCTGAGGCAAAGAAACAGTCGGAACTGGACGTGGACGCACTGCGGGCTCGGGGACAGGCGGGCCCGTGGATTCGGGAGTAGGTTTAATCGGCGCCTCAGTGGGCGCAGGACTTCCCACCGCCTCAGCTTTTTCAATCCGTTTAGGCTCGGGCGTGGGTTTCCCACTCACGTCCGACTTTTTTGTCGCGACCGGTTTTTTGCTCGTGGCAGTTTTTTTCTTTGCCCCGGGCTTTTTCTTTACCGCGGGTTTGGGCGTCGGGCTCTTCTTGGCGCCAGCCTTTTTCTTTGGGGATGGCGATGCCGCCGATTCGGCCTTCTTGGTTTGCCGTTTTGGACTTGCGGCTACGTCTTCCTCGCTTGATTTCTTGGGTTCAGATTTCGCCTTGGCCGTTGGCGTCGGCGATTGTTTTGGCGTCTCCTCGTCGCTGGTCTCCTTTGTTCCAGGTTTCGCTTTGCTCTCGGAGACAGGCGCTTCGTCCGATCCCGGGGTCGGACTCTTCCTGGCGGCCGGAGTCGAGGTCGGTTTCGGGGTCGGAGAAGTCTGCTTATTACCCTTGGCCTTGCGCGTCGCCGGTTTGGGTTTGGCAGCGGGCTCGGGCTTTTCCGCCGGCGTGGATGAAGCGACGGCACGCATCTCTTCGCGCGCGTCGCGTTTCTTTTTCGCTTCGTCGGTTAGCTGCGCGTTGACGAAAGGGCTAACGATTGCGCTAAGCGCCAGGGCCAGGCCGAAGAAAACGCGAGGACGGATCACGGCAGGCGAGCGTAACAGGGCCGAAGGAGTGATCACGCGGGCTGTGGCGTGGCCGCAGCAGCATTGGCGGCACGCTCGCGTTCCCGGCGGAGAATTGCATTTAGTTTCCCGCCCAGCAGCAAAAGTAAACAAGTCAGATACATCCAGGTCATCAGTACGATGATGGACGCCAGCGCGAGATAGGTCGGGTTATAGCGATCGTACTTCGCGACATAAAATTGGAAAAGCTTTGTGACGATGATCCAGCCGACTGAAAAGAAAATGGCGCCCGGCAAGGCCTGCCGAATGGTCAGATAATTTTCCGGCGTCAAGAGATAGAGAGCGAGCGCCAGACCAACCAGCGCCAGAGCGGTCAGCGGCAAGCTCAAGAATGCGACCCATTCCTGAAGGGGGATGGTCAATTGAAAATTCACTTCGGCGATGCCGGCGAGAGTTTCGCCGAAGACCATCGCGTTGAAACAAAACAGAATGGTGATGCCAAACCAGAAGACGAGGAAAAACGAAATGATGTACTTGGACCACCAGTTGCGATCCTCCACCACCCCATGGGTGCGGCTCAAAGCATGGGAAATGGTGGAAATGAAAATCGTGCCAAGCCAGATGCCGAAGAAGATCCCCACGTTCAAGAGCCTTCCGGTCGAACCGGTCACGACAATGTTTGCCACCAGTGAATCGATGATCTCCTGCACTTTCGGATCGGCCGGGAGGAAATTCTTCAAGATGCCGAGCATCTGATGCAGTTTCGCGGGATCGGTGCCGAAAAGGCCAAGCAAATACCAGAGAAAGAGCAGCCCGGGCGCGAGCGTGAAAAGGAATTGATACGCCATCTGGGCCGCGAGCCCCATCGTCGTATCCATGGCGGTCTCATAGACCAAACGCCGGATGACTCGCCCGGCGGACCTGAGGTATTTCATCTGCGCGCAGAGTTTACTTTGCCGGAAACAAATATCCATTAAACTCTCCGGCAACTTCAGCCGGGCCTGCCGGCCTAACGAGTTTTGAAAAAGATCCTGATCCTGACCGCCGGCTTTGGCGAGGGACACAACAGCGCCGCCCGCGGCATCCGCGATGGCCTGCGCAAGGTCTCGCCCGACGGGGCGCAGGTGGAGCTGCACGATCTCTTCGCCGAGACCTACGGCGCCGGGAACGATTGGGGGCGCGTCCTCTACATGGGGATGATCAATCGCACTCCGCGGATTTGGCGAAGGATCTACCAGTGGCTCGACCGGCAGGAGACATTTGCCGGGGATTTTCGTGTCTTCTTTGCGCTGAAAAATGAGCTGGGCCGAATGATCAGGCGCCTTCAGCCGGACGTGATCGTCTCGGTCTATCCGGCCTATCCCCACATGCTCGATGAGATTCTTGGCTGGGAGGGCGCCCGCCAGCACAAACGCGTCGTGGTCATCACCGATTCGATCAGCGTGAACGCGATCTGGTATCGTTGCAGCGCCGACTATTTTCTGCTGCCGAATGAACAAAGCGCGGCGGTCCTGCTCGGCGCCGGCATCGCCCCGGAGAAGATAAAAACGTTTGGGTTTCCCGTGAGCCCGGTTTTTGCGCAGCCCGGCGACGTTCGATTGCCCCCTTCAGACGAAGCCGGAAGGCGCGTCCTCTATATCATCAACGCGGCCAATTCCACGGCTCCGGCCCTCGTGCGCCGCCTGGCGGGCCTGCCCGACATTCAATTGACCGTCACCGTCGGCCGAAACGCCGGGTTGAAGGTCTCCGTCGAAAAAATTCGCCGCACAGTCACTCAGGAGTTCGAAACCGTGGATTGGAGCGATGAACTGCCGCGCCTTCTGCGCGCCAACCATTTGGTCATCAGCAAAGCCGGTGGGGCGACAGTGCAGGAAGCGATGTCGGCCGCGTGCCCCATGATCGTCAATCACATCATTCCCGGGCAGGAAGAGGGAAACGCCCGATTTATTGTGGAGACAAACTCGGGCACGCTCGCCCCCACGCACGATCGCGTGATTGCAGCGGTCCAGAATGCGTTCGCGAACGACGCCGCGCAATGGCACGAATGGTCAAAAAATATCAGCCACCTCGGCCGGCCATCCGCGTCGCTCGATATCGCTAAATTTCTTCTCTCGATCTGATTGTAGAAAAAATTCGCTCAGCCGCGACGAAAGTCTCAACGACTTCCAACTCCGGCGACAACACGATAAAATCCGCGTCGGCGCCCGCTTCCAGCCGGCCTTTGTTCAATAATCCCAGCGCACGAGAAGGGTTCGCGCCAGCCATCGCGATTGCCTCGGGCAACGGAACCCCAACCTGGCGGACCATCGTCCGCACAAGGTCAATCATGCGCGCGGCGCCACCCGCGAGAGCGGAACGATCGGCCAGCCAGCACGCCCCTTCACTCACCATGCAATCGGCGCCTGCCAGGGTGAACCGTGACCCTTCCGGCCGACCCGCGCCCGCCGTCGCATCGGTGACCAGGCAAATGCCCTTCGAGCCCTTTGCGCGATACAGCATCTTCATCAGGGTGTTGGAGACGTGGTGACCGTCCGCGATCAGCTCGCACATGATTTGCGGCTCGCTCAGAGCGAATTCGAGCAAGCCCGCCACGCGCTCCCCGTTCCGGCGATGCATCGATGACATGCAATTGAAGGTGTGGGTGACGTGTCGCATCCCGCGTTCGAACGCGCTCCGGGCCTCCTCATCCCACGCGTCGCTGTGACCACCACTAACCGCGATATTCCTGGCGTGCAGGCGATCGATCGCTTCCAGCGCGCCCGGAAGCTCCGGAGCCAGCGTGACTCGTCGGATGACATCCGCGTACTCGAGCAACCGCTGGACTACCTGCGGCTCGGGATTCCGAATGAATTCCGAGCGTTGCGCCCCGCTGCGCTTTCGCGAGATGAAGGGCCCCTCCACATGGACGCCGGCAATTTGCTTGAATTCATCGCGGCATGTCCTGATCGCGTGCAGCACTTGGAGGATATCCGGAATCGGCGCGGTTGCCGTCGTTAAAAGAAGCGAGGTCGTTCCCCCGCTGGCATGGTATTCGCAGATCGCCCTAAACGCTTCCGGCGATGCTTCCATCGTGTCGCGACCGATCGCGCCGTGAACATGAAGATCGATAAATCCCGGCGCGATGTAGTTTCCGCCCAGGTCGATCGCTTCAGCGTTCGATCGTTTGCGGATCGCGGCAATTTTTCCGTCCTCCACGACGATTTCCAAGCCGTCGGAAATTCCATCCGGAAGAATGAGTCGCGCGTTCGAAATGATCATCGATGGCACCTCTCTAACCAGAGCGCCGTAGCAGTCCCGTTGCGCGGCTCGCGATCTCATCCGGAAACCCGAGCGCAAGCTTGAATTGCCAATCGCGCTCCAGGGAATTGGGAATGTCTTGGCAACGCCGAAAAGTCGCCCGGTTGATCCAGCCTTGCAGCCACATTCGGTGCCCAAGCACTGGCACCGGGAAATCGCTGCCGTGCAAAATCCGTGGAGCTACGTCGTCGCGCAGACAATCGCGCAATTGTCCGCATCGGTTGAGCGAAACCATCGCGCTGATGTCGCCGTAGAGATTCGGGAATTCGCGCAGCATCCCCGCCCAGGCCTCGAAGTGGTCGGGATCGAAAGCGCCGCTTTTTGTGGCGCAATGCGCCGCGATCACCGTCACGCCGCACTCCAGCGGAAACCGCAGCAGCCTCGGATCAGCCAGCGCTGCGTTGATCACCGGCACGGTGTGTTCGCCGCCGGTATGCGCGAGAAGGGGCAGCCCAGCCTCCGCCATTCGCTCCCAAAAGCGTTGAAAGCGGGTGTCGGAGAGATCGATGTTTTGGCAATTCGGAAGACATTTCATCAGCACCGCGCCGCCCTCCAGGCAGCGTTCCAGCTCATCGAGAGCATCCCGCCTGGCCGGGTGAATCGAAACTCCCGGAAGAAATTCGGGGAAACTTTTCGCCAGACCGAGCACAACGTCATTCGGCACGAACATCGAACCGAGATCTTCTCTCGGAGTTCCGTCCGGATCGTGCACCCGCTCGTGCGCGAGCAGGACGACGGCGTCCATCGACGATTCGCGGACAATTTTTCCCAAATGCTCGGCGTAAATGGCTTCGAGATCGCCCCGGAGCGCGCTGGCCGGAATTCCGAGTTGGCGCAACATGAAACCGGCGAGCCAGCGGTGCCAGCCCGTTAAACGAAGCCAGCCGCCCGACCCGGCCACACCATTGCCGACCATGTGCACGTGCATGTCGATCCTTTGCGCGCGGAGTTCGCCAGGAAATGGCGTGGTGGTCATTGCGCAGATGTTACAACCGGCTCGTTGAAATGGGAACCTCACTCCGCAGTCGCTTCCACGCTGCAACAGTGGCACGATCAACTTTTCTCATGACCACCTCTCGCAACCGGCTCCGCCGCTTCGCCGTGCGCGGCGTTTTTTGGCGCCAGTATTTGGACTGGGCCACCCTCAACATGCCGTTCTACACGTATCCGGTCCTGCATTTTTTCATGACCGTTTTCTTTTTTTTCTTTGCCGCGCCCGCCCGCCGGATCGTTCTCGCCCACCTCGCGATCATTTTGCCGGGCTCCTCTCGCGCGATGAATTGTCTGCGCGCTTTTCGCACGTTCCATAACTACTCCTGGACGATTTCCGAGGCTGCGATCCACAAGCTGCTCAAAGAGGAGTTCGCCTATGAGATTATTGGCGCTGCCTGGCTCGATCGGCTCGGGGCCGCGCAGGGCGCAATCGTACTGACGGCGCACATGGGGAATTATGACCTGGGCGCCGCCGTGTTTGCGGAGAAATTTCATCGAGAGATCCGCCTGGTCCGGGCCCCTGAGCCAGACCAGCAGACGGCGGAGCACGTCAGTGCGTCGCTCGCAAAAAGCGGCGAGGGAGCAGTCAAAGTGGACTACAACACCTCGGGCGCCTTGCTCTCATTCGACCTTCTGAATGCACTACGTCTCGGGGAGATCGTTTCCCTTCAAGGTGATCTCGTTGCGGGAGGCCTGGCGGAAATACGCACGCATCTTCTTGGAAAGGAAGTCAGAGTGCCCAACGGCCCCTTCGTTCTCGCCCAGGTCTCGGGCGCGCTGATCTACCCGCTCTTCATTGCCCGGTCGGGTTATCGCAGCTACCAAATTATTGTCCGCGAACCGATCGCTGTCCTTCGGAGCGGACGCGACCGCGCGGACGACATTGCCCAGGCCGCTGAGAAGTGGGCTCGGGTCCTGGAACAATTGCTCGCCACGCGGTGGGACCAGTGGTTCGCCTTCGCCCCCGGCTTTCTCTTCGATGAACGAAATCCTTGATAGAAATCCGCAGTTTTATTTTTCGCTGCCCCGCTTTATTGCGCTGCTGCGCGGCGGCGACACGAGGCGGGCCGAGAGCAACGCCGCTGAAGCGTGGCTGATCGGCCTCTTGATGTACCTGGTTCATTACCTTTTTTTTGCGCATTACCTGCCGCCGCGTCTCGGGCCGTGGCTGACCGCGCTGCTCCTCATCGTCCTCGCATTTTGGATTTGGCTTTTCTGGCTGCTTCTTCTCTACCTCAATTCAGTGATCATTAGGCTCTTGCGCCTTGGCGGACTCTTCCGGACGGTCGCGACTCGCCGCGCCCAAAGTATTTTGTGGGGCATTTTCACTACAGCGATGGCCTGCGCGCTCCTCAAAGACAGCAGTTGGGTACGAGAGATTGGCGCCATCTGGCTGGTGGCCGTGGCCATGAACCTGGCTTCCGCCGTCGTCCTGGCTTTTAGCAATGCAACCCGCCCTTCCGGAAAATAACTCGCCCTGGACGCGTCGCGCCCTGCTTGGTTTTGCGTTTGCGGCGACATTCCTCGCCATCGCGCTTTATCTCATCCAGACGAATCTCTTCCTCGCCCTGGCGCCCCTCTTTCTCTCACATGTTCTGCTTCTTTACGCGACGTTAGCGCCCAATTGTCAGTGGTGGGGCCCGGTCATCCGGTCATTTCGGACCACGGAGCCGGAAGTCTGGATCACGATTGACGATGGCCCCTCACCCGAACACACCCTGAAGATCCTGAACTTGCTCGAGCAATTCAATGCGCGCGCGACCTTCTTTGTCATTGGAACCCGGGCCGAAGAATATCCGCATCTCATCACCGAAATCCTGAGCCGCGGTCACGAGATCGCCAATCATACCTTCACGCATCCCAGCGGAATGTTCTGGTCGGCCGGTCCATGGCGTATCGCGGCGGAGATCGATCTTTGCGCTGAATTGCTCAGGAGCGGACCTGATCGTCCAGCACGCCTATTCCGGGCTCCGGCGGGACTGAAGAATTTGTTTGTTCATCCTGCGCTGCAGCGCCGCCAACTGGCGTTAATCGGCTGGAGCGCGCGAGGCTTCGACACTGTGCGGCGCGATCCGGGCCTGGTCGCTGAAACGGTTCTAGAAGGAGCGAAGCCCGGAGGGATTCTCCTTCTCCATGAAGGTCATCGAACGGCAAAGGATCCAGAATTCAACCCACGGTGCCTGGAACTGACCTTAAGCGGACTCACTGAGCGCGGATACCGTTGCGTCATTCCCCAACCGGAACAGCTCCGGACGCGCGCCGCCGGAAAATGAAGAGATAATTGTTGAACGGTGACGTTCCCCAGAGCGGCCGGCTCTCGCGCTCGAACTCAGTTTCGGAAAAAGCGTCATTGATGCGTTCGCGCGACGGGAAGTGAAGCGAGGTGTTCAGATTCCACGAAACCGCCTGCGCAAATTTCTCCGCGACCCAGGTAATCCAGAAACGAGGACCATTGTCACGCGGGCAATCACGAATCACGAGCGAGCCCCCGGGGGCGACTCGCCGGGCGAGATGCGATAACAACGCCGTCTGTCGAGCCAGGGGCAGGTAATGGAGCACATCGAAAAGCACAATCGTCCCAGAAAAAGCCGGGAGCGCCTCCTGAACATCGTGAAGCCGAAGATCGACATTTTTGTATTGCTGCACTGCGATGCGCGTTCCCTGCCGGATCTTCCGCACATCGACATCCAATCCCAGAACCGGCTGCCGGCAACCGCGCTCGCGCAGGTAAAACGCGAGCAAACCAACACCACATCCAATATCGAGAATTGGTTCGTCCGAACCGGAAAACAGGTCGTAGGCCGCGGGATAAACCGGATCGCGTCGTAGTTTGCTCCCGGCATAGGCGCGCAGCCAGCGCTGGGAAAATTGGGCGGCAACACGAGCGCACGCCGCCTCATGTCCATTCATCTTGCCGGAAAGGTTTCCATTTGATTCGAATTATCGCACTGCCAGACTGATTCATGGGCGACTTCTTCTCTGACTATCAAGTCGGAGATTTTTTCGACGAGATGTTCGCTGGGCCCGGCGAGGTGCGGCCTCATTACAGCAAGTTATTCGCGCGCTTCAAGGAAATGGAGCGCGAGGAATTCGAGCGCAAACGCGCGCTCGCCGCCTCCACCTTCCTGACGCAAGGCGTCACCTTCACGGTCTACGACGATGACCAGGGGACAGAGCGCATTTTTCCTTTCGATCTCCTCCCGCGCATCATTCCCGCGAAGGAATGGGACTTGGTTGAGCGTGGGCTCGTCCAGAGAATTACCGCTCTGAATTTGTTTCTGCACGACATCTATCACACCCAAAATATCCTGCGCGACGGTGTCATTCCGAAACAAATCGTCTGGGAGGCCGCTCATTTCCGGCCGGAATTCATGCAATTCGATGTGCCCCGCAACATTTACATTCACATTTGCGGGACGGATCTGATCCGCGACCAGGATGGCACCTATCTGGTGCTCGAAGACAACGCGCGCTGCCCTTCGGGCGTTTCCTATGTGATCGAAAATCGGCAGACGATGAAGCGCGCTTTCCCAAGCCTGCTCGGTCAATTTCGGGTCCGGGCCGTCGAGGCTTACAGCCAGGAATTATTAAACGTTCTGCGCTATATCGCGCCTGGAGGAAAGCCCGAACCGGCGGTGGTCCTCCTCACGCCCGGAGTCTACAACTCGGCCTACTTCGAACACTCGTTCCTCGCTCGCTCGATGGGCATCGAGATCGTGGAAGGACGAGATCTTGTCGCCCAGGATGGCAAAGTCTTCATGCGCACGACCAAGGGGCTCCGGCCGGTGGACGTGATCTACCGCCGCATCAACGACGATTTCCTGGATCCCCGGGTTTTCCGGAAAGATTCGGGTCTCGGCGTGCCCGGTTTGGTTGAGGCGTACCGGGATGGAAATGTCAGTCTGGCGAATGCCATCGGGACAGGCATTGCGGACGACAAGGCGGTCTACCATTTCGTGCCCAAGATGATTCGCTACTACCTGGGCGAAGACGCCATCCTGCCAAATGTCCAAACCTACCTCGCCACCGTAAAGGAAGACCTGACATACATTCTCGAGCACATTCCCGAGCTGGTGATCAAAGCGGTGAACGAGAGCGGTGGCTACGGAATGCTAATCGGCCCTCAGGCCACGAAGGCGGAATGCGAGCGGTTTCGGGAAAAAGTGAAAAAGAATCCACGCAACTACATCGCGCAACCAGTTGTCCCTCTATCGCGGTCGCCGGCTTTTTGCGACAACACCATGCAGGGCCGGCACGTAGATCTGCGCCCTTTCATTTTGTTCGGAGAGAAAGTCACGATCATCCCCGGCGGCTTGACCCGGGTGGCTCTCCGGGCCGGTTCGCTGGTGGTCAACTCCTCGCAAGGCGGCGGGAGCAAAGACACGTGGGTTCTCGAGGAGGAGAATGGACTGTAGGGCGGCGGCGCTGATCCCGTCGCGATCGATCATGCAACCCGGAAAACCTCAACCCGGCGGGGTCAGCGACCCCGCCCCACCGCCGGAATGTTAAGCCGCGTCGCCGATTCGCTGTATTGGATGAGCCGCTACATCGAGCGGGCGGAAAACAACGCCCGGATCGCGGACGTCAATCTTCAGTTGCTCCTCGACCTCACAACTCCAACCGAGAGGGATCTGCTCCAACAGTGGGACCCGATCATCAGTTCGCTCGAGGAAAACGAACTCTTCGCGTCACTCTACGAGAAACCCGACGGAAAAGCGGTCATCGATTTCGTCAGCCTCCAGAAAAAGAACCCTAACTCGATTTATTCCTGTCTGGCCCACGCGCGCGAAAACGCCCGCACCACCAGCGAACAGATTTCGAGCGAGATGTGGGAGCAGGTCAACCGCCTCTATCTCTTCGTGAAAAGCGACGCCGCGAAAAAACTCGTGCGGGCGAGTCCTTACGAATTTTTCAAACGCATCATCGCCGGATCGCACCTGTTCCAGGGAATTACCGACGCCACCATGACCCACGGCGAAGGGTGGGACTTCATCCGGATTGGGAAACTACTCGAGCGCGCCGATTGCACCTCTCGCATCCTCGACGTGAAATATCACATCCTGCTGCCCTCGGGCGAAAAGGTAGGCGGCAACGTTGACACGATTCAGTGGATGTCGGTCCTCAAATCTTGCAGCGCCCTCGAGGCCTATCGAAAAATCTACGTGGACCAGGTTGCCCCGTGGAGAGTGGCGGAATTTGTCATCACGCACTACGCCTTTCCCCGCTCGATCCGGTTCAGTGTCGATTGCTTTGATGCAGCCTTGCACCACATCTCCGGTTCGAACGAATCGAAGTACGCCAATGAAGCGGAACGGTTATCGGGGCGGCTGCGGTCGGATCTCGATTACATAACGATCGGCGATATTTTCAAATTCGGCCTGCATGAATATCTTGAACAGATTCAGGAACGGCTCGTCGAGATCAGCAACGCGATGCACGCGAGCTACTGCGCGAACACCACCATCGAAAATCTCACGGCGGATTGAGCAGGCCCATATACCAGCTCAGGAGCGATTCGCCGAAAAACATCCAAACCAATCCGCCAAAAGCGAGATACGGGCCGAACGGCAGCTTGGCCGACCAGACCCGTTCGCCCATAAGCAGCGTCGCAAGTCCGACGAGTGACCCTAAAAGAGATCCGGCAAAGACGCTGAACAAGACCGCGCGCCAGCCCAGGAACGCGCCAATGGCCGCGAGGAATTTTAAGTCACCGCGCCCCATCGCCTCCCGTGGAATTTGAAGCTCGCGCACCACACCCGATATCTGGTCCACGGTATCGAGCAGAGTTTCTTCGTCGCCGATTTTCACCCGGTTGTAGTGAAAGCGGAGATCCACCCTGCCGAGGACACGTCCGTCAATCGCCCCCTCGTCGCACACCAGAATGAGAACATCGGTTTCGCGTGAAAAATAATCGCTCCACAATTCCTTCTCGTCGCCTACGGCGAAATCAGCGTCCTCTCCCTTGCGGGACCACGTAAACGGTGTGGGCGCGTCCAGCCGAACCCTCTTTTTTCCGAAAACCTTTTTTCCTGCTTCGAGGACGATCCACAGGATCACGTAACCAAGGAGAGCCGAGAGCGCGGAGTTCAAGACCGCCGTCCATCGGCCGTCGGCGGACATGAGCGCTGGCACAAGAAAGCATGCCAGGATGCCGGCGATCGCTCCGCCGATCGTCACTTCGTCCGGAATGATGAAGTGCTCAAAGTCGATAAAGGTCCCAACGATGAGGAGCGAAACGAAAACCCAGTAGGCGAGCGCAACCTGCCAGGGAAACTGGAGCCAGACAGAGAGGAAAAGAAGAGCGGTCAGGAGTTCGACCGCAAAGTAGCGAAAGGCAATTCGGCTTCCGCAGCTTGCGCAGCGCCCCCGCAAAAAAAGCCAGCTCAAGAGCGGGATATTCTGATGCCATTTGAGTTGCTTCTTGCACGATGGGCAAAAGGAGCGGCGGGGCTGGTTCACCGAAAGATCGAGCGGCATCCGATAAATGCAGACGTTCAGAAACGAGCCAACCACCGCGCCAAGCACGAACGCGAAGGTCCCGAAAAAAAGATGGTAGCCGGCGAGGGAGCTATCCATGGCTAGTCGCTTAACGCTTGAGCGCCCTTCGCTGCATGAGCCAGGCGATCCAGATGCAACTCTCATAGAGCAGGCACATCGGCAGGCTCATCGCGATCAGCGTTAAAACATCCGGCGTCGGAGTAATGATCGTGGCCAGGATAAAGATCAGGACGACGGCATAGGGTCGAGTCCGCGCCATGAAAGCATAAGTGATGAGCCCCAGGCGGACCAGCGCAAGGACCACGACCGGCAACTCGAAGGCAAGCCCGAAGCCAATCGTAAAACGTGTTACGAAAGAATAATATTCCTGGACGGTCCACGCGGCCGTCCAGCCGAGCGATTGGGTGTCGTTGAAAAAGAACAGGATCGTCGTGGGCAAGAGCCAATAGTAGCAGGCGAGCACACCGGTAAGAAATAAACCAAAGCTGACGAAGATCGCGGGCAGAATAAATCTCTTCTCCATCGCCGTCAGGGCCGGCAGGACGAATTCGGCGAGGAAATAAAGAAGCAGCGGAAACGACAGGACGATGCCCGCATAAAAAGAGAGACGGAACGAAATCGTCATCGAATCGGTTACCCCCATGGCCCGCAAAGCGCCGATCGTGGGCTGAAGGTCATGTAACGGCCGCTGCATGATCTGGACGAGCGACGAGCGAAACGCGAAGCAGATCACCATCGCAATCACCAGCGTGATGGCGATCTTTGTCATCGTCCAGCGCAGGTCTTCGAGGTGTTCCAGAAACGGCTTGGAGGTTTCGCTCTCCGGCAGGTCGCGAAATTTAAAGAGATTGCGCAGCGCCATACGAAGAAATTTACTCGCGATCCAGCGGAAGAAGACCCCGCGCCACCAGGCGCGCAAACATGCCTAGCGTATTCGCGTCGCGGATTTCATTGTGGTCGACCATACGGCGTAATTCCTGGGCGCTAAACGCCCGGCAATCCAAGATCGATTCCGACTCATCGCGGGAAGGCCCACCCGCACTCGGCCGCACTGGGCGCGCGAGAAAGAAATACCCGCGTTCGTCGGTAAATCCCGGGGAAGTAAAATAATCTCCCAACGAAATCAGCTCCCCTTCGTCGGCCAATTCAAAGCCGGTTTCTTCGCGGAGCTCGCGCCGCGCCACCTCCTCGATCGCAGCCAGATCCTGCGTCTTCACTTCGTCGATTTGGCCCGCTGGCATTTCCCATATCGCCGCCCGGATCGGGACGCGCTCCTGACGAATCAAGACGATCTTCCCTGCCTCAGTCATCGGCGCGATCACCACCGCCTTTTTCCGATGCACGATGGTCCATTTTCGAGGGTCCGAGCGGGCGGGCGTCCGGATTTCTTCCGTCGCCACCGCGAGATGGTCGTTTTCGAAATGGGTTTCGCTCGAAACGGTTTCCCATCCGTCACCTTCCGAAACGATGTCTCCGCTCTTCACGCCGGAAAGATTATGAGGAGAGCCACGAAAAGCGAACTGCTTCTGTAGCCGTCGCCCTGCGGGCGACGCTCTGACAGCGAATGTCCACTAGCGCTTCGCACAGCGAAGCGGCTACAGGAAAGGCTGTGGCTTCAGAGCGCGGAGCGATCTCGCGTCACCGTTACGGACACAAACTCGACCTCCGGCAAAATGAACTTTCGCAACTCGATCGTAATCCTTTGCATCTTAAAACCCTCCAGCAAGTGGTTCGCCAAGCCATCGGCGAGGGTCTCGATCAGCCGGTCCGAACGTCCTTGCACGAAGCTCTTCGTTTCCGCGCAAACTGCGGCGTAGTCCACGGTGCGCGCAATATCATCTCCCTTGCCGGGCCCGTTGTGCGTTGGCCAAAAAGTGATGTTGAGGACGAGGCGCTGGGAGGCAGCTCGTTCTTCATCCGGCACGCCGATGCGCGCGAAGACTTCCAGCTGTTCGATATGGATTGCATCACCGCAGTTTTCTGTGGGCATCTTCAAGTTAATCGCGCCTCCCTGATTTCTAGAATGCCCGGCTGTTCAATTCGCGACAAGAACTGGGCCAAGTTTTTTCAAGCATGGGCTCCGCGAGAGATCGTTAGCATTTCGCCAGCCCAGGCCATGGAGTGACACAAATGCTTCATGCGCGTCCCCTCCCATCGCTTATAATTGAGACAGCTTGCAATTATGAGAACGGTTTGGCGTGTTTTTGCTTATTTGAGGCGGTATCCGTGGATGGCGGCGGGAACGCTGGCTTGCGCGATTCTCGGCACGTTGATGGTGATCGTGTTTCCGGCGGTGACCAAATTGGTCATTGATGAAGTCCTGGTTCAGCGCCGGGTGGAGCGGCTGGCGCCACTGGTTTTGATTGCGGCGCTGGCGTTCGTGCTGCAGAACGGACTCAATTCTCTCCGGATCATTCTCAACAACACTTTCGAGCAGAAGGTAATTTTCGATCTGCGGAGCGATCTCTATTCGCACATCCAGATGTTGCCACTGCGCTGGTTCGATAATCGGGCAACGGGCGATTTAATGACTCGCATCCTGGAGGATGTGAATTCGGTCGAACGCATGCTGATTGATGGAATCGAGCAGGGGGTCGTCGCCGTGCTTCAGCTCGTGATTGTTCTGGGAATGATGTTTTACTTCAGCGTTTCGTTGACGCTGGTTGGGCTGGCGCCTTTGCCGTTTCTGGCCGGTGGCGCGCTCTGGTACACGCTCACGGCGCATCGTCGGTATCGCCTGCAGCGGCGAGCCTCCTCCGCGATGAATTCGCTCCTTCATGATAACCTGGCCGGCATCCGGCAGATCAAGAGCTTCGTGCGTGAGCGCGAAGAGCACGGGCGATTCAATTCGGTCAGCGATCAGCTTCGGCACGCGACGCTCGTGGTGATGAAGGTCTGGGCGATGTATCACCCGTCCATGTACCTTATCGGTCAGCTCGGGATCGTTTTGGTGGTTTGGTTCGGCGCTCGAGCCGTCCTCAGCGGTGCGATGCAAGTCGGGGATCTGATCGCGTTCCTGATGCTCACCGGATTTTTATACGAACCGATCAACAAGTTGCATCAGCTCAATCAGCTGGTGCAGGCGGGACGGGCCGCCGGCGAGCGCGTCTTCGAGATTATCGATGAACCGGTCGAGCCGGGATGGGACGTCGCGAAAGAACGGGTGCAAGTGAGGGGCGATGTCCTTTTCAAGGATGTGGGCTTCAACTACGGCAAGGATGGCGCGCCTGCGCTTCAGGGGATCAGCTTTCACACCCGTCCGGGCGAGACCATTGCGCTGGTCGGAACGACGGGCGCCGGCAAATCGACCCTGGTGAATTTGCTGACGCGGTTCTACGAGTACGACCAAGGCGAGATCTTGATCGACGGGACGCCGATCCGAGAATTCGGCATGCGGCGGCTCCGCGAGATGATCGGAGTCGTCACGCAGGAGAGTTTTCTGTTCAACGGGACGATCCGCGAGAACCTGCTCATGGGCCGGCCAGACGCCAGCGACGCGGAGGTTCTCGCCGCCGCCGAGGCCGCGAACGCGCGAGGATTTATCGACCGGCTGCCGAAGGGGTTGGACAGCATAGTGGGCGAGCGCGGGGTAAAGTTGAGCGTGGGCGAAAAGCAGCGGGTCTCGATTGCGCGCGCTCTGCTGAAAGACCCGCCGATCCTGATTCTTGACGAAGCGACGGCCAGCGTGGACACGGCGACGGAACGACTGATCCAGGAAGCGCTCGAACATTTGATGTCGCATCGCACTTGTTTCGTCATCGCCCACCGGCTTTCGACCATTCTCCGTGCCGATCAGATTCTCGTGCTGGAACGAGGACGCATTATCGAGCGAGGGACACACGCCTCGCTGCTCGAATTGGGAGGAAAATACGCACGGCTTTGGGAGCATAGCTTTCTGGAGAAGCCGCCCGCGGATCTGGAAGCAGCCGCGGCTGTGGACGAAAGGGAAACCGCGCACCCTGCGTTGGACGTCCTGCCTAACGAGCCTCGCGAGGCCCTCCTCTAGCGCTTAGCCCTGTGGTTCGGGCGCCGCCGAGGCAGGCACCGTCGCACTCCCTTATCCGCCAGGTGACGCAGTAGTCGAAGGCCCGTTGGCCGACGGCGGAATCATAATCGTCTGGCCGATCTGTAACTTTCGATCGTTCTCGATGTGATTGAACCGCTGCAATTCTTCCACGCTCACTTTGTGCATTTTAGCGATGGAGGTAAGCGTCTCGCCTTTCGCGACCACATGGCTGTTGCCGGTCTGTGGTGGTGGCTTGGGAGCCTCGGTCGAAGTGGTGGTCGTGGCTGGCGCGGGCGTCTCGCCAATGATGACTCCAGGCCGGATGGCGGAAACGTGCTGGTCGAGTTTGAGGATGTGTTGCGAAAGGGCGTCGATCTTCGCGTTTTGCAGGTCGATTTTCTTCGTCAGAGCTTCGAGCAACGCCGCCTCTGACTTATCCCCGGATGGCGTCTGGGCGGAGGCCGTTGTGCAAATCATCGCCGCAAAAAGAAAAGAAAGGGAGCAAAGGGCGAAGCGCTTCATGAAGGCCATTTTGCCAGAGAGAAAGGAGGGTGGCAAGCCCCGCCCGGCTTGCCTTTCGCTCCTTTCTCTTCTAGCCTTTTTGCATGCCTGAGCGCATCCAAAAGCCGCCACTCCCGTGGGGACCGAAGCAGGGCGACGGTGACGGCCCACGGTCCCCCGATATCTCGAGACCGGACACGCGGGACCTGCTCAAGAAGATGCGCAAGGTCGATCCTAACCAGTCCAAGCGCTACCGGCAGCGAACGGGTCAGTGATGGAACCGATCGCCCTGGGGCTCGACCAGAATGCGTCTGGCGCGAGCGACGACTTCCCC
>Ga0190272_10000183_pt1 | contig 37924 bp, 32 predicted proteins | sample Popmic504T_FD_133746 | JGI IMG/M metagenome (GOLD analysis project Ga0190272, IMG submission 133746) | Populus adjacent soil microbial communities from riparian zone of Shoshone River, Wyoming, USA - 504 T | ecosystem: Environmental > Terrestrial > Soil > Riparian zone | place: USA: Wyoming...
CCTCGACAACCGTCCCCGAGCGGTGGAAGCTTATCGCCGCTCGGCCCGCGCCTCTAGCCTCGCCTCCGTTTTCATCCGTGGTGACGCGGCGCGGCATCATCCGCTCTCAGGATGACAGCATGGATACGAGGAGGTCTGCTTAGCCGCGCGGCCGCGCCAGCACGACCAGCGCATCCGACTTGCCCCGCACCCGTTCCACCACGTTGATCGCCAGGAAGAGCGGCACCGCCAGGGCCGCCTTCCAGCGCGGCATGCGGCCGTCGAGCGTGAGGCGGTCGATGACCGTGCCGGCCGGGACTTCGTCGAGGTAGCGCGACGCGACGACGTCGAAGCCGTGGTTGGCGAGGAAGCGGGTCAGCGTGGCGCGGTCGAAGTAGACGGTGTGCGGATGCTCGTACTCCGCCTGCCACAGCCGCTTCACCGCGCTCCCGATCCGCAGCGCGTGCGCCACGCGATAGAACAATCCCTCCGAGGACGGCACCTTGATCACCCACAGCGCGCGGGCTTTCCGTTTCACGAGTTGCGCGAAGGCGTCGAGGTCGTGGAGATGCTCGATCACGTCCAGCGTCGACAGCACGTCCGCGGCCGGAGTCGTCTCCGCGAGCACGCCCTGCTCCACCTCCCCCACCCGTTCCCGCGCCGCGTGCGCGGCGTTCGCGTCCGGCTCGAGCCCGCGCACGCGGAAGCCCGCCGCCCGCGCGGCTTCGAGCACGTAGCCGAAGCCGCAGCCGACGTCGAGCCATTCGCCCGGCGCCGCGTACTCCCGCACGAAGGCCACGATCTCCTCCCCCTGCGCACGCCGCACGCGTCCGATCGATTGCAGATAGGCGTCGCCGTCGACGTCCGCGTAATTTGTCCCGTGACCCGGCACGATCGCGCTGATGCGCAGTCCGCAGGTGACGCACTGCCGGATCGTCACGCCCGCGATCGCGCGCGACCGGAAACGCTCGCCGCCGCAGACGGGACACATCACGCCGGCTGCAGCGCGCCTTCCTCCATCCAGCGCGCGACGAGGCGGCGCACGCGATAGACGTCGGCGGCGATCTGCGGCTCCCAATCGCCGAGGCGGGCGCCGGACGAGGCCTTCACCCAGACGTCGCGGATGATGGCCGGATCGCTCTCCTCCGCATCCGGCGTCGGCTTCACCGCGCCCGCGCGGAATGTGAGGTCGTCCGGGACGAAGAGCGCGAGCTGGCGGTACTCGTCATGGCGGCGGATGCCTTCGAACAGCAGCGGCATCACCGACTGCGGCTCGTTGCGCGGCTTCGCATTCGACGGCGGCTGCGGCACGAACGCGAACGTGCCGGCCAGCGGACATTCGAGCAGTTGATAGAGCGCGTCGACCCCGCGGAGGTGCCCCGCCTGCGCATCCGCGAACTTGCCGCGCGTGAACAGCAGCTTCCCGGCGGTCTGGCCCGTGCGCCGCGCGGTGAGCGTGACGATCCCGGTGGCTTGCTGGTCGGCCAGCGACTGCAGCAGCGACGGCAGCCCGAAGAAATCGAGATCGCCGGTCAGCGACGCGGCATTGGCCTGGCGCGCGGCCACCGGTGCGGCGGCGTTGGTGAGGTTGTACAGCGCCGCGGCGGCGGCGCGTCCGACGTCGTGGTCCGCGAACTTCTCCGCGACGTCGGCGAACAGCGTCTCCACCTTCTCCGAGCGCGTGCTCGACAGCGCCTCGATCAGGCGCAGCGGCGGCGGCTGGCGGGACGGCATCACCCGCCCGAGGATCTTCGCCGGGAGATCGTCGCGGATGGCGTTGACCAGGATGTCCACGGTCTGCTCGTCGAACGAGAGATCGTGCTGCGCCAGCGCGGACAGCCGGGCGCGCGTGTCGCCGAGGAGGGGGTTCGGCTTCATGCCATGCCGGGCGATGGTCAGCAGCGCCGCAGGCGTGGCGATGCGGCCGAGGGCGCTGGTGATGCGGTCCAGCACCTTCTGCATCTCGTCCATCGGGTAGTGCGAGATGTCCTTGCGCACGAGCATGGCCTCGAGCTCGGCCAGGCGCATGGTCAGCACCTTCGCCGCCGCTTCGCCTTTGAGGTGGCCGAGGGGGAGCACGGCTTCCTTGACCACGTAGATGTTCTGGCCGCGGGCCGTGGCGCGCGTCAGCAGCTCCAGCTCTTTCTCCGACTCCTCGTCGGAGTCGCGGACGATGCGGTGGAGCAGATAGATGACGTTGCGCAGGTAGTAGGTGTCGATCTCGTTCGCGGGGCGCTTGAGCTCCGCGTCGAGCTCCGCCAGCGCCGCAGTCCGCGCCTCGGCGCCATACGCTTCGAGGAGGCCGAGCAGCGAGCGGCGGCGCTCGGGACGCGTTTCGCCGCGGAGCTGCTCGAAGAGACGGCCCTTCGTCAGCGACGGGAAGCAGCTCAGCGCCTTGCGCAGCAGCACGTGCCTGGACTTGTTCTCGGCGTACTTTTTCAGGCGCTCGGAGCTGATGGCCTCGACCGCGTCGGCGCGTACGCGCTCCACGGTCGACGGATCGAGCTTCTTCTCCACGACCACGCGCGCGGCCAGCTCGAGCATCGATACGGCAGGACCGAGGGCGCCGCGGTTGAACTGCTCGACGGCCTCGTTCATCAGCTCGCGATAGCGCCGGCCGCTCTCGATCGAGCTGGAGGTGAGCGTGATGATCCTGTGCATCGCCTCGATGGCGGCGGGCGGCTTCACGTCCTGCGGGATGTCGATCTCCCACTGCGGGACGTCGGAGGCGAGGACGTGCATCAGTTTCTCGGGCTCCGTCTCGCCGGTGTACGCGCCGAGCTTCTGCACGTACTCCGCGAGCTCGGCCTCCGTGGCGGAGCTGGCGGCGGCCATGGTCATGAGGCGCGCCGCGGGCGCGGATGCGGGACGCTCCGCGGACGCGGATGACGGACGCTCCGCGTCCTCGGGCGCGGCGGTCATCGGGAGATGCCTGGCCAGGCGCTCGACGACGAGCGACAGCCGCCGCGCCGTGCGCGTCACGGCTTCGCTCACCGCGCCGCGGACGCCCTTCTCCTTGCCGCCTTCGCGTCCGATCGGCACGACCGCCGAGGGGTTGCCGCCGAGGACCATCGACTCGCGCATGCCGGCCACGCTGGTGCGCAGCACCTCGCGCTCCTCGGCCGGACAGACCTGCAGCGCGAGCGGGATGACGCTGTCGAGGTAGGCGTCGAGCGCCGCGCGGTCGACGAGCTTGAGGACGCTGAAGAGATAGACCTTGCGCAGTGCGTGGAAGAGGAAGTCGGACTGCGACGCTTCCTGGTGGCGCGACTGGTCGAGGGTCCAGGCGTGGATCTGCCGGATCAGCAACTCCGGCGGACGGACCATGAGCGTGTGCACCGCGTCGCTGGCCGTCAGCGGCGGGATCTGGTCCAGCAGATATCGCTGGAAGTCAAAGAGCGCCGTCTGCAGCTCGTCGTCCAACATGCCCTCGAAAGAAGGCCATTGTACGCGGCGGCGTGGAGCGGCGGGCTTTAGCCCGCCGCGAATGGAGCGCCGGCTTCCAGCCGGCCGGTCCGCTGGCTTCCAGCCGGCGGGCGCGAGTGGGGGCCGGCAGGATGCCGGCGGACCGGCCGGCTGGAAGCCGGCGCTCCGTTTGTTAGCGGCGCTCGACTTCTTACCGGCCCCAGTTGCCGACGGACGACCAGACGTCGGTGACTTGCGGCTCCCCCGCCCCCACCACCCGCTGGCGCGGCGCGGCGGCCAGCGTGGCCGCGATCTCCGGGATGATCTCCGGCACGCGCGGCTCGAGCTCGGCGGCGTGGTCGGCGAGGAAGCGCGTGCTCACGAGGCCCTCGCGGAATGCGGGGTGCGTGACGACGCGGCGCAGCCAGGAGATGTTGGTCTTCGTGCCGAGGATCACGTAGTCGCGCAGCGCGCGCGACACGCGGTCGATGGCTTTCCCGCGGTCCTCGGCGTAGCAGATCAGCTTCGCCAGCATGGGGTCGAACTTCACGCCGATCTCACTGCCGCGCATCACGCCCGCGTCGACGCGGACGCCCGGGCCGGACGGCTCGCGGTACGCGGCGATGGTGCCGCTCTGCGGGAGGAAGCGGTCGTCCGGGTCCTCGGCGTAGATGCGCACCTGGATGGCGTGGCCGCGTTGCGCGAGCTGCTCCTGGGTCCACGGCATCGGTCCGCCGGCGGCGACCTGCAACTGCGCGTGCACGAGGTCGACGCCGGCGACGAGCTCCGTCACCGGATGCTCGACCTGCAGGCGCGTGTTCATCTCCAGGAAGAAGAACTCGCCGTCCGGCGTGACGATGAACTCCACCGTGCCCGCGTTCCGGTAATCGACTCCCGCGGCCGCGGCGATGGCCGCCCTGGCCATCCGCGCGCGCAGTTCCTCGGAGTAGCGCGGCGCGGGCGTTTCCTCGACCACCTTCTGGTGGCGGCGCTGGATCGAGCAGTCGCGCTCGAAGAGGTGGACGATGTTGCCGCGGCCGTCGCCGAAGATCTGGAACTCGACGTGGCGCGGCTCCTCGATGTAGCGCTCCAGCAGGAGCTGGTCGTTGCCGAATGCCTTGGCCGCCTCGCGGGCCGCGGACTCGATGGCCGGCTGCAGTTCCCCGGCCGCACGGACGATCTTCATCCCCTTGCCGCCGCCGCCCGCCGACGCCTTCACCAGCAGGGGGAAGCCGATGCGCTCCGCGGCGGCAGTGAGCGTGGGCAGCGACTGGTCGTCGCCGTCGTAGCCGGGCACGACCGGCACGCCGAGGGACTGCATGAGCCGGCGCGACTCCGCCTTGGAGCCCATCGCCGCGATCGACGACGCCTTCGGTCCGACGAAGATCAGCCCCGCGTCGTCGCACGCCGCGGCCAGCTCGGCGCGCTCGGAGAGGAAGCCGTAGCCGGGATGGAGCGCATCCGCGCCGCTGGTGCGCGCCGCGTCGATGACCTTGTTCACGTCGAGGTACGTCGCGCGGGCGTCGCCCGGTCCGAGGGAAATGGTCTCGTCGAAGAAGCGGCGCGTGTAGCGGACGTCGTCCTCGTCCGCGTGCGCGAGCACCGAGGCGATGCCGAGCTCGCGGCAGGCCCGGGCGATGCGCACCGCGATCTCCCCGCGGTTGGGCACTACCAGTTTTCTAATGTCTAGTTTTTGGAGACCCATGACGCCAGTCCTTTGTTGAGGAACGCCTGCATCCCCTGCTGCCCCTCTTCCGATATGCGTCTCTCGGCAATCGCCTCGATCGTGTACGGAATGGCGTCGGCGAGATCGTGCGAGGCGACGTGCGCGATCAGTTTCTTGCACGCGCGCACGGCTTCGGGACCGGAAGTCTTGAGCTGCGTGACCGTCTCGTAGACGGCGGCGTCCAGCTCGGACTCGGTCTCGACCACGCGATGCACGAGTCCGATGCGCAGGGCGCGCTCCGCGTTGAAGCGCTCACCGGTGAGGAAGAGCGCACGCGCATGCGACGCGCCGATTTTCCCGATGACATAGGGCGAGATGACCGCGGGCAGAATCCCAAGCTTCACCTCGGACAGTCCGAACTGCGTGTTCCCGGCGGTGATGGCGATGTCGCACACCGCCACGAGGCCGACGCCGCCGCCGATGGCCGCGCCCTGGATGCGCCCGACGACCGGCACCGGGCAGTCGTTCATCAGCGCGTACATCTTCGCCAGTTTCGACGAGTCGCGCACGTTCTCGTCGTGCGTGAACGAGACCATGCGCGACATCCAGTTCAGGTCCGCCCCGGCGCAGAAGTTCTTGCCCGTGCCTTTCAGCACGATGACGCGCGTGGCGTCGCTGTCGATATTGGAGAAGAGGTCGATCGCCTCGGCGATCAGGTTTTCGTTGAACGCGTTGTGGACCTCGGGGCGATGCAGCGTGACGGTGAGAACGCCGTCCGAGTGCTCGACGAGGAGTGTCTTGTAGGCCGCCATAGGCGGCGCATTGTATGCGCGCTACTTACGCGAGGAGCGGCGTTTCGGGCCACGCACTTCCGGGTACGTCGCCGAAACCGTGTACTGCGGCTCGAGGCCGAGCGCGCCGAGGGCCTCGACCTTCACCGTCACCGTGTTCGGGACGGTGTTCACGTCCGCGTTCAGCGTCGCGGTGGTGAAGGCGGCGATGGTCTGCGTGCGGGAGATGCCGTTGCCGGTGATGGTCACGCGCAGCGCGGTGTCGCCCGTCGTCACGGTGACGGCCGTCGCGCCGGTCTTCGTCGCCACGAACTTGAAGTAATCGACGTCGCCCGTGGCGCAGAGGCCGCCGGCGAGCAGCGCGCCCGACACGATGTTGCCGAACGCGCCCTCTGGCGTGTTCGTGGTGAAGGGCTCGAACGTATCGCGGCAAGGGCGCGGTCCGCGGATGGTCGAGACGAGCACCGCGTCCTGCGGGCCCTCGGTCAGGCGCGTGCCGGTGGCGATGACGCGATAGACGCCCGGCGTGGCGTTCGGGATCTCCACCATCTCGATGTTGTCGATCGTGTTGATACCCTTCGTCGCTGCCGTGGCCGGCGCGGCGACGTCGAGCACGTAAGGACGCTGCACGTTGCCGGCGGGATCGATGACGCGCAGGTCGAGGTCGTTCACCAGCGCCTTCTCCGCGAAGTAGTCGTCGCCGCCAAGATACGGGATGGCCGGGTCGGGCCAGTTCAGAACCACGCGCAGCGTCTGCGTCGCGTCGACGATGAGCGGCTTCTCGAACGACTGCTGCTGCCCTTCCTGGAAGGTGAAGTTGTGGATGTGCAGGCCCGTGGCGCCGTCGGCGCGGATCAGGTCGACCGACTTTTTCGCGTTCACGAGGCCGAAGCCGAACGTGTAGTCCGGACCGGCATTGCCGAGGTCCTCGGTGCCGGCGATGACCAGCGCCTTCAGTTGCGCGGGCGTCGCATTCGCACCGGCAAACGTGCGGCGCCACTGCTCGGCCAGCAGGGCCACCATGCCCGTGACGGCGGGCGAGGCCATCGACGTGCCGTTCAGCGACCTGTAATTGTCTATAGGCACGCTGGAGAACACGTTTGTGCCGCGCGCGACGACGTCGGGCTTCACGCGTCCATCCTTGGTCGGGCCGCGCGAGCTCAGTCCGTAAATATTCAAAGACGAGTCGACGGCGCCGACCGAGATCACATTCTTCGCAGACGCTGTCGTGCCGTGCGTGTTAAACGGCGTCGATGGATTGTGGATCTGTAGTTCGCAGCCATTTGGCTTACCGTTGCACGAGGCAGGGCAATCGGTCCCACTCCCGTTTTTCGACACGCAGAACGTCTGGTTCGGGAGCGGGTCGCCGGCCGGACTTTCCGGATCGACGTGCAAGTGCGACTTCCATTCGTCGAACCCGACGAGAACAAGACCGTCGTTTCCGGCGGAGTGGACAAACAGGACGTTCGTCTCGATAGAGATTTCATCCAGCGGCGCAGTTAGCTCGAGGTCGTACGCACCCCAGAAAACGTCGCCATCGTTCCACAGCGGCGGTGTGCCATCCTGCCAGCCCCAGATGTATCCCCAGGAGTTGTTGTCGGCGACAACGCCGAGCGGCTTGAGCGCGTCTTCCTTCAGCGACAGGAGGTCGCCGCGGCAGTTATTCACGCCTCTGACGAGAACGCAGAACTCATGGACGGTGGCGTTGGGCGCCATTCCCTTGGCCTCGGCGCGCACGCCCGCGGCAGCCATGGTGCCGGCGACGTGCGTCGCGTGAAGGCGATCGCCGGAAGTGCCGCCCGCGGTGGTGGAGGCGATCGTCATCCGGCCGCCGAACTCGACGTGAGACGCCTGCCCCTCGGCCAGCTCGAACAGCGAGAGCGCCACGCCGGCGCCGGTGAGGCCGTACGGCGCGGAGTAGAGCTCGGTGACGTGCGAGACCGCAGCGGTGATGGAGTTGTCGGACGTGACTTTCAGGCGCCGCCGCCCGGCGACGGTGAGGACGCGGTCGTCTTCGGCCAGCGCGTGCAGCAACGACGCGGGGACGCGCGCCTCAATGCGCTGCGACGGGAGGTACTTCATGGCGAAGACGTCCATCGCACCGCCGGCCGCCAAAACGGCCTCGCGCGCTTCGTCGAACGTGACGTCGCGGTGGAAGACGAGGTTGACGTCGGCCATCGACCGGCCGCGAGCGACCATGCGCACGGCGGACGGATGCAGTTTCTTCTCGGCCGTCAGCGGCTCGATCGAAAGGATACGTGCGTCGCCCGCGACGCCGGCACCGTCGGTCATGCGCGCCAGATAGCGGCCGCCCGGCAGGGCGTGCTTGATCGTCAGGCCACCGGCCTTCAATTCGGCCTGCTCGGCGTCCGTCAAAGCATTGACGGAACGGACGATCACGGCGCGCCCCTCGGCACGGCGGGGCGGCTCGACCTCGCGCGGTGCGGCGAGCGCAAGCGGGGCGACGAAAAGCAAGAGGACCAGGAACGGACGCATCATTGTTAGTTATTGTACGTGGGAGGCCGGATATTCCGTCACCGGAATCCCCGATCGCGGGCGAAGACGATGGCCTGCGCTCGCGTCCAGACCCCCAGTTTATCGAAAACACTCGAGACGTGATTGCGAACCGTCTTCTCGCTGATGCCCAGGCGCTCGCCGATCTCCGCGTTGCTGAGACCGTCGGTCATGAGGGAGAACACCTCGCGCTCACGCGGCGAGAGGGTGGCGAAGGCCGAATCTTCGCCCGCCGCTGCGGTGCGTCCGCCGAGGAAGTCAAGAGCCGCTTCGCGGAAGCGGTCCCAGGCCGGCTCCGCTTCGAGCAGGACGTGGTTCGCGGAGTCGAGCTCGACGAATTGCGCGCCGGGGATGCGCTCGGCCAGTAACCGTCCCTCCCCGATCGGTACGATGGCGTCGTCGCGCCCATGCATGACCAGCGTCGGCACCCGCACCTGGTCGAGCAGGCCGGAGACGTCGACCTGGGCGCGCGCCTCCAGGAGCTGGGCGGCGATGGGGCCGGTGGTGGTTTTGAGACAGAGGTCGTCGAACCAGCGCAGTTGCTCGTCCGTCCCTCCGGGGATGAAGCGCGACGTGAACACGCGGCGGAAGGCCGGGTTGTCGCGGCTCCAGCCGGCGCGGACGAGGTCGATGATGGCGTGGTACTCGGTCGCGCGCGCGGGGTCGCCGCGACGGTTCACTCCACGGGCGTAGGCCCCGTACAACAAGAGGTGCGAGACGCGCTCGGGGTAGCGCACCGCGTAGGCGATGCACATGGCAGCACCCTGGGAGATGCCAAGGAGGGCGAACGGCTGCGCGGGAGACGCGGCGTCGATGATGTCCTCGAGATCGCCGACCCAGCGGTCGACAGTCAGGTCGCCGCCGGCCCGCTCGCTCATGCCGCATCCGCGCTCGTCATAGCGGATGAAGCGGAAGTGGTCGCTGAAGAAGCGGATCCAATGCTGCCAGACCGGACTCTCCCATTCGTACTCGAGGTGCGTCAGCCAGTTGGCCGCCTTGACGAGCGCCGGGCCCTGGCCGGCGTCGGCCCAGGCGAGCTGAATCCCATCCCGGCTGCGCAGGTAACGGACTCGCTGGCGGTTTCTCAGGTCGTTCACTGGGACATTGTTCCTGCCGCTCGCTCGCCGATTCCGTCCAGACCGGGACAACGGTCCCATGGCCGGCCGCTCCCCGCGAGCCGATCATACGGGCATGATCAGACGAATCGCGGTTTTTGCCTACGGTGTCGTCAGTTACGCCATCTTCTTCGCCACGTTCCTCTACGCCATCGCGTTCATCGGAAACTTCGGCGTGCCGAAGACGCTCGACGGCGTGCCGCGCGATCCGCTCATCGTCGCCCTGGCGGTCAACCTCGGGCTGCTGGCGCTCTTCGCCGTGCAGCACAGTGTGATGGCCCGCCCGTGGTTCAAGGAACGCTGGACGCGCATCGTCCCGCCCGCGGCCGAGCGCTCGACGTACGTCCTGCTCTCGAGTCTCGCGCTCATTCTGCTGTTCTGGCAGTGGCGGCCAATGGGAGGCGTGGTCTGGTCGGTGGAGAGCACCGCGGCGCGGAACGTGTTGCTGGCGCTGTTCGCGTTCGGCTGGGCGCTGGTCCTCGTGGCCACGTTCCTCATCAACCATTTCGACCTCTTCGGCCTGCGCCAGGTCTGGCTGCACCTGCGCAACAAGCCGTACACCGCGCTGCCGTTCGGCACACCCGGACCGTACCGCCTGGTCCGCCACCCGCTCTACGTCGGCTGGTTCTTCGCCTTCTGGATGACCCCGACCATGACCGCGACGCACCTGCTGTTCGCGGTGATGACGACGGCCTACATCCTCGTGGCCATTCAGTTCGAGGAGCGCGACCTCGTCCGCTCCCTCGGCCGCGACTACGAGGAGTACCGCCAGCGCGTGCCGATGCTCGTCCCGTTCACGAAGAAGCGCGAGGAACGGAACGCCGGCGTCCTCGCCGGCTGAGCTGAGCAAACGACGGGAGGCCCGCCCGCGGGACCCTCAACTCGAGGGGCGCGTCGCCTCAATTCAGGGGCGCGTCGCCTCAACTCGAAGGGATCGTCCCCTCAATTCAGGGGCACGTCGCCTCAACTCGAGGGGTCGTCGCCTCAATTCAGGGGCACGTCGCCTCAACTCGAGAGGATCATCGCTTCATCTGAGGGGATCGTCGCCTCAATTCAAGGGCACGTGGTCTCAACTCGAGGGGAGCGTTGCTTCGAGGGAGTTGAGATCCAGTGCGATCGGCCCGCCGGAGGCTTCCCGTCGTTCCCTCTCGTCAGAAAAGTGGTGCCCGAGGTCGGACTCGAACCGACACGAGGGTTTACCTCGGCAGATTTTGAGTCTGCTGCGTCTGCCATTTCGCCACTCGGGCACTTTCCGTTATTTCAATGAGGTGCCGCGGCTGCTGCCTGTTCCTGCCAGCGCCGCGCGCAGGAGTGTAACTCCTCGTCCGTCAACACGCGGCTCGTCGACTTGGCCAGCGAGAAAATCTCCTTGGCCAGCCCCTCTTCCTGCGGATAGCCGTGCTCGTCCAGCCAGTAGATCACGTTCGAGAGGCCGCACATCGGCCCCACCTCGATGATCTGCTTCAGGCCGAACATCCCCGCCGGCACGCCGGAGTAAACGCGGTCCGCCAGCCAGTCACTGCCCTTCTTCTTGGCCTTGATGATGGCCGCGGCGTGGACGCCCGTGCCGGTGCGGAACGCGTCGCGGCCAAAGACCGGGTAGCGGTCGTCGAGCGGCACGTTTGTCACGCGGGACACGTGCTGTACGTAGTCCGGCAGAGCCGTGAGGTCGTTGTCGATCCAGCCCATCAGCTTCAAATTCACCATCAGGATGTCCATCGGCGTGTTTCCGACGCGCTCCCCGATCCCCGCCGCCGAGCCGTGCACGCGGTCCGCGCCGGCCTCCAGCGCGGCGATGCAGTTGATGACGCCCATGCCGCGGTCTTCGTGCCCGTGCCAGTCGACCTTCACGGCCGGGTTGATGCGGTCGACGAGCGCGCGCACGAAACGGACGACGTTGCGCGTCCCCCAAGGCGTGGCGTGACCGACGGTGTCCGCGATGCAGACGCGCACCGCGCCGGCTTCGATGGCGGCGGTGTAGAGCTTCTCGATGTCTTCCGGCTTGGCCCGCGTCGTGTCCTCGGTCACGTACATGACCGGGATGCCTTCCTTGACCGCGTAGCGCACGGCCTTCGCCGACTGGGCGATGATCCAGTCCAGCTCCCACTCCTCCGCAAACTGGCGGATCGGCGACGAGCCGATGAAGAGGTCGGCCTCGATGGCGATGCCGACGCGCTGCGAGATCTCCACGATCGGACGGATGTCGTTCTCGTGCGTGCGTCCGGCGGCGCTCGGGTAAACGGAGAGCTTCTGCTCCACGATCTCGCGCGCCAGCCGCTCGACCGTCTTCTGCACGTGCGGCCCCGCGCCGGGCAGGCCGATGTCGGCGTTGTCGATGCCGATGGCATGCATGTAATGGAGGATGCGCAGCTTCTCTTCGATGGACGGATCGGTCACGGACGGCGACTGCAGCCCGTCGCGCAGCGTCTCGTCGTCGAACTCGATCTTGCGCGGCGGCTTCGCGGGCTGCTCGCCGGTCGTGTTCCAGTCGTAAATCAGGTGTTCGAGGTTCTCGGTCATCCGCGGGCTCCGTCCCGACTATAACTCAGAGGTGGATGAGCACATTCGTGGCTGGACCCGGAACCTGAAACGTCGGTGCGGTGACGAGCTTGCGGATGTCCTTCTTCTCGCCGAACAGCACGTTGTGACCGGTGACCGGCAGCGTTTTGCGGGCCCCCCACTCGATCCACGACCATGCGCTCCACGACTCGCTCCCTGCGGGACGAAACGTGTGCAGCCCCGGCGCGTCGCGTCCCATCCCCGAGAGAGCGCACAGGTTCTCGTAGAGAGTGCCGAGGGCCGTGCCGAAGGCCGCGTTGTCCACGGTGGCAGTGTTCACGTCGATGTTGTTGTTGAAGACGGCCTGCAGCCGCACGTGCAATCCGTTGGTGATGGCGTCGCGTGCTGCGGTCACGGCGTCCGCGCTCGTTGCGCCGGCGTAGGGATTGCCCGCGACGGCGGTCGTCAATGCCGTCTGCGCCGCGCCGAGCGTGAGGTCGTAGGCGCGGACCATGTCGTCGCAATGTTCCTGTTCCGCCTGCCGGTTGAGAGTGGCGATCGCGGCCGAGACCTCGACGTAGATGTGGCGGTTGTTAGGACCGGGGGCGAATGCGGTCAGACCGCCGCCGGAGTACATCAGACCCGTGCTATAGAAGCCCGCGCCGAGGTAGCGGGCGTCGTTCGCGCCCTCATGCGCGTTCCGCGTGACCGCGATCTGCGCCGTCCACCCGCCGGCGCCGTTCTGCGCCGCGATGGTGAACTGCGGCGTCAGATAGCCCGTCGGATTGGTGGTGATGCCGAAGTCGCTCGGGTTGAGGTCGGCGGGATTGAGTCCCGCCGCGAACAGCACGCGCGTGTTGCAGAGCAGCGGAGCGCGGGCCAGCGCCATCAGCGTCCCTTGAAGTCCGCGGTGCGTTTCTCGAGAAACGCGGTCATCCCTTCCTTCATGTCTTCCGTCGACGCCAGCAGTCCGAAGAGCGTCGCCTCGAGGAATTGTCCTTCCGCGAACGGCATCTCGCTGCCGCTCATCACCGCCTCGATCGCGCAGCGCACCGCGAGCGGACCGCGTTTCGCGATCGTGCGCGCCAGCTCCTCGGCGACGGTCATGAGCTGATCGGCGGGGACGACTTTGTTCACCAGGCCGATGCGCTCCGCTTCGTCGGCTTTGATGCGGTCGCCGCTGAGGATCAGCTCCAGCGCCTTCCCCTTGCCGAGGAGCCGGGCCATGCGCTGCGTCCCGCCGTAGCCGGGGATGATGCCCAGCGTGACCTCGGGGAGCCCGAGCTGTGCCTTGTCGGAGGCGATGCGGATGTGGCAGGCCAGCGCCAGCTCGCAGCCTCCGCCGAGGGCGAAGCCGTTGACCGCGGCGATGACCGGCTTCGGAAAGCGCTCGATGGAGAGGAACGTGCGCTGCCCTTTCTCGGCCGTCTCCTTGCCGGTGATCGGCGTCATCTGCGACAGCTCGTTGATGTCCGCACCGGCCACGAAGGCCTTCTCCCCCGCGCCGGTCAGGATGACCACGCGCACGGAGTCGTCGTCACGCGCCGCGGCGAAAGCCTGGCCGATCTCCTCGATCGTCTGCGCGTTGAGCGCGTTCAGGACCTTGGGACGGTCGACGGTGATGATCAGGACGCCGTCGCGGTTTTCGGTTTTGATGTTTTCCATGTGAGTACCTCGTGTCGCGTTGCTCGTTGCTCGTTCGGGGGGCTGTTGCGTCGAGCGGGAAGGTCCCCCTGCCGGGCAACGTCAAACGCCGTTCCGCTTCACTTCTTATCGAACGGCACCGGCTTCTCGCCGGTGTAATCGTAGAAGCCCGTGCCGGTCTTGTTGCGGCCGAGGCGGCCGGCGAGGACCATCTTGCGGAGGAGCGGCGGGGCGGCGAAGCGCTTCTCCTGGTACTCCTCGTACATCACGTGCGTGATGAAGTAGGTCGTGTCGAGGCCGACGAAGTCGAGCAGCGTGAAGGGGCCCATCGGATAGCCGCAGCCGAGCATCATGGCCTTGTCGATGTCCTCGATCGAGCCGACGCCTTCCTCGTACGCGCGGATGGCGTCGAGGATGTACGGCACCAGCAGGCGGTTCACGATGAAACCCGAGTTGTCCTTGCACGACACCGCTTCCTTGCCCAGCGACTTCGCGAACGCGAACGCGGCGTCGAAGGTCTCGTCGGTGGTGAGGATGGTCCGGACCACTTCGACGAGCTTCATCAGCGGCACCGGGTTGAAGAAGTGCAGGCCGACGAACTGCTTCGGCCGCGCCGTGGCCATGGAGAGCTCGGTGATGGTCAGCGACGAGGTGTTCGAGGCGAAGATGGCCTCGGACTTCACGATCTTGTCGAGCGCCGCGTAGGTCTCTTTCTTCAGCTCCGCGTTCTCGATGATGGCCTCGATGACGATGTCGCAGTCGCCCAGGTCGTTGAGATCGGTCGAGCCTTTGAGGCGGCCCATGCAGGAGTCCATGTCGGCCTGCTGCATCTTCCCCTTCTCGACGAACTTGCCGAGCGACTTCTTGATCCCGGCCAGACCCTTGTCGAGGAACTTCTGCTCCACTTCCCGGACCACGACTTCGTAGCCCGCCTGCGCCGCCACCTGAGCGATGCCCGAGCCCATCAGCCCGCAGCCCAGCACGCCCACTTTTTTGATTGCCATTGCGATGACTCCTCCGTGAATTGCGGCGCGCATTCTACTGCGTCGTTGTCGGTCAATGCTGGCACGCAAGACGCTAAATAACTTATTGCTTCGCAGGGCAGTCAGTCGCAGTCAAAAACCTAACTTCCCGACTCCTGGAGACCCTCCATGAAACGCCTGATCCTCGCTCTTGCGCTGACCGTCTCAGCGACGAGCGTCTACGCCAACAACTACCGCATCTCCGTCTGGACGCGCATCTACTGGGACAACCCGGCCAGCGTCGCCAACTTCAACACCGAGAACGCCGGGCAGTTCGTCCACGAGGTCAATCCGTTCTGGTACTACTTCACGACCACCAGCGGTCCGAACGGGCCGGTGGTCATCCTCAAGGACAAGCATGAAGAGCCGCGCGACCGCCCCACGCTCGGCAACGCCGCGCTCGTCCCGCTCGTGCGCAATCACGACACCGTCAATCCCGATCCGTACACGCCGCAGCAATACATGAGCTTCATCTTCCGCAGCGAGGCCGACATGAACGACCACGCCGACAAGATCGCGGCCATGGTCAACAACAACGGCTACGCGGGCGTGGACATCGACTACGAAGAGATGCTGCGCGGCGGCCTCGAGGCCGACGTGCCGAAGTACCGCGACAACTTCACCTCGCTCATCCGCCGCATCAAGAAGCGCCTGCCCAACAAGATCGTCTCGGTCTGCGTCTACCGCAAGCGCAGCGTGACCGGCGAGTGGGACTCCAGCCAGTCGCGCATCTACGACTACCGCGGCCTCACCGAGAACGGCGCCGCGGACTACATGAAGATCATGATGTACAACGACATCGGCTCGAAGTCGGCGCTGGTGTGGGACCAGTACATGGACGAGGCGCTCGTCTTCGCCCGCAGCCAGGTCTCCGACCACAAGAAGATCATCGTCGGCCTGCCGTGGTACGCGCACAACTTCGACACCGGCAAGTCGGCGAACTCGGTGGCCTCCCCCGGCGGTACGCTCGGCCGCAACGCGAGCAACGAGCTGACCTTCACGTCGCCGTTCAACGGTGTGCAGATCGACGCGGTAGCGCTGCAGCACAAGATCCTGAAGGTGATCCGCAAACACGACGTCGGCGGCTTCGCCTTCTACATGTCGGGCCAGGAGATGGGACCGGCGATCTGGGACGTGGTGCGCGGCCGCATCGGCCCCGAGGGCTCGACGGCGGTGGCCAGCGCGCCGGTGGATGGGACCGGCTGTCCGGGCAACGGCATCGCCTCAAACGTGGTCACGCCGGTCGGCGCGACGGAGATCCAGTCCAACTGGTTCCAGTCGCAGGCGAAGTGCTGCACCGCGGTGTGGGGCATGCCGCTCTGGGTCGCCAGCGGCTCGCCCGCGTCGCCCGCGCTCCCCGCGGCGTTTCACAGTCTGCGCGTGAGCGGCGTGACCGGCAACCGCGTCTTCGAAGTGGAGGCCGATCCGGTTCGCAGCGGCTGTCCGTAGCCCTCTGTAACTCAATCAAGTTTATCCCGAGCGATAGCGAGGGATCTTTGGTGCACCCGCGACGCACGACCCATGTGCAGCGAGGGTGCACCAAAGATCCCTCGCTACCGCTCGGGATAAACTGATCGCGAGGGATAAACTCAAGGAGCGTGGCGCGCCCGAAGCTGAAACCGCAAGTCATCCTGCTCGGGGTGGCCGCGTTGATGAACGACGCGGCCAGCGAGTTGATCTATCCGCTGCTCCCGGTCTTCCTGACCGCCACCCTCGGCGCGACTCCGGTCGTCGTCGGACTGATCGAGGGGGCATCGGACGGACTGGCGTCGATCCTCAAGTACTTCTCCGGGGCATGGTCGGATCGCGCGCGCAAGCGCAAGCCGTGGATCGTGGCCGGCTACTCGCTGGCCGCGGCGTCGCGCGCGCTGATCGCCGCGGCGACGATGTGGCCGCTCATCCTCACGGCGCGCCTGGTCGACCGCACCGGCAAGGGGATGCGCTCGGCGCCGCGCGACGCGATGATCGCCGACGTCACGCCGAAGGAGCAGCGCGGCCAGGCGTACGGCTTCCATCGCGCGCTCGACCACACCGGCGCGATCGTCGGCCCGCTGCTGGCCATCCTGCTGCTGCAGGGACTGGGACTGACGCTCCGCACGACATTCTTCATCGCCGTGATCCCCGGCGCCATCGCCGCGCTGATGCTGGCGCTCTTCCTGCGCGAGTCGGAGCCGGTGGCGCGCGACCCGAGAGCGGGCGCGCCGGACGTGACGCTGCCGAAGCAGTTCCGAGGCGCCATCACCGCGGTCGCCCTCTTCGCGCTCGCGAACTCCTCGGATGCGTTCCTGCTCCTGCAGGCGCACGCGGCCGGGGTCTCGACGGCCATGCTCCCCGCGTTGTGGGCCGCGCATCACGTCATCAAGTCGCTCTTCTCGACGCGCGCCGGCGCGCTGTCCGACCGCGTCGATCGCCGGTGGCTGCTGGTCGCGGGGTGGACGAGCTACGCGGCGATCTACGCGCTGTTCCCGTTCGCGCACACGCTGACTGCGTTCGTCATCCTGTTCATCGCCTACGCGATCCCGTTCACGCTCTTCGAAGGAGCGGAGCGCGCCTGGATCGCGGACCTTGTGCCGGCCGAGGCGCGGGGCAAGAGCTTCGGCATCTATTACCTCGCCAACGGCCTCGGCGTGCTTGCGGGCTCGGCACTGTTCGGGATGCTTTACCAGCAGGTTTCGGCGCGCGCGGCGTTCTTTACCGGGGCCGCACTTTCTCTTGCCGCCGTGTCCGCCGTGTTGTGGACGAGGCCGCGTTCTTAGGCACCTCTTGTGCTCTTCCAACCGTGAGCCGAATCAATGGCTCACGACTACAAGGAGGAATCATTTCCATGCCTGAAAACAGAGACATGAACCGCGATCCCATCACTGGCGAGCCCGGCTCGCATCCCGTCGGCACGGGCGTCGGCTCGGCCGGTGCCGCGGCGCTCGGCGCGGCCCTCGGCGCGCCGTTCGGCCCGATCGGAATGCTGGTCGGCGGCGCCATCGGCGCGGTCGCGGGCGGCGCGGCCGGACATGCTGCCGGCGAGCGCATCGACCCAACGGGTGAGACCGAATACTGGAAGGGTGCGCACACGTCGCGTCCGTACTTTGACAAGTCGCACACCTGGGACGACTACGAGCCGGCGTACCGCTACGGCTGGGAGTCGCGCACGGAGCATCGCGACCGTCAGTGGAACGACGTCGAAAACGATCTCTCGCAGAAGTGGGAGTCGGCGAAGGGCAAGTCGAAGATGACGTGGGAGCGCGCGAAGGATGCGGTCAAGGATTCATGGGACCGCACCGACCGCACCTACAACACCTACCGCTCGAGCGACGAGAAGTGGCGCAACCACTTCACGACGGCGAGCTACAACGATAAGTCGCACGATTACGACCGCGATTTCGCGCCGGCGTACCGCTACGGCACGTTCTCGCGCCAGCGCTACTCGGATCGCGCCTGGGACGACAGTCTCGAGCGTGACCTGTCGCGCGACTGGGACCGCACGAAGGGCGCCTCGCGCCTGACGTGGGACAAGGCCAAGGACGCGGCCAAGGACGCATGGCACGGAGTGGAACGCGCCATGCCCGGCGACGCGGACAAGGACGGAAGGTAGTTTCCCGGTAGTTGCTCTACGCGGGGCGAGCGATAGCTCGCCCCGCGTTTTTACGTTTTCAAGTACGGAAGGAACAAGCCTGCCACCGGCCGCACGACGATTTGCGGCTGCCGCGCATTCGGGTGACTGTCGGTCACCGCGACGTGCTCGAACAATCCCGAGGCAATCACCCGCGCCGCTGCATCGCGGGGAAATACGCCGTGCGTGGCAATGGCGATGAGCTTCCCTGCCCCTGCCTCGCGATATGCACGTGCCGCGTTCATCAGTGAGCCGCCGGTGCGGATCATGTCGTCGTAGATGACGACGGTCTCTCCCCGCAGCGACGCGCTGACCGCCATGACCTCGGTGGTCTCCCCGCTCGTGCGACGCTTGAAGACGAACGCGGCGGGGACGCGCAGATCGTTGGCCAGCGACTCCACCCACTTTGCGCGTCCCGCGTCCGTCGAGCCGAGGACGAACGAGTCGCCGGCCAGCTCGCGCGCGAGCTGCTGGATGACCGGCTTGGCGTAGACGTGAAACGGACGGATCGTCCCCTCGAAGTAGTGCGGGATCCCTTCGCTGTGCAGGTCGAGCAGGAGGATCTGATTGCCGAGCTTCGCACGCGGGATCGACGACAGCATCCGCGCGCGGTTCTTGGCCATGACAGCCTCGCCGCGCTGCACCGCGCGCTCCATCGTCGAGTAACCAAAGTACGGCACGACCAGCGTCAGTGTCGACGCACCGGACTCCACGATCGCGCAGGCGAGGTCGTAGAGCTCGAGGGTGGCGTCGTGGTCGACCGTCCCACCGACGAGCACGACGTCGGCGTCATTCACTTCGTCGATGACGCGGAGGTAGTGCTCGCCGTCGGGAAAGCGGTTGCGCTCGATGATGCCGGCCCGCGCGCCCGCCAGGCTCGCCAGCTCGGCGGCCATCGCGTCGTAGCCGTCGATGGCGAAGACGATCATTTCGAAGCGATGAACGATGAGAGATGAGCGATGAACCGGGAGGCCGGGCTCATCACTCATCGCTCATCATTCATCTCTCGCCGCTATGCCGTTTCCATCATCTCGGCGGGGATGTCGAAGTTGGACCAGACGTTCTGGGAGTCGTCGTGGTCGTCGAGCATTTCCAGGAGGCGCATCATGGCCTTGGCCTTCTGCTCGTCGACGGCGACATAGGTCGAGGGGATCATGCCGAGCTTGGCCTCGACGGTCTCGATCTTGTTCGACTCGAGTGCCTGGCGCACCGGCTCGAAGTTCTCGGTGGTGGTGTAGATCTCGAAGACTTCCGGGTCGTCGGTCTGCAGGTCGTCGGCGCCGGCTTCGAGCGCGACTTCCATCAGCTTGTCTTCGCTGGCGGCGCTCTTCTCGACGGCGAAGTAGCCCTTCTTCTCGAACTGGAACTTCACGGAGCCCGGTGTGCCGAGGTTGCCGCCGTTTTTCTCGAAGATGCGGCGGATCTCGGGGGTGGTGCGGTTGCCGTTGTCGGTGAGCGCCTCGACGATGACGGCCACGCCGCCCGGGCCGTAACCCTCGTACGTCAGCTCTTCGTACTGCACGCCCTCGATCTCACCGGTACCGCGCTTGATGGCGCGGTCGATGTTGTCCTTGGGCATGTTGGCGGCCTTGGCCTCGGCCACCGCGGAACGGAGGCGGGGATTGCCCGCCGGATCGCCGCCGCCGAGGCGGGCGGCAACGGTCATTTCCTTGAGGATGCGCGTGAAGAGTTTGCCGCGCTTGGCGTCGGCCGCACCTTTCTTATGCTTGATCGTGCTCCATTTGCTATGGCCGGACATGGGAACTCCTTCGGTGAGCTGGTACTGCCGTGAGGCCGTATAGTTTAGACGATGTCTCCGGAATTCCCCATCCGCATCATCACCGACGACGGCGAGTGCGAGGTCGTCGATTCATCCGATGACCTGATGGCCCGCGTACACGACCTCGACTCGGCGGACCCGAAGGTCTGGGTGCGCGATGCCTACGACCGCACGGTGAACGTGCGGGTGCGCGGGGGCATGGTGGAAGTGTTCTCGCTGTAGGACAGCGCTCCCCCCCCCGCTTGTCATCCCGAGCGTGAGTCGAGGGACCTGGGCGGGCGGGTGGCACGCTGCACGTGCCACGAGCCTCGAGCCACCCGCCCGCCCAGGTCCCTCGACTCACGCTCGGGATGACAGCGGGGATGACACGCTACAGCCAGCTCGCGCCGCCCCGCTCGCCCAGCACCTCCTCCGCCGCGCGCACGCCGTGGTAGAGCGCTTCCTCGAAGAGGGCGATGCCGCTGAGGTCCGTGTTGGCGAAGTGGATGCCGCGGTGTGGCTCGGCGGCGCGGCGGCGGGCGTCACTCCAGACGAAGTTCGGGCGCGGGCGGACCATGGCGTGGCCCCAGCGCATCACGTCGACGCGGTCCGTGAGCGAGCGCAGCTCGGGATGCGCGCGCGACAGGTCCGCCAGCGCGACTTCGGCCCAGGCATCGCGGCCGGCGGAGAGGAGGCGCTCGCGCTCGCGGCGGAGGTCGCTGCCGCAGAGCGCGTAGTAATACGTCAGCACCGTGGGGCCGCGATCGATGCCGCGCTGGTGCGTCGAGACCACGTAGCCGAGGGAGGGCGAGTCGTAGAGCACGTTGTCCCACGCCAGCGGAAAGCCGGTCGACTCGGGACGCTCGCGGATGGCGAGGTTGGCCACCATCCACGAGCCGTACGTGAAGTCGTTCGACGTCTCGCGCGACGGGATGACGTGGCGCGCGACGAACTGCGGTCCGGCGAAGATGACGCGCTTGGCGTGGATGCCGACCGCTTCGTCGTCGCGGATGGCGATCACGTCGACGCCGTCCGCGGTCGGCGTGATGTTCGCGACAAGCCACGGCGTCTTCGACACCGCGAACCGCGCCAGGTGCGCGACCAGCCGCCCGTTCCCCTCGGGCCACGTGATCACGGGACGCTGTTCGCGCGCGGCAAAGTAGAAGACGCCGGCCCACGCGCTCGTGTCACCCAGCAGCGCGCCGTAGTCGTCGCGCGTCGCGTACTCGACCAGCCAGCGCAATCGCGGCGAGGTGAAGCCGCGTGCGTCCATCCACTCGCGCATGGAGATGCGATCGAGCGCGGTGACCTCGGCGTCATCGGAGGAGTGGGCGACCGGGATGTCGAACGCGCGGCGACCCTTTGCGTCACGCCACGCGCCCCAGCGGGCGATCTCGGTTTCGAAGGCGCGCAGTTGGCGGAGGTCTTCGTGCGTCGCGCCGGCGTTGAGATAGAGGCCTTCGTACCACCGTCCGCGGTAGAAGAGGCGCTCCTCGGGGTCGCGGCAGAGGAACTGCTCGGCGGGCACGCCGTTCTCCATCACGCCCATTTCGTCGAGCAGCCGCATCAGCACGCGGTTCTCCGGCGACGGCGCGACGACGTAGTGCGCGCCCCAGGGGAACGAGGCGCTGCTGCGCGACGTGCCGCCGAGGGCGGGCTCGAGCTCGAAGAGGAGAACGTCGCGCATGCCCGCGTTGGCGAGACGCCACGCGGCGGAGAGGCCGGCCACGCCGCCTCCCGCGATCACGACCTCGCGCGTCTCCCAGCGCGATGGTTGCGGAAACGCACCGCCGCGCAGCCGATGGCCGATCGTGTCGGATGCGCCGGCGAGCTCACCCGGCGGGAGCGCAAGAGGCTTCTCGCGACAGGCCAGCGCCGCGAATGGTGCGCCGAGGAATGCCGCGAGCAGGTCACGGCGACTCAGCTCCACTTGCGCCACTCGTCTTCGTAGTAACGCACCAGGACCTGGTTGTCGAGGCGATTGATCTCCACGGGCACTGGCTGCATGTCGCGCGGGAAGACGAACATCGCCGCGAGCGTGGCGTCGTCGAGAAAACGCACAGGCACGCTCACGCGCGACGGGGCGTCGAACGGCTCGACGCGCGCCAGCGAGAACCCCCAGACACCGAACGACGGCACGGTGGTCTGGTACGGGCGCACGTGCAGGCCGGCGGCTTCCATCGTGCGCACGATGCACCAGTACGACTGCCGCGCGTACAGCGGCGAGGTGCACTGCACGGCCACCGCGGCGCCGGGCGCGAGGCGCGCGCGCAGCAGGCGGTAGAAGCGCGTCGAGTAGAGCTTGCCGAGGGAGAACGAGCCGGGGTCAGGGAAATCGACGATGGCTACGTCGAACCGCTCGCGGATGCGCTCGATCCAGATCATGGCGTCCTCGTTCACGACGCGCACGCGTGGATCGCGGAACGAATGCGCATTCAACCGCGCCAGCGGGACGAAGCGCGACGAAAGCGCGGTCATGGCCGGGTCGAGGTCAACCAGCGTGACCTGCTCGACGTCGCGGTACTTCAGCACTTCGCGGAGCGCGAGCCCGTCGCCGCCGCCGAGGATCAGGACGCGCTTCGCGGTCCGCGCGGCCGACATGGCCGGATGCACGAGTGCCTCGTGATAGCGGTACTCGTCCGCGGAGCTGAACTGCAGGTTGCCGTTCAGGAAGAGCTGGAAGCCCGCGGCGTTGTTGGTGACGAGGATGCGCTGATACGGGGAGCTGGACGAGTACACGATCTCGTCCGCATACAGCTCGTCCTCGGACAACGACGTCAGCAGGTCCGCCTGCCACAGCGCGACCAGCAGCACGAGCACGACGAACACCGCCCGAATACGCAGCACCATCACGCCGCGCAGCAGCGGCCGCAGCAGCCACGTCCCGTACAGCCCCACGGCGGCGTTGAGCAATCCGAAGACGATCGACGTGCGCACGAGCCCGAGCCGTGGGACGAGGAACATCGGGAACAGCACCGCCGCGAACAGCGAGCCGAGGTAGTCGAAGCTGAGCACGCGCGACACGAGCTCCTTGAAGTCGAGATGCTCTTTGAGGATGCGCATCAGGATCGGCAGCTCCAGCCCGACCAGCACGCCGATCGTGAAGACGACCGCGTACAGAAAGAGCTGGAACCACTCCAGCCGCGCGAATCCGAGGAAGAGCATCGGCGCCGACAAGCCCCCGATGAGCGCCACCGCCAGCTCCACGTCGACGAACTTCGCCGCCAGGTCGCGATCGAGAAACCGCGACAGCCACGCCCCCACCCCCAGCGCCGACAGGTACAGCCCGATGATCAGCGAGAACTGCGTCACCGAATCACCGAGGACATAACTGGCCACCGTCCCCGCCAGCAGCTCGTAGATCAACCCGCACGCGGCGATGACCAGGACGTTGAGAAACAGGATCGGCGTGCGATTCATGGGGGGTGGGTTAAAGGTAAAGGGTAAAAGGTTAGAAGCAGTCCCGCGCGAGATGCACGCGCATCGAAAAGGGCTCGCACCCGACGGCGCAGCCACTTTTACCCTTTTCCTTTTTCCTTTTACCTATCCGTGCAATGCCGCGGCGATGATGATCGCGAGGCCGAGGATCACCGACCCCATGAGGATCGCCACGGCCGTGTTGTGATCGTGCTCGAGCTCCTTGCGGATCGGGAACGGCGACACCTTCACCATGATCCAGAAGGCGACGCCGAAGACGATTACGCCGAAGACCGTGTAGACGACGGTGCTGAAAAACGTCTTGAAAACCGGGGCCAGTTCCATCACTTGCCTCCTCGATAACCGCCATACCAGAACACCCGCGAAGTACCGGCCGCGCCGCGCATGCCGGGCGGCACGATGCGCTTCTTCGCCGTCGAGATCTCCAGGCCGCGGCTGGCCGCGTAGCCGTAGCCGCCGATGACCACCAGCGCCAGAACGACGTACAAGGTTCGCAACATGAGCTACTCCTCCTCTTCGTCATCCGTCCCGGCGGTGAGCTCGCCGAACGGACTGTAGACACTGTCCTTCCAGCGCCGCGACTCCCAGCCAATCTTCCGCATCAGGGCGAAGAACGGCAGGATGCTGATGGCGATCAGCGCCAGGATCAGGTATCCGACGCGGAACACACCCTCGCGCACCACCAGCCGGATCAGCGGCGGCGTGGGGAAGCCCGTCCCCCACTGCGACTCCACGCGCAGCACGTGGCGCCCCTTATCCGGGCGGGAGAGAAACGTGTTGTCGCGCAGCTTCCCCTCACTCCACTGCTCGCCGTCCTCGACGCCGCTGTAGCGCTCCAGCGGCACCTCGAACGACTGCATCTTCCCGCTGGCCTCGTCCACGAGGTCGACGCCGAGCCAGACGAACGAGTTGTCCACCGGCGACGCCGCCTCGGCTTTCACTTCCACGTTGTGCTTCCCCGCCAGCTCGAACGGCTCGCTGAAGATCACCCGCGCATTCGGCGGCGCCCCCTCGGGGACGGCGGCCGTACTGAGGTCGTACGTCTGATCGAGCACAGTGCGGTTCGGGAGTGTCGCGCCGAGGTAGATGGCGACGCCGATCAGCAGCGCCAGCATCACCATCCAGAGCAGGCCGAGCGTCGAGCCGGGGAACGGCTGCATCGGTCCGACGCCGACCGGGCGCTCCAGCCCTTCCACCTTGAACGCGGCGGCCACTTCCCCCGGCTGCATGTAGCGCGCGTGCGAGTAGCTGATCTCGCGCGCGCCGGTGCGGGTCAGCTCCTTCGAGATGCCGAACGGCGGCGAGACGTAGTCGACGGTGTCGGCCTGCTCGCCCGTCTCCACGCGCCAGTAGAACTCGCCGACGACGTGCGTGACGCGCGCGGTGGCGTGCTGGAAGAGGCGGTACGAGCGGCCGCTGTAGTGGACGTTCATGGCCGTCCCTTCCGGCGCGGCGTCGAGCACCTCGCCGGGACGGAGCGGCGTGACGAAGCTCCAGTGCCAGTCACTCATGACCAGCCAGCGGAAGCTCTTCTCGCGGTTGTAGAGGAGGTACTCGGTCCAGTAGTAGTCGCGGTCGAACGTCACCGCGCGCTCCATGAAGCCGGCCACGACGTAGGCGTCGCCGTCGATGGTGCCGGCCGTGCCGAGGGGGATGATCGGCTCGACGCGCGACTTCTTCAGCTTGCGGAAGAACTGCAGCTTCCCCTGCGTGATGTCGTGGCCGGAGCCGCAGTACGGGCACCAGATGCGCTCGGCCTGATCGGGCGCACGCAGCTCGAGCGCGCCGCCGCACTGGGTGCAATTGAGCGTCGTCAGCTTCGCCCGCGCGGAACCGGGCGCGAACTCGGTGATGCCGAGCTCTTTGAGGGTGGCCTCGCTGCCCTTGAAGACGACCGGCGGCGTTTCGCTGTAGTCGATAGTGGCAAAGCGCTGCTCCGGTCCGGTGAGGTCGGCGTACCGGTACTCCTCGCCCTGCACCGGTTCCCACGGCAACTCGCCCGCGGCGGCCATGACCGTGGCCGTTCCGAACTCCGCGACGACGTAGTCGTCGAGCAGCCGCGCGCCGAGGGTCAGCACGTCGTACGGCGGCGCGTCGGCGTCCGCGGTCTTGAAGGTGATGTAGAAGCGCCCCTGCGCCTCGGCGATCCAGCCCCAGCGCTCGTCGTCGAACGCCGCGTACCACTCGTCCCACACGCCGCCAGCCTGATGGCGGAGCTGCGAGCGTCCCATGATGCGGAACGCGCGGCCGCGGTATTGGCCGGTCGCGCCGAGCTGCAGCGGCGAGCCGGTCTCGATCAGCGCGGCGACTTTGCCGTGGTCTTCGATGCCACGGTCGGTGCGCGCGACGACGGAGCGGCACGTGCCGCACACGACGACGGAGGACGACCCGATCGCGAATTCGACCGGCGCGCCGCAGGAAGGGCAATTGGCGGCGGTCATGACCAGCGCTCCACGCGACGCACGCGCACTTCGCGCGCGCCGAGGAGCTCGATCAGCCGCTCTTCCCACGGCCAGTCGGGCCGCGGGCGGCAGCAATAGAGGTTGATGGCCGCGATCCCGTGCTCGGGATAGGTGTGGCAGGCCAGGTGCGACTCGGTGAGCATGACGAAGCCGGTGACGCCGGCCGCCCCGGGAAAGACGTGCCACGAGGGGGCGTGCAGCGGATTCAGTCCCAGTTCGGCGATCACGCGCGCGAAGAGCGTGCCGAGGGTGGCGACGTCGCGCAGCGCGTCTTCATCGCAACCACCAGCTTCGACGAGCCACTCGCTCCCGATTTCCATCGACCGGGAGAAGAATACGTCGGAACTCCACTTTAGGTTCTAAGCAGCACGCTTCATTCACCACAAGAAAACCTGCGAACACCGGCAAAGCCCCGGTCGCAACGGACGTATGGCCGAATACTGGTTAAATAGTGCCGCGACCCCCGTTAAATGGTGCCGGGACCCGGACGGCGAGTGCCATGACCCGGGGCGGTGGGACGTTCCACGTCCCGGTTCGAGTTGCCCGACGTCGCGGCCGGCGGTCACGACCTCACCCGGCACGTTGCGGAACCTCACCGGCGAGGTTCGCGACCCGATCGATCACGTCCGAGCACCCGGACGATTGGGTTGCCCGACTTCGCGGAATGGGTCCCGCGACTTGGCGGTGAGGTTGCTCCACCTCATGGAAGAGGTGTGGCGATGCCACGGGCGAGGTCGCTCGACCTCATGGGCCAGGTGCGAGGACGTGACGGCGAGGTGGCTCCACCTCATGGGTGAGGTGCGAGGACGTGGCGGCGAGGTCGCTCGACCTCATCGGTGAGGTGCGACAACGTCATCGGTGACGTGCGACGACGTCATCGACGACGTAGCGCGATGTCAAAGGCGACATGAGAGGACCTCAGCGTCGGGTCGCTCGACCTGACGGCGAGGTGGGATGACCACATCCGTGAGGTAGCTCCGCCTCGGGCGCGAGGTCCGCGACCTCGCCGCTGACGTTGCTCGTCTATTACGGTGCGGTCGTGGGATGTGGCGGGTGAGGTCGCGGGACTCGAAACGTCAGGTGCTCCGACATGCCCGACGAGGTCGGCCGATGTCGCGCCGGGGTCCCTGAACCTTCAGGCTCGGGTCGCGACTGCCCGGCGTGGGGTCGCGAATGCCCAGGCTGGGGTTGCGCCATGTCAGGATGACAGCGGTGAGCGCTATACCTTCGGTTCGGCACCGAGCTCGCGAATGAGGTCATCCGCGCCGTCCACGGCGTCCATCACCCACAGCATGTACTGAGCGTCGACGTGGATCGAGCGCGTCACGGAGGGATTGAAGAGAAAGTCGGCGTCGATCGACTCGTAGTTGCCGTCGAAGAGGAGGCCGACCAGCTCGCCCTTTGCGTTCAACGTCGGGGAGCCGGAGTTGCCGCCGGTGGTGTCGCAGGTCGAGAGGAAATTCACCGGCACGTCGCGCAGCTCGGGGTCGATGTATGGGCGCGTCTTCGCGGGCTCGCCGGCGGCGGCGATGAGGGCGGGCGGATTGGCGAACGGCTCTTTGCCCGTCTCCTTCTGCAGCAGGCCGCGGAGCGTCGTCTGCGGCGTGAGGCGCGTGGCGTCGCGGGGCGAGTAGCCTTCGACGCGGCCGACGGTCAGGCGCAGCGTCGAGTTCGCGTCGGGATAGAGCGCCGCGCCGCCGCTGACCTTGCGGAGCGCGTCGAAGTACGTGGGACGCAGGCGCGCCATGGCGCCACGGAACGCCAGCTCGTTGTTTTCGCGCTCCTCGAACAGCGGCAGCAGCGCGAAGGCCAGGTCGAGCATCGAGTCCTTGCGCGCCTTCAGTTGTGCGACCGACTCGCCGAGCATCTTCGTCCGCTCGTCCTGACTGGCGATCTTCGTGTTCGCGTAGAGCGCGTCGAGAGAAAGACGCTCCAGCGGCGCGATGCCTTTCGCTTCCCTGACGAAGAACGCCATCACGGCGCGGTCGCTGCCCGGCTCGACGGTGCGCTGGGCGCGATCCGAGAAGCTCTTGATCGCCGGCCACTCGCGCTCCTGGTATTTGGCGAGGCGCTCCAGGTCCTTCTTCGGACGCTCCGTCGCCAGGCGCACGAACGTCACGGCCTGCTGCAGCATCGGCGAGCCGCGTCCGGTGATGAAGTCGAGGATGGCGTCACGCTCGCGCGTCCTGCGCGGACCTTCGTTCAGGCGCGCCAGTTCGGCGAGGAGGTCCGCCGATACGGCGCGCATCTTCGCCTCTCTCTCCACGCGCGACTCCACGATGCGGTCTTTGGCGAAGCCCTCGCTCACGCTGGTGTAGTTCTTCAGCGAGTTCGCCAGGCTCTTGATGCGCGACGCGTTGCGGATCTGTACGTGGCGGCTTCCCTTCCCCGCTTCCTCGAGGATGCGGATGGTCTCGGAGAAGTAGCGGATGCTGGTCGGGTAGACGAACTCTTTGTAATGGCGGACTTCGTCCGCGGTCTTGTAGCGGAACGTCCGTCCCGGATACCCGGCCACGATGACCACGTCCCCCTCGTCCACGCCCTCGGACGCGAGCTTCAGCCAGTGCTTCGGCCGGTACGGCTTGCCGTCGACGTACGCGCGGTAGAACGCAAAGTCGCCCGTGTGCCGCGGCCACTCGAAGTTGTCGATCTCCCCACCAAACTCCCCCACCGCGAGCGCCGGCGCGTAGACGAGGCGCACGTCGCTGAGCTCCATCTGCGTCGTGCGCAGGTACTGCGAGCCTTCGAAGAAGGACGAGACGCGGCAGCGCACGCCGCCCGCCTTCTCGCACTCGGCCACGAGCTCTTTCTCGCGGCGGTCGAGCTGACGCGCACGATCGGCGTCCGCGGTCTTGTTCGTCAGGCCCGCGTTCACGCGCGCCGTCACGTCCTCGATGTTCGTCGTGACCCACACCTTCGTTCCCGGCGCCGCCGGCAACTCCTCGGCGCGCGTGCGGGCCAGGAAGCCGTTCGCGATCAGGTCGCGCTCGGGCGTGGAGTTGTGCTGGATCGACCCGAACGCGCAGTGATGGTTCGTCACCACCAGTCCCTCGGGCGACACGAACGAAGCCGTGCAGCCGCCGAGGGAGACCACGGCGCCGAGGGGGTCGCCGGTGAGGTCGGAGAGGCGCTTCGCGTCGACGCCCGATTTCTGCAGCTCGGCGGCGAGCTGCGGCATCTGTTGCGGCATCCACATCCCCTCGTCCGCGAGGGCGCACGCCGCAAAGAGCACAATCGAAAGGAGTTTCTTCATGCGGCTACCGCCAACCCGTAACCAATACCCAAATTCCACGTACTATTGCTCGTCACACGGAGGTCACACGAAATGGGTCTTTGGGACGCGATCAAGAACGAATTCATCCAGGTCATCGAGTGGCTGGACGACAGCAGCAACACGCTGGTCTACCGCTTCCCGGTGCACGACCAGGAAATCAAGATGGGCGCGCAGCTCACCGTGCGCGAGAACCAGGTCGCGATTTTCGTCAACGAGGGTGAAGTCGCGGACGTGTTCAAGCCGGGCCGTTACGAGCTGTCGACGCAGAACATGCCGGTGATGACGACGCTGCGGAGCTGGAAGTACGGCTTCGACTCGCCGTTCAAGGCCGAGGTCTACTTCTTCAACACCCGCCTCTTCAGCGACCTGAAATGGGGCACGCAGAACCCGGTCATGATGCGCGACTCGGAGTTCGGCATGATCCGCATCCGCGCCTTCGGCACGTACGCGATCCGCGTCTCCGACCCGCGCGAGTTCTTCCGCACCGTGGTCGGCACGCAGGGACTCACGACGACCGAGGACATCCTCGTGCAGTTGCGGTCCACGATCATCAGCCACATGTCGGACATCGTGGCGGAGTCGAAGATCGCCGCGCTCGACCTGGCCTCGAGCTACCGCGAGCTGTCGGCCCTGGCCCAGAAAGAGCTGGCGCCGTCGTTCGCCGCCTTCGGCCTCGACCTGGCGCGCTTCAACATCGACAACATCTCCCTCCCCGAGGAAGTGGAAGCCGCCATCGACCAGCGCACCAAGCTGGGCGTCCTCGGCGACCGCATGGGGCAGTACACCCAGATGCAGGCCGCGGAGTCGATCAAAGTCGCGGCCGCGAACCCGGGCGGTGTCGCCGGCGCGGGCGTCGGCCTCGGCGCGGGCATGGCCATGGGCAATGCCATGGCCGGAGCGTTCAACCAGCAGCAGCAATCGCCGGGCGCCGCGCCGCCTCCTCCGCCGGGCGGCACGAGCAACGCTCCGCGCTGGTCGCTGGCCATCGACGGCAAGACCTACGGTCCGTACACGGATGACGGCCTGAAGGCGATGGTGCAGAGCGGGCAGGTCGCGTCCTCGACGCAGGCCTGGCGCCCGGGCGCCGCCGGCTGGGCGGCCATCGAGACGTATCCCGAGCTTTCGGGCGGTGGTGGCTCGGCCATGCCGCCTCCGCCGCCTCCGCCGGTGAAATGACGGCAGAAGCGATCGCGACGAAAGTCCGCAAGTTTCCCTGCGCAGGTTGCGGTGCGGACCTGCGCTGGGAGCCCGGCGTCACGGCGCTGAAGTGCCCGTGGTGCGGCACGGTGAAGGAAGTCGCGGCACCCACCGGGCGCGTCGACGAGAAGTCCGTCGACGCCGCCCTGCGCGAGCCGCGCGACACCGGCTGGGGCGCGGAGCGCAAGGTCATCGCCTGCAAACGCTGCGGCGCGCACACGACGCTCGACCCGCACGTGGCCGCGACGGCGTGCGTGTTCTGCGGGACGAGCGCCGTCGTCGAGGCCCCTGCCGCGGTCAACGTCGTGCGCCCCGAGGGACTGCTCCCGTTCCGGATCAGCCAGGAGTCGGCGCTGCAGTCGTTCCGGCAGTGGCTGTCGGGACTCTGGCTGCGACCGAACGACCTCAAGCGCCGCTCGCGCATGAACGGCATCCAGGGCGCGTACATCCCCTTCTGGACCTTCGACGCCGCCACGCACTCGCGCTGGACGGCGGAAGCCGGCTACTATTACTACGTGCAGGTGCAGGTGCGCGAGAACGGGCGCATGGTCACGCGCAACGAGCGCCGCGTGCGCTGGGAGTACGCCGCAGGACAGCTGGAGCTCTTCTTCGATGACGTGCCGGTGCCGGCCTCGCGCGGCATCGACTCTTCGATCGCCCGCGGCATCGAGCCGTTCCCCACCGCCGACCTGACGCCGTACGAGCCGTCGTATCTGTCGGGCTTCCTGGCCGAGGAGAACGCCATCGACCTCCCCGAGGCGCTGGAGACGGCGAAGGGGCGCATGCGCGACGACATCCGCGCCGCCTGCTCGCAGGAGGTGCCGGGCGACACGCAGCGCAACCTGGAGGTCGAGAGCGTCTTCTCGGCGCTCGCCTACAAGAACTGCCTCCTGCCGATCTGGATCGCCGCGTACGACTACAAGGGCACGCCGTACCGCTACCTCGTCAACGGTGTGACCGGCAAGTGCAGCGGCACCGCGCCGTGGTCATGGGTGAAGATCACGCTGCTCGTGATCGCCATCATGACCATCGCCATGATCGTGCTGTTCGCCATGGGCGAGTCGTAACGCGGTCCGATTCATCCCTGACACCGCATCCTCATGGAACGTCGCTCCGAATTTCGTTGACGCCGGTTCGGCGTCGCGCTACCTTCACTCCGTCCCAAATCACTCGTCCCGGAGCACCTGAGGAGGATTGCTGCATGGCGTCACGCCGTTCCGTCCGTTCCCTGTTCCTCGGAATTCTCATCACTCTGTTCGCGGTGAATCTGTTTGCCGCCAACGGTACCGTCACCGGCCGCATCAGCCGCGCCAACGGCGCGGGCATCGGCGGGGTCATCGTGCAGGTCGTCGAGACGGGAGAAGTCCAGCTCTCCACCGCCGACGGCGACTTCCGTTTCACGCTCCCGGAAGGGACGTACTCGATGCAGTTCGTGGCCGGTGAAAACGTGGCCACGGAAAGCAACGTGGTCGTCCGCGGCGGCGCGACGACGACGGTCAACAAGAGCGTCGACTGGAACATCAGCGTCGCCGAGACCATCACCGTCTACTCCGCCTCCCGCCGCGTCGAGCGCGTCACCGAAGCGCCGGCCGCCGTCACGGTCATGTCGCAGGAAGACATCGCCGCGGTGGCACCGTCCGGACAGGCGCCGCGCATCATCGAGTCGGCGCCCGGCGTCGACTACACGCAGAGCGGCCTCTATGACACGAACTTCAACGCCCGCGGCTTCAACAGCTCGCTCAACCGGCGCATCCTGACGCTGATCGACGGCCGCGACCCCGCGGTGGCGTTCCTCGGCTCGCAGGAATGGGCCGCGCTCTCCTTCCCCCTCGACGAGATGGCCAGCGTGGAGCTGATCCGCGGACCGGGCTCCGCGCTCTACGGCGCGAACGCCTTCAGCGGCGTCCTGAACATGACCACCCGCCTCCCGAAGAACAGCCCGGGCGGACGGCTGATGCTCTCCGTCGGCGACCTGAATCACCGCCGCGCCGACATCCGTCATGCCGGCGCCCTCGGCGGCGAGTGGTATTACCGCCTGGTCGGCGGCTACCAGCAGAGCGACGACTACACCCGCTCGCGCAACGCCACGGCCGAATACTCGACCCTCTGCGCCGCGACCGGCGCCATCAACTGTCTGCCCCGTGAAGCCGTGCCTCTGGCGCTCGAGGAAGCGAACATCCGCTTCGGTGGCCTCCGCGCCGACAAGCACTTCGCCAACTCCAACGTCTTCACCGCCGAGGGCGGCTACTCGACGATCGAAGGCCCGACCTTCCAGACCGGCATCGGCCGCGTCCAGGTCACCGACGTCGAGCGTCCGTGGGCGCGCCTGAACTACAACATGCGCCACTGGAACATCGGCGGCTACTACGACGCGCGCATCGCCGAGAACCAGGTCGCGCTGGCGTCGAACGCGCGTCTCTACGAGGACTCGCACAACCTGCACGCCGAGCTGCAGACGAACTGGGACTTCTTCGCCGGCAAGACCCGCGTCATCGGCGGCGTCGCGTACAACCAGCAGGAAGTCGACACCGCCAATCCGCAGGGCGTGCAGACGCTGATGAGCCAGGCCACCGACGAGACGCAGCAGTCGGTCTTCGGTCAGGCGGAGTTCGACCTCGGCACGCGCGTCAAGCTCGTCGGCGCGGCGCGCTGGGACGACTCGACGCTGCACGAGGCGCAGTTCTCGCCGAAGGCGGCCATCGTCTTCTCCCCGTCCACCAACCACACCCTCCGCTACGGCTACAACGAGGCGTTCCAGCGTCCGAACTACTCGGAGCTCTTCCTGGCCGCCCCGGCCGGCGCCCCGGCCAACCTGGCCGGCGCCGCGTCGCTGAACCCCGCCAGCGCCCCGCTCGCGCCGGTCCTCCAGCAGCTCGGCTTCGGCTCGATGGCCATCCTCGCCCGCGGCAACGCCAACCTCGAGGTCGAGCAGATCAAGGGCCATGAGCTCGGCTACGCCGGCATCTACGGCGGCAAGGTCTTCCTCACCGTCGACCTCTACCAGAGCAACCTCACGAACTTCGTCACCGACCTGCTGCCGGGCGTGAACCCCGAGTTCGCCGCGTATCAGGTTCCGGCGGGCGTCCCCGCCAACGTGGCAGCCGGCATCAACGCCTTCCTCACCGCGGCCCTCGGCGCGCGCCGCAGCGGTCTGACCACGGTCAACGGAGCTCCGGCGCTGGTGCTCTCGTACGCGAACGCGGGCGAGGTCGACACGCAGGGCGGCGAGATCGCCGTCAACTATTACCTCACCAACAACTGGCTGCTCGACTTCAACTACGCCTACTTCGACTTCGACGTGAAGTCGCAGGCCATCGGCGACCGTCTCCTGCCGAACGCGCCGGAGAACAAGTTCAACCTCGGCGTGGGCTGGCGCGGCGACCGCTTCAACGCCAAGGCCACGTACCGCTGGGTCGAAGAGTTCGACTGGGCAGCCGGCGTCTTCGTCGGCACGATCCCGGAGTACGAGGTGGTCAACATCGCCGGCACGTTCCGCATCAGTGACATGTTCTCGGTCGGCGCCGACATCAGCAACGCCCTCGACAACGAGCATTACGAAGCCTTTGGCGGCGACCTCCTGAACCGCCGCGCCCTCGGCTTCGTGTCCGTGAACTGGTAACTCTCATGAGCGAAATCACCGTCGTCGCCCGCGCGAAAGCGAAACCGGGCACCGAGGAAGAGCTGGAGCGCGCTCTCCGCGTGAACGCGGAAGCGTCACGCAATGAAGGCGGCTGCGTCTCCTACTCGGTCCTCCGCGGCGACGACGGTGTTTTCATGACGGTCGAGCGTTGGCGCACCCGCGCCGACGCCGACCAGCACATGACCACCCCCCACGTCCAGGCCCTCTTCGCCGCCATCGGCCCACTCCTCGCCGCCCCGCCGGAAATCACGGCCATGCGCGAGGTCTGAGCCCACCTGTCGGGTCGAGAGAAACGAGCGCACCCCCTACTGTCATCCCGAGCGTGAGTCGAGGGACCTGGGTGGGCGGGGGCGCCTGACCTGTCCTCGGGCTCGAGCAGCGCGCCCCCAGCCGCCCAGGTCCCTCGACTCACGCTCGGGATGACAGCCTGGATGGCAGCTCCGCTCAGAGCCGCGCCAGTACCGCGTCCGCCGCCCCCTTCGTCCCCAACTTCCCGCCGAGGTCCTTCGTCGTCTCGCCGGCACGGATCGTCTCCGTCACCGCGCGCTCGATCGCCGCGGCCTCGTGCGGGAAGCCGAGGTATTCGAGCATCATCGCCGCGGTGAGGATCGCGCCGATCGGGTTCGCCACGTCCTGGCCGGCGTACTTGGGGGCGCTGCCGTGGATCGGCTCGAAGAGCGACACCCGTCCCGGGTGAATGTTCCCCGAGGCGGCCACGCCGAGACCGCCCTGCAGCGCGGCGCCGAGGTCCGTGACGATGTCGCCGAACATATTGTTCGTCACGATCACCTCGAACATCTCCGGCGCGCGCACCATCTGCATCGTCAGCGCGTCCACGAACATGTGGAAATGCTCGATCTCCGGATACCCCTTCGCCACTTCCTCGAACGTGCGCAGCCAGAGATCGCCGCCGAAGCGCATGACGTTGTTCTTGTCCGACATGCACACCGACTTGCGGCCCGTCTTCCGTGCGAACTCGAACGCGTGGCGGATGATCCGTTCCACGCCGCGGCGCGTGGAGACATCCTCCTGCACCGCGATCTCGTCCTGCGTCCCCTTCTTGAAGTTCCCGCCCATGCCCACGTACGCGCCTTCCGTGTTCTCGCGGAAGATCACGAAGTCGACGTCCTTCGCCGTCTTCTCCTTGATCGGGCAGAGACGCTCGTCCAGCAGCTTCACCGGCCGGTAATTCACGTAGAGATCGAGCTGAAAGCGCATGCCCAGGAGGATGTCCGCCGCGTGCTTCATGTCCGGCACGCGCGGATCGCCGAAGGCGCCGAGGTAGACCGCGTCGTAGTTCACGCGGATGTCGTCCATCGCTCCATCGGGCATCGAGATGCCGGTGCGCAGATACTCGTCCGCGTTCCAGCCGAAATGCACGAACCGCAAGCCGAGGCCGCCGGCCCGGTCGACGTGGGCGAGCACCCGCATCCCCTGTTCGATTACCTCCGGGCCGATGCCGTCGCCCGGCACGACGGCGATAGTCTTCGTCATTCCTGCTCCCTCCGCCTCAACGTGCGGCCGCTTCGAACCGTATCATGACCCGAGACCCCATGATGATCCCGACCCTGCTCGCTCTCGTGCTCACCGTCACCAACCCCCACGACGACGGCGCCGGCTCTCTGCGCGACGCCATCGAGCGCGCCAACGCGCTCTGCGCCGCGGAGGAATGCCGCATCGAGTTCCGCATCCCGGCCACCACGCCGTGGACCACCATCCGTCCGCAACGCCCGCTGCCTCCGCTGCTGGCGCGGAGCATCACCATCGACGGCAACACGCAGACCGCGTTCGCCGGCGACACCAATCCCGACGGACCGGAGCTCGAGGTGAACGGCTCGCTGCTCACCGAGGGAAGCGGACTCGAATTCGCGAGGTGCTCCGGCGCGGTCTACGGGATGGCCATCAACGGCTTTCCCGCGAACGGCATCACCGTCGGCGGCCCGGACTGCACCGCACCCAGCGGCGCCCTCGGCGGCAATTACATCGGCACCGATCCCACCGGCACCCGCGCCGTGCCGAACATGCGCGGCGTCTGGCTGGACACGCGCGCCGGCGACATCTACTGGCACTGGCAGCTCGGCGGGAACGTCATCAGCGGCAACACTGCCTCGGGCATCTTCGTGGCCTCGGGGCCGCAACTGATCCGCGGTAACGTCATCGGCCTGACGGCGAAGCATGACGCCCCGCTCGGCAACGGTGCCAGCGGCGTGGCCATCCTGGCCAAAGGGAGCGGCACGGACGTCGAAGACAACTACATCGGCTTCAACCATCACTTCGGCGTCGCCATCGGCCGCGGCGCACAGAAGGTGGCCATGCACGGCAACTCCTTCCAGGCCAACTGGCAGCTCGCCATCGACTGGGACATGGACGGCGTCTCGCCCGCGAACGTCGTCAACATCCCCACGATCACCAGCGTCACCTACGCGGACGGCGTGACGACCATCGTCGGCACGACCAGCGGCGACATGGGCCTCTTCCCGCGCATGAGCTTCTACGCCAACGACGCCCCCGACCCCAGCGGCTACGGCGAAGGTCAGTACTTCCTCGGCTGGGTCCACCGCGCCTCCGACGGGACCTACACGCTCCGCGTCGAAGGCGACCTGCGCGGCAAATGGATCGCCACGACGGCGACTTACGTCTTCTTCTACGGCTTCATCCGCACCAACGGCGAGTTTCAGGGCTTCATCACGGCGACGTCGGAGTTCAGCCGGGCGGTCGAGGTGCGGTGACGCTGTCGATCGTCCGCCGTTCCTTCCTGATGGGCAGCGACGACGGGCATGACGAACGGCCCGTGCACCGCGTCGACCTCGACGCCTTCGAGCTTGGTGCCTGTCAGGTCACGAATGCCGAGTACGCGAAGTTCGTCGCCGCGACGGGACACGCGCCGCCGCCCTTCTGGAAGCAGCCGGCCTTCGAAGATCCGTCGCAGCCGGTGGTCGGCGTGTCATGGTTCGACGCCGCCGCCTACTGCGCCTGGCTCGGTCCGCGGTTCCGATTACCGACCGAAGCGGAGTGGGAGTGCGCCGCACGCGGAGGAATCGAAGGCGCGCTGTATCCGTGGGGAAACGACCCCCGCCCCGGCTACGCGACGCGAGCCCTGACCGGACCGACTCGCGTCGCCCAATCCAAGCCCAACGCCTACGGTCTCTACGACCTGTGCGAGAACGTCCACGAGTGGTGCAGCGACTGGTACGACCCCCGCTATTACTCCCTGTCGCCCGACCGCAACCCCCGCGGCCCCGACACCGGCACCCGCCGCGCCTCCCGCGGCGGCTCCTGGCGCCACCAGCTCAAGATCACCCGCTGCGCCGCCCGCTCCAGCCTCCCGCCCCACCTGCAGTACGCGGATTACGGGTTCCGGATCGCGTGGGATTGAATCAATTACACGAGGAGAAGCTTCATCGGCCTTCGAAGGCATCCAGCAGATCATCTGGAAGCGGATCGTTGAAGTCATCGGGCACGACGAACTCACCCGCCGCGAGTCCGACCGGGCGAAGCGTTTCGGTCTCTGTCACAGGCCGGATCTCAGCGACTGGCCGCGCACCTTGATAGACGACAATCGTCTCGCCGTCGATGACGCGATGTAGATATTCAGCCGCCCCATTCTCAACTTCTTCGAGCGTCGCCTTCATAGCCTCAGATCATAAGCAGAACATAGGCGCAACGCCAATGGATGCGGTGTCCTAGCTGAGACCGAGAGTCGTGCCTTTAGGAGTGCGGCGGCGAACGAGCCGCCGCTTTGGTAGGGAGGAGGCTCCTCCGCCCTACCAAAGCGGCAGCTCACCGCTGCCGCACTTCCATGAGAAGGCCATCATCTGTCAAGCCGGCATCGGGAGAGCGACTTGGCGCTCGATCGATGCCGCACGTTCGTGGACTTGGTTGATCTGTACGTTGCGTCGTTGGTTGTCGGTC
>Ga0190272_10000184_pt1 | contig 37719 bp, 39 predicted proteins | sample Popmic504T_FD_133746 | JGI IMG/M metagenome (GOLD analysis project Ga0190272, IMG submission 133746) | Populus adjacent soil microbial communities from riparian zone of Shoshone River, Wyoming, USA - 504 T | ecosystem: Environmental > Terrestrial > Soil > Riparian zone | place: USA: Wyoming...
AGGCCAGGTAGGGGACGCCGTGTTCCTCCGCCAGCAGGCGTTCGGGGGCGACGACAAGCGTCGAGTCCTCGACGAGGAGCGGCCGCAGCTCGGTCAGCTTTGGCGAGTAGGAGGTTGGCCCGACCGGAGCGTTGGCCAGGGCGAGCAGCGAGCAGGCACCGGCGGCCGCGACGTAGGCCGTGGGGGCGAGCTTGTCGACTTTCATCCGCATACCGGACGAGAGTCGCCACTCCGGCCTCAGCAGCGGCAGCAGGATGGTGAGGGTGACGAGCGGCGCCGCGACCTCGAGCGCCTTGGCGGCGGTGTAGGGAGTGCCGCCGAGGCGGGCCGCGGCGTAGATGCCCACGGCGCCGAGCAGGCCGGCGAGGATCGCGGTCTCGCGACCACGCCAGCAACGGACGGCGCCGTGGAGCAGCAACGCCAGCGCGAAGGCCGCGCCGAGGTAGTAGGCGAGCGCGGGAACCGCGCCGTCGCCGGGGGCGACGCGGAAGTCGCCCGAGGGCCAGATGCCGAGCGCCTCCAGTGGCGAGATCTGACCGAAGAGGTTGCCGAGGCCTGGCCCACTGGGGTCAAAGGTCTCGAAGCGCTGGAAGTCGATCATGCGGCTCACCTCCGGGGCGGCCAGGATCAGGAAGGCGAGCAGGGCGAGCAGCAGGGCCCGTGCCGGCGCCTTCCTCTCCAGCGCGAGCCAGAGGACCAGCGCAGCGCCCAGCCAGAGCAGCCCGGCGAAGCTGTAGGTGTAGACGCTCCCCACCGCGATCAGGGCTGCCGGGACGAAGCGCAGCGGCAGGTCGCGCCAGCCGCGGCCGCTCTCGCGCAGGGCGAGGACGAAGGCAAGGACGAAGAGGGCCTGCATCGTCTCCTTGAAGGCGCCCTGCGCGTAGTAGGTGGCGACCAGGTACGGGATACCGACCAGGAGGGCGCCAGCGGTCCGCCGGAGCGGCGGCAGCTCATCGAAGGCAATGAGCGCGGTCAGCGAGGCGAGCACGACCACCGCCATGGTCAGTCCAGTGAATCCCTGGACGAGCCCGATGCCCAGGGCATCGAGGGTGACGACGATCGCGTGGGGTCCGAGCGGGTAGCCCTGACTCAGCAACTGCCCTCCCCCGCCGTCGGCGAGCCGGTCCGCCGCCAGCAGGTGCTGGGACATGTCCGGGTTGAAGCCGGTGCCGAGGATTCCGAAATGGCCTTCGACCGCAAACGGGAGCGAGGCGGTGGCGAGGGCCACTAGGGCGACTGGTTTCCCCGCCAGCAGCGCCCCCCTCCCTGCCTCGACCTTATCCCGCAGATAGAGCGCCGCGGCAACGGTTAGCAAGAGAACAATGAGGACCGAAGTAATACCCCTGCCGGGCAGCCGCACCGTCCCCCAGCAGAGGGCGCAGAGCAGTGCCAGGCCTACCGCCGGCGAGAGCCACGACCAGCGTCGCGCCCCGCACAGCGCCAGCGCCGCCTGCCCGATCGCCAGCGAAGAAGCGCACACCGCCAGCGCGGCTGCATACGTCCCGATCACGAGGCGGCGAGCCTAAACGACGTTATGGGCGCAACTGGGCTCGAACCAGTGACCTCCAGCTTGTCGAGCTGGCGCTCTCCCAACTGAGCTATGCGCCCCGGCTACCTGAATCTAGCGAAAAGCCGTGCCCACGAGTGCGGGGTACCCCCGTCCGGGAGGGCTCAAGTCCCGCCTTGCAAGAGCCGATGCAACGAGTGCAACTTTTCAGCGCACGCGGTGTTTATGTATGCGGAGCGCAGCAAAAGGCTTGAGGACCGACGAGCCAGGGACTGAGTCTCACTGGTGGCACGTCCTTCGGAAACAGAGGGCCCCGCAAGGGGCCCTTTTCCGTTCAGCCGAAAACCTGGACGACGACGGTCCGCTCCCGCGCCCGGTCGTCGAAGTCGATCAGCACCAACTGCTGCCAGGTTCCCAGCGCCAGCTTGCCGCCGACGACCGGCACCGCCTCCGAGGGCCCGACCAGCGTCGCCCGCTGATGGGCATGTGAGTTGGAGTCGTGGTTGAGCCGGTTGTGCTCGTAGTCCCCCTGGGTCGGGATCAGCCGCTCCAGCATCTCGCGCAGGTCGTGCACTCCGCCAGGCTCGAACTCCATCGTCGCGATCGCCGCCGTCGACCCCCGCACGAATGCCAGCGCCTGCCCCGCCTCGACTCCGGCCTCCTCGACGATGCCCTGCACCTCGGCCGTGATGTCGGCCACGTCGGCATCCCCCTGGGTCGAGAACAGCAGCTCAGCGCTGTGCAAATCCACGCGGCCAAGCTACCGAACCACCTGACGCCCGTTCCACAAATAAGGAAGACCCCGCTTTCGCAGGGCCTTCTGGTCCTCCTAATTACCCCAAGAGACCGGGGCCAAACACAGCAGAGGCGCCTACCAGAATCGAACTGGTGTAAACGGCTTTGCAGGCCGCTGCGTAGCCACTCCGCCAAGGCGCCGGGAGCGGAGGAAGCGTAGCCGTTGGCCGAGGCGCTAGGCGAGCTTGGCGCGGCGGAGGAGCTCGCCGGCGGTGGCGACCAGGACGGCGATCGCGCCCGCGGCCATCAGGGGCTTCCAGAGGTCCTCCTCGAAGGTCGCGCCGCCGAAGTAGCCGAGCAGGGTGATGTAGGCCGCCCAGAGGCCGGCCGCAATGGCGTCGATCGCGACGAAGCGCCGCCAGGGCATCGCCAGCGCGCCGGCCGAGAAGGTCGTCGCAGTGCGGCCGCCCGGGATGAAACGCGCGGCGATGATGATCACGACGCCGCGCTCGCGCAGCTGCCTGCGCGCCCACTCCAGGCGCTGGCGGCTGCGCTCCGAGGAGAAGAAGCGCCGCTCAGCCCGGCGGCCCAGCGTCGCCCCCAAGCCGTAGGAAGCGTTGTCGCCGAGCATGCTGCCCAGCGCTCCGGCGAGGATCACCAGCGGCAGGACCAGGTCGCCGTTCGCGGCCAGGACGCCGGCCGTGATCATCATCGCCTCGCCCGGGGCGATCGGGAAAAGCGAGTCGAAGGCGACCGCGACGACGAGGGCTGGATAGGTCCAGACCTGGCCGCCGATCGCATTCTCCAGCCATTCGAAGGCCGTGACGGCCAGCAGAAATCCCATGGGCCGTCCCTACCCGCCACGGCCTCACGGCAGCACCTACGGGTCAGGCGGGTTCGGAGATCACCAGCCGCAGGGCGCCTTCGTACTCGTCCATCTCGCGCAGGTGGCCGTACTCGGCGTCCCAGGCGCCGGAGCCGAGCGCCTCGCCGAGGCGCACGACGATCCGGGCCTCCACGCCGGGCGCGAGCAGCGGCCAGATCGATTGGGCGCCGCGAACCGCGGGATCGAGGAGCTGCTCCGGCCGGTTCCAGAACGCCTCGAAGAACCCGTCGGCGCAGTCGGCCGGAGTCGGGAAGCGCTCGATCCGGGTGCGCCCGCCGAGCGCCGCCGCGACGGTCTCCAGCGACCGGAAGCGCGGCCGCTCGATCTCGAGGCCCTCGGCGAGATGCTCCTGCTGCCAGGCCGGCAGGTGGTCGAGATCGAAGGTGAAGACCACCACCGGCCCGCGGGCGACGCGCCGTAGCTCCGCCAGGCCCGCCTCCATCGGGTCCCAGTGATGGATCGTCACGCAGGCCATCGCCGCGTCGACCGAGTCGTCGTCGAGCGGCAGCGCCTGGGCGCGGGCGTCGATCGCCGGTGCCGCACCGGGGGCCCGCTGTGCGCGCATCGTCGCGCTCGGCTCAACCGCCAGCACCCAGCGATCGCCCGGCTCGTAGGAGCCCGAGCCGGCGCCGACGTTGACGACGGTCTCGGCGTCGCCCAGCGCCGCGTGGATCCGAGCCGCTATCCGCGGATCGGCCCGCCGGTGACTGGCGTAGGTGCGCCCGTGCTGCTCGTAATCGACGGCGGGGCTGGCCATTCGCAGACCCTAGTTCAGACTTCGATGCCCTCCGAGGAGGCGTCCTCCGGATAGGGCTCCTGGCGAATCCCCGCCCGGCTCGCAGCCGTGGCCTTGCGGCCGGCGGCGGGCACGAGGCTCGCAGCCGCGCCGAGGCCGATAGGCGGCATGTTGTTGTAGACGGACTCGCAGGCGCCGGCGGAGACGAGATAGGTCTCGTGCCAGATGCCGACGTCACCGCCCGACCCAACCCGCCTGTTGAAGGCGACCCAGGCGGGCCAGTGCTTGGCGTCCCGGTTGCGCGCATAAACCTCGAGGTGCTCGAAGGAACGCCAGTACTGGACGAGCATCGGCCGTCGTGGGCTGCCGAAGTACAGGTCGGCGCCGAGCAGTCCGGACTCGGGGCTCGGTTCAAGCTCGCGCAGCATCCTCGGCATCGCGAGGAAGACGGGCAGCCACTTCCACACCTTCCAGAACCGGTTGATCCGCAGGCCGATGAGGAAGACGACGAAATCACCCTCGATCGCAGCCGTTACGCGCCTGTCGATGACCGGTGCCACTGAATGGAACATTAGGGTTACCCGCGATGAGCGGCCGAGCGGGAAACACCATCGGGCGCCTCCGGGGAACCCTCGACAGGTCTGTCTTCCTGCCCTCCCCACCGGACACGCTGAGGTTCAGGGGTTGGGAGGGGGGCTTGATCCTCGTCTCCTTCCTGGCGGCTGCCGTCATCCTGCAGCTCTTCCGGGTCGGTCCGTCCAGCGCGCTGAGCTCGCTCTGGGCGGAGGACGGGCCGGTCTTCCTCGGCGGCGCGCTCTCGCACGGCTTCTTCACGGCCGTGACCATGCCCCACGCTGAATACCTCGTCGTGCTGCCCCGCCTGATCGGCGAGGTGGGGGCGATCGTGCCGCTGCACGACGCGGCCGTGGCGATGAACCTCACCGCGGCGCTCATCGTCGCCCTCAGTGGGCTGGCTGTTTGGTTCGCCAGCGCCGGCCACATCCACAGCCCCTACCTGCGCGCGCTCCTGGTGGTGCTGACGGTCCTTCCGCCCGTGGCCGGCGAGACGGTTGCCTCGCCGGCCAATGTCGCCTGGCACACCACCTTCGCGGTCTTCTGGCTGCTGCTCTGGCGACCCGCGACGACGCGGGGCGCCTGCCTCAGCGCGCTGCTGATCTTCACCACCTGCCTCAGCACAGCCGCCGCTTTCTTTCTGGCTCCGATTGCGCTCCTGCGCGCATTCGCGATCCGCGACCGCAACGACGGCCTGGTCGTCGGGGCCTTCGGGCTTGCGCTGGCGATTCAGCTGCCGGTCACGGCGCTCAGCGACGAGAACGTGTCCACCTACCTCTGGACCGAGAACATCTTCACCACCTTCCTGCAGCGCGTCGTCAACGGCTCGGTCCTCGGGATCGAGCTTGGTGGGTCCGCCTGGGCCGACTGGGGGTGGACCTTCCTGATTGCGATCAGCATCGCCGTCGCGGTCTTCCTCGCCGTGCTGGCGTTGCGCGCTCCCTCCGGCCGCCTGTTCGCCGCGATCGCCATCGCCACGTCGGTGACGATGTTCCTCGTCACCAGCTACTCGCGCGCGCTCGGCAACTCGATGACCTGGCCGCCCGAGATCTACAACAACGTCGGCGGGCGCTACGCGCTGGTTCCAGTCCTGCTGCTGATCAGCGCCGCCTTCGCCCTGCTCGACTCGCGCCGGGCATCGGGAGGCCGTCTCGTCGCGGTGATCGCGACGATCGCGGTGCTGCTGGTCTCCGTCGCCTACTCCTTCGACGTCAAAGCCGCTCCCGACCGGGGCGGGCCGAAGTGGAAGGCGAGCCTGGATGCGGCCACGGCGCAGTGCGAAGCCAAAGGACTCACCGAGGTCCCGGTCTTCGTCGCGCCAGAAGGGTGGACGATGACCGTCCCCTGCGACCGCCTAGCTGGGTAAGGAGCTGCCCCGAAATCGCGGAGGGCGGTTTGATTCCCATGCCGCCCAGGTTCCGAGAGCGGCGCCAGGCGTCAAGCGATCAAGTCGCACCCGCTCGGTCGTGGTCGCTTTCTGCGAGCTTGCGCAGGAATGGGGGCAGCTTCCCGACGCCAAAGTCATAGAAGCGCGCCCACTCGGGAGTGATCGAAACTCGTACAGCGGCAGCTCGCCGCCTTCCTTGACCGCCCGGTACTCGCTGATGCCGAGCACCGATCCGATCCAGTCCTCCGCCCCTTGCTCCACCTCATCGACCGCGACCGCGAAGCCGCAGAAAAGACAGGTGCTGCCATCGCCGGCAATCGCGGTGTCCTGGAAACAGCGCGGACAGGTCAGCACCGTGTCGCCCTCCTCGACCCTCCCCTCGACCTCCCGCAACCGATGGGCGACGAACTCCTCGAGCGCGGGAAGCGCCTCGCGGATCTCCTCCAGCTCTCCCTGCAACTCCGCCGACATCGATTCCTCATCGAGGTGACGGGCAACAAAATCGAGGGCGAAACCGAGCGCAGCGCTCGCAGCCGAGGAGACTGCCTCGCGCGACTGTCTGATCCGGAAGTGCTCCAGCGGGTTGCGCTGATCCCGCAGGTTGACGATGTGGCTGCGATGCACTTCGTCGATCTCGACCCCCGCGACCCCCTCCAGGCGATCCATCGCCTGCCAGACGTTGATGCTTTTGAAGTCACCTCGGCGGTAGAGCTCCTCCTCCGCGGTCTCCGGATTGGGAAAGAGCAGCCGCCAATCTTCGCGACGAAGGCGCTCCTTCAGTAGCAGCTCAAGCCCGGCACCGAGACTCAGGATCGCGTACTTCAGGTCCTGGCGGTCGACCTCGCCCTCGAGCCGACGCACCGCCTCGCGTAGATAGTCGATCGCGTTCTCGAGCAGACCCCACTCAAAGTACGGCTCCGCGCTGGTCTCGGCGCCTCGCTCCTCCCCGGAATCAGGAAGCTGGGGAACGCTCGCCATCAGAGGGTCTCCGCAAATCTCGTGAATGAGAAGCGAGGCTCGAGGCGGACGGTGAACTCCGGCTCGTCCAGCCCAAATCCAGCGAGGACGAAGTCGTGGTAATCGGCCAGCCAACGCCACTTCTCCCAGACGCGGTCGCCGGACGGGAACTCATTGAGCTTGCCCAGGATCGTCGTTCGCATATTCGTCAGGCCGTACTCGAGCGTCTGGTCGTCTTCCTCCTCTTCAATCCAGATTCCCAACTGGTTGACGAAGGCGACGTTGTCTTCGTCGAAGAGCAACTCGCGGACGAGCGCACTGTGCTCGGGCTCGGCGTAGAAGGCCTTGGCCATTTTTCGGTTCCGGGCAGCAACGTCTTCGGAGACGACGACGCAGGGCCAGCGGTTCTCGCCTTCACTGTCGGCATCATCGACGGTCTTGCCGCCCTCGAGATCGCTAGCCTCAATCAGGGCTGGCCCGTAGACGAAGCTCTTGTCCATGAAGTGAAGACCGAAGGTGATCGCCCCGCGGGAGAGGTAGCCGTCGGCGAGCATCAGCAACTGCATGTAGGCGGCGTCCACCTGAGTTGGGCCGATGACCAGCTCCTCATCCATCGGACCCCACACTGGCGCGGCGAGAACGACGTTGTCGGTGAACCAACTAGAACACCGCAGGAACCCCTCCTCCTCGGTGTTGGCCCGATCTCGGGCACGAGAGACGGCTGCACGCAGCTTCCTCAGGTCCGCGAGTGCCTGCTGCGGGGGCTGAGTGGACATCGCCCGCACCCCCATTACATCCCAGAAGAGGACTCCACAGTCGATCAACTGCGGCTGGCCTTCCTCGTCGTAGAAGAGACCGTACGCCTCCTCGCGAGTGGACAAAGAGTCAGCGGGTCCGTTAGCAGTCATCGCCCTCCAAGTCTAGGAGCGGCGGCGCCGAATTAGATCGACACCTCTTACCAAACCCGGGCCGGTGGAAGCTCGCGCCAAACCGGCAGATCACCCGCCAGCAGGTCAGCGTGGTATGTGCAGAGCGTCGCCCCCGCAAGCCACCAGCCGCGGTACATGAGCGCTTCGGCCACCCCTGGCTCGATCTTGTTGAAGGTCGTCTTGTACTGCGCCAGCTTTATTGGGTCCTCCCCGTCGAGGCGCTCGGGTCTCCCCTGCGTCCAGCGCTCGGGTGCCCGCAGCGTGCTGGCGATTCCGAAGAGGACCCCGCGGCGCGCAAAGGGAGGTGGCTCCTGGCCGGGTGGCGTCGCCTCCCAGACCTTGAAGCGCTCGATCATTGTGCGGGTGCGAAGCGCCGTGGTCTGGCGATATAGCAACGCCTCGGCGCGCTTCAAGCTGGAGAGGACCGGCACATGGTCGAGCACTCCCCTCCAGCCAGTACGAAAGAGACCGCCGGCGGAGAGAACGATCAAGCATGGTCCATGCAGGTCGTCGATCGCCTCCAGTCCGAGGTTGTCGTAGACGCCGCCGTCGACGATCCGTGTGTCGGCCCCCTCCCCACAGGGGAAGCGAATCCCCGGCAGCGGCATCGGATTGAACGGACCGGGGACCGCAGCCGACATCGCCACTGCATCGGCGACGCGCATTGGCGTGCCAGCCGTCTCGCGGAAGCCGATTACGTAGTCGCCGATCCGCTGTGCGTCGAAATTGAAGCGCACTCCGGTCGTCTCGTTGGCGGCGTTGAAGACGTGCGAACAGCTCTGGTCCAGATCCGCCAGGGGCACGCCAAGCCCGAGCCACTTCGCGAGCTGGTCAGCGAGCACTCCAGTACGGGTCCGCCATGGAGCCCGCCAGGCGCCCCGCAGCAGGGCCATCGCGAGCGAGCGTTCGCGGGCGGCTCCCAGCAAAGGCGCGATCACCTCTGCATCGAGCGCCTCAGGGGCAAAGTCGGCGGCGGCAATCCGCTCACGAGAGACCGCAAGTAGGCCGTTTAGGACCGAGCCGCCTGAGACCGAGGAAACCCAGCGCACGCGCGGCAGAAGACCCGCCTCGCAGACAAACCGCAGGACGCCGGCGGCTGCGAGTGCGGCACGCCAGCCGCCACCTGAGAAGGCCAGGGCGATGTAGGAGCGCTCCTTGCGGGTCGGGTCGTGGGCTTGGCGCTGGCCCTCATGACAAGGGGTGACTAGGTTGTGATTCGCGGCGCCAATCGTCTCAACGGGCGGCGGCTGGTGGCCGTTCATCAGGGCGTCGGGTCCAGCCGTCTGGCCCGCGCGAAATCAACAGCATCACCCGGCCCGTCATAGAAGCGCCACATGGTCCGTTTTCCGCTCGTCGAGGACATCACCAGCGCGATCGACCCGAGAGCATTGCCCTGATCATCCTCCGCACCGGTGAGGTGGATTCCAAGGTCGTGGTCAGGATCGTGTTTGCCGTCGACCTTGCTGGCGATCGCATCCCTTGCCTCACGAATGGACTCCAGGCTCAGCAGGTGAGGAAAGTTGTACTTGCCGGCACCTGAGACGGATGAAATCAGCGAGACCGCCGGGCTGATCAACTCGACCAGCTCCAAATTGAGCCCATGCTTAGAGCCATGGTGCGGCACCTTGAACACGTTGGCCTTCAATGGGTAGTTGCCCTGCGCGCGGTCCATCGCTTTCGCGACCGGCGAGTCACTTGGGCGCAGCTCAGGAAAGTCGGCCATCGCTTGCGCCCAGGACACCGTTTGGGCATCGGCACCGAGGATCATCGACTGGGTTCGCGGCCTCACCAGCGAGCGGTCGGCACCGCGCTGCACCACCCGCGAGGCCGGGAACTCGAGCTTTAGCGAGATCGAGGAGTTGTTGAGATCGATCCCATAGGTGTCATACCGGTTCTTCAACCCTACGCCCGGAGTCAGCACGGTGATCTTCACCTGGCCGATGAACCGGGCCGCTCCGCTGGTCGGCTGGACGACTGCGATCTGCTCGCCATCGTGATCCTCGAGCGCCGTCATCGTCCGGTGATACCCGGCGGTGGTATGGTAGTAGCCGGAATCCCAGTACTCGCCGACTTGCCCCCCAAACCGGTCGAGAAACCTGGGCATACCGGCGATGTGATCGGCGTGCGGGTGAGTGCCGACCACCACAGCAAATTTCTCGACCTGGGCGGCGACTTCATCCGAGAAGAGAGGGGTCGCATTAAGTGCGTCGAGAAGGTCCTCGAGCTTCTCGAACTTCGCGACGTCAACGACAATCGCCTGCCGTCGTTCGGTCTTCGCGTCCATCGGCAGGAGGATCAGCTGGCAGTCACCATCACCGACGTTGAGAAGGAAGTAGACGAGGTCGGTGTCCTTCACGGAGGCAACGAAGCCGTCTTCGTCATCGACCATCAGCTCGTGGGGAAGCGGCTCGACGTATGGGCTAGGCATAGGGGCTCATCTCCACGACCTGCTCGGCAGTGACCACCTCGCCACCAGGTGCAATTCCAGACGGTTTCGGCTGATTCGGCGGGCTTGAGCCTCCTCCGCCGCCATCATCGGGACCGTCGCCCTCGGGCTCGGTGCCAGCGGTCCCGTCCTCGCCCAGGAAGCGGCTGGCCTGCTCCTCGTCGAGCGGTGGCGCCACGGCGGCAGCCGCGGCGAGCTTCGCCTGCTCGCGCGCCTCGTAGGTGATATCGAAGATACGAGTACGTGCAGGGACGACGAGATGGTGCTCCCCGAACTCGTTCTCGTAGGTCCACTCGCCCCCCTCCGCCCCCGGGACCGCGAAGACGTCGCCGATCCTGACCACCCGTTCCGAAAGCGCCTGTCCGGCGTCGCGAGCCAGCGGCCGCTCCTCACGCGTCATCACCATCAGCATCCGGCGTTCCCGCAGCAACCCTTGGAAGTGTTCAAGAGACACGCCTACGAACTCGTCTGCATCCGCGTCACCGAAGCGCAAGCGCCCGGCATCATCAAGCCACGGCCACCGCGAAATGCTGAGGCCGATGCGGCCATCGACGATCTCGTCCACCACGACGTAGGCCCACGCTTCACTCAATTCCTCGCCGTCGACAAGGGACTCAAGCGTGCGCGGAACCCAGGATGGGGGGCCAATCTCGAAATGCCGTACGGTCACCTTAGAGCAAGCCGCCTATCGTCTCTTCGGCAACGAGAAGAGACAAAGGTATTTCTCCGGCGGACTGCCCACGACTGAGACATGTGCCTCATGCTAAGGGCCCTAGAGTCAAAGTGAACTCTATGTTTAGAGTGGCCTCGAATTAACACTCGCAAAGTCCGGATTAACCTGGAGTGACCTGCATGTGATTCCTGGGGTTCACGTCGTCCTGTCTTGCAGCGTGTCAACCGACAAGCACAGTCCAATATTCGGGCTTCCCGGCTTTTCGCGGACTCTTAGGCTTTTGACGATCTCAATCTCAAGCGAAGCGCCAACCCGAAACCATCGACTACTCCGCCGGGACAGGGTGCTCAGATGCGCCAGGCCATTCACCGTTGAGGCGACTTCGATGAACAAATCCCAATGACGGGTTTGACGTTGCTAGGGCGAGCGGTTAGCCGGTGGTCCGGCACAGTCAAGCGGGCACAGCAGCGGCCTAGCGCTGACCCGGACAGACGGAAGCCCCGCCAGAGCGGGGCGTCCTGTGATGAAGCGGCTGATGGGATCCGAGATGGCGGCTTGATTGCCGACGCCGCGAGCTTGCGATCGGGCTCTCGCCGAGCGGCTCAGAAAAGCGGGGTCCGGCCAGTATGTTTACGCAGTGCGACCTCTTCGGTATTCCATCAACGTCACCTTGGACGGATGCTGCGATCACCGTGCAATCCCCGGACGAGGAGACCCATCGTCACGCGACGGAGACTCTCGCCCAGGCCGATGCACTTCTCTTGGGCCGGGTGACCTACGAACTGATGGAGTCGGCCTGGCGGCCGCCCGGGCAGATGGACGCGATGCCCGATTGGATGGCGCCTTTCAGCCGGACAATCGACGCAATGAAGAAGTACGTCGTGCCGAGCACCCTGGACCGGGTCGATTGGAACGCGGAGCTCGTGCGTGGGGATCTCGGGGGGGCAGTTCAGAAGCTGAAGCAAGAGCCGGGCAACGGACTGGGCGTGGGAGGCCTGCAGCTCCCGTTGGCGCTGGCTGAGCTGGGGCTGATCGATGAGTACGAGTTCGTCGTGCACCCCAGGCTGGCGGGCCATGGGCCGACGCCGTTCGCGGGGCTGTCGAAGCCTCTCGACCTGAGACTCGTGGGCCGGCTGGAATTCGACTCAGGGGCGGTGGCGATGCAGTACGAGCCAGGCGACCGTAGCTCCGCCGCTGGCTGAAGCGAGGCGCAATCGGCCGAAATCGCCGTGGTTTGATTTCCCCCGGAGGGCAACCTGCCGAAGTGCAGGGGATTCGAAGCGAAGCGGCTGATGGGATTCGAACCCACGACCTTCTGCATGGCAAGCAGACGCTCTAGCCAGCTGAGCTACAGCCGCGCGAGCGCTGGATTATAGGCCTGAAGGCGAGGGTAGAGGCCCCCTACCAACTATTTGGTAGTCTCGGCGCAGCCCTAATCGCCGAGGCGGCCCCAAGCCAAACGCCAGGAGGCTCCGATGAATCGAAGCAAGGTCGTCGTTCTAGCCGTTTCTCTGACGCTTGGCGCTGGCCTCCTCCCCCCAGCGGCCGCCTCGGCGTGGGCGCCAACCGAGACCGCGACGGTGCACCCCGGTGTCCAGGTCTTCACCGAAGGCGGCCAGTGCACCGCCAACTTCGTCTTCCAGGGAGGCGGCGACGTCTACCTCGGCCAGGCGGCGCACTGCGCCGGCACCGGCGGACAGACCGAAACCGACGGCTGCACCAGCGCGGCTCGCTGCCGCTGGGCACTCCGGTCGAGGTGACCGGCGCGAGCAAACCGGGCACGCTCGCCTACAGCTCCTGGCTGACGATGCAGGCGAACGGCGAGACCGACCCGGACGCCTGCGCCTTCAACGACCTGGCCCTGATCCGGATCGACCCTGCCGACGTCGACAAGGTCAACCCCTCGGTGCCGGGCTTCGGCGGGCCGACCAGCGTCGGCGCCGCCGGCGGGCTCGACTCGACCGTCTACTCCTACGGCAACTCCTCGCTGCGTGGCGGCGTCACCCTGCTCAGCCCCAAGCAGGGCTTCATCGTCCAGAGCCAAGGCAACGGCTGGAGCCACAACGTGGTGACGCTGACGCCGGGCATCCCGGGCGACTCGGGCAGCGGCTTCATGAACAAATCGGGCCAGGCGATCGGCGTGCTCAGCACGTTGCAGCTGGCGCCGTTGGCCGGCTCCAACGGGGTCGGCGATATGGCCAAGGAGCTGGCCTACATGCGCGCCAACTCGCCGCTCGCCGACGCCCAGCTCGTGCCCGGCACGCAGCCGTTCAAACCGAACCTGGTCGGCGCGATCCTCGGCTTCTAGCCGTCGCCGTCGAGCTCGGCGATCAGGCTGCGCACGTCCAGCGGCCGCGTGTACATCTCGACCTGCTGGCCCGGCTGCGGCTGCGGCCACTGCTCGCGCGGGCGGTCCCAGTAGAGCTCGATGCCGTTGCCGTCGGGGTCGGAGAGATAGAGAGCCTCGCTGACCCCGTGGTCGGAGGCGCCGGTGAGCGCGACTTCCGCCTCCGAGAGGCGGCGTAGCGCGTCGGCGAGCGCGGTCCGGGTCGGGTAGCGGATCGCGAGGTGAAAGAGGCCGGTAGTACCGGGAGGCGGCGGTGAGCCGCCCTTCGAGTGCCAGGTGTTGAGGCCGATGTGGTGGTGGTAGCCGCCGGCCGAGACGAAGGCCGCTTCGTCGCCCATCCGCTGCTGCAGCTCGAAGCCGAGCACGCCGCAGTAGAACTCGAGGGCGCGGTCGATGTCGGCGACCTTGAGGTGGACGTGGCCGATGTCGACGCCGGCGTCGATCGGCTCACTCATCGCCATCGAGCGCCCGGTTGACGAGGCGGTCGGCCTCGGAGTTGTGCTCGCGGCGGACGTGGCGGATCGACCAGCGCTCGAAGGACGCGAGGGCGCGCTTGACCTCGGCGTGCAGCTCGCGCAAGTTCGCGTCCTTGACCTTGTACTCGCCCTTGACCTGGCGCACGACCAGCTCGGAGTCGCCGACCAGCTCCACATCGCTTGCCCCGAGCGCCGCGGCCCGTTCGATCCCCAGCAGCAGCGCCCGGTACTCGGCGACGTTGTTGGTCGCCTTCCCGATCCGCTCGCCGCGCTCCTCGAGCACCCCGCCCTCGCCGTCCTGGACGACGGCGGCGATCGCCGCCGGACCCGGGTTGCCACGGGCGCCACCGTCGACGTTGACCACAAGCCGCTTCAAGATTCAGCCGACCGGGGCCCCAAGCAGCAGCGGGCCGCCGGGGGCGGCGCTGGCGTTCCACTGACGGGCGGAGGCGTCGAGCTGGGAGATCTCGCTGCCACGGTCGAGCTCGGCGACCGGGCGCAGCTCGTCCGCCAGGTCCACCCCCCACTGGTACCAGGTCAGCTCCCAGGCGACCGTGATCCGGACCTCGCTGTGAGAACCCGCGGCGGCGCCGACCGAGACTGACGGCTCGCCCAGGGTCCGCATCAGCCCGGCGACAGTGCGAGCGGCGTCGCTGGCGTTGAAGCGAGCGATCGCCCGCTCCAGCCGTCCTTGCGGAGACTCACCCGGATCCGCCTCCTGGCGACCCACGTTGGCACCGGCAGCCGCCGGGTCGACCCAGCCCTGACGCTCGGCGCCCTCGCGGCAGAGCTCGCAGACCAGGCGCGGCCCCTCCTTCGGGCTGATGTAGCTGCGCGTGCGCTCTCCGGCAAGAATGGTCCGACCGCAGACCGCACAGGCTTCCAGAGAACTCACGAGAGCAAATTAATGGATGGCGTGAGGCTGGTGACCGGGTGCGCCGGAGCGCGCACGAGACTATGCGCTGACCTTCTCCGCGCCCCCCGCGGCCACGACCTTCGCAGCGAGATGCGCCGGCACCTCCTCGTAGCGGTCGAACTCCATCGAGAAGTCCGCCCGGCCGCCGCTGATCGAGCGCAGATCCGGGGCGTAGTCGAGCACCTCGACCATCGGCACCTCGGCCTTGACCTCAGTCGCCGAGCCCTTCGGCTCCATCCCCAACGGGTGGCCGCGGCGCGAGTTGAGGTCGCCGATCACGTCACCGACAACGTCCTCGGGGCAGCTGACGGCGAGCCGGACGATCGGCTCCAGCAGCACGGGCTCCGCTTCCTCCATCGCCTCGCGGAAGGCCATCGAGCCGGCGATCTTGAAGGCCATCTCGGAGGAGTCGACGTCGTGGTGTTTGCCGTCGACCAGCCGCACCCGCACGCCCTTGACCGGGTAGCCGGCGACCGTGCCGTGCTCCATCGCCTCGACCACCCCTTTCTCGACCGCGGGGATGAAGCCGCCGGGGATTGCCGCCCCCTTGATCTTGTTGACGAAGTCGAGGTCCACCCCGTCCTCGGCCGGCTCGATCTCGATCTGGCAGTCGGCGAACTGGCCGCGCCCCCCGGACTGCTTCTTGTAACGGGCGTGGGCCTTGGCGGGCTTGCGAATCGTCTCCTGGTAGGGCACACGCGGCGGGTGCAGCTCGATCTCGACTCCGAAGCGCCGCTTCATCCTGGTGACGATCGCCTCGACGTGGTCGCGGGTGAGGCCGGCGAGGATCTGCTCGCCGGTCTGCGGGTCGCGATGGATGTCGAGAGTCGGGTCCTCCTCGGCGAGGCGACGCACCGCGGCCGCCGCCTTCTCCTCGTCCCCCTTCGACTCCGGTTCGTAGGCGAAGGCCATCACCGGCGCGGGCAGGTCGAGCGGCGCGAAGGCGATCTCCTCCTGGCGCTCGCAGAGGACGTCGCCGGCGCGGGTCTCCTTCAGCTTGGCGATCGCGCCGATGTCGCCCGCGCCCAGGTCCGTCACCGACTCGAGCGCCTTGCCCAGTGACTGGCCCAGCTGCCCCACCCGCTCCTTCTGGTGCCGGCTCACGTTGACGACCTGCGAGTCGGAGCGCAGGGTCCCGCGGTAGACGCGGAAGAGGTTGACGCGGCCGGTGTAGGGGTCGGCGAGCGTCTTGAAGACGTAGGCGACGAGCTCACCGTCCTCGTCGGGCTCGATCTCGACTGGCTCGCCCTCCGCCCCACTTGCAGCCACGGCGCCGCGCATCGCCGGCGAGGGCAGGTCCTCGACCAGCGCCTCGAGTAGCCGCCCGGTGCCCAGGTTCCGGATCGCCACACCGCAGGTGACGGGAAAGATCCGGCCCGCGGTCACCCCCTGCTTGAGGACGCGGACGATCTCCTCGTGGTCGATCTCCTCGCCCTCGAGATAGCGCTCCATCAGCTCGTCGGAGTTCTCCGCGACCTCATCCATCAGCTTCTCGCGGTACTCCTCCGCCTGGGCGCGCAGCTCCTCGGGGATCTCCACCTCCTCGGCCGCGCCGCGCTCGGCGCTTTCGTAGACGAACGCTTTCAGGTCGATCAGGTCGATCACTCCGCGCACCTCGTGCTCGGCGCCGATCGGGATCTCCGTTGCAACCACGTGCGGGCCGAAGGCGGTCTTGAGCGAGTCAAGCGCCGCCAAGAAATCAGCCCGCTCGCGGTCGAGCATGTTGACGAAGACGAGGCGCGCCAGGCCCTCGGCGTCGGCGCGGCGCCAGAGCCGCTCCGTGTGCACCTCGATCCCGGTCACGCCGTTGACGACGACGACCGCGGCGTCGGCGACCCGCATCGCGGCAATCGCATCGGCGACGAAGCTGGGCTCGCCGGGGGTGTCGATCAGGTTGATCTTGCGCCCGTCGTGCTCGAAGCTGGCGACGGCGGCGTCGATCGACATCTCGCGCTCCTGCTCGTCCGGTTCGTGGTCGGAGACGGTCGAGCCGTCCGCCACCGTGCCGAGCCGGTTGACCGCGCCGGCCTCGAACAGCATCGCCTCGTGCAGGCTGGTCTTGCCGCAGCCCCGGTGCCCTATCAAGGCAACGTTTCGAATCCGGTCTGCAGCCTTATGTGACACATGAAGAAGCTACACCTGTTGCAATCCGGACTTCAAGCGCATTACGGCCTTGGTGTGGAGCTGTGAGACGCGCGACTCGGTGACGCCGAGCACCTCGCCGATCTCGCGCAGAGTGAGGTGCTCGTAGTAGTAGAGAGCGACGACCAGCTGCTCGCGCTCCGGCAGCGAAGCGATCGCCTCGGTCAGCCGGTCCTTTATCTCGTTGCTGGCTAGCGATTCCTGCGGATCCTCGGCCCGCGGGTCGGAGATCGTGTCGAGCAGCGAGACGGTGTCGCCGGAGGAGTCCGAAACGGTCCAGAGCTCGTCGAGCGCGTAGACGGAGGAGTTGTGGATCTCCAGCAGCGAGGCCTGCAGTTCGTCTTCGCTGATCTCGAGCTTCTCCGCCAGCTCAGCCTCGGTGGGCGCCCGCTGCAGTTCGTGCTCGAGTTTGGCCTGGGCGGCCTCGATTTCGCGAGCGCGCGAGCGCACCGAGCGCGGTACCCAGTCCAGCGAGCGCAGCTCGTCGATGATCGCGCCGCGGATCCTGGTCATCGCGAAGGTCTCGAACTTGATCCCCCGCTCGGGCTCGAAGCGCTCGATCGCGCCGATCAAGCCCATCAGCCCGTAGGAGATCAGGTCGGCGTCGTCGACGTGCGAGGGCAGCCCCGCCCCGAGCCGGCCGGCGACGAACTTGACCATCGGCGAGTAGGCGACCACGAGGCGCTCGCGCGCCGAGGCGTCGCCGTCCCCCTTGTAGCGGCGCCACAGATCGCGCAGCTCCACCTCTTTTACGCCAGTTTCCATGGCCTTTCGCTCGATTCTATGTTCGCGGGGGACATTTCCGCACGTCAGGCGCGCGGATGGGTGGAGGCGTACGCATCGCGGAGGCGCGCCGCATCGACCCGAGTGTAGACCTGGGTGGTCGAGATCGACGCGTGGCCGAGCAGCTCCTGGATCGTGCGCAGGTCGGCGCCGTCTTCGAGCAGGTGGGTGGCGAAGCTGTGCCGCAGCGAGTGCGGGGAGACGCCGGCGGCCAGCGAGGCCTGCCTGACCCAGAGCCGCAGGCGCCGGGTGACGTCGGAATTGGAGAGGCGGCGGCCGCTCTTGGAGAGGAAGAGCGCCTGCTCGCGCGGGTCGGTCGTGAGGGCATGGCGGGCCTGCTCCAGGTAGCGGCGCAGCGCCCGCTGCGCCGGCTCGCCGACCGGGAGCAGGCGTTCCTTGCCTCCCTTGCCACAGACGCGCAGCCGCTCGCTCTCGAAATCGATCGCGTCGCGGTCGAGGTTGACGATCTCCTCGCAACGCAGCCCGCAGGAGTAGGCGAGCTCGAGCATCGCCCGGTCGCGCAGCTCGAGTGGGGTGCGGGCCGGGATCCCCTCCAGCAGCGAGCGCAGCTGCTCGGCGCTAAGAACCTGGGGCAGCTTCTGCTTCCGCTTCGGGCTGGAGACGAGATCGGCCGGGTTCTGGCCCAGCCGCTCGCTGCGGACGAGGAAGTCGAAGAGGCCGCGGATCGCGGCGAGCTTGCGGGCGACGGTCGCCGGGGCAGCGCCCTCCTGCGAGAGCCCCGCCGCGTAGCGCCGCACGTCGCGGTGCCGCACGTCGCCCGGCGCCAGCCCTCGTGCCTCCGCCCACGCAACGAACTGGCCCAGATCGACACCGTAGGCGCGGCGCGTGCGCTCGGAGGCGCTGCGGGCCCGCAGGCCGCGATCGTGGACGGTGAGCGCCTCGTCCCAGGTCATGGAAACGAGATTCGCCGCGGCAGCGCGTGAGCCTCTAGCCGATGTAGATCGGGGTGCCGACGTCGACCAGGTCGTAGAGCTCTTCCACGTCGGGAACCGCCATCCGCACGCAACCGTGCGAGGCGGCGCTGCCGAGCGAAGACGTTTCTTCGGTGCCGTGGATGCCGGCGCCTTCGTAGATCCCCATCCAGCGCGCCTTCAGCGGGTTGGATGGACCGGGCGGAATCGACTGCCCGGCGAGGCTGCCGGCCCAGTCGGATTCGGGCACGTTCCAAGTCGGGTTTTCCTGCTTGTCCTGGATCGCATACAGCCCTTCCGGCGTTTCGAGGCCGACCTGGCCCACCGCCACGGTGTAGGTCTTGGCCAGCTTCAGGTTCTTCCAGAACCGCAGGGTGTAGGCGGAGCGATCGAGGGTGAGGTAGGTCGGATACTCCGCCGCGACCTCGCTGCCGACCACTTCCGGCTTCACCGAGTTGGTCCGCGCCGCGATCGTGTGGTCGGCGTCGGCGTTGAGGACGGCGGCCTTGAGCTGTTTGGTGAGCAGGTTGTCGCGCAGCTTGCGGCCGTGGTCGGCGGGGACGACCACCAGCTCGGCGCCGTTGGCTTCAACCGTGGCGTCCTGCGCTTCGACAGCGACCTCGCCGGCGAGGCGGCGCACGAAGCGGTTGATTGCCGGCTCGGAGTAGGTCACGGGCGCGGCGATCTGTTCGTCGACGTCGCCACCGCTGACGTAGCGGACGAGGCGGCCGGGCAAGCCGCCGTCGCTGCTGGCGGCAAGCGCCTCGTCGACGGCGGCGGAGACGTCGGCGCGGACCTTGAGCTGGTCGCCCGGGAGCTCCCAGCTCTCGCCGTCGTAGCCGACCCGCAGCGAGTTGCGCAGGGGGGCGACAAGCTGCTTGCTCACGGCCTTTTCCGCTTCGGCGGCATCGAGGCCGCCGACGTCGACGCCGCCGATCGTCACCCCTTCGGCGATCTGGTCCTTCTGCGAGCTGTCATAGGCGTAGGCGCCGACGGCTCCCAGCAGCAGCACAGCGACGGCGATCACGATCACGATTTGAGTCTTGCGGCCCATTAAATTTCCTCGGCCCGAACGGGCCTACTTCCAAATCGGCTCAGCCAGAGTTTAGGCATACCGATCATTCGGCCAGATGGCCTGCATTACCTGCAAAACAGCTCCCCGCTGACGGTAGCCGCAGGCGCGGATATCGTTGCGTCGATGTCAGCCAAGAGCCGCAAGGACGAGGTTCGAGCGGAGGTCTGGAAAGCGATGGAACGCGAGGGCGTCTCCCGCTTTCCCGGCGCCGAGGGCCGGATTCCGAACTTCGCCGGCGCCAGGCTGGCCGCCGAAAAGCTGGCCGGCTGCCGTGCCTGGAAGCGGGCGCGCACGATCAAGGTCAACCCCGACTCCCCCCAGACGCACGCCCGTCGCCTGGCGCTCGAGGACGGCAAGACGCTGATCATGGCGGTGCCGCGCCTGCGCGATCCCCACCCCTTCCGCGTGCTCGACCCGAAGAAGCTGACCAAAGCGACAGTGAAGGAGGCGGCGACGATTAAGGGCGCGCTCAAGCACGGGCGCGTCATCGCCCTCGACGACCTGCCCGAGATCGACTTCGTCCTCTGCGGCTCGGTCGCGGTCAACCTCAGCGGCGCCAGAGTCGGCAAGGGCGGCGGCTACTCGGATCTCGAGTACGGCGTCCTGATCGACGGCGGCAAGATCGACAGCCACACCACGGTGGCGACGACCGTTCACCCAACCCAGGTGCTGCGCCGCCACCTGATGATGACCTCCCACGACCTGCCGGTGGACCTGATCGCGACGCCGCGCGCGGTGATCGAGGTCGAGCGCCAGTACGAGCGTCCGCGCGGCATCCTCTGGGACCACTTGCAGCCACCCCAGATCCGCGAGATCCCACTCCTGGAAAGAATGGGCTACGCGTAGAGCGCGCTAACCGGTGACGGCGCCTTCGGAGGCCGAGGACACCGTCGCGGCGTACTTGGCCATCACTCCGGGGCCGAAGACTGACTCAGGAGCCTCGTACTCGGCGACGCGCTTGGCGATCTCCTCGGCGGCCAGATCGACGTCGAGGCGGCGGGCGTCGATGTCGACCGTGATCTGATCGCCCTCGCGGATCGCCGCGATCGGGCCTCCCCTCGCCGCCTCGGGGGCGACGTGACCGATCATCAGGCCGCGGGTGGCGCCGGAGAAGCGCCCGTCGGTGACCATCGCGACGCTCTCGCCCAGGCCCTCACCGACGATCGCCGCCGTCACCTGGAGCATCTCCCGCATCCCCGGCCCGCCGACCGGGCCCTCGTTGCGGATCACGACTACGTCGCCGGCCTTGATCTGCTGCGCCTTGACCGCGCGGAAGCACTCCTCTTCGGACTCGAAGACCCGAGCCGGTCCAGTCTGCTGGGTCCGCTCGGTACCGGCAAGCTTGACCACCGCCCCATCGGGGGCGAGGTTGCCGCCGAGGATCGCCAGCCCGCCTTCGGCTTTGAGCGGATCTGCGAGCGGGCGCACGACTTCCTGCCCGGGCGCCTCGGTGCCATCGGCGGCGACCTCGCCGATCGTCTTGCCGGTGACGGTGATCGCCCCCTCGTGGAGGCTGCCGGCCTCGGCGAGACGCTTGAGGATCACCGGCACGCCCCCGGCGGCATAGAGGTCAGTGGCGACGAAGCGCCCGCCCGGCTTGAGGTCGGCGAGCAGCGGTGTCGCGCGGGAGATGCGCTCGAAGTCAGCCATCGTCAGCTCGATCCCAAGCTCGCGGGCGAGGGCGATCAAGTGCAGGACCGCGTTGGTCGAGCCGCCGGAAGCGCAAACACAGGCGATCGCGTTCTCGAGCGAGTCGCGGGTGATCACCTTGCTCGGGGTGATGTCCGCGGAGAGGACGTCGAGGACGAGCTGGCCGACCCGCTCTGCCACCGTTCCCTTCTCGTCATCTTCCGCCGGCACCATCGCCGAGCCGCCGGGGCTGATCCCCAGCGCCTCGAAGGCGCAGGCCATCGTGTTGGCGGTGAACTGGCCGCCGCAGGCTCCGGCCCCGGGACTGGCGACCCCCTCGAGCTCGTTCAGTTCCTCGTCGGTCATGTCGCCGGCGGAATGGGCGCCGATCGCCTCGAAGATGTCGAGGATCGTCACGTCGCGGCCGTGCCAGTGACCGGGCGCGATCGAGCCGCCGTAGAGCAGCACCGAGGGGACGTCGAGCCGGGCAAGCGCCATCGCGCAGCCGGGGATCGTCTTGTCGCAGGCGCAGATCGCGACGATCGCGTCGAACTGGTAGCCGCGCGCCATCAGCTCGATCGAGTCGGCGATCACCTCGCGGCTGACCAGCGAAGCCTTCATCCCCTGCGTTCCCATCGTCACCCCGTCCGAGACGGCGACGGTGTTGAACTCCATCGGCGTGCCGCCGGCGGCACGCACGCCCTCTTTGACGTGCTCGGCGAGGCCGCGCAGGTGGAAATTGCAGGGCATCGCCTCGGTCCAGGTGTTGGCGATCCCGATCGTCGGCCGGCTGAGGGCGTCGTCGTCGAAGCCGATGCCCTTCATGTAGGCGCGAGCGTGGGCGCGGTCGGGGCCGTCGAAGACGACGCTGGAGCGCGGTCGCGGCAGCGCGGTCGTGCTCTTGCCGTTCGTGCTCATGGACGAAATCTACCTGCAACGTCGAGAGCGTCGACCGGGCCGGCGCCGATGCCGATGCCGCGCAGCCCGGCGGCGACGGCCGCCGAGGCGACATCGCGGGCGGCGCGGGCCGCCTCCAGCGGCGAGGCGCCACGGGCCAGATGGGCAGCGAGCGCGGAGGAGTGCGTGCAGCCGGAGCCGTGCGAGGCCCCGTCGGGGTGCCGCGCGCCCTTGATTGGCACCGCCTCGCGACCGTCGAAGAAGAGGTCGACGCCCGCCTCGCTGTGACCGCCGGTGACGACCACAGCGCCCGGCCCTAGCGCGAGCACCTCGCGCGCCAGGTCCTCCTGCGAGTCACGCTCATCCGCGCCGCTGAGGACCCGAGCCTCGGGGATGTTCGGCGTGACGACCGTCGCCAGCGGCAGCAGCCGCTCGACCAGCGCCACGCGGGCCTCCTCGTCGAGCAGGATCGCGCCACTCTCGGCGACCATCACCGGGTCGAGCACGACCGGCGCGCCGTCGAGGAGGGCCAGCGCCTCGACCACGGCCTCGACCGTCTCAGCGGTCCCCAGCATCCCGATCTTGACCGCGTCGACGCCGATGTCCCCGGCGACAGCCCCGACCTGGGCGACGATCATCTCCGGCGAGACCGCCTCCACCCGGCTCACCCCGACCGTGTTCTGCGCCGTGATCGCCGTGATCGCGGTCATCCCGTGCACCCCACAGCGGGCGAAAGCCTTCAGGTCCGCCTGGATGCCGGCGCCGCCGCCCGAATCCGAGCCGGCGATCGAGAGCGCGGTGGGCATGCGAGCGTCGTCCACGATCCGCAGCCTAGATGCCCGCCGGTGGCGGTCGGAGCATGGTCCGGGTGTAGGCCCCGACCAGCGAGCAGGAAACGTAGCCCAGCGCTTCGAGCGAAGCCAGCGCAGCGGCGGCCTCGGCGCCGGAGAGATCGAGGGCGGCGGCGAGCGCGTCGGGAGTATCAACGCCGCCCTCCACCACCTCCAGCGCTGCGCGCAGGCGGAGGTCGAGGTCGGGACCTGAGCGGTCGATCCTGCGCGCGCCGGGCCCCAGCATCGCGTCGAGGACGTCCTGGGCGTCGCGCACCAGGCAGGCGCCGCCGGCAAGGAGGTCGTTCGGCCCGGCCGAGGTGCGAGCGGTCACCGGGCCCGGCACCGCGCCCAGGTCCCGGCCCAGGTCGGCGGCGAGGTCGGCGGTGATCAGCGAGCCCGAACGCTTGGCCCCCTCGACGATCACGGTCATGCCGGCGAGCGCGGCCATGATCCGGTTGCGCGCCGGGAAGGTCCAGCGCCAAGCGCCGGTGCCTGGCGGCAGCTCGGAGAGGACTAGACCCTCCGCGCAGATGCGGCGCCACAGCGAGCGATGGGCTTGCGGGTAGGAGACGTCGGCACCGCAGCCGAGCACGGCGACCGTCCTCCCCACCTCGATCGCGCCGCGATGAGCGCAGCCGTCGATGCCGAAGGCGAGGCCGCTGACCACGACCATCCCTGCTGCCGCCAGCTCGCGGCCGAGCTCTCGCGCTACCTCGCGCCCGTAGGAGGTCGCGCGGCGGGAGCCGACCACGGTCACCGCCCCTTCGGGCTCGAGCCCGGCCAGCAGCGCGGCGTCACCGCGGCCGATCAAGGCCCAGGGGGCGTCGGCGGCATCGCGGAGCCCCTCGGGGTAGAGCGCGTCGTGGCGGCAGCAGGCCCAGCACCGCGCCGCCCGCAGCTCCTCGCGCAGGCGACCCTCCTCGATCTCTAGGACACCGGCCAGCAACTGCGTGGCGACGCTCGGCGCCGAGACAGCGGCGAGGTCCTCGTTCGAGAGGCGCAGCAGCTCGGGGGAGCGAGAGCCCGGCGCTCCGGTCGCGATCTTCTCGATGTAGGGAGCGAGACGGGCAAGCAGCCAGGCGCGGTGCAAGCACTCGAGACAGGCGCGCGGCTTGCTCACGCGTCCCTCCTGCGCAGCTGCAGGGCCTGCGCCATCTCGTCGCGCCCAATCGCCTCGGCACCGGCGAGGTCGGCGACCGTGCGAGCGAGGCGCAGGACGCGGTCGTGGGCGCGACCGCTGAGCCGGCGGCGCGAGTAAGACTCGGCCAGCAGCGCCGCCGCGCCCTCGGCGAGAGCGGATTCGCGCGCCTCGGCCGGAGTCATCTCGGCATTGCAGCGCCCGGCGCCGAGCCGGCTGGCCTGGCGCTCGCGCGCCTCGCACACCCGCTCACGCACCGATGCCGAGGGCTCGCCTGCCTCGCCGCCCATCGCCTCGGCGCTCGGCTGGCGAACCGTGGTGAGGATGTCGAGCCGGTCGGCGAGCGCGCCGCTCAGCTTGCTCTGGTAGCTGCGCACCGCCTGCGGTGCGCAGCTGCACTCGGCGTCCACCTCACCGCGCCCGCAGGGGCACGGGTTCGAAGCCGCGACCAGCATGAACCGGCAGGGAAGCCGCAGCGCCGAGCTGGCGCGGACAATCGCGACCGATCCGGCCTCCAGCGGCGCCCGCAGCGCCTCCAACGCGTCGCGGCGGAACTCACAGAGCTCATCGAGGAAGAGGACGCCGCGGTGGGCGAGCGTGATCTCGCCCGGGCCTGGCGGGCTGCCGCCGCCGACCAGGCCGGCCGGGCTGATTGTGTGGTGCGGCGCCCGAAAGGGCCGCTGGCCTACGGGCCCGCCCGCGAGCTTGCCGCAGGCGCTGGCGATCCTCGCCACCTCCAGCGCCTCCCCACGGGCGAGCGGCGGCATGATCGAGGGCAGGCGGCTGGCGGCAAGCGACTTGCCGGCCCCCGGAGGGCCGACCATCAACAGGCTGTGGCCGCCCGCCGCCGCGACCTCCATCGCGTAGCGCAGGTGCGGCTGACCACGCAGGTCGGCGAGGTCGCCCCCGCCACCGTCCCCGTCGAGGACGAACGGCAGGGACTGCGGCGGCACAGGGCTCCACCTGCCGGCGGCCAGCTCCGGCAGCTGCGCCAGGCTCTCCAGGCTGATGACCTCGATGCCGGGCGCGAGTGCCGCCTCGGCGCCGTTCTCGACCGGCACGACGAGGATCTCGGCGCCGAGCTCGCGCGCGGCCTCGGCGATTGCCAGCGCGCCCGGCACCGGCCTGGTCGAGCCGTCGAGGGCGAGCTCGCCGACCATCGCCACCCGCGGCAGCGCCTCCCACTCGAGCTGCTCGGACGCGGTCAGCAGGGCGACCGCGATCGCTAGGTCGAGCCCCGGCCCGGCCTTGCGCAGGCTTGCCGGGGCGAGGTTGGCGACGATCCGGCGCAGGGGGAACTCAAAGCCGCAGTTGGCAAGCGCAGCGCGGACCCGCTCGCGCGCCTCCCTGACCGCCGTGTCGGGAAGGCCGACGACGGAGAAGGCGGGCAGGCCGCGGCGCACGTCGATCTCGACTCGGACCGGCCTGGCCGCGATGCCGTCGAGGGTGAAAGTTCGCGCGGTGGCGAGCATGGCGGCGACGCTAGGGGGTCAATTCGCACGCGTGGCGCGCTTATGCAAATAGTGTGTGAATTCTCGATCCCGAAGCAATGACCGAGCGGCGGCGCAGGCTCGGCGAGGCGGCCGAGGACATGGTGGCGACCCGACTCGTCTCAGCCCACTGGGAGATTGTCGAGCGCAACGCCCGCACCCGCTACGGCGAGCTCGACCTGGTCGCCCTCGACGGCAGCACCCTCGTCTTCGTCGAGGTCAAGGCGGGCCGCGCTGGCTCTGCCTTCGGGCCGGAGCGGCCGGTGCTCGCGGTCGACCGCCGCAAGCAGCAACGCATCCGCCGCCTCGCCGTCGCCTGGATGGCGGAGCGACGCGACTGTCCTCGCTACACGGCGATCCGCTTCGACGCGATTGGCGTCACCTTCGACCGCGCTGGCCACGTCACCGACTACGAGCACATCGAGGACGCGTTCTAGCCGGTCAGCTCGAGCTGGCTGTAGGCGACCGACTGGAACGAGCGGCGATGAAGAGGCGAGATCCCGATCTGCTCGATCGCGCGGCGGTGCTCAGGGGTCGAGTAGCCAACGTGCTCGTCGAAGCCCCAACCGGGATGGTCATCGGCGATGCCGCGCATGTAGCGGTCGCGGGAGACCTTGGCGAGGACCGAGGCGGCGGCGATCGCGGCGCTCGTGCCGTCGCCTTCAATCACCGCCCGGTGAGGCACAGAGCAGTCGCGCAGCGAGAAGCCGTCGACCAAGCAGGTCGCCCCCTCCTCCGGCGCGAGGCGCTCGAGGGCAGCGCTGAGCGCGCCGATATTGGTCACGTGCAGGCCGCGGGTGTCGATCCCGCGCACGCAGCGCACGACGATGCTGGTCCGTGCCGCCGCTTTCAGCACCACCGGGAAGAGCTCCTCGCGCCGCTCCGGTTTCATCTGCTTGGAGTCGTGCAGGCCGGCGAGGGCGCGCCGGTCTGAGTGCGAGAGCGTCTCGTAGTCGATCAAGACCGCGGCGGCGACCAGGGGTCCGGCGAGGCAGCCGCGACCAGCCTCGTCGGCGCCGGCGACGAAGCGTGAGTCGAGACCACGATCAAAGGCGAAAAGCCGGCGCGAGCGCGCCAGCCTGCGGCGGTGCGCTTTAGAAGATCCCGATCCGGTCCGGCGGCCAGTAGGTGGCGAAGGCCTTGCCGATGATCCACTCGCGGGGGACGGGTCCCCAGAAACGGCTGTCTTGGCTGGCGCCACGGTTGTCGCCCATCATGAAGTAGTGGTCGGGTGGAATGGTGATCGGATCCGGCAAATTGCAGGCTCCGCCCGCCCCGCAGGGGTTGGTGTAGGGCTCGTCGGTCTTCTCCACCCCGTTCACGACCGGGTGCCCGTTGCGGACGCTGATCGTGTCCCCCGGGCCGGCGACGATCCGCTTGATGAAGTTTTCGTCCGCCCGTTCGGGGGTCGGCTCCGGGCAGGCTTGCTGTTCCGGATGCGGTGCGCCGCACATTTTTCCGTTTTCGGCGCCCTTGGGCGGATGGAAGACGACGATGTCGCCCACCCCGGGATCGGTGAAGTGGAAGAGGAAGCGGTTGACGAGGACCCGCTGGCCAACCTCCAGCGTCGGTTCCATCGATTGCGAGGGGATCTGGTACGGCTTGACCAGCCAGGCCTGGATCGCCAGCGCTAGGCCTAGCGCCAGCGCCACGATCACGACCAGCTCTACCAGCCCGCCGGCGCGGCTTTTCGGCTTGGGGATCGAGGGGTTCAGGCCGAGTCCTCGCCGGAGTCGCCGTCCTCCTTAGACGGCTCCTCGCTCTCGGCGTCATCCGCCGCGGCGGTGTCCTCGGTCTCCCCTGCCTCGGGCGCCTCCGCGTCCGCGTCTGAATCCGTCTCTGCCTCGGCCTCGGCTGGCGGGGTCTCCTCCGCCGGCGTCGGCTCGTCAGTCTCGGCGCTCGCCTCGGCGTCAGCCGACTCCTCAGCTGCCTCCGGAGGCGTGTCGGCGGTCTCGACGTCCTCCAGGCTCACGCCCTCGGAGTCGACCGCCGCCGGCTCCTCCACCGCGGCCGGGGTCGAGATCAGCTCCTCGTCGATGCCCCAGCGGCGCTCGGCGACGCGTGCAGCCTTGCCGACGCGGCCGCGCAGGTAGTAGAGCTTGGCGCGCCGCACGTCGCCGCGGGCGGCGATCTCCAGCTTCTCGATCTTCGGCGAGTGCAGGGGGAACGTCCGCTCCACCCCGACGCCGAAGGACTGCTTGCGCACGGTGAACGTCTCGCGAGCTCCGGACCCCTGCCGCCGCAGGACGATTCCCTCGAACACCTGGGTGCGGCGGCGACTGCCCTCGACCACCTGGAAGTGAACGCGCACGCGATCGCCAGGGCCGAAGGAGGGCAACCCCTGCCTCAGCTGACCACGCTCGATGCTGTCGATAACGCTGCTCATTTGACGTGAAAAAACCGCGGGAGCCCGGGCCGGACGCCGCACGGTGGCGGAATGGTAGTCGAGATCAGTTTTCTCTGAGAGCCTTGGCGCGGATCTGGCTCTGCTCCGCCCGCCAGCGCCGCACCCGCTCGTGATCGCCGGAGAGCAGGACCTCGGGAACCCCCCACCCACGGTAGGTCGGCGGCCGGGTGTAGTGGGGGTACTCGGGCGCCCCCTCAAGCACTTTGCTGAACGACTCCTCGACCGCGCTCTGCTCATGCCCGAGGGCGCCGGGGAGCTTGCGCATCACCACGTCAGCGAGCACCATCGCCGGCAGCTCGCCGCCGGCCAGCACGTAGCGCCCGATCGAGACCTCGTCGTCGGCGAAGTGCTCGTGCACCCGCTCGTCAAACCCCTCGTAGCGACCGCAGAGCAGCGCCAGGTGTGGCTCGCGGGTGAGCTCGTCGGCCAGCTCATCGTCGAGCAGCCTGCCGGTCGGCGAGAGCAGCACGACCCGCGGCTTCTCGCCGCTTGGGTATGCGGCCTGCAGCGCGGCATCGACGACGTCGACCCGCAGCACCATCCCCGCCCCGCCCCCATACGGCGCATCGTCCACCTGCCCCGCGTTCAGCGGCGTCGAATCGCGATAGTTGAACAACCGCAGCTCATTCCCCTCGCCCAACGCATTCTGAACCGACCGCTGGCCTTGAAACCAGTCGAATGCCTCGGGAAAGAGCGTGAAGATGTCGAGCTTCATCAGAACGAAGTCGGGATGTGGGTCAGGGGTGGAGCGTCTTGTACTTTTTCGCCGCTTCGCATCGCGGTCAGCCAGGGCACGTCCTCGAAAAAGTTAAGCGAAACCCCTGGCCCACATCCCGACCACGCGCTGCTCAGTCAAGAATGTCGACGATGACTCGGCGGTCGAGGCGGACGGCGGCCGCTTTGGCGATCGTGCGGATCGCGTTGGCGATGCGCCCACCCTTGCCGATCACTCGGCCCAGGTCGTCCTCGGCGACCGAGATCTCGTAGACGAGGTCGCCGTCCTCTTCGAGCTCCTCAACTTTGACCGCCTCGGGATCCTCGACCAGGGCCCGGACCAGGAACTCGAGCAGTTCGGTCACGCCAGCGCTCAGCTGCCGGAGGCAGGAATGCCCTTGATGCGCAGCAGGTTGGCGACCGTCTCAGAGGGCTGGGCGCCGTGGTCCAGCCAGTGGCGGGCGCGCTCCTCGTCGAGCTCGATCGTCGAGGGCTCGGTCTGCGGGTTGTACTGGCCGATCGTCTCGATCGTGCGCCCGTCGCGCGGCGAGCGCTTGTCGGCGACGACGATGCGCCAGATCGGGTTCTTCTTGGAACCCACCCTTCTCAGTCTGATTCGTACGGCCATTGGACTGCGGCAGGTTAGCGCCTGCGCATCTTCGGGCGCGGCGTGCGCCCTCCACCGCCCGCCATCTGGGCGAGCTGCTGCGGATCGGGCATCTTGCCCGAGACGACCTGGCGCATCAGCTTGCGCACCTGGTCGAACTGCTTGACCAGCTGGTTGACGTGCTGCACCTTTGTCCCCGAGCCGTTGGCGATCCGTTTGCGGCGCGAGCCTTTGATCATCGCCGGGTTGGCGCGCTCTTCGGGGGTCATCGAGAGGATGATCGCCTCGACCCGGTCGAGCTCGCCCTCGTCGACGTCGGCGTTCTTCAGCTGCTTCATCGCCCCCATGCCGGGCATCATCCCGAGCAGGCTGCCGATCGGGCCCATTTTGCGCACCTGCCGCATCTGCTGCAGGAAGTCCTCGAGCGTGAAGCGGTCCTGCTTCAGCTTCTCCTGCAGGTCGAGCGCCTGCTTCTCGTCGACCTGCTTCTCGGCTTTCTCGATCAGGCTTAGGACGTCGCCCATGCCGAGGATGCGCGAGGCCATCCGGTCGGGGTGGAAGCGGTCGAAGTCCTCGAGCTTCTCGCCGGTCGAGGCAAAGAGGATCGGCTTGCCGGTCACCGCCTTGACCGAGAGCGCCGCGCCGCCACGGGCGTCGCCGTCGAGCTTCGACATCACCACGCCGTCGAACTCGGCGGTCTCGGCGAACGCTTCGGCAACGCCGACCGCGTCCTGGCCGGTCATCGCGTCGACCACGAGCAGCACGTCGTGCGGCTTGACCTTCTTGCGAATCCGGGCCAGCTCCGCCATCAACTCCTCGTCGACGTGGAGACGGCCGGCGGTGTCGACGATGAGGACGTCGCGCTCCTCGGCGCGGGCGCGGTCGAGCGCCCAGGCGGCGATATCGACCGGGTCGCGATCGGTCCCCTGCTCATAGACCGCGGCGCCGGCTCGCTTGCCGACGGTGACTAGCTGCTCGACCGCGGCAGGCCGGTAGACGTCGCAGGCGGCGAGCGCGACGTCCTTACCGGACTCGCCCAGGTGGCGGGCCAACTTCGCGCAGGCGGTCGTCTTGCCGGAGCCCTGCAGGCCGGCCATCAGGATCACAGTCGGTCCGCTGGAGGCGAGCGCGAGGTCGCGGCTCGCGCCTCCCATCAGCGTGGTCAGCTCCTCGTTGACGATCTTCACCACCTGCTGACCCGGGTCGAGGCTCTCCAACACCTCGGAGCCGAGACAGCGCTCCTTCAGCGTCGCCGTGAACGACTTGACGACCTTGAAGTTGACGTCGGCCTCGAGCAGGGCGAGGCGGATCTCGCGCATCGCCGCATCGACGTCGGACTCGCTCAGCTTGCCGCGCGAGCGGACATCGGAGAGCGTCGCCTGAAGGCGGTCTGAGAGCTGGTCGAACACCGCGCCCCCAGGCTACTCGGCAAGCAGCGCGCGGGCGAAATCAGTCGGGTCGAACGGCCGCAGGTCCTCGAGCGACTCGCCAGTGCCGATCAACTTCACCGGGATGCCGAGCTCGCTGGCGATTGCCAGCACGATGCCGCCCTTCGCGGTGCCGTCGAGCTTGGTCAGGACGACGCCGTCGACCTCGACGGCTTCGGCGAAGATCTTCGCCTGGCGCAGCCCGTTCTGTCCGGTGGTGGCGTCGATCGTGAGCAACGTCTCGTGCGGGGCGTCGGGAAGCTGCTTGCCGATCACCCGCCGCACCTTGGTCAGCTCGTCCATCAGGTTGCCCTGCGTGTGCAGGCGCCCAGCGGTGTCGATGATCGCTACGTCGGCCTCGCGGGCGCGGGCGGCGGCGACCGCGTCGAAGGCGACCGCGCCGGGGTCGGCCCCTGGCTCGGCGCGGATCAGGTCGGCGCCGGCGCGGTTCGCCCACTCGGCGAGCTGCTCGGTCGCCGCCGCACGGTAGGTGTCGGCGGCCCCCAGTACGACCGAGAGGCCGAACTCTTTCGAGAGGTGCGAGGCGACCTTGCCGATCGTCGTCGTCTTGCCGGTGCCGTTGACCCCCACCACGAGGACGACCGCGGGCTGGGCGCTGAGGTCGATCGGCGCCCGCGCCGTCGCCGCCACCTCGGCGACGATCTCGATCAGGCGGTCGCGGACGGCGGCACCGTCGGCGGGCACGTCGCCAGACTCGACCTCGCGCTCGAGGCGCTCGACGATCGCGGCGGTCGTCGGCGCCCCCGCGTCGGCGTAGATCAGCGCTTCCTCCAGCCGCTCCCAGGTTTCCTCGTCGATGCGGTCGAAGAGGCTGGCGGAGACCTCCTCGGTCAGCGCCTGGCGGCTCTTCGAGAGGCTCTCGCGCAGGCGACTGAAGACGCCGCGCCGCTCCTCGGCTTGCTCAGGCGTCGCCGAGGTGTTCGCGCTCTCGCGCGAACCGAGGTTGAGTATCTCCTGCCAGCTGGTCGCCATCGTCGAACTCGCCGGCGGAGGCTACCCGGGCGGCGGCCAGGAGCTCCCCCACGGCCTCCTCCAGGTAGCCGGAGAGCCCCTCGCCGTCCGGCATCGCGACGCGGTCGCTGAGGATGCCGAAGTTGACCTGGCCGTTGTAGCTGATGATCGCGATCGCCAGCGTGTGGCGACGGGCGAGGAAGCCGATCGGGAAGACGCCTGTCAGTTCGCGGCCGAGCACGTAGAAGGGGACCTGCGGGCCGGGGAAGTTGGTGACGAGGAGGTTGAAGAGGCGGGTCGAGAAGTTGATCGCGGCAGTCGGCGAGAGCAAGACGGGCGGCGCGAAGTCGCGGAACCAGTCGTTGAGACCCCAGATCGCTTCCGCCCCCAACGGCTGCTTGGAGGACTTCAGCTCCTCCATCGCCTCGTGCACGATGCCCAGCCGCTCGACCGGGTCGGCGACGCCGACCGGCAGCGGGCCGCGCATCGCGGTCAGTTTGTTGCCGAGCTCGCCGTGCTCGTTGAGGGTGCGAATCGAGACCGGGACGAGCGCCTTCAGCTCCATACCCTTCGTATCGACGTCGCGGTCGTGGAGCCAACGCCGCAGGGCACCAGCGGTGGCGGTGAGGATGACGTCGTTGACGGTGACGCCGAGGGCGTTCTTGATCTGCTTGAAGTCAGCGAGCGTGAAGCCCGCCCAGGAGAAGCTCCGCTGGGTCGAGATCTCGACGTTGAGCGGCACCCTCGGCGCCGGCCGCGCCAGGTTCCAGGTCACCTCCCAGAGCCCGGCGAGGCCGTCGAAGGCGCGCTTCCGCGCCCGTGCGGGCTGGCGGGCGGCGCGGCGCAGCCAGCGCGCCAGCCGCCGCACGGTCGCCCAGACACCGGTCACGGAGCGGACGGCCAAGCCCAGGACGGAGGGCGTCTTGTGCGGGTCCCAGGGCGCCTCCTCCCGTGAGGGCTCGGGCTTCGGCTCGACGTCGAAGAGCAGGGTGCCGATGTCGACCGCGGAGAAGCCATCGGCCATCGCGTGGTGAGTCTTGTAGACGATTGCGAAGCGGTCATCGGCGAAACCCTCGACCAGGACCAATTCCCAGAGCGGCCGCGAGCGGTCGAGCGGCGGCGAGAGGACGTCGCCGACGAGGTCGTGGAACTCAGCGTCGCCGCCAGGCGCCGGCAGGCTCACCCGGCTCAGGTGGTTGGCGAGGTCGAACTCGCGGTCGTCGACCCAGAAGGGCGTGCCCATACGCAGAGGTGGTAAAGCCAGCCGCTGGCGCAGTCGCGGCAGCAGGTGGAGGCGGCTGCGGATGTGGGCGTCGAAGTCGCCGGGACTCGGTGGCTCGCCGGAGCAGACCAGCACGGCGCCGATCGCCATGTGCCCGTTGGACCTCTCGTTGGTCAGAAACGACGTGTCGAACGACGTCAGCCTGTCCATATGGCGTTGCATGGCCCTCTCCTTTCCCTGCTCCGAGTATCCAACGCAGGGAAACACGCCCGCATAAATTGCGGGTTAAGGCGAGGGACCGCGATTGCTCAGGCGGCTTCGACCTTGCTGCCGGCCGCGGGCCGGTCGACGGCCGGCGCCTCGCCGACCAAACTCGTGGCCGCCACGCCCTCGCCGTCCTCGGGCTCCTGCTCCATGCCGGCGAAGGGTCGTGGGGACGACTCCCCGACGCCCTCCTCGACTTCGCGCGGCAAGCGGCGCGAGACGACCTTGGTGACGCCGTCGTCACCCATCGTCACTCCGTAGAGGACGTCGGCCGCGTCCATCGTCCGCTTCTGGTGGGTGACGATGACGAACTGGGCGCGATCGGAGAAGCGGCGGATCAGCTGCAGGAAGCGGTCGATGTTGGCGTCGTCGAGCGCTGCCTCGACCTCGTCGAGGATGTAGAAGGGGCAGGGCCGGGCGAGGAAGACGGCGAAGACGAAGGCCAGCGCGACCAGCGACTTCTCGCCGCCGGAGAGCAGCGAGAGCTTGCGGGTTGACTTACCCGCCGGGGTGACCTCGATCTCGACCCCCAACTCCTCGCGCTCCTCTTCCTCCTCGCTCTCCTCGGCGTCTCCGGCACCAGCCTCGGCTTCATCGTCGGCAGCCGGGACCGCGCGCAGGGCGACCCGGCGCAGCCGCCCGCGGCCGCCGGGGAAGAGGTGCTCGACCATCTCCTCGAAGTTCTTCGCCGTGCCCTCGAAGGTCTGCTCGAAAGCGCGCTCGATCTCGCGGTCGATGTCGCGGATCAGCGCCTCGAGCTCGTGCATCCCGCGCTCGGTGTCCTCGCGCTGCGCCTGCAGCGTCTCGACGTGCTCGCGCGCCTCCTCGTACTCGCGCTCGGCGAGCGGGTTGACCGGCCCGATCTGGGCACGGCGGCGGTCGAGTCGCTCGAGCCGGCGGTCGATCTCGGCCCGCTCCTCCTCGCCGACGACCTGCTCCCACTCGTCGAGCGGCTCGCCGAGGCGCTCGACGATCGCGGTCAGCTCTTTGGCTGCCTCAGCGCGGCGATCGCCGAGATGCGCCGCTTCGACCTCGGCCGCGGTCAGCTTGTCGGAGGCGGCCTTCATCTCCGTCTGCAGCTCGTACTCGCGCTGCGAGCAGGCGCGCATCTCCTCGGCAATCTCGTCGCCATCGCCGGCGTCGCCGACGACGCGGCCCTCGATGCGCTCGACCCGGGCGCGGATCGCCGCCTCAACCGCGATCGCGGCAGCGGCGGCAGCTTGGATGTCCGTGAGCAGCTCCTCGCCAGCGGCGAGCCGGGCTCGCAGCGCCTCGCGGTGGCGCTCGCCGAGCAGGCCCTGGGCACGCCGGGCGTGGCGCGCGGCGCGCTCGGCGCCGCTGCGTACCGCGTCGAGTGCCTTCTCGCGGGTGGGCTCGGCGGCGTCGGTGGAGCGGGCCTCGGCCAGTCCTTCGACTGCCCCTGAGAGGCCGGCGTCGACCTCGGCCAGCTCCTCCTCCAGCTTGCGGCTGCGCTCGCCGGGCGCGGAGCCGGCGCCGACGTCGAGGGTGAGCGGACCGAGCTCGGCCCGCAGCGACTCCAACCCAGTGGCGATCTCGCGCTCGCGATCGGCGAGGCTCGCGCTGCGCACGGCGATCCGCTGCTGCTCACCGCGCAATCCAGTCAGCTGGCCCCAGGCTTGGGTCCGCTCGCGGTCGCGCGCCGCAAAGCGCTCCTCGGCTTTGCGCCGGCGCTCGCTGATCTCGGCCAGACGTCGTTCGAGCTCAGCTCGCTCGCCCCGCGCCTGCTCGGCCGCGCGCTCGGCGGCGAGCGCGCGATCCTCGCCGCTGCGCAGGTCCTCGGAGACCAGGTGGCCGCGCAGGCCCAGTTCCTCACGCTCGATCCGCGCCCCCAGCTCGGCGGCCTGCGCCTGGCGCTTCAGCGGCCGCAGCCGGGCGCGCGCCTCGCGCTCCAGATCGAGCGCCCGGTCGAGGTTCTCACGGGCGGCGCGCAGCTTTAGCTCGGCGCGGCGGCGGCGCTTGCGGTGCTTGCCGAGGCCGGCCGCCTCCTCGATCAGGAGCCGGCGCTCGCGCGGCTTCGAGTGGACAATCGACTCGACCCGTCCCTGGCTGATCACCGAGTGCATCTCCCGCCCCAGGTTGGCGTCGGAGAGGACCTCGACCACGTCGACGAGACGACAGCGGGCGCCATTGAGGCGGTAGCCCCCGTCGCCGGCGCGGTCGAGCCGGCGGCTGACCGCGATCTCGGAGAGCTCGGTGGCAGCACGGCCCTCGGAGTTGTCGATCACTACCTCGACCTCGGCGGCGCGGCGTTGACCGACCCCTTTGCCGCCGGCCGAGATCACGTCCTGCATCGAGGCGCCGCGGATCGCGCCGGGGCTCTGCTCGCCGAGCGCCCAGAGCACGGCGTCGGTGATGTTCGACTTGCCCGAGCCGTTGGGTCCGACGATCACGCTGACGCCAGGCGAGAACTCCAGCCTCGCCCGCTCGGGGAACGACTTGAACCCCTTCATCTCGATCGATCTCAGATACATCTCAGCCTTAGGTCTCGCACGGAAGCGTGTCGGTGGACAGGGTAAGGCTCGCGGGTGCGCCGGACACGAAGCACGCCTAGCCGCCGCAGCGCCTCAGCGCCTCCTCCGCCGCGACCTGCTCGGCGGCCTTCTTGCTCCTGCCCTGCCCTTCCCCCACTCGCTCGTCATCGACGATCGCCTCGACCTCGAAGGTCCGCTGGTGCGGCGGGCCGAATTCAGTGACCACCCGGTAGGTGACCTTGGCCCGACGGCGCGCCAGGAGCTCCTGCAGCGCCGACTTGAAGTCGGTCGTGGTCTCAGCCGCGAGCTCGATCCGGGGGCCGAAAGCCTGGGCCACAGCCACCGCTGTGCGCTCGTAGCCGAAGGCGATGAAGCAAGCACCGATCAGCGCCTCGGTCACCTCAGGCAGGGGTCGCTCGCCGGCGAGCAGGACCGCGGGCTGGATCGCTTCCTCGCGCTCCGGCCTCATCGCTTCGATCATCGCCGGCACGCCCAGCTCGCGGCCAATCTCGGCGCAGGAGACGCCACTGACCGCCTGGTTGTGGATCTTGGTCAGACCGCCGGCGTCGACCTCCGGGTATCGCTGCCGCAGGTCGGAGGCGACAGCGAGAGCGAGCACGCTGTCACCCAAGTAGGCGAGGCGCTCGTAGGAGTCGACCCGGTCCTCGGTCCAGGAGGAGTGGGTCAGCCCCTGTTGGCGCAAGTCCTCGGGCAGGTCCTCGATCAGCTCGGCCAGCCCGGCCTGCGAAGGGGCAGTCAAACCTTGGCGTGATCGAGGACGAACTCGACCGCGTCGCCGACCGTCTTGATCCGCGTTGCCTGCTCCTCGGAAACCGAGATCCCGTAGCGGTCCTCCAGCTCCATCACCAGCTCGTAGAGGTCAAGCGAGTCCGCGTCGAGGTCCTCCTTGAACCGGGTCCCCTCCTCGATCTTCGCCGCTTCGACTTCCAGCTCCTCGGCGAGATGGCCGCGGACGAGGGTGAGGATCTCCTCGCGGTTCACTCGACGTTTCCTATCACGCGGCGCCGTCGGCCAGCGAGGCGCGGCTGGCGCCGCCCTCCTCGAGCAAGGCCGCGGTCCGACCCACCGCGTCAAGGGCGGCGCAGCGGGCGGCCAACCGCACCGCGTTGGCGACTCCCTCCGGCCCGGAACTGCCATGGCCGACGACGGCGACGCCGCGCAGCCCGAGCAGGACGGCGCCGCCGGTGGCGTCCGGGTCCATCTCGCGGCGCAGGCCACCTAGCGCCGGGCGCAGCAGTAGGCCGCCGAGGGCGGCGAGCGGGTTGGAGCGGGCCGCCGCACGGATCGCGCCGGTCAGGGTGCGCGCGGTCCCCTCCATCAGCTTCAGCGAGACGTTGCCGGTGAAGCCGTCGGTGACGACAACGTCGGCCCCGCCGGCCGGCAGGTCGCGCCCCTCGACGTTGCCGACAAACTCGATCCCGGCGGCGGCGGTAAGCGTCTCGTGCGCAGCCACTACCTCCTCGCGCCCCTTGCCGGCCTCCTCACCGACCGAGAGCAGGCCGACGCGGGGACGCTCGACCTCCAGCACCGCCGCGCTGAAGGCGGCGCCGAGGAAGGCGAACTGGACCAGGTGCTGGGCGCGGACTTCGGCGTTGGCGCCGACATCGAGAAAGAGCGTCGGCGGGCCACCGGGGTTGGGCAGCTGCACCGCCAGAGCAGGTCGCTGCACGCCTTGCAGCCGCCGCAGGCCGAAGGTGGCAGCAGCCATCGTCGCCCCGGTCGAGCCGACGCTCGCCATCGCCCCGGCGCGACCCTCCGCGACCTCGCGCGCCGCCCGCACCACCGAGGCCTCCTTCTTTGCCCGCACCGCCGGCACCGCCTCCTCCTCGTTGGAGATCCAGTCCGCCGTCGGCACGACCTCGATGCCGTCGACGCCGTCGAGTCCGAGCTCATGAGCCGGGCCGAAGACCCGCAGCCCGATCCCATCCGCAGCGGCCAGCCTCGCACCCTCGGCGAGCACATCGAAACCGCGCTCGGCGCCGAAGCCATCGAGGGCGACGGTCACGCCGCGCCCCACCGTCACGGCTACTCCTCTTTGTCGGGAGCGGCCGTGGTCGGATCGATCACTTTGTGCTCGATCACCTCACGCCCGTTGTAGGTGCCGCA
>Ga0190272_10000185_pt1 | contig 37674 bp, 30 predicted proteins | sample Popmic504T_FD_133746 | JGI IMG/M metagenome (GOLD analysis project Ga0190272, IMG submission 133746) | Populus adjacent soil microbial communities from riparian zone of Shoshone River, Wyoming, USA - 504 T | ecosystem: Environmental > Terrestrial > Soil > Riparian zone | place: USA: Wyoming...
GACAACCTGACGGCTGGGCGCCGGCGCGGGATTATCCTGGAGATAAGCATAGCCGTCGACCGTCATAGACTCGGAGGTTTCAAAGGCCTCGAGGTATGGCGTCACATCCACGTCGAGAAATTTGCCGTAAATAAGGAGAAAGCCTTTGGCGTAAGCGAGGCTGGCGAATTCCGAAAAATCCTCATTCTCGATTTCCTGCAGGCGCCCCGGACGGATCTTGGTCATACGTCCGGCTTCATCGAGCGAGAGGTTCCGCGCGAGGCGTGCTTCCTGTAATTTTTTGCCAAGGCCTTCCATGAAAATTCGTGCGGCGCCCGATTACACCGCGGCGTCGAGGTCGACGAGAATCTCGCGCGGCTTCGCGCCTTCGCCGGGCCCCAATATGCCGCGCTGCTCCAGAATATCAACGATTCGGGCCGCGCGGGTGTAGCCGAGGCGTAGCCGGCGCTGGAGGAGCGAAGTCGAAGCGCGCTTCTCCTGGCGGATAATTTCGAGGCATTTCTCCACCAGCTCCTCGTCTTCCTCGGTCACATCTTCTTCCGTGGTTGCACTGGATAATTGGAGTTTGTCCTGCATCGCGAGATCGAAGGCCGGGGGACTTTGCGCGGAAACGAACTCGACCAGCCGATGAATCTCTTCGTCCGTCACGAGCACGCCTTGCGCCCGGATCAGCCGAGACGTGCTCGGCGGCAAATACAGCATGTCGCCCTGGCCGAGCAGTCGATCGGCGCCGTTTTCATCGAGGATCACGCGGCTGTCAATTTTCGATGCGACCTGAAACGCGATCCGGCTCGGAATGTTCGCCTTGATCACGCCGGTAATGACGTCCGCGCGCGGCGTTTGAGTTGCGACGATCAGATGAATTCCCGCCGCCCGCGCCATCTGCGTGATCCGCGCGATCGCACTTTCCACATCAGCCGGTGCCGTCTGCATCAAGTCCGCCAACTCGTCGATGATGATGACGATGTAGGGCATTCGATCCGGAATGACGAGCTCGTCTTCCCGTGGCACGGTAATCGGTGGAGCGGTGGCCGTGTCGGCCGCACTCCGGGAACTTGCGGGCGACACGCCCGCCCCTATATCGGCGTCCAATTCCTTCTGCGTTTTCTTCGCGGGCCGGCCATTGAAACTCGTGATGTTTCGCACCCCAGCCTGGGCGAAAATCTTGTAGCGCTTCTCCATCTCATCGATCACCCAACGCAAGGCGAGTAGCACTTTTTTTGGATCGGTCACGACCGGTATGACCAGATGCGGCAATGAATTGTAAACCTGCATCTCGACCACCTTCGGATCAATCATGATGAAACGCAGTTCCTCCGGCGTGAACCGGAAGATCATGCTGGCGACGAGCGCATTAATGCAAACGCTCTTCCCGCTTCCGGTCGTGCCGGCGACGAGTAAATGCGGCATTTGCGCGAGATCGGCGATGATCGTTTTCCCGTAAACGTCCTTACCGAGCGCCAACGGAAGCTTGGATTTGGTTTTGGCGTCTTCCCAATCCTGCGATTGGAGCAATTCGCGCAGCGTCACCTTTACTTTCCTTGTGTTCGCCAGCTCGATGCCGACCGTGTCCTTGCCCGGAATGGGCGCGAGGATGTTGATCCGTTCCGCGCTCGTGGCCCGCGCCAGGTCGCGCTCGAGGCTGACGATTTTGTCCACCCGCACGCCTTTGGCCGGATAAACTTCGTAGCGTGTGATGGTCGGCCCTTTGGTGATGTCGCCCGCCGCAACCGCGATCCCAAATTGCGCCAGCGTTTCGATCAAGATTTTCTGGATTTGTTCCAGCTCCGCTGGATCGGCGGCGGTGCGGCCTTCGGTATCGTGAGCGTCGAGTAAATCGAAACCCGGCAGCGTATAATTCTCGGCATCCCACGTCTGACTTGTCAGGCCGGTGGGCGATTTGGCCTTTTTCTCATTCCCGCGCAACTCTGCCAGTGACGGCTTTTTGCGCGGCGCCTCTTCTGGCAACGCAGTGGTATCGACCACTTTCGGCTTGGGCCGATTCACCAGTTCTTCCGCCAGGACGGATGCAATCGCGGCTTCCGGAACAGGTACGCCCAATTTCTTGAGCTGCTTCTCGACCTGCCGTTGCTCTCGTTCCTTTTCCTTTTTTTCGAGCTCGAGCCGGGTCTTCCAGTCAGCTTTCCGCAGTCTGCGATTGCGCTGCCACTCGCTGATTTTCTGCATCGTGCTACGCATTCCCGCGACCGTTTCCCGGACAATGTGAATGGGGCGAAGGCCCGTCATGAGAATGAGACTGCTCACATAGATACCCGAGAGGAGAATGAGGGATCCGACGCCCCCCATCCAGGTCTCCAGGAGCTTTTTTCCGAGAGAATAGCCGACCCAGCCGCCTGGCCCGTGGATATTAAAAGCCGCGCGCCAACCTTGAAGATGCCGCGTTTGCAATTGCAGCAAACACGCTCCCGAAATGATGAAGAGCGCGATCCAAAGAAGGCGCGAAGTCACACGCAAGCGTGAGTGGAATAGCTTCGCGCCGCCAAATCCCAGCAACACCACGGCCAGCAGATACGAGGCAGCGCCGATCATGAGGTAGGAAAAGCCCGCGATAATGGCGCCGAAGGGGCCGATGAAATTTTGTGCCGGGCGGTTCGGCGGAGAGACGTGGCTGAACGGGACCCACGAGGGCAAATCTCTCGGCGCGTAGGAGATCAGCGCGAGGAAAAGCAACGTTCCGATGCCGAGCAGCAGGAGGGCGAAGACTTCGTTCCAGGCGGTATTTTTGAGAGTTCGGGCCACTGCGGCTCACAGTAATGCGAGAGAGAGGCCTTTCAATTTCATTCCGAGAAAGATCGGGAACGGGGGGAAAGGGAAACGTCCAACGTCCAACGCTCAACGTTCAACATTCAACGTCGAACTCCGGAACGCTGAAAGACGGCCGTCCCGAAACTCGAATTTCCCTTCTTCATTGGACGTTGGACGTTGAGCGTTGGACGTTTCTTTTTCGTCCCCGCTTTCCTTCTTGCGCCCCCCAAGCCCCGGCGCTTACTCTCCGACCCGTTATGCGACTTCTTCTTCGCAGAGCTGGTCTCACACTGGCGGCCGGATTACTCGTCTTCTGCTGCTCCTGTGAGCGTCATCACGTTGGTGAACTTCCGGATCACGGGAAGAAAGATCACGGCGCCGCGCACGCCGCGAAAGAGCATGCGTCTCCCGCGCCCGTGCCGCGGAACTCGCCCGCGGATTTTTTCCCGGATAAACCCAAACCTTAGGCAGAGAGGACCGACGCATGGCTACGCATCAATACGCCACCAAACCGCCGAGTATCCCCGGCATGCCGCCCGGCGTCCCCTACATCATCGGCAACGAAGCGGCCGAACGTTTCTCGTTCTACGGGATGCGTTCGATCCTCACCGTGTTCATGACGGCGTATCTCGTGAACAAGATGGGGGAACTCTCCCCTATGGGCGATGCGGAAGCGCGGGCCTGGTTCGCCACTTTTGTTTCCGCTGTTTATTTCCTTCCCATTTTGGGCGCCATCCTGGCGGAGGGATTTCTCGGGAAATACCGCACGATTCTGTGGCTTTCCGTCGTTTACTGCCTGGGACATCTGGCTCTTGCCTTCATGGACACGGCGTGGGGCATCGGCTTCGGTCAGGAGAAGGTGCTGGCCATCGGTCTCGGGCTAATCGCACTGGGTTCCGGTGGGATTAAGCCGTGCGTCTCGGCCAACGTCGGCGATCAGTTCGGCGACTCGAACAAACACCTGCTCTCAAAAGTTTTCGGCTGGTTTTATTTTTCGATCAACGCGGGCTCTTTTATCTCGACCATTCTTTGCCCGCTCATGCTGGCAAACCCGAACTGGGGACCGCGCTGGGCTTTCGGCATCCCGGGCGTGGCCATGTTCATCGCGACGATCTTCTTCTGGGCCGGTCGCAAGAAATTTGTCCACATTCCGCCGGCCGGCTGGGATTTCGTAAAGCAAATGTTCAGCAAGGAAGGGCTCGGGGCCCTGGGCCGGCTCGTCATCGTTTATGTTTTTGTCGCCGTCTTTTGGTCCTTGTGGGACCAAAGTTCCGGCGGCTCCTGGACGTTGCAGGCGCGGAACATGGACCTGAATTTCTTCGGGATGCAATTGCTGCCGGCGCAGGTGCAGACGGCGAATCCCATCCTCATCCTGCTCTTCATCCCGCTGGTGAACTACCTCATCTATCCCGCGCTCGACAAAATCTTCCCACTGACACCGCTGCGGAAAATCGGCATCGGACTTTTCCTCACTGCTTTCAGCTTCCTCGTCATCGCCTATGTCCAAAGCATGATCGACGCGGGCCAGCGTCCGACCATATGGTGGCAATTCCTGGCCTACGTGATCCTGACGCTGGGCGAGACGATGGTCTCGATCACCGGGCTGGAGCTTTCCTATACTCAGGCGCCTAACAAGATGAAGAGCGCAGTGATGGCCGCCTGGCTCTTCACAGTCTCCTTGGGCAATGCCTTCACCGCCGGCGTAAACTTCGTTATCTCAAATCCCGACGGCAGCTCGAAAATGAGCGACTATAACTACTACCTCTTCTTCGCCGGCCTGATGCTGGTGGCGACGGCTCTCTTCGCCGTGGTGGCAAAATTCTATCGCTACCGGACCTACCTTCAGTCGCAGGAGCCGACCGAAGACGAGCGCGCCACCGAACCGACCCTGGCCGGCGGCACGCCGACTTAATTCATGAAAATATTGTTTCTTGGGCTCGCCGTGTCGTTAAGCCTGCCGCTGGCAAGTGCTTTTGCCACGCCCGACGACGATCGATTTCAAAAACTCGCGGGCGAGTACATCGAGCAATATCTCCAGACATATCCGGAGCAGGCCACCGAGCTGGGCGATCATCGCTTTGACGATCGGCTGACCGATTACTCGGTCGAAGCGCGAACGAAACGATTGGCCGACGCCAGGGCGTTTCGCGAAAAGCTGAACAGTTTCGGCCCGGAGGCAAAGTTGAGCGCGACGAACAGCGTCGACCTGCGCATCCTGAAAGACAGCGTCGATTACCAGATCTTCGATCTGGAAGAATTGAAGGAAGAGGATTGGAACCCGCTCGCCTACAACCAAAGCCTCGCCAACAGCCTTTACCTCCTGGTCGCCCGCGATTTCGCGCCACCGGAAAAGCGCATCCCGAATTTGCGCAAACGGATGGAAGGGATTCCCGCCATCATCGCGCAGGCCAAGGCGAATCTTCAGCATTCGCCGAAGGTTCACACCGAGACAGCGATCGATCAGATGCAGGGAGCGGTCAGCTTTGTCCGGGAAGGCCTCAATCCGCTGCTCGACCGCGCGCCGAAAATGAAAAAAGAGCTCGCGCCCTTGCAGGAGAAAACTGCCGTCGCGCTGGAGGAATACCGGAAGTGGCTGAAGGAAGATTTGCTTCCTCGCTCCGACGGCGATTTCCGTCTCGGAATGGAGAAGTTCCGCAAGAAACTTCGTTTCGCGCTCGCCTCCGATCTGTCCGTCGAAGAGCTCATGAAGCGGGCGCAGGCCGACCTGGCCGCGACGCAAACCGCGATCTATGAAACCGCGTTGCCGCTCTATAAAAAATATTTCCCGAACGCGGACGAAGCCACCCTGAGCGATAAGAAAAAAGTTACGACGGGTGTGCTAGACAAGCTGGCTGAGCAGCGTCCGGACGACAACACGATCGTGGGCCTCGCGCAAAAGGTCGTCGTGGAGGCGACCGATTTTGTCCGAAAAAAGAACCTGGTCAGGGTTCCGGACAAACCGCTCAAGGTCATCGTCATGCCGGAGTTCAGGCGCGGGCAAGGCATTGCTTACTGCGATTCGCCCGGGCCGCTCGAGAAAAACGGCGAGACGTTCTTTGCCTGCGAGCCGACGCCAAAAGATTGGACGAAGGAGCGGAAGGATTCTTTCTACCGTGAGTACAACAACTACATGGTGCGCGACCTGACCGTGCACGAGGCGACGCCGGGCCATTACCTTCAACTGGCGCATGCCAACGAATTCCGCGCCCCGACCCTCGTCCGGGCGATTTTCCGTAGCGGAACTTTCATCGAGGGTTGGGCGGTTTACTCCGAGCAGTTCATGGTCGAGGCCGGATACGGCGGACCGGAGGTAAAGATGCAGCAGCTGAAGATGAGACTGCGGGTGGTTTGCAACGCAATCCTCGATCAGAGCATTCACACCGCAAACATGAGCGAACAGGCCGCGCTCGATTTGATGATGAAGGAAGGATTCCAGCAGGAAGGCGAAGCCGTCGCGAAATGGAAGCGCGCCCGGCTCGGCTCGACGCAGCTTTCGACCTACTTTATCGGGGCGACCGAACATCTCGAGTTGCGTGAGCGTGCCAAAGCGAAAGCTGGCGCCGCGTTCGATCTGAAGAAATACAACGACAGCGTTCTCTCCTTCGGAGGTCCTCCCGCGAAATACGTCCGCGAGCTGCTCGGGTTGTAAACGACCCGCGCTCTAGCCGCCGCTCTCTCGAGGCGTCCAGCTAGCACGGCGAGAGAGCGCCGTGGCTACAGCATTACGATGCTCAGTAGGGGGCAAACATCCCGTTCGCTTTACTTGGCCCTGGAAGAGTCCCAAAGTCCGCCATGCGCAACGTGGCTACCTGGATCCGGCCGAAGGACGAGAAGTGGTTTCGTCGCGCTTTCGCGCCGCATCCCGAGGTGCGTCTCTGGAACGCGTTGCACGAGGAAGTGCCGATGGAAAAAATGGACGGTCTCCTTTTGAGCGGCGGACCGGATATTGCCCAGGAATTTCTCCGGCAGCCTGTCCCCGATCCCTCCGTCCTGGATAAGGACGTAGATCCGAAGCGAGATCGCTGGGAATTTGAGGCAACGAAACAAGCACTCGCGCGTCGCCTTCCGATTTTCGCGATCTGCAAAGGGATGCAGCTATTCAATGTTGCACTCGGCGGGACGCTTCATCTGGATATCCCAGGGCATGGCGCCCCGGAAATGCGCGATCAAAATATCCAGCCTCTGCGCACGACGAGCAGCGCGACGCATCGCCTCGACAAAGTGAACAGCTCGCATCATCAGGCCGTCGACCGCCTGGGCGAGGGCCTCGAAGTTGAGGCATGGTGCAAGACGGATGACGTGATCGAACAAATGCGTCTGCGCGATTATCCCTTCGCGTTCGCCGTGCAATATCATCCGGAGCGCGACGAAAGCTACGCGCCGCTCTTTGCCGATTTTGTTTCGCGCCTCGGAGAGTCCAGTTCGCTCCGTCACTAGAGGCTGTAGTCGCGATCTATGAACGCCGACCCTTCCCCTTTGCTCCTTCGGCGGTCATAGACCGCCGCTACAGAGAGCCCTATTCGCCTCGATAAGCGCAGCGAGCGGTCGGCGTCTCGTGCACCACGATTTCGCCGAGGCCGGGACAGAGCGGTTGAAGTTTTTGCCAAAACCACGCCGCCATGTTTTCGATTGTCGGATTCTCGAGGCCGGCGATTTCGTTGAGATAAGAGTGATCGAGAAGTTGGATCAGCGGTTTCATCGCCGCACCGATTTCGGCGTGATCGTAAAACCAGCCAGTCGTGGGATCGACTTCGCCTTCGACCGAGACCTCGACTTTGAAACTGTGTCCGTGCATTCGGCGGCACTTGTGACCCTCGGGCGCGTTGGGCAGCGTCTGGGCGGCCTCGAACGCAAAGTCCTTTGTCAAGCGAGTGCGCATTGTCGGAGAACGTCGCATCGCTCTTTCTCTCTGTCATCCCGAGCCGCGCAGACGGCGAGGGACCCCACGCTTGCTCGTCGACTTGCTTGTGCCCGAGATACGCCAATCGAGTGAGCGACGGCGCGCGAGCGCAAGCTAATCCGTAATGCAACTGCGAGGTCGGCGCTCCTCCCTTGGTCGCGATCCCGGTCTACGCGGTTCGGGATGACAGCGCCGCTACACCCCCCGCTTGGTCGGAGTCCAGATGAACTTGTGCATCTGCAATTGGAAGCGCACGGGCAATTTGTCCGCGAGGATCCACTCGACGATTTCACGCGGATCGATCCGGCCGAAGATCGGCGAAAACAATACGGCGCGACACCGCTGCGTTAACGCGTATTGCCCAACCTGTTCCCGGGACCATTCGTAGTCTTCACGCGAGCCGATCACGAACTTCACTTCATCGCGCGGCGCGAGGTGGTCGATGTTGGAGAAAAGATTCCGCCCGCATTCACCGCTTCCCGGCGTTTTCAAATCCATGATCCGGTGGATGCGGGGGTCGACCTGAGAGATATCGTGCGCGCCGCTCGTCTCGAGGAGGACGGTGTGGCCGGCATCCGCGAGCATCGTCATGAGCGGCAGCACATTTTTCTGCAAAAGCGGTTCGCCGCCGGTGATCTCCACGAGCGGGCATTGAAAAGCCGCAACGGCGCTTGCGATTTCGGGGAGCGTTTGCTTCTTCCCCTCGTAAAAAGCGTATTCCGTATCGCAGTAGGTGCAGCGCAAATCGCAAAAAGTGAGGCGCACAAAAACACACGGCTCGCCCGCCCAGGTGCTCTCTCCCTGGATCGAGTGATAAATCTCATTGATCGTCAGTGATTTCTCGCGGTCGGTCATTTCGTTTCACGTGGAACGTAAGCCGTCCGCCCACGAAATTGAATCAACGAATTCGCCAACCGCCGGACTCAACCCAGGGCCAGGAGCAATTTCCCAGCGAAGAAAAGCATCAAGAGCGAAGTGATCGCCTGAGTGGCGGCCTGCCAGGCGGGTCGGGCGAAAAATTTTCCGCCGTGCTTCAATGCCACTGAGAAAACCAAGGTCCAGACGACCGCTCCCAAGACGACCGCGCTCGCAAACGCCAGTGAGTTTTCGAAGCTGGGATCGCGGGTCACGCTTTGTTGACCACCAACGACAGCGAGCCAAAAGCCCAGGTTCCACGGGCTGGTCAAGGCGAGCGTCAAACCGAGCAGGTAACCCCGGCGTCCCGGCATCCGCTTTCCATCATTCGAAGGGCCGCTCTCAGCGGACATCTGGTCCCGCAACGGATGCGCGGCTCGCCACGCACCGAGGGCAAACATGCCGGCAAGAAAAAGCAGCAGCAGGAAACTAACGACCGCAAGGATTTGCCGGACGCGCGGGGTATTGAGAAGCGCACCCGCCCCGGTCATCACCGCCAGGGCCCAAATAAAATCACCCGTGCACGCTCCGAGGCCGAGACGCCAGGCGCCCCAAAATCCACCTCCTTGCGACGTCGGCAGGATGCTGCGACGCAGCATCTCTGCATTGACTGGTCCGGGCGGCCACGCGACGGACCACCCCAGGACAAAACCGTTAATCAAAGTGGCGGTTTGCACGTCGCGACTATCTCCTGCTCATGATTCTTTGCTCCTGATCCTTGTGACGGAGCGTCGCTCTCGGAAAGACATTATAAGCAAGATCGGGATCATGAGCAGGACCACGGCGTCGCTGCGGCTACATCCCGCATTTGACTCTGGCTTCCGCGTAGCTCGAGCGAACGGTCAGCAAACTGGCGAGATATTTATCGACTGCCGGCGTGTTCACCACACGCGACAAATTTTCCGGAGCATCGAGGCGCGAGAAAATTGCGTGGATGATTTTGGCCCGGGGCACGCTTTTTTCGCCGTAGCCCGTTGGGATGTTGCTCGACCAGAAGCGGACGTAGTCGAGCCCCGCCTTTCTCTCCATCCCGAGATAGATAACGGAGTGGCCGTGCTCGGCGCGACCGACTTCGGGCGACCAAAAAATTTTCATGAAATCGCCGGCTTGCGCTTCGCCGAAGTCGTCGAAGTTCCGGCCCAGGTTCATCTCGTGAAAGAGACGCGCTGTGCCAGGGCCGTTCGCGTTCCATCTGCCCCAGATGCCGTGACCGTCACGCTGGCCACGAATCATCAGGCTTTCGAGGGTCGCATGATCGAGATGGAGCGAGCCCTGCGCGCGCAAGACCTCGATCGTTTTCATGAAGACGAGATAGGTCGCGCCGGAGCAATAGCTCGGAGAGGCCGCGTCCGGCAGAACAAAAAATTTCCCGGATTCGAAATGAGCAGCTGCCTGGAGACGGATCGTCGCGATCCGTGACGCAGAATAGCGCCCGCCGACCGGCATTTTTTGAATTTGCTCGACGATCAAGTCGTTGAACCGGCCGGGAGCGATCTGGGCGAGGCCGGAGTCCCGCCCACCAAAGAAGAGCGTCAGGCCGAGGATGATTTTTGCGAGATTGTTCTTCAAAACTACGCGACACAAATAGAACCCGAATCTTCTTGCAGCAACTCCTTCTGACCAGCCTCGCTGCCGTCGCGTTCATTTGGCTTTGCGGGGAGAATGTGGTACAACTCGCCCATGCTGCGTTTCACCAAGATGAACGGCGCGGGGAACGATTTCGTCATGATCGATAATCGCGTGGGCACCTTGCAGTTGGCGGCCGAGCAAATCTCGAGGATTTGCGATCGGCATCGCGGCGTCGGCGCGGACGGAGTCCTGGTGCTCGAACGGCCGACGAACGGTGCGGACTTTCGCATGCGCTATTACAACGCCGACGGCGGCGAAGCAGAAATGTGCGGAAACGGCGCCAGGTGTTTCGCGCGCTACGCCAGCCATGTGGCGGGCCCGGTCGAAAAACTCTCCTTCGAAACGCCCGCCGGTGTGATCGGCGCAGCTCTTCAGGGCGAGGCGGTCTGCCTTCAGATGAGCGACCCGACAGACCTGCGGCTCGGGCTCAAGATTCCAGTAAACGATCAAACTGTGGGCGGCCATTTTGTGAACAGCGGCGTGCCGCACGTCGTCGTGCCGGTGGAAGATCTTGAGAGCGCGGATGTTCGCGGAATCGGCTCTGCCGTCCGCCACCACGATCTTTTCGCGCCCAAGGGAACAAACGTGAATTTCCTGAAGCGGAGAGGGGACCGGCAAATCTCGATCCGCACCTATGAACGTGGAGTAGAGAACGAAACGCTCGCCTGTGGGACCGGAGTAGTAGCGAGTGCGCTGGTTTTTTCGGCCCTGGAGAAGGTCGATGGCCCGATCGGGGTGCTCGTGCGTGGAGGGAACGAATTGAAGGTAGGATTTGAAAAAGAGGGCGAACGCTTCAAGAAGGTTACGCTCACCGGCCCGGCCGATTTCGTCTTCGAAGGAACGATCGAGCTGTGAATTCTTCCGGTGGATCGCGCGCTCCGTCGCGCGATGTTTTCATAATGCGGCTGCGCCGCCACTCTAGCATCGAGCGACGGAGCGCGCGATCCACCTAACACATGTTTCGAGGGACCTATACTGCGCTCGTCACACCGTTTCAGGACGGTGTTCTCGATCTGCCCGCGCTCGAGAAACTGATCGAGCGACAGATCGCGGACGGCATTACGGGCGTAGTCGCGGTGGGAACCACCGGCGAGTCGCCTACGCTGTCGCATGACGAACGCGAGCAGGTGATACGCATCACCGTTGAGGTAGCAAAAGGGCGCTGCCAGGTGTTGGCTGGGACTGGATCGAATTCCACCCGTGCCGCGGTCGAGGCGACTCAGGCCGCGGAAAAAATGGGCGTCGACGGCATGCTGGTCGTGGCGCCCTATTACAATAAGCCGAGCCAGGAAGGTCTGTTCCGGCACTTCCGAGCGATTGCCGAGGCAACGGGGTCGCCGCTGATGCTCTATAATATTCCCGGGCGTTGCGCGGTGGATATTCGCCCTGAAACGGTGGAGAGGCTCGCGATTAGCTGCCGGAACATTGTCTCAATCAAGGAAGCCAGCGGCAGCGTCGAGCGGGTCAGCGACCTGCGCGCGCGGTTGCCGGAGGCGTTTACCATTTTGAGCGGCGATGATTCGTTGACCCTGCCTTTCCTGGCGGTTGGTGCGGTGGGCGTGGTGAGCGTTGCCTCAAATCTCTTTTCCGCGGAAGTGTGTGCGCTCGTTCAGGCGTTCCGCTCGGGTGACATAAAAACCGCGAGAGAGATGCATCTCAAGATGCTGCCGGTCTTTAAGGATTTGTTTATCGAACCAAACCCGGTCCCGACCAAAACGGCGCTGTCCTGGCGTGGAGAGATGTCGGCAGAGTGCCGGCTGCCTCTTTGCGAAATGACCGAAGAAAACGCGGCCCGTTTGCGCACGACCCTGGATGCCTTTGAGGGAAGCGCCTGAAGATGCAGCCGCTTCGTGTCCTTCTCGTCGGAGCGAAAGGCCGCATGGGTCAGGCAATCGCCGCCGCCGCTGAAGGAACGGATGCCGCTATTGTCGCCGGTCTCGATCAAGGCGACGATCTGACCAAAGAAATCGGCGCGTGCGATGTTGTGGTCGATTTTAGTCACTCGAGCGCGACCAATGCGATCTGTAAGGCATGTCTCGGAGCTGGCAAGCCTTTGGTCAGCGGCACCACGGGCCATTCGAATGAAGAGCGGGCCTTTTTGGAAAAGGCGGCAAAATCGGTGCCGGTCATCTTGGCGCCGAATTTCAGTGTCGGAGTAAATACGCTCTTTTGGCTGACGCGGAAAGCTGCCGAACTGTTGGGAAAAGAGTTTGATCTCGAAATTGTGGAGATGCATCACCGCTTGAAGAAAGACGCGCCGAGTGGCACCGCCCGAAGGCTGGCCGAGATTCTTGGCGAGGCCCGGAATCTCGATTACGCCAGGAACGTCGTGCACGGCCGCGAGGGCTTGATTGGCGAACGTCCGTCGGACGAGATCGGTCTGCACTCCCTTCGCGGCGGCGATGTTGTCGGCGATCACACGGTGACTTTTGCCGGCCGCGGCGAACGGCTCGAGCTCACGCACAAGGCTTCCAGCCGGGAGACCTTCGCCGTGGGCGCGCTGCGCGCTGCGCGCTGGATCGTTAGTCGATCGCCCGGCCTCTATAGCATGGAAGACGTGCTTGGCCTCACCGAGAATAAATGAGAGCCGGCGTGGCGCTCGGGTCCAATCTTGGGGATAGGCTGGCGAATTTGCGTAACGCCCGGAAGGAGATTGGCGCGCTCGGCCACATCCGCCCTCCCATTCGCGCGTCGGCCATTTACGAAACAGAACCAGTTGGCTGCGAAGAGGGCGCCGCAAAATTTTTCAACGCCGCCATTGAATTCGAATACGAAGGCGAGCCTCAGGAGTTGAGGCGCGACCTGGCCGAAATCGAATTGGCGCTCGGCCGGCCGTCGTCCCACACGCGCAACGCCTCCCGCCCGATCGATCTCGATTTGTTGTATTTTGGCGATTTGGAGATCGACACCGCGGAGTTGCAGTTGCCGCATCCGCGCATCTCGGGGCGTGAATTCGTCCTCCGGCCCCTCGCGGACCTCCAACCGGAATTAGTTCTTCCACGGCAGACCGAGCCGGTAAGCTCGCTCCTTGCCCGCTGCACTGAACCGGGAGCAGTGGTGCGCTTCGCTGCGGAATGGTAGGATCCAGGGATGCAGAATTTTCGTGAAGGAAAAGAGCGGGGAGAGCGGATCACCGCATTGACCGCTTATGATTATCCGACCGCGCGTTTGCTCGATGAGAGTGGAATCGACATCATTCTGGTGGGCGATTCGCTGGGCATGGTGGTGCTTGGCTACGAAGACACCACGCAGGTAACGCTCGCGGAAATGGTCCATCATACGCGGGCTGTTGCCCGCGGGGTAAAACGCGCGTTGCTTGTGTCCGACCTGCCGATCCACACTTACGACAATCCCGGTCAAGCTGTGGCGAGCTCCCGCGCTCTCATGGAAGCCGGCGCGCAGGCTGTGAAACTCGAGGGTGGGGTGAGTCACGTACCTCAAATTGAGGCGATCGTGGCCGAAGGCATTCCCGTGATGGGACATATCGGAATGCTCCCGCAAAGTGTCCGGGAGGAAGGGGGCTACAAAGTAAAGGGCCGCACCCAGTCGGAAGCCGAGGCGCTGGTGCGCGACGGGCAGGCAGTGGAGCAGGCGGGCGTGTTCGCGGTTGTGCTGGAGATCGTCAACCCGGAGGCAACGCGGCAAATTACGGACGCGTTGAAAATTCCGACCATCGGCATCGGCTCCGGCGAATATTGCGACGGACAGATCCTGGTAACGCACGACCTGATCGGCTTCTTCCCCTGGTTCACCCCAAAGTTTGTTTCGCCCGAAGCGCGGGTGGCGGACGAGATCCGGAAGGCCGTGCAAGTTTTTATTGAGCGCACGAAGTCCGAGGAGAGACGCTAAAAGGTGGGATTGCGGCTAAAGCGCGAGAATGAAATATCCGGTTTCGTCGCGCTTGGAGCGTTTGGGTGCCCTTTATTGGCTTTGCTCTCGCAATCCTGATTTACCGAGGGTGTGGGGCGCATTAGGACGCCGCCGGTCAAAGTGACGATTGCGGTAAAGGCACGTCCGCAACGAATCAAGGCAGGGGACTAAATCGCATGCTGCCATCCGGTAAATACTCAAAGGTCCACCGTTCCCACTCTGCGATCTGTTCGACTCCATTTTTTTCCTGCTCTGACGAGATCTCTGGGCAAAGCAAACCCAACTCGGGACACCCAACGACGGTTTCGCCGCGCCGTCGAATGTCGTCTCGCATCTTATCGACCTGGGCTGCTATTTCCGCTACTTGGTAAATCCCCATGCGGTTCAAAGGCAGCATGTCCGAGGCCATGTTCGCCCTTCATTCCGACTACGGATTGCGAATTGGGCCTCAGCCGGCGATTGCGGCGCTAAATGCTCTGCAATTGTTGCCCGACTCGCCAATCTCTACGTCACGGCACCGATAGAAGTTGGCGTTTCCGATCACGTTTGGAGTCTGGAAGAACTGTTCACTATGTTATAAACGTAGCATGTGCCGAAGATCGAGAGCGATCAGCCCGAGTTCTGGGCGGTCAGATATGCTGCCGGGAGAACGCCGTGGGACTTAGGCAGAGCGCCTTCCGCATTCATCCGTTTTCTGGAACGCACTCAAGCGAAGGGCAAAGTCCTTGTCCCCGGTTGCGGATCAGGCTACGAAGTTGCCGCCTTTCATCGCGCCGGTTATGAAGTAATTGCGTTAGATTTCTCTCCCGTAGCGGTCAAGCGCGCGCAGAAGGTTCTTGGTAATCTCGGAGTTAAGGTAGAACTAGGCGACTTTTTCACGCACAACTTTCAGTCGGGTGAATTTGACCTGATCTACGAACGAGCCTTTCTCTGCTCTTTGCCACCCGCTCGCTGGCGCGAATATGCGACACGCATGGCTTTCTTGCTCCGTCATGGAAGCACTTTGGCCGGGGTATTTCTCTACGGCGATGAAACCAGAACCGCCGCCGTATCCCTTAACGAACGCCACCGCGGATGAGTTGCTAGGCGTTGATTTCCGGTCGGATCAGAACCAGCCCATCAATGACTCAATGCCGCTGTTCCAAGGCAGCGAATATTGGCAGGAATGGTTACGACTCTGATTCAAACTTTGGGGGGCATTGATTCTCACTTCAAATTAGGAAACTTACCGAGACGCTAATGAGACGCCTGGCTGGTATTTTCATCATGCTTTACTCGCTCGTGTGCGCGGGGCCGCTTTGCGTCGCCGACACGACTGCGGACTTGCGCAACGTTTTTACCTACATGCCGCCGCCGCAGTATCCCCCGGAAGCGTCTGAAAGACGCAGCAATGGGTGGCGACGCATCGAGGGAAGAACCGTGTGTCGCGTGTCGCTCGATGCCAGGGGCGGGGTCACCGCCGTTCGGGTAATCGAAAGCTCCGGCAACAAAGCGCTCGATTCCGCAGCCACGGAAGCATTCCGGAGTTGGCGCGCGCGCCCGGGGCGCTCGGGCCGATTCTTTGATATCCCCGTCAAATTTTTGGCAGAGTCGCATTCCCCGCAACTCCCGGGCAACCTGGGAAATCTTGGACATACCCCCAATCGTTGAAAGCGGTGAACGGACAGGAACTGCCGGATTTTCCGCCCCGGATAGCGCCTTCGCTGGCGAGAGTCATGAGCATTGCCGTAGAGGTGAGGCGGAACAACAGTGGTTCCCGCAACGCGCCTTAGAGACTCCGCCACCAAGACGACAGGTTAAAGACTCATATGAGAACCCCGCTGCTATCTGCATTTTGCTTGTTGCTTATAATTGAACCGGGTTACTCCGAAACGCCGCAAAAACGAGCATCCCGGTCCAAATCTAGCGTTCACCGGAAAGTGGATTTTAGAGGGTTTCTCGTTCCGCCTCGCCCTGCCTGGCCCCGAGGGGACAGAAGCAAACCGCGATCTCCCAGACCTAGTGGGACGGGAAAGTATGGATTTGATGTAGATCCTCGCGACGGTCGCATCCTACGTGCCTTTGTAATTGTCAGTAGTGGCCACACGGTTTTGGACGAAGCGGCGATTCACGCCTTAATGAAGGCTCGATGCAAGCCCGGTTGCTCTCCTCACCTTGATATGCGGTTTACGTGGGGAGATTCACATTAGGGCACTTCCCAGACTCGCGTGCGTTTGACAATCGGCTCGCGCTGCCGGTTTGTTTCCCGAGGTAAATGAGAACATCCGATTACGGGGAGTTCGATGAGGCGCTCCTGGAAACCAGCAAAGACCGCAACTGGGTGATCGTCGGTCTGCTCTTCTCGCTGGCCCTGCACGGCGCGCTCTGCGGCTATTTTTACCGGACGACTTTCATGCCTTCCAAGCAGGTTCTGGAGGAGCGGGTCCAAACTCCCACCTTCAAGGTCAAGAATGTCGAGATGGAGCCGCTCGATAAGCCGAGCCTGGACCAAACAAATCCCGCGGCGAAACCCGATCCGGACAAAACCGATGTCCAGCTGCCTGACGAGAAAAAGTCGTTCGACCAGCTTTTGCAGGACGTCCACGCGAGCGCGGCGTTGCCCGACGACACCAGTGATGTGCTTCCGGATAAGCCGCAGGTGGATCCAAACGCCACCAACGTCCTGGCGGAAATTGAGCGGAGCAGCGCGCAATCTCTGGCCAAGAGCCCGGACGCAACCCGGGAGCAAAATCTCATGACCGATTCGGAGACCTCCGGACGGCCTCAACCGGCCATGACCGGAACCGAGCTGGCTCGGAGCACCACAATCAAGAAACCGAACGTTTTTAACAAGATCCCCGGCGACAGCGCGGGGCCTAACCGCAGCCACGCGCGCGGGTTCAGCGATCTGGATTCCCTGCTGGCGCAGAAAGGCCCGCTGGGAGCCGGCACGCAAATGCGAATGCCGGACGATCAGCTTTTTAGTTACGACAGCGCGGATTTGCAGGCGAGCGCGATGAGCCAGTTGCAGAAACTCGGCACGCTGATCCAGCGCAATCCGAAAGCAACCTTCGCCGTCGAGGGCTATACCGATTCCCTCGGTTCGCCCGAGTACAACCTGGAGTTGAGCCAGCGCCGCGCGGACAGCGTGAAGCAGTATCTGGTTGAGGCGATGGGAATAAATCCCGCGCAAATCAACGCGCGCGGGTATGGGGCTTCGAAGTTTATTGTGGCTCCGCGTCCAGTCACCTTCGCCTACAACAGCCCCGAAGAGCAGATGGAGATCGAGCGGCAGCGTCCCAATCGCCGCGTTGTGATCGTCGTGCGCTGACGCGATCGTTTCCCCACCTGTCATCCCGAGCGCAGTCGAGGGCCTCCAACTTTGCCTTCTGTGAGGCGGAGCTACAGCGAGAGATGTCTCGTTCTTCGGCTTCGCTTCGCTGCGTTCACAATGACAAGGTTAATGAGTTCACAAAACTAAACGCTCGACATAACAAGAAGGCCGGTCGCTCACCAGTTCTTGATCCACTGAACAGGGTTCGCGGAATTTGCCGTGCTCCACAAATCGAAGCTTGGATTATAGCCCACGGCACCCGCCGAATCTTCAGACTTTGCAGTTGAGTAGCCGTAACTGTTTCGAAATGGATCTTGAAGGTACGTGCTGGGCCCGGGCGGGTTCGGAGCCAGCATGCTAGGCCTTAATGCGCCGCCAAAATAGTTCCTTGTACTGATCGGAGCAGGTGTGATGGGGTTCGCATCGTCGTCTCCTGTCACCTGGGAGTAGAGATACGAGCTGGCAGACCTGTAATCACTCGGATTTGTCGTGGCTGGATCCAGAGCCTTGGTATCGTCATTCGAGGGATACATTCCATGATCCGCCTTGTAGTTTTCCAATGCCGCCGATATCGCCGCGATCTCCACCCCTGTCCGGGAGCGCGCGCCTTTGTTCTGAACGTAACCAGACGTCGCGAGGATTAGGCCGGCCAGCACGATGATGATTGTCAGCACAACTAACAGTTCGAGGATCGTGAAGGCGTGGCGCGTGGCGTTCAAAGCAGCCCGTTTCACTGATTCGGTTAACCCTGCTGCTGCAATCCGCTAATGATGCTGATGAGCGGCATGAATAGCGCGATGACTATCGTGCCGACGATCAAAGCGAGTAAGACAATCATGATCGGCTCGAGCAAGGAGGTGAGGGCGGCCACGGAATTGTCGACCTCGTCATCATACACCTCCGCAATCTTCAAGAGCATCTCGGGTAATTGTCCCGTTTCTTCGCCTACATCGATCATGCTTATCACCATCGGCGGGAACGCCCTGCTCGCTTCTAATGGCTGCACGATCGTATCACCCTCCTTTACGCTATCGTGCACTTTCGAAATCGCCTGGGCGATGACCCTGTTGCCTGCAGTCTCTCGCGTGATTTCGAGCGCCTGCAAAATCGGCACGCCGCTCGTTACCAGCGTTCCAAGCGTGCGCGAAAATCGGGAGATCGAAGTCTTCCGAATCAAGTCGCCAAAAAGCGGCGCGCGCAGCTTGACCTTATCGATGACGGCTCGGCCCGCGTCGGTGCGGCCGGCGAATTTGAAGGCCGCGCATGTGATCAAGACCAGGCCCAGCAGCACGGCCCATTGTTTCTGCATGAAATCGCTCACCCCAATGACGAAAAGCGTGATCGCGGGCAACGGTTTATCCCCCAGCATGTCATGGAAGATCGTTTGAAATTTCGGGACGATGAAAATCAGGAGAAAGGTCATGATCGCGACGGCGAGAAGAAGCACGATGATCGGATAGACCAGCGCCGCGGCGACCTTGTTCTTGACCTTTTGCGCTTTCTCCTGGAATTCCGCGAGCCGGGCCAGGACGAGATCGAGGACACCACCGAGCTCGCCTGCTCTAACCATATTGACGTAGAGATTATTGAAGATGCGCGGGTGGAGCGTGAGACCTTCGGAAAACGTGCTGCCGTCCTGCACGGATTCGGCCAGTTTATCGATCGTGCTTTTGAAGACGGAGTCGCGTTCCTGTTTACCGAGGACACTCAGGCCGCGGAGGAGCGGGAGTCCGGCATCGATCAACGTTGCGAGCTGTCGCGTGAAAATCATGAGCGTCTTCGGTTTGACCGTTTTCCGCTGGAAGAGAACGATGTTCCCGCGGCTGCGAATTCGGTCCGCGCGGGGAGTTCTCGCAGCTGGCCCTGCAGCCGTTCCATCTTCGCACACGTTGGTTGGAAAATAACCGGCCTGTCGCAGCTGAGCGATTGCTCCATTGGTCGAGGAAGCGTCCACCCAGCCGGTCGATTCCTGACCGCGAGAGTCGAGAGCTACGTAGCTATAGCGCGGCATGATTTCGCTAATTGTTTTATGTGTGTTTCAGCACTTCTTCGATCGTGGTGTGTCCGGCAAAGATGCTGCGCAACCCATCCTGCCGCAGCGGGACCATGCCGAGTTCGATGGCCTTTTCTTTCAGGGTCACAGTGGGCGCTCGCTCGTTGATTAATTCGCGCAACGGATCGGTGATCTTCATCAACTCGAAGATGCCCTTTCGTCCCCTGTAACCGGTCTGATGACAGACGTCGCATCCGCATCCGTAATAGAAATTCTGCTGGCCGATGTCGCTGCGGGACAGTTGAAGTTGAGCGAGCAGGGTCTCGCTTGGCTGAAAGATCGTGCGGCACTGTGGGCAAATGGTGCGGAGCAAGCGTTGGCCGACGACGGCTTCGAGCGTGGAGGAAATGAGAAACGGTTCGACGCCCATGTCGATCAGCCGCGTGATTGCTCCCGGCGCATCGGTGGTGTGCAAGGTGGTAAGAACAAGGTGTCCGGTCAGCGCCGCCTGGATGGAGATTTGGGCCGTCTCCAAATCGCGCGTTTCGCCCACCATGATGCGGTCCGGATCCTGGCGCAGAAAGGTGCGGAGCGCTCGCGCGAAAGTCACTCCGATCGCTTCGTTCACCGGCACCTGGACAATGCCTTCGAGATCATATTCGACCGGTTCCTCCGCTGTAAGCAACTTCGAGTCGATCGTGTTGATCTTTCTCAGACAGGAGTAAAGCGTCGTTGTTTTTCCCGAACCAGTAGGCCCGGTGACGATGAAAAGGCCGTTCGGGCGCTGGATGATTTCGACGATGGAATTGTAGATGTAATCGGGAAGACCGAGCGATTCGAGATCAAGATTAACGGTGGAGCGGTCGAGCACGCGAAGGACGACGCTCTCGCCAAATTGAGTCGGCAACGTCGAAACGCGCAGATCCACGGTGCGGCCCGCGATTTTCTTCTGGATTCGTCCATCCTGCGGAAGACGGCGCTCGGCAATATTCATGTTCGCCATCACTTTCACCCGGGAGATGACCGGCAGTGCGAGATGACGCGGCGGCGGGGCCATTTCGTAAAGCGCGCCATCGACCCGATAACGAATCTTGAATTCGTTTTCGAAGGGCTCGAAATGAATGTCGCTCGCGTGATCCTGGATCGCCTGGGATAGAATTAAGTCGACCAAACGAATGATTGGGGTTGCGTTGGCTTCGGCCTCCACGGTTGCCGCGGTTTCATCCGTGTCACTGAAGGGCAGCGACTCGCCTGTGTCGCCCAACTGGTTGAGGATATCCTCCACGCATGAGCTGTCGGCGCCGTAGCAGTGTCGGATGAGGTCTTCGACTTGCCCGGTTGGGGAGACCACCACCTGAACGTCTCTCCCGAGCGCGAACCGAAGGTCTTCCGCTGCGCGCAGATCCAGCGGGTTCACCAGGGCCACGCTCAGCGTGTTATCGCTCACGGCCACCGGTAAAGCCCGGTGAAGGCGCGCCAGACCTCCGGGAATCAAACGCAGGATTTCCGGCTGAATTTGCCGTTCCGAAAGATCAAAAAAATCGCTGCCGAGCGCGTCCGCGATGATTTGGTAAAAGCCGCGTTCATCCACAAAACCGCTGTCGATCATCGCCTGTTCGATGGTTTTTCCGTTTAGGTTCGCCTCCTGCAAGACATCGTCGGCTTGATACGGCTGAAGGACTCGTTGCTCGACGAAGAGATCCGCGATCTGTTTCGCGTTCATCTCAAATTGGAGGGCGTTTCTGTGAAACGCCGATCATGACGGCTGACACAGCCGCCCCGTAATGATTTGTCTCCCCGTTAGCTAGCATCTCCGAGCGTGATCGAAATCACTTCCTCCGCTGAGGTGAGACCAGCGAGCACCTTGCGCACGCCATCCTCGCGCAAAGTGCGCATCCCGTTTGCGCGGGCGCGCTCACGCAGGAGGAGAGTTGAGCGCCGATTATTGATCAGGTGGCGGACTCCGTCATCAATCACGAAAATCTCAAAAATCCCCATTCTGCCTTTATAACCGCCGTCCCGGCACTGCTCGCAGCCGACCGGCTTCATCACCAGGGCCTGGCTTAATTGGGAAGCTTCCAGACGCAGGGCGCGCAGTTCCGTGTCGCTGAGTTTACCTACCGTTTTGCAGTTCGCGCAGAGGCGCCTAACGAGTCTTTGAGCGATGATCGCACGCACCGATGACGCCACCAGAAACGGCTGGACTCCGATATCGACCAGGCGCGCCACAGCGGAGGGCGCATCGTTTGTGTGCAGCGTGCTAAAAACCAGGTGTCCGGTCAGGCTCGCGTTGGTGGCGATCGCCGCCGTCTCCAGATCGCGGATTTCCCCAATCATGATGATGTTCGGCGCCTGGCGCAAAATGGAACGCAACGCGACTGGGAAAGTCATTCCGACTTCGGGGTTGACCTGGACCTGGTTGATCCCGGTCATCTGATATTCGATCGGCTCCTCGACGGTGATGATCTTGCGATCGGGCTTGTTGATGAAATTGAGGCACGAGTAAAGCGTGCTCGTTTTTCCAGATCCCGTCGGGCCCGTCACGAGCAAGATTCCATCGGGCAAGCGAAGCAAGCGCTCGAATTGTTCCTGGTCATCACTGAGGAATCCGAGTTCGGGGAGGCCAAGCAGGAGGCTCGATTTGTCGAGTACGCGCATGACAACGCTTTCGCCGTGGTTGGTGGGAATCGTTGAGACGCGAAGATCGATCGGCTTCCGCGCGATTCTTACCTGGATGCGTCCATCCTGGGGCAACCGCTTTTCCGCGATGCTCATCGAGCCGGTCATGATTTTCAGGCGGCTTACGATAGCGGACTGCAAGCGCTTGGGTGGCGCCTGCATCTCCTGGAGGACCCCGTCGATCCGAAAGCGGACGCGAAATTGTTTATCGAGTGGTTCGAGGTGAATATCACTGGCGCCCAACCGGTGCGCTTCGATGAGGAGCATGGAAACCAGGCGAATGATCGGGGCATCCGTTTCATCGGTCCCGCTGATATCGCCGCCGCCAGCGAACTCCACCTCGAGTTCGACGTCATGGCCGTTTTGTTGCGCTGGAACGTCGGACGCCTGATCGGCCGTGCCGTAGTATTTGATCAGGGCCTGTCCGATCTTCGCCGGACTCGCGCAGACCAGCGCAATGTCGCGCTGCAGCAAGAAGCCCAGGCTATCGAGCGTGTCGATGTCGTGGGGATCACTAACCGCCACGATCAATCCGGTTTCGCCAAAGCCGATTGGGATGACTTTGAACCGCCGCGCATCCTCCGGACGAATCTGATTGATCACCTCTGGCGGAATAATCTTCGTCGAAAGATCCACCCACTCCATATGAGCATGGGCGGCCAGGCTGTGAGACAGGTCGGCTTCTGAAACAACGCCCTCTTGCACGAGGAGATCGACGGCGTTGGTTGCGCCGTTCGATTTTGATTCCGCCGCCTCGATTTGAGCGCGGGTTACGAGCCCCGCATCTTCGAGGAGCCTGAGAACGTAATCTTCTTTCGTTTGCACTGGGGGGCGCGGACGAGCGACTCAAGACTATTTTATTGCCCTGAAGCGTGTCAACGTCCGAAGGGAGGCCGAAATGGTTATTGCCTTGCGCCGCCCGGGGAGACCCCAGCAGCGCTGGCTGACTCCAGCCTACCGGTTCCCGGAGCCTTGCCGGTTACTCGACCGTTACGCTCTTTGCGAGGTTACGGGGTTTGTCTACGTCACGCCCCAGCTCGACGGCGAGGTGATAGGCGAGGAGTTGCAGCGGGATGACGGTCAGGATCGGGCTGACGTAATCGGGAACATCCGGGATCGTAATGATGTCGTCGGCGATCTTGGCGAGGCGGTCGGCGCCCGCGCCGGAGGTGACGGCGATGACCGGGCCTTTGCGCGCCCGGACTTGCTCGATGTTGTTCAAGTTTTTCGAAAAGACGGCGTCATCGGGTGCGATGAAGACGGAGGGAAGATCGGAACGGACGAGGGCAATGATGCCGTGCTTGAGCTCGGCGCTCGGATGGCCTTCGGCAAAAAGATAGGTGATCTCTTTCATCTTGAGCGCCGCCTCGAGTGCGACCGGAAAGTGAAATTGGCGGCCGAAGAAGAGCATGCCGTTGACCGAGGCGTATTTCTTGGCGATCGCCTTGATCTGGTCGCTTAACTTCAACACTTCTTCGATCTGGGTGGGCAGCGCTTCGAGCGCTTCGATGATCCGCGTGCCTTCCGACGTAGAGAGATGGCGCATGCGGCCGAGGAGCAGCCCGATCGCGGTGAGAATGGCGAGCTGCGAGGTGAACGATTTCGTGGCGGCGACGCCAATCTCAGGGCCGGCGTGCATATAGACGCCGCCATCGCTCTCGCGCGCGATCGTGCTCGCGACGTTGTTGCAAATTCCAAGCGTGCGGTAGCCTTTGCGTCGGCTCTCCCGCAGAGCGCCGAGGGTGTCCGCCGTCTCGCCGCTTTGGCTGATCGCGAAGACAAGGGTGTCGCGTGTCATCGGGGTGTTGCGATGGCGAAATTCGCTGGCGTATTCCACTTCCGTTGGAATCTGGGCGAGGGCCTCGATCAGATATTCGCCGATCATTGCGGCGTGCAGGGCGGTTCCGCAGCCGGTGAGAACGACGCGACCGACATCGCGCAACTGGGCCGGGGTCATGTTCAAGCCGCCGAGCTTGGCGGTGCACTCTTCCAGGCTAAGGCGTCCCCGCATTGCGTCCCGCACAGAGCCGGGCTGCTCGAAGATCTCCTTGAGCATGTAATGCGCGTAATCGCCTTTTTTGATGTCCGCATCGCTGAATTCGACTTTGCTGAGCTGGTAATTGCCCGCCTCGCCCGCGACCGAGCTGATCTCGAATTTGTCGCGCTCGACGGCGACGACGTCGAAATCGTTTAAATAAACGGCGTCGCGCGTGTAAGCGACGATGGCGCTCACGTCACTGGCGAGAAAGTTTTCCTCCTTGCCCACCCCTAGAACGAGCGGGCTGCCGCGCCGGGCGCCGACGAGGAAGTCCGGGATGTCGCGATGAATGAGCGCAATTCCATACGTTCCGATGACCTGCCGCAAGGCGGCACGCACGGCGTCGACGAGACGCCCCTTCTTATTAAGAGGGGCCGCGGCTTGGCCGTTGGAACCAGCGTCTTCGGCCTCGGCAATCGAGGCGTCATAGAGTTTCCCGATGAGATGCGCTAGAATTTCGGTGTCCGTTTCGGACGAAAAGTGGCGATCGCCATCCCGAACCAGTTGATCTTTCAACGCCTGGTAATTTTCGATCACGCCGTTGTGCACGAGCGCCAGTTTCCCGCTTGCGTCGAAATGGGGATGCGCGTTTTGGTCTGTCGGTTTCCCGTGGGTAGCCCAGCGCGTGTGGCTGATGCCGAATGTTCCGGTCGGCGGCTTCTCCGCCATCAGTTTGCCAAGCGCGGCGATGCGACCGGCGCACTTGCGCGTTTCAACGCGATCGCCGTCAACGATCGCGACGCCGGCGGAATCGTAGCCGCGATATTCGAGGCGGCGTAATCCATCGAGCAGGATGGGAGCTGCTTCCGACCGGCCAACGTAACCAACAATGCCACACATGCAGGGGAGAGCGTGGCATCAAGGTGTGATCGGCGCAACCGGTTGGGCTGTGGCGGCGGTCTACAACCGCCGAACTTTGGCAAGGATCGCTTGGGCCGTCATGACCGTCGTTCCGGGTTTGCTCAAAAAGGTTGATGGGAGCGGGGGCAATCTGCGTTAATTTACTTCGTGGGAAAGGAAAGCCGCGAGACACGCCAGCCATTTTCGACCGATTCAACCGCTCCTATGGGCAGCCCGGCACTTCCTCCAGGGACAACGGAACGGACGTTGGCCGTTATCATGGGTGGCGGCGCCGGGACACGTCTGTTTCCGTTGACGAAAGATCGTTCGAAGCCCGCGGTGCCGATCGGGGGCAAGTATAGAATCGTCGATATTCCAATCAGCAACTGCCTGAACTCCGGGCTGCGGTCGATCTATGTGCTCACGCAGTTCAACAGCATGTCGCTGCACCGCCATATCCAGGCGAGTTATAAATTCGATAATTTTTCGCGAAGCTTCGTGGACATCCTCGCCGCGCAGCAGACTCCGGAAGGCTCCCAGTGGTATCAAGGCACAGCCGACGCGGTTCGCCAAAACATGCGCTACTTCCTGGAGCGGCCGTTCGATTATTACATCATTCTTAGCGGCGATCAGCTTTACCGGATGGATTTCCGCGCGTTGCTCCATCAGCACATTCGCTCAGGGGCAGACATTACCCTGGCCACGAAGCCGGTTGAGCGTGCACAGGTCTCGGAGTTTGGGATCATGCAGAGCGACGCCGAACGCCGGATCACTCGCTTCGTAGAGAAACCGAAGGCCGAAAGCACGCTGTCTGAATTCAAGATGAGCCGGGAACTGCTCGCGTCGATCGGGGCGGCCGCCGAGGAAGAATTATTTCAAGCCTCGATGGGCATTTACGTTTTCAATCGCGACGTGCTGGTGGCGTGCCTGGAGAACGATCTCGTCGATTTCGGGAAGCATATCATTCCGCAGTCCATCCAGGAACGGCAGGTGAGCGGTTTTATTTTCAACGGCTACTGGGAAGACATCGGAACCATCCGGGCGTTTTACGAGGCCAATTTGGATCTGACGGATCTTCTGCCTCAATATAGCTTCTTCGAAGCTTCGGCTCCGATTTACACCCATCCGCGTTTTCTTCCCGGCAGTAAGATTAACGGCGCGACCTTGCGCCAGGCGATCATTGCTGACGGTTGTATCATCTCAGACGCGCATCTGGAACGATCCGTGATCGGGGTGCGCAGCATCATCCAAAGTGGCGCGACCATTCGGAATAGCATCGTCATGGGAGCCGATTATTACGAGACGAACCTCCCGAACTCGGAGCGCGGATTACCGCCGATTGGGATCGGGCGCAATTGTGTGATCGACCGTGCAATCATCGATAAGAACGCTCGAATTGCGGACGGTGTTGTCATCACGCCGGAAGGCAAACCGCCGGACTTGGATGCGGGTAACTATTTCATCCGGGACGGCATCGTCGTCGTGCCGAAAAACGCGGTGATTCCGCCTGGCTTTTGGATCTAGCCCGCAGATTTTTACCGACGGCCTGCCGTATTCAGCCCGGCCGCCGATCCGTCTCTCTCCCACTTCTGTTGCTCGTTCCAAGGTAGGGCGGTTTCGCGGGTGCTGGCGGGATCTGCGATAAGTGGCGGAGGCTGTTTCGGCGCGCAAGAGGCCAAGGCGCCCGCGCCACAAAAAAGAACGACGATTCCCATGAATCTAAAACGGGTGAAATTAGAAATTTGTGCCAGCATAAATGACGGTATCTCCAGGTTGCACTTGGACACCACGGGCCAAGCTGCTGGTAATGATATCGCCGATGGCGGTTGCCGGTTCAACCGACGAAATTCGAATTTTGCCAATGAACGAACCGCCGCGCAAGACCAGCATATCAGTGTTTGGCTCGACCCCCTGCCTGCCGCCGAGATTTAGAACCACGAAATTATAGGCTTGGTTGACTGCAAGGACAGTGCCGCGGATTCCCGAATTTCCTCCGGCTGCCGGGCGCTTTTTCGTCTCTTTTCCCAATTGAGCTGATTGCTCCTGGGCGGCCTTGATCTTGTCGGAGAGCACTGTCTTTTCGCGTTCCGTGACACGAAGCTGTCTCGTCGCCTCCTCCAATTGGGCCTGCAGCTCCGCTGTCGCCACAGGCATGTTCGTGGCCGTGGGTTTTTCCTCCGCATCCTCGATCCGCTTTTGCAGTTGTGCGATCTGGATTTCCTTAACCCGCGATTTCGCTTCGAGATCGGCCTTCTCCGTTCGCGCCTTGGCTAGTTCAGCTTCGGTGCTCGCAACCTTCGTTCGCGTCTCGGCGAACTGGGCGTTGGCGATGGTCACCGCCTCCTCTCGGCCCTGCAATTCCTTCTCGCGCGAGATTCGCAGTAGTTGCTCTGCCTCGCGAGAGGACTCGGTCTCAATGAGTTTCGTCCGCAATTCTCGGGTCCGCTGGGTATTAAGAATCCCGAGTAACGCCGAAACGGCGAGTAAGAGAACGGAACAACCAATCAGTGTTCTGGGGATCGTCACTAGCAACGGGGGGTGCAATCGCTCGACGATCAGTTTTACGCGAACGGCAGCGTTCGTGGCAATCCCATTCGCCTGCGGGAAGGGTTCAGGGCGCTCTCTGCTTTATTTCGCGTTGCGCTGCTAGGGCTTCCACCCTATAGAACGCGTTATGGGTCAGCAACATCGGGTGAGGGTCAAACGTCGGCGGCGCAGCGCTTATTTGGATCGCAAAAAGGTAGCGGCAAAGGTTGCGCCGGTTCGGAAGGAAGCACCCAAGACCAAGGCCAGGCAATCGAAGAAGCAGGCCGCGCCCGCCCCGGAGACGTAGGGCGGCCGATTTGATCGAGGACGGTGACTTTGCGAAAACGCTCTTCGACGCAAAGTGCGCGCGCAATATCTGATCGTAGACGGCCATAGCGTGATCTTTGCCTGGCCGGAGTTGCGCGCTCTTCATCGGCGCCGCAGTTCCCTTGCTCGCGACGCGCTCGTGAGGAAATTACGGGAATACCAGGATTGGACTGGCGTCCGCGTCGCGGTTGTTTTCGACGGCAAAGGGACGGCCGTCCACGTGAACTCAGAGCCAGGCGAAATCCAAATTTTCTATTCGCGCGAGGGCCAGACGGCGGACTCAATTATTGAGCGCCTCGCGAGCAAGTATGGTTCGCGCTTTAAGTTGCTGGTCGCGACCAGCGATGTCCTGGAGCAGGAAACCGCGAGTGCGTGCGGAGCGGAATGCATCTCCACAGAAGCGCTCCGGTGGCTTCTTGAGGAGGTTTCGAAGGGGTAGTTTCGTTGGATGGCTGCGCGCCTAGGCGGCTCCCGCCAGGGCGGGGTGCGGACGCACCAGCGCTTCGCGGCGGGCGCGTTGCTGACACGTGGCGAGAACACGAGACAGAACGCAGTAGAGTTGTTCGATCGGCAAGTTCTTGCTGACGTAGCCATTGGCTCCGGCGCGCAAAGCCGCGTGCATTCGCTCTTCGTCGTAGCCGACACCGGTAAAGACGATGATTGGCAGGCTCTGGCTCATCTCGCGAATGAAAGTAATCAAGGAGATGCCATCGACTTTGGGCATATTTAGATCCACCACCACGACATCGCACTGGTGGTGCTCAAGCCACGCGGCCGTCTGGAAACCCTCGGTCAGGTATTCGCAGGTATGTCCTTTTTGCTTGAGATAGGTCACGAGAAATTTCGTGATGGCTGGGTCGTCGTCGATCAGGAGGAATTCGGCGGCATCGCGGGTCAGTATTTTCATTCAGGCACTTTCTTATAATTACTATAATCTCTATAGCACTAACCTTGCCAAGTATCCGGGTCGCCCTGCTGCGGGCCCTTGAAAAACAGATTCTCGCCTGGACGCTCACGTCGAGCGACCAACGACTTTAGTAAGGCGCAGAGACGGCTCCGCGGGACAGGAAAAGCCGACTGGGAATTCAACTATGCCAGGCTGGCGCGAACGGCGTCGAGTTGCCCAGCCGAGCCGAGCTTCCCGTTCTTATGCGCGATAAACTTCGCATATTCCTCGACGAAGATTTTGCCGGGCGGACGGAAATCAAACTCTGCCGGATGATCTCGAAAATATTCCCGGTGCACTCGAGTCCAGACCAGGCGGCCATCAGTGTCGATGTTCACCTTGGTGACGCCCAGCCTTGCGGCCGGAAGATATTCTTCTTCGTTCACCCCGCGGGCGGAGGGGTCGAGCTTCCCGCCTGCCGCATTGATTCGCCGCACTTCTTCGACGGGAACGCTGGAACTGCCGTGCATAACAATGGGCATCCCGGGAATCAATCTCTTGATTTCCTCAATTACGTTGAAGTGAAGACTTTGCTGGCCCTTGAATTTGTAGGCGCCGTGACTTGTGCCGATGGCAGCGGCCAGGGAATCGCAGCCGGTCTGCTTCACGAATTCGACCGCTTCCTGCGGATTTGTGAGAGAGGCATGGCCTTCGTCCACCTTGATGTCCTCTTCAACGCCGCCGAGCTGCCCGAGCTCGGCTTCCACGCTGATGCCTTTGGCGTGCGCGCGATCCACGACACGTTTCGTAATCGCGATGTTTTCGTCAAACGATTCGTGGCTCGCGTCGATCATGACGGAACTGTAAAACCCCGACGCGATACAATCGTAGCAAGTTTCCTCGTCGCCGTGATCGAGATGCACGGCGAAAATGACTGTGGGAAACATCTCTTTGGCCGTGCGGATCATGGCTTCGAGCATCCTTTTATCGGCGTATTTTCGTGCGCCTTTTGAGAGCTGAATAATGAACGGAGCCTGGCTCTGCTCGCAGCCGCGGAAGAGCCCGAGGAGCTGTTCCATGTTGTTTATGTTGTAAGCGCCAACGGCGAATTTGCCGTAGGCCACTTTGTAAAGTTGAGCGGTGGTTACGATCATGGCGATATTTCAGATTAATGATTTCAGCGGGGCGCGGTTGGCACGCCGACCGGAAAAGACTGCATCTAAAATCCGAAATCCGAAAGCTGAAATCCGAATTTCTTCAGTGCCCATTGGGGCTGGCCGGCAGCATTACGCTCACGGAGGTGCCGTGGGGGTTCGAGTCAATATCGACGCGCCCGTTGTGATCGAAGACGGTCCGTTTCACGATCGGCAAGCCCAATCCCATTCCCCGGGCTTTGGTAGTGCAAAACGGGGAAAAAACCTTCTCTCTCAGTTCTGCGGAAATTCCCCTGCCGTTGTCTTTGACCGTGACGACGACGCCACTCGCATGGCCTCCCTCGCGGATTCGTCTGGCCGCCAAAGTGATTCGCGGCTTGCTCCGGCCAGAGGTGGCCTCGGCAGCGTTGGCGACAAGATGCGCAAAGGCTTCGGTAAGCGCCGTTTCGTCGCCCAACACCTTGGGAAGGTCGTTAGGCAGCGTCGTATCGATCGCGACGCCGTTTTTCTTCACCCGCTCGCGCGCAAGCTCGATCGCTTTCCTGACTGAAGCGCGAAGGTCGATTGGTTTCATTACCAGTTCGGAGGGGTGGGCAAAGTTGTTGATTTGTGTGATGATTCGATCCAGCCGGTCGATTTCCTGCACGACGATCTCGTTGAAATCCTTCCGGAAATCGGCATCGTCGAAACGTTCCGGCAAGAGCTGGGCGAACGTCTTGATCGCCACGAGTGGATTTCGAATTTCGTGCGACATGCTCGCCGCGAGATCGGTCCAAAAGGCGGCGCGATCGACCAGGTCTTGTTTTTGTCGCAGGCTATCTTTTGCCGTCAGATCGTGGACGACGGCGACGGCGCCGAGGGGCGTTTTTTTGTCCACCAACCGCCGAGTTTCCACCGAGAGGGATCGGCGGGTGTTGGGATCGATCCATTGTTGAGCCGGGAGGTTCTCTTCAGATTCGAGGGTCTCGCGCAGAAACGTGGCGAGACGGCTGCCCGCAGCCTCGACCGGTTGATTCAAAACATCGACTGCCGCGAGCCCGAGAATCCGCTCGGCAGTGGGATTGAACCATCGGACTATCGCCTCTTCATCCGTTGCAATAATGCCGGGCGGAATAGATTTCAGGAGCGTTTCCGCGAGCGTCTTTTGAAGCGCGACTTCTTCATAGAGAAGCGCGTTCTCGAGCACGGTGGAAACATTTTCCGCCAGCAGCATCAAGCCTTCGAGGTCCGGGTAACCGAAACGCTGGCCGGTGACGCGGTGACCGAAAAAGAGCCAGCCGATCATACTTCCGCGCGCGTGCAGTGGCACGATGACCTCGGCTCCAAATGTATCGAGCGCCCGCCGCATTAATGTTCGTTGTTTCGGATCGAGTGCCTGAGTGAGGTTGCTTCGCCAAATAACATGCGCGTGCAGTTCGAACCAGCGGACCAACGGATCGCGCTCGCCATACTCGATCTCTGCCGTTTCCGGAAGGCAACGCAGCCCGGCTCGAAGCCGATAGCGATCGCCTTGCCTCATCTTGGAAAAAATACCTACGCGGCCGATTCCCGTGGCATCGGCCACGCCCTCGACCACGCTCGTCAGCAAGGTCTCGACGTTATCGAAACGACGAAAAACGCGGGGAAAACGGAGCAGGGGCATTGAGTGCTCGGACCGCTCCGGAATTGCTTCGGCGCGATGTGGCCCGTCCGGGAGCAGGGGCGCCCTGGATTGCTCCCGCAAATCACGATTTTCTTGAAGCACCCGCAGGTGTTCGAAGCCGCGCGCCACGAGCGCCTGCAATCGCCGCCGGTCGACCAGCAAATCTTCTGTGGCGTAAATGCCAGACTGCTCGGCTTCGCGCAGGGGCTCCGAGCGTGGAGTTCCGAGAGCTACGATCAAGATTTCCGGCCAGCCCTCCTGAATCTGATCGAGGAGATCGCGGGCTTCTTTCGCGCGCAAGTCCAGAAGAAGAATCGCGGGTCCGTTCTGCTGAAGGACGGCATCCAGCCGGTCGGCGGCGCCCACGTGGCGCACTTGAGCCAGCGCACTTAGGAAGGCTTTGATTCGCCGAACAAAGTCGGCGTCCTGCGAGTAGAGGATGCAAATTGGAGAGGAGCTCATGCGGCGGCAACCTCCCGGTTGAATCGGACAAGCGGCAGCAAGATATGAAACGCCGTGCCCTTGGAGAGCTCGCTTTCCACTTCGATTTGGCCGGCATGCTCCTGGATAATGCCGTGCACGACGGACAGGCCCAGTCCCGTGCCGTAATCCTTGGTCGTAAAAAAGGGATCAAAGACGTGCGGAATGTCTTCGCTGCGGATTCCCTCGCCGTTGTCGCGAATGGTGATGCGCAAAACCTCACGCACATCCCCGTTCCCGCCGCTGACAGCCGCCACCCATTCCTCCGCCGGGCGAATCTCGGTCGAAACCACCATCTCGCCGCCCCGCTTCATTGCGTCCATGGCATTGAGGAAAAAGTTGAGGAAAACCTGTTCGAGCTGATCGGCATCGGCTCGTATTGTATCTACATCAGCCTGCCAGGAACGAGTTAATTTGATTTCTTTCTGATAAAGCCGATGGCCCACCAGCTGGAGGGACTTTTCCAGCACGGTGTGGACGTGCATCGGCTTGAGAAGCGGCTTCGCCGGTCGCGCAAATCGCAGAAGCTGGTTCACTAGCGAATCGATTCGATCGATCTCATGGCCGATCAGGTTCGAGAAGGTTTCGCGAAAATCGGAGTCTTGGTAACGCTCCGGCAAGAGTTGGGCAAAAGTTTTGATCGAGACGAGTGGATTCTTGATTTCGTGCGCCATGCCGGCGGAAAGAGTGCCGAGGCTCGCGAGCCGGTCACTCCGGCGGATCTGCAATTCGAGGCGCTTGAGCGCCGTGATATCGGTCAGAACCACGAGCACGCCCAACATCTGGCCCTGTTGCCCATGAAAGATCGAGCTGCTCGCGCGCACTACGACGCCGCCTTCGGTCGAATCCAAAATGAGCTCGCGGTTTTCCGGGCGCTCTTTGGAACGGAGCGTCTCCTGCACCAGGTCGCGGATCGAGGCAGGCAAATCCTCGATCGGGTGCTCGAGCAGGTCTTTGGATTTTGAGCCAATGATCTGTTCAGCCTCATTGTTAAAGACCGTGATGCGACCATCCGCGTCCGCGGCGATCACGCCGGTGGTGAGGTTTTGCAGAAGGATCTCGTTATAAATCTTGGCGTTTTGGACTTCGGTAAATAGCTGCGCATTATCGATTGCGATGGCCAATTGCCCGCAGAGGACCTGCAGCGCATTCTGTTCGACGCTCCCATAAATTCGTCCCGACAGCCGCGGCCCGAGCAACATCACTCCGGCAAGATGTTCTCGAGCAAAGATTCCCATCGCCACCGCCAGGTGGAGGGAGGCCATCTGCTTCTCAACCGCTTCCAATTCCGGCGTCTGGCGCACCCGATGCAGCTCATCAAAAACAAGCGGTTCCTGGTGATTTTCCAGGTAATTGATGGTTGCATCGTTTTTGCTTAAGGCCAGGACCGGCCTCCCAGGTTCGCCGGTCGGAAGCGGGTATTGTTGCGAAAAGCCGTGACGGTCTGGCAGCAGGATGACGACAACATCCGTTGCGACCGCGCCGGCGATAGTCTTGGCAAAACGCTCGAGCAAGTCCTGCAAGGTCGAAACGGACTTCAGGATGGCGGCCGCCTCGTTCATGGTCGAATGAAAATCGAGCCGCCGGGTACCGAGGAAGAGTTTATCGGCCAGGGAGCGCGAGACTCCGCGTGCCGGAACCATCGCGAAGGCAATTACGATCGCTGCCGCAACGTGCGCGATGGATTTCGCGTCGCCAAGAAGAGGCGAGAGCGCAGCGGAAACGAGCCACCAAACCACGCCGTAGAGCGCCAGCAAATAAGCGGTGAGAACGGCGTAGCTCATCACGCGTCGAAAGAAAAGTCCGACCTCCATGATCTTCCGAGTCGCGATGCCGTAGGCAATGATCAGGCTGAAGACGACTACCCGGAATGGCGCAAAGGTCATAGCGACCCAGCGCTCCGCAAACTGCGAGAAGTTGGTTAGGATGAACAATGTCGCGCTTCCGAAGATGACAAACTGCAATTCCACCTTCTGCATTCCGCTCTCGCGACGCTGGTCCCTCACGTAAAGGGCGATTACCAGGATCACAGCGCCCGCGAAGAACCCCAGGCAAATGGGATACAAAGGTCCGTAGATCGCCACCGGAATCTGGCCCGCCCGCAGTTCCGCCGCGCGCAGGAACAAGGGCGTATAACATAGCCCGATTACGATGACACTTGGAATGACCAAGGGCGCTGAACGTCTTCCTATTTCGCGCCACCCACGCTCCCGACAGACGATGGCAAGTCTCATCATATTGAATCCAATAACGAGAAGTAGTCCGCAGGCCGAGGCGTTCCGGATCCAGAATTCCGCTTCACTCTGGTGAGCGGCCTTAAAAGCAAAGTGGAGCGAGAGGAGCCAGGCGGAAAGAATGATCGAAACGAACAAGAAGGTCTGATTCGCGTAATTCTTGGAGTTGGCTCGGAAAACCGCGGCTCCCAAGCCCAACTGCATGAAGAGCGCCAACCATAGTGGCAGGCTCTGAGGATTCATTTCCGCGTCGGGTCGGCGATCATGTTAATGGCTAGAGAAACCATTCGTCGCAATCTTTGTGCCCTTGCCTGGAGACTTGCACAGGCGCTCGACCACAAGCGAACTCGTGCTTCCGCCCAGGCCCCGCACGTTCATCAAAATGCAATCCAGTCGCTGTTTTCGCGGGCGGTTCGCCACGAAATCCAAGTCACACTCAGGGTCTGGCGTTTCGTAGTTTGCGGTGGGAGAGATAATCTGATCCCGGAAGCTCAGGGCGCATGCCACGATTTGAAGGGGGCCGCCAGCCGCTAACGGATTGCCCGTTACACCCTTGATCGAACTGATCGGAATCGAGTACGCTCGTTTGCCAAAAACCTCCTTGATGTAACGGACTTCAGCCGCATCCAAAACAGGATGCCCGGGGCCATAGGCAGAAATGTGGTCCACTTCGCTGTTTCCCCGCCCTGCATTCGCCAAGGCGATTCTCATCGTCTCGACCAAGCCCGAGCCCGGCTCATCTGGGCTATGATCGCGTTGTCTCGCATAACCTGAGATCTCAAGATAGATGTTCGCACCCCGCGCTTGCGCCCGCTCAAGATTCTCGAGAACAAACATCCCAGCGCCTTCGGAAATCACTCCTGAATCGCGTTCAAGATCGAAGGGGCGGCTTGCCCTCTCCGGTTCCGCGTTGCGATAGGAGCTGAGGCCCGAGACAGTAAATGCAGCAAAAGTATGTTTTGTAATGGGAGCGTCGGCCCCCCCCGCCAGCGCGAGTTCTGCATCGCCCGATTGGATCAACTTGGCGGCTACGGCTATGGCGTCCAGACCGGACGGACAGGCAGAAGACACAGTCGTCGCGTGTGCATTTGCACCGATACGATCCGCGATAACATTTGCAGGCGCCTGTGGGGTCAACGCCCCCACGGCGGTTGGAGATATTCCGCGCACTCCGTGAAGCTCGAACGCGCTGATCGAATCCTCAATGATATCCATCGCGCTCGTGCTAATACCCACGACAACCGGCGTTGGACTGGGCAAATCCAATTCATTCATTTCCAACCCGGCATCACGCAGGGCCATCATGGTAGCGGCATAGGCCAACTGGGTATGCCGGGCCATTCGGTGGGGTTTGAGCTCCGGTTCGATATAATCCAGCGGCCTAAAGTTTTTCACCTCTCCTGCGATCCGGCTTTTTAGATCCGCCGCGTCAAAAAATGTGATCGGCCCAATTCCGCTGTGGCCGGCCAGGAGCGATTTCCAAAAAGCCTCGAGTCCGATTCCGTTTGGGGCGAGGACCCCCATACCGGTAATAACAACTCGATTTCGTTTGTTCATGGGCTAAGGGGAAAGGGACAATGCAGTAAGTAAGCCACCGTGAAACACTCGCATTCTAAACATTACATTAAACCCAGTCATTATGTTTTATCGCGGTCTGGTGATAATGTTATTCACCAAATTTCCGAGTTATTCACAAGAAGCATCTTGTGTCGGAGCGGAAAAACTTCACTATTAGGGCGAATTTGCAATCACTCGCGGATGGCTCACTTTCCTAAATTAAGGTGCTCTAGCGGCACGCACTTAGCTTTACCTCCCCCATCATAATGACGATCGGCACTGATCTCCCCCAGGTTCTCGTCATCGATGACGAAATGGGCCCTCGCGAAAGTTTGCGGATGCTCTTAAAGCCTAGTTATCAGGTTTATACTGCCGATAACGTCGAGGCCGGGTTGCGCATTCTGCGCGAGAAAAAGCCAGACGCGGTCATCAGCGACATTCGCATGCCCGGCACCAGCGGCATCGACGGGCTGCGCAAAATCAGGGAAATCGATCCGCACGTTGCCGTCATCATGCTCACCGGGTTTGGTGCTCTGGAGACGGCCAAGGAAGCTTTACGCTTAGGTGCGAACGATTACATCAGCAAGCCGTTCGACGCGCGCGAAATGCGAGAAGTCATCGGCCGGAACGTCGAACGCACCCGCATTTTCCGGACCGGTGTGAACGCCGCTGCGGAGATCAAGGAACTGAACAACCGTCTCCTGAAGGAACTCGCGCAAAAGGAACGGCTCGCATCGCTGGGCCAGGCCTCGGCCGAATTCGTTCACGATCTCGGCAACCCGCTCACGATTGTTTGGGGTTACGTTCAGCTTCTCTCGAAAAAACTGGAACAATCCGAAAAGGAAAATGGCGCCACGAGTGAGACCACAGCAAAAGAGCTGAACATCATCGAACAAAACGTGCGGCTCTGCCGTGAATTGCTCTCGATGTGGCAGAGCTACGGAAGCGTGGAAGCGTCGCCTCACAAACCGATCTCGGTTTCCGGAATTGTCCGCGAGGTGGTGAAAGGGGTGGGACCAATGGCCGTACAGACTGGCGTGGAATTGCAGTGCGATATTTGCGACGACGCCTGCACCCTTCTGGGAGATTCAGTCCAGTTAATGCGCGCGATTCAAAACGTGATCATTAATGCCCTTCAGGCGTCCGCCGAAAAGAAGGGCTCCATCGCGATCAGCTGCCTGCGCAAGGATTTTTATGTGGACGTGCGGGTAGAAGACGCCGGGTATGGGATCGCGCCGGCGCAAATGGCGAAAATCTTCGAGCCATACTTTACGACGAAACAAGGCAAGAGCGGCACCGGCCTCGGCCTCTACATCACGAAGAAAGTCGTCGAAGATCATAACGGTTCAATCAAGGTGGACAGCACGCCGCAGGTCGGTACCACCTTCACGATCCGCCTGCCGCTGTTGAACAACTAGCTGCTGGCGCAATTCCCTCGGTGAGGGTCTCTACCCTCCGGGAGTCTGAACCCACTACTTTAGCTTGTCACTGCCAGTCGCTTCCGTTTTGTTGAACAAGTGTCTGGAAGTTATCGTGTTGCACCGATTTTTCTGATTCGGATGGCCGGGGTGCCATTCGATTGCCTGGAAGTCTTGGGAACACCTGCCACATGGGTAGCGGCTCGTGAACTCCTCGTTAGGCGCGAAGAATTCGCTAGAGCAAAGTTGGAGGCGGAGCGGCTGCTCCGGAGGCGCGATCATGGACTTTCGGTGGACATGTATCGTTCGTTGCGGCACGCGGTTCGCGCTTGCGCTCTTCCCACCCGCACCGGCGATCCGCCACCTCGTGAATCGGACCTTTACGCCGCGGCCCTTGCCGCCGTAACGGCCGCTGAGTCATGGCTTCAGGAAACGCTGGAGCGTGAACTCGGGCTCGTACGGGTGGCGCTCCTGGGAGCGTCGAGAATATTCTTGGCCCGGTACCTC
>Ga0190272_10000186_pt1 | contig 37661 bp, 32 predicted proteins | sample Popmic504T_FD_133746 | JGI IMG/M metagenome (GOLD analysis project Ga0190272, IMG submission 133746) | Populus adjacent soil microbial communities from riparian zone of Shoshone River, Wyoming, USA - 504 T | ecosystem: Environmental > Terrestrial > Soil > Riparian zone | place: USA: Wyoming...
GCCGGCCGAGATACTGACGCTGCGCCCCCGAGGACTTCTCACCTCCGACAGGCCAACACACCTGGCGCACCATCCACGACCTCGGCCACCGCGGTCTGCCGGTGACCTACGCCTCGGTGTGCCACCCGCCCCGGACCGACACCCTGCCGCGTTAGGTGGTTTGGGGTGGTTGTTCGGGGCCGGGGTGGTCGAGGGCGTCGAGTTGTTGTTGGACGCGGTGGGCGTCGGCGTCGCGTCCTTGGTCGCGGTAGAGCTGCAGCGCTTCCTGCCACACAGTGTGGGCGTGTTCGATTTGGCCGAGGGCGGCATGTGGGTGGCCGAGCCAGTCGAGAGTGCCAGCAGCTTCGTAGGTGTCACCGAGGTCGCGGCGCAGGGTGAGGGCTTGGCGGTAGTGGTGGATAGCGTGGTCGTGGTGGCCGGTGTGGTGGTCGATGTAGCCGAGGCTGTCCAGGGTGGCCGCCTTGCCAGTGGGGTTGTGGTGGTGTCGGTGCAGGGTGAGGGCAGCTTGGCAGTGTGCGCGGGCGGTGTCGTGGTCGCCGAGGCGGGCGGCGTACCAGCCCACGGCGTTGAGCGCGGTGGCTTCCCATACCGGCTGGTCGAGGGCGCGGTAGAGATTCAGAGCGCGTCTGGCGTGGTCCAGGGCGCGTCGGTCGTCCCCCTGCAGCTCACACGCCATCGCGAGCATGTGGTGGGTGTGGGCTTGGTGGGTAGTGTCGTGGTGGTGTTCGGCCAGGGCAAGGGCCCGGTTCAGGTGCCCGGTCGCCTCCTCATGGCAGCCCAGGGCGGCGTAGGCGTAGCCGACGAGGCGGTGAGCGAGGGTGCGGGTGGTTGGGTCGGGCAGATGGGCGGCGGCGTCCACTGCCCCCTGCCAGACGGCGAGCCGGTCATGATGGTGTCCCCGCCGGTGGTGAAAGGTGCCCAGGGTCCAGGCCAGCTGCCCGACGATGTGGTGCCAGGCGTGGGTGGTGGCGGTGTGCTGGGCGGCGAGCAGGTTGGGGTGTTCGCTGTCGAACCAGGCCATCGCCGCCGGATCATCCGACAGCGAGTGGGCGTGGGTACCGGGTGAGGGCGGGTCGGGCCGGATTGGCGTGCGGTGAGGTTCCAAGAGGTGGTCGGCGGTGTGGGCGGTGTGGGTATAAAAATCGAGTACCCGCCGCAGTGCCGCCGTCCGCGCCTCGTCGCCAAGATCGTTGGCGGTGGTGGTGGCGTAGGTGCGGATGAGGTCGTGCATGCGGTAGCGGCTGTGCCCGTCGTGGTCGAGCAGGGACGCCTCCTCCAGCACGCCCAGCACACGCTTGACCCGTGTCACTGACAGCCCGGTGAGGCTGGCGGCAGCGGGGAGGCCGATGTCCGGGCCGGGGGCGATCCCGAGCAGCGCGAACACCTGCCGTTGTTCGACCGTGAGTGTGCGGTGGGACCAGGACAGGACGGTGGGCAGGCTGGCGGCCGGGTCGTCGCTGTCGAGGACATCCAGCCGGGTGGCGGTGTCGCGCAGCTCGGCGGCCAGCGCGGCCAGCGGCAGGCGGGGCCGGGTGCGGGCGTGTCCGGCGACGATGGCCAGGGCGAGGGGGAACCCACCGCACACAGCCAGCAACCCGTCCACGGCCTCCGCCTCGGCCTCGACCCGGTCGGCGCCGAGGCGGGCGGCGAGTAGCTGGCGGGCCTCACCGCGGGGCAGGACGTCCAGCTGGAGAGGGTGGGCACCGTAGCTGGTGACCAGACCCGGGAGGCGTCGCCGGCTGGTCACCAGCACCGTGCAGGAGGAGTCACCGGGCAACAGCGGGGCGAGTTGCTCGACCGTGGCGGCATTGTCCAGCACCACCAGCATGCGTTTCCCCGTGATCAGGCTGCGGTAGAGCGCGGCCTGGGCATGCAGGTCGACCGGGAGACGACCCGGATCAACACCCAGGCCGTCGAGGAAACCACGCACCGCCACCTCCGGCGGCATCGGCTCCCCGACCGGGGAGAACCCCCGCAGATCCACGAACAGCTGCCCACCAGGGAACCGGTCACGATGGGCGTGCGCCCAGCGCAACGCCAGCCAGGTCTTGCCGATCCCGCCCGCCCCGGCCAGCGCCGAGATCACCACCGTCCCACCCGCCCCACCTGCATCCACCACGGCGGTGAGCGCGGCGAGATCACCGACCCGGCCGACAAACGCGGCAGGAGCGGCAGGCAACTGCCGCGGCACCGGCCGCCCCCACACGGCGGAATGGTGATGAACGCCGCCGGTGATCGTATGGGCCTGCACCACCACACCCGACACCGTCGCGGCCACCGAGTTCCGCGCCTCGCCGGCACCCGCCCCACCACCTGGCGGATCCCCGTCCGGCCGGTTCGTCCCGTCGCCGGTGCCGTCCTCCCGATCCTGCACCGTCATCGCTGCCCCCGACCGCACTTGATGGCCCTGCAAGCCCTCCACGCTAACGAGCCGACCACCCAGGCCGGCCCGTATTCCGGCGCGAATCCACCCGCACGGACGAATACTACGCCACCCGGCTCATCACTACGTGAGCTTCTGGGTGGGCAATTCCGCCCTGGCATCCGCGGTGAGGCCGCCCATCACACGAGCAGCCTGACAACCCTATCCGGTCACGGCACTAGAGAAGTCGGCTAGCAAATGGACCGGAGAGCTATTTGGTAACACGACATGGCCAGCAGGCAAACACAGAAAGCGCATGTGCCGAGCGTGTGCCCCAAGTTGCGCCTCGAACGGTCGCCTCCGCAGCAGCGTGCCGGCGACGCCCGACCTCGAACATGACCTGTCCACGAACTCGGCCTCGCCGCCGTTCGGCTGAACCAATCGTGACAACCGAAACGCACCCACGACCGGTCGTCTCCCTTGCTGAGAAATCGCCGCAGGCTTCGCTGGCAGCTTCCGAAACAGACGTAGTCGCCTGTGCGGTAGCGTCTTGCATTGAGCGGATTCCGGGGTGACGCCATAGGAGTCCGAAATCATCCAAGACCATCAAGGAGACGCTTCTGTGACGACCCATGACTCGGCTGCCCGCGCATTCGCTCCGTCGGAATTGCCGTGTGACGATCCGTCCTGTGACGCCGACCCGGGTGAGCTCAGTGGCGCGTTCTGGGCAGTCGGTGACGCTGGCGTACCCAGCAGGGGTGATCTGGTCCGTGTGGCGCGCTCGCTGTTCGCCGTGAAGGACTGCCCACGCTGCGGCGGCACAGGGAAGAACGCCGCTGCCTCACACGACACTGGAGCCTGTCGCTGCCTGGTCGATTCTCTCGGCGCGTTGGAGCTCCGCGCCGACGAACTGCACGAACGCGCCAGGGAGATCGCCACGAGCGACCCGCAGATGGCTCAGGGTTTGTGGTTGTTGGCGCAGCGGTGTGACTCAGCGGCGCTGGCGGCGGCTTTGCGCGAGCGGCTCCTTCCGGCAGGGGTGCTCGATCACAGCGTGGCCGGGCCGGTAGCGGTGGTCATCACCCGCTTCGGCATCGTGGTGCTGCGGCACCAGCGTGGGCAGTCGCAGGTGCTGGTGCGGCGCACCGACGGCACGGACTGGCTGCTGTCCACCGACGGGTCCGCCCGTGGGGCAGCCGCCGCGGTGGGTTCCACGGTCCCCGAGCTGGCCCACGAGGGGAGCCACCTCCTGTGGCTCGTCGCCCAGGTGACGGTCGGCGACAGCAGGCCGCGGTTCACCGTGGTGTGGGCGAGCCTGGCACCCGTTCCGGGCCAGCCGTGTCGACACTGCGCGGCCACGCACATCGCCGATCGGTGCCCGAGCCTGCGCATCCACATGATGAGGGCAGTTGAGAGGAGCCAGCGGCCGCCGACCATCACCGTGTTCGGCGCCTTCCCGGTGGCCACGGATGTGGCTCCGGGTCACGTCATTCCTGACGAGGTCATCGACGAGGCGGTCGCCACCACCGTCCGGCTGATCCAGGATGGCAGGCTGACTATCACCTGACCTCACCGACAGGCCCGACAGCCCGTGAGATGCGTTCGGGCCGCCGCGCCCAGCCTGCCACCCAGGCCAGGCGCGGCGGCCCGTCACACCTGCTGTCTGCCGGTCGGCGCTGCGCCCCCCGCTGAAGCCGTCGGCGGTGACGCCAGCGGCACGCCACCTGACGACACCGTCGGCATCGACGGCCCGAATGACGGTGTGCTGCTCTTCCTCCGACGCCGAGGTCTAGCGGGTGGCTGGAGCCTGATCGGGTCCGCCCTGAGCTGAGGCTCGGTCCACCCGGTCACCAGGGCGGCGGCCCACGCATCGAGATACGCCTTCTGCCGCCGGTCGATCTCCGCCTCAGCAGCGTCGAGCACCGCCTCCGCCCGACGGGTCGCAGCCGCGCGGATCGCAGCCGCCTGCCCCACAGCAGACGCGGCAACAGCCAGGTCCCCCAACGCATCGAACAGCGGCTTGAGCGCGGTGACACCGGCCTGCGCCGCTTGTGTACGTAGTTGTCTATCCCCCATACCTCGATGGTAACCCGCCCCGCCACTACGACCAGCCACTACGTTTCATCGCGCACCAAGCACCAAGGGCCGCGATCGAACTCCGGTATTCTAAACAGGTCGGACAAAGGGAATGACACCCTCGGCAGCCGATCTAACCCAAGACCATCACAAGGGAGAAGCCCGTGCCCGAGAAAGCGACGACGGCGGTTCATGCCGAGGCAGCTGAGATACAGTCGCGAGAAATGTCTGTCGCCATCGGCGATGGCCATTCTTTTCCGGCACTAGTGGATCTCGGCGAACGGTGGAATGGATGGCTATGCCCGCGCTTCGACCGGACCATCGTCGGGCGGGTGGTTGATTGGCTCAACGGGGAACGAGCCACCGCCCCGGAGTGCGATCGGCCCGACTACGCCCACGCGACGTGGACGGGCACCACGATCTTGCTCAGTGAGTGTGGCGACGCCAGCGCGCCCGAACGGATCGAACCCGACGCCGACGGCCGCTACTCGCTCGGCGCCTATTCCTGGTGCTGGGAACCCGTCCAGCAGCAGGAAGGGACAGCCGTGACTGACCAGCCGATCAAGCTCACCACGCTGACCGCGCTCCAGGTGTCCGCGCTCCGCGAACTGCCGTTGACCGACGAGCAGGTAACCATCGGAGCCACCGTGGCCACCTTCCACATGTCAGCCCACGAAGCATTCACGCTGGTAACGAAGGGCCAGCTGGACTTGGGACTCACCCAGGGCACCACCCGGCACCCGTACAAGTCACTGCACGGCGTGGTCCGAAAGCTGCGCAAGCTCGCCCAATCATCGGCCGAACCGTCCACCCTCGAAGTCTGACGTCGCTCACCTATCGCGGGCCGGCACCGGGACTCGCCGCCGGCCCGCCCTTGCGTCAATCGCAGTATGATTGCGACGTTGGAAAACGGGGTGACGCCCACTGTTCCGACACTCAAAAAAAGACTATTCACTGAGGTGTCGACTGCCATGAAGACGTTCTATCTTGGCGTGGATCAACCGCGCTGGCTGGAATCGACACAGTCGCCGAACGTGCCCCTGTTCATTTCCTACCACCGGCTGTCGAAGTACCGACGGCGTGGGGATTTCTTCCCCAAAGGGCTGCGGAGGTGGGCGATGGACAGTGGCGCGTTCTCCGAACTGGACCGCAACCATGGGTGGTCGGTCCCGCCCCGACGAGTACGGCGGAGCCGTCTACCGGTTCATCGAGGACATCGGCACACCACCGGACTTCGTCTACCACAGGACTGGATGTGCGAGCCACACATGCTCGCCAAGACCGGCCTCACCATCGCCGACCACCAAGCGTTCACCATCGACTCCGTCCAGTACCTGCGAGAGGAGTTCCCCCACGCCCCCTGGATTCCCGTGCTCCAGGACTGGCGGTTGCAGGACTACCTGGCCCACGTGCAGCAGTACACCGACGCCGGAATCGACCTCACCACCGAACGATTGGTCGGCCTGGGCAGCGTGTGCCGACGCCAATCCACCGGCGAGATCGGCGTGATCGTCAGCGTCCTCCACAGCATGGGCATCCGGCTTCACGGCTTCGGAGTGAAATGCGCCGGCCTGGCCCGCTACGGCCTCACCGTGGTGTCCGGCACCGCGTACGCCTGGTCCTACGGAGCCCGAACCCGCAACATCCGCCTCGACGGATGCACCCACGCTCGCTGCAACAACTGCCTGCGATACGGCCTGCGCTGGCACCGCCGAGCGGTGCAGTCCCTGCACCGAGCGACCCAGGACCCACTCGCGCTCGACTTCACCAACGGCACCGACTTCCGCACCCACGTCCCCACACCGCGCACCCGCCCAGCCCCGCTGGACCGGCAAGATCGGCTCGACGACGCGCAGCCTTCGCTATGGGACGCAACCTGACCACGCCGCACACCGAAAACCGGGCGGGCAACCAACCCGCGGTAGCCGTCTCGCGACGTGGATCAGTGGAAGTCACGGGATGGATGGGCACGTCCTCGAGGTGGTCACAGCGGGTCACAGGGTGACCAGTAGAAGAACACCAAATGCCACAAGAATTACAAATATGGTGACGAGCTGAGCCGTCCGCCCGGAGTCACTCACGCTCCGCGAATCATTGCCTGGCAGGCCACGGCCCCCTTGGATGACCAACTCTTGTCGAACGCGTTGCGTCATGGTGATGTGTTCGAGACGTTGTTCGAGACTGTCGGAATCGGTGATCGATTGCGCCTTGGCAGCGGGTGTGAAGGCGGCTTCCCATGCAGAGCGCATGGCCTGGATGTCCGGGAAACGTTGTGTGGCATCGCGGAGAAGGGCGCGACGGAAGAACTGGGCGAGTCGGCTTCCAACGGGCGGGTCAGTGGAATCTGCGGAGAACATGTGTTGCTCCACGGTAGCTTGGTCGTTCACGGCCCTGGGATGCGACAGGCCGTCGCCGAAGACTGGCGTCGTTCCGGTGGCCATCTGAAACAGGGTCACAGCAAGGGCGTAGTTCTCCGCCGCGGAGTCCCATTCGAGACGCTCCGCTGAGCCAAGAAAGGGGTCGAGGTAGGCGGAGGTGCCGGCGCCGACAGCTGCCACCGGCATGAGGCTGTGGGAGAAGTCGAATAGCACCAATCGATGGCCGGTGTGAGTCGGCTCCGGCCGTACGCCGATATTGTCCGGCTTGATGTCGCGATGGATGATGCAGTTGTCCTTGAGGAAAATCGCCGTGGCCAGTAGCTCGCCGCCCCAGGATCGCAGCGTGCTGCCGGACAGGGGACCCGTCTCACTCAGTGTTGTGGCCAGCGTCTCCTCACCTGCGTACTCCGTCACCACGGCGGTGAGGCCACTGACTGTGATCGGCCCTTCGATCAAGCGAACGATGCCGGGATGATCCAAGGGGGCAAGGGTTTCTGACTCCTGCGCCAGTAGGTCGTTGTGCTCCGTGCTCCGCGCGATCTTCATGACGTACTGCTGGTTCGCCACGCGGTCGTCGACGAGCAGGGCGTAGGCACAGCTTCCCGACCCCAACCTGCGGATCACTCGCCAACGGTTCGCCAGCAGGGTTCCTTGCTTCGCATCTGCCGGGTGCGTCCAGGAGTCGAGGGCGAGAAAGCCTGCGACATCGGCTGGTCGATTGCCGACCTGGGCCTGGGTGGCGCTGAACACGAGCTCGGACACCTCGGCGGGCAGATCGGGATCGTGGAGCCGGAGGCCGCTGTCACGAAATACCTGGGCCCACAGTTGATCTGCCCGGTCAGGAACCCGCCCGCCCAGCACGCGGTAAGCGACCACGCCGAGGCTGAAGACATCGGCTCGAACGGGGTCGTGGTCACGGTGCACGGAGGTTTCCGGAGCGCGGTACTGCTGGGCGTCGTCCGCCAGGAGAGCCGATGCGTGCTGGGTTCCTGCCAGCACTGAGCTGAACGGTTCGCCGGCATTCGCAGTCGTTGGGGCGGCAACCGAGGCCGTTTGCCAGTCGGACACCTGCGCTGTCGGGTCGTTGTCGAAGACCACGAAGATCGACTGCGGCGACAGGCTGCCATGCGTGACGCCCTGGGCATGCGCGTAACTGAGCGCCTCAGCGACCTCACGGAGGATCCGCATACGGTCGCGGATCGCCAGAGGCGACTCGGTGGCATCCGATGCGTTCAGAACTGCGTCGAGCCGCCGCGCACGAGGATTGAACGGGTAGATCAGCGCAGGACCCTCCTCTTCAGTGAGAAGATGCGCGGCCATCACGATGTTCGGATGCGACAACAGGTCATCGAGTCGGGACTCACGCTCAGCGGCACGATCGATCCTGACCCGCTGCTCATCCGTAGCCGTCCACCCCGAGTGATACAGCCGAACTCGCGCATGCCTGCCGGTGACCGACTCGTGCTCGGCGAGAAACTCCCGCCATTCGGGACCTGAGGCGAAGACATCCTCAGCGAGGACGTAGCCACTGACCTTGCGTCGCCGGCGGCGGATATCCAACGTGTTGAGCAGCTCGACCAGCTCGGCTGCGTCATCGGAACTCACCCTGCGTCCTGGGACGGGATGGGTCAATTTGGAGACGATGCCGGGCAGTCGGGCCCCACCCGCCACGTCCTCCCTGCCGAAGAGGTTGGCTAGCCTGGCTCCCGTCAGCTCACATCGCATCAGGGGATTGCACAGGAAGACGACAGCCTCGACGAAAGGGATCGTGGTGTGAAGGCCAGCGTGCTTGCGGGCTCGCTCCAAGGCACTCTTGAGGATCTTCGCCTTACGATCGGTGGCCCTGTAGGGATCGGGCTCGAAATGCCGCGGGCCAGCTTCCCACAACCCGGATTCGCCTCCACGAACCGGTCCGCGCCAGCCCTTGAGCTCAACCAGGTAGAAGCACCTCGGAGTGAGCACCAGAAGGTCCACCTCAAGGCACTCGCTTCGCCTAAAAGCACCTCCGTGGACCACGATCTCAAAGTTGGTCCATGCGCGGTACGGCTCGTCGTCGGGAAGATGTTCACGGACGTGCTCCAGCCCGACATGCTCATGATAGAAACGGGACGGGGTAACTTCGACCCACCGCGGATTTCCCTGCCTCACGACACCCTCTCCGGGTCAATCCATCCGCCGGACCGAAGCCCGTCGACGAGACGCCCAGCCGTTCCCACGGACTAGCTTCAACGTGCACGTCGACGGACCTACGGGGCGACGGTGTGGACGGTTTCACTTTCCAACACGAGCTGTGCACCGAACGCTCGGGCCATCCCACCAAGGGCACGGCACGACCCACATCAGGGATGACCCTGAGTTATCACTTAGACGCGCTGCGCATAGGGTGCGTCCAGATCGCGCCGGCCGCCGAGCCCCGTTGGCTCGGCATCGTCGGCTCAACGACGCGCAACCGTCCCTGTGGGATGAGGCGCGACCAAGCTGGCTGGTTGAGCGTGGTGCAGTCAGACCTGTCGCCGGACACCCTGGCCAAGTTCGTTCGTTGCAGGTGGCCAACGCCGATGTGGTACTGATGATGGCGCCGGCTGAGCGTTGGCGGGCTGTGACTGTGCACGCTGCGCCGCGGTGGGGATGGCGCCGAGGTGGTCGAGATGGGCGCGGAGCAGGTGGACGGGGTGGGCGTCGGTGGAGATGCCGGTGGCCCAGGCGTCCGCGGTGAGCAGTTCGACCGTGGTCATGCCGGGCAGCGACGGCACCACATCGAGGGCTCCGACGCCGGGGAGCGCGTCCGGGTGTTCCCGCGCGGCGGCACCGGCTTCCCACAGGGCTTCCCTTCGGCTGCGGCCGAACACCGCGAACGCCCCGGCGATGGCCAACGTGTCCAGCTGGGTGCCGGACAGGCCGGTGCGGTGCGCGAGCGCGGCCAACGCATCGTTGCGCTCGGAATCGGTCGGCAGCGCATGGTCGACCAGCTCGACGGCGACGTGGTCACGACCGAACCGGTCGACCAGGAGCGCCAGCTCGGCCGCTGCGGCCGCCGGGCCACCGGTGCGCAGGGCCCGGCGGACCGCGCCCTTGCGGCAGCCGGTCAGCACCACCACGTGCCCGGCGAGCTCGTCCACCACCTCATCGACGAGATACACCGGCCGGCCCTTCTCCCCACCACGCAGATGCGCCGCCGATAACACCCGACACAACCGCCGATACCCCTCCTGGTCGCGGGCCACTACCAGCAGATGCTCCCCATCGGGGTCCACCACGCCGGCCCGTGGCGCGGTCATCCCCAGGCTCAACTCAGCTCCGTAGACGGTGCGCACCCCCCGCGCCCGACCGGCCTCCGCCAGCCGCACCACTCCGTAGAGGCCGTCGTGGTCGGTCACCGCGATCGCCGCCAGCCCCAACCGGGCAGCCTGTTCCACCAACTCCTCCGGCGAGCTGGCACCGTCCAAGAAGCTGAAATGAGAATGGCAATGCAACTCGGCGAAAGGCACACTAGCTGGGTCGCGATCTGCCGCCGACGCGGCGCCGCTCATATCCTCCGGGCAGTGATTCGCGGCGCGTTCACGACCCCACCCAGCGCTGTCACCATCGTCTCCTATCGGTCCGGTGACCGCCTCCCGTGCGGTCGGTCGAGCAGGGTGTGATGGCTGCTGGGCCCTGCCTGACTGTCGGTTCGTGCCCGCACTGGTACCCCGTTCCGCAACCATCGCAGCGGCCTTCGGGGAAGCTCAGGCCTTCGAACGTCTGTGCGACTCGCAGTGTCGTTGAGACGTTGCCGCAGGTCAACTAGCACACCACGATGCGAGATGTGATGACGGCCACCGACCGGGCCAGGCCGCAGCGACGGCACCGACCGTGCCCGGCTCCGTAGCGTCGACTGCCCCGGCGCCGTGCACCACACCGGCACCACCCCTCCACGACAAAACGAAAGTCCGCCCGACACAGGCAGGTCGGGCGCGACCGGTCAATCTGGTTCGGAACGGTCAATGCGGTATATTTGTGCTGTCGGAAAAGAGGGGTGACGCCCTCGAAATCTGACAAATCCCAAGACCACCACGGAAGGAATCTCAACCATGAGCGACAGCAGTGTGCCGGTGAATGCTGCGCCGACAGCGGAGCCTGAGCGCCGTACGGAAGGACGCCGAATCACCGGCGTGTGGATGGTCGGGCAGCCGGATCAGAAGGGGTGGCAGCAGCAGGTCCACCTCACCGTGGCCTACTACAAGAGCCACGGATACACCGCGAACCTCTGCGTCAGGCACGAGCGCACCACCAGCCTGGGCACCGAGATTCGATTCGATGTCGGCAGCGCCACCACCCGGGTCGACCACCAGCCCGGCACCCGATTCCACGCCGCGACGCTGACCCGCGTGTACGACACGGCGCTGGCCACCGTGCGCCGCCGGTACGAGAACAACGACGACCGCATCGTCGCCTTCTTCACCCTCGCCGCCCGAGACCTCACCCCCCTCGGGACAGACACCGGTCTCGACGAGACGACCGGCGCCGAGTAGCGCGCAGCTCACCCAGCGCGCGGCGACGCCGATCGCCTGCGCACGACGGCGGGCGCCCGACCCGCCATCCGTTGACCCGTGGTCGGTGGTCTGACCCGGGTTCATCCCCTGACCGAATGCGAGAAACGCCATGAAGAAGTGGATTCGCACAGCGAACCGGCACGCCCGTTTCTTCCGGGGAAGTCGGCGCTCGAAGTACGGAGCCGGGGTCGAGTTGGCCGGGGTACTGGTCCAGACCTACCTGGACAGTGACCAGGGACGGCCCCGGTTGGTGGTCTCGATCGACCTCGACGACACCTGCGACGAGCTGAACGCCAACAACCGGGTTCCCACGCTCATCACGATTCAGGGACAGCAGGTGTTCTCCGGATGAGCGGACACCAGACGGACAGCACCATCACCTTCTGCGAGTGCATCGCCGGCGGCCTGTGTCGCCAGCGCGGCCCGCAGGTGCAGCACGCGGTCAGGCTGCTCTGGTCGCACGACGACGAGCCACGAACGCCGCAGACCATCGCCAGCCCGGCCCAACTCGACGAGCTGATGAGCGCGGGAGAGATCGTCGGCGCGATCTGCACCACCTGCCAGGACGACGTCACCGGCTGCCCCGCCGTCCGGCCGTACGTGATCGACGGGGGATGGGAGCTGCCGTCCACCGGGCGCGACGCACTGCGCGGCCTGGTGCGGCAGGACCCCGGTCCCGGCGATCCCGAGCGGTGGATTCCCGACGCACTGGCCGGTCTGCGGTACGTCCTTCTCATCCACGGCGGCCCACGGGTGACGACCCTGCTTCAGGAGCAACAGGGCGAACCAACCAGGCCGACGAACCCCGGCGGGGGCGAGCTTTTACCACCAGATGTGGCTCGACGACGAACTCACCATGGCCGACCTTTACTACGCCGCGCGCGTCCTCCACCGCTACCACGCACGCAGACAACGCCAACCCTGAACGGAATCAGCTGAAGCCGACATCCGGCACACCGAGACCCTGCATTCCAGCCTTCACCGGCACGGCCCGGCACCCACAAGGGATGCCGGGCCGTTCTGGTTGAAGGAGTCCAGAATTCGAGGGTCGCCCGTCAATACTGCCAAGGTCTTCGGCCCGGCCGAAGCAGCTCGACACGCTGCACGCCGGTGGCGCCCGCGCGCGGCCACGGTCGCGCAGCACGATCTACGCCTACTTCGGCAGAGTCCAGCCGCACCTGGTCACCTGGTCGCGCAGCTACGAGCACCTGCGCGAGGTCACCGAACAGGACGTCGTCGACGTGCTCGACACCCAGCGCGGACACCACCGCGCGGGCACGTTCACCTCCCTGCGGTCGCTGTTCGGGTTCGCCCACCGCCACCGCCTGGTGTTCACCGACCCGACCCGCCGACTGCACGTCGGCCAAGCCCGAAGCGGTCGATCCTGCCCATGACTGATGAGGAAATCGCCGCCGTGAAACGCGCGCGGCCGCCGTCCGACAACTCACGGTGGACGATGTCGACCTCGGCCGCCGGCGGATCCGGATCGGCGGCGCTGCCCAGTCGATGCCCGAGCTGGTGCACCAGCTGCTGTGTGAGTGGCTGGCCGAGCGGCACCGACTATGGCCACACACCCCAAACCGGCACGTGCTGCTGTCCCGCGCGTCGGCGGCCCGGGCGGAGCCGGTCAGTGACTACTTCCTGAGCTGGCACCTGGCGATGCAGGACGTGCCGCTGGAACACCTGCGCGCGGACCGCGTCCTGCACGAGGCGGTAGCAGTCGACGCCGACCCGCTGCACCTCGCCGCGGCGTTCGGCCTGAGCACCCAGACCGCGATCGACTACTCCGAGATCGCCCGCAACCTTCTTGTCCGACCTGTCGAAGACCAGGCGCCCAGCGTCGGTGGCTGACCAGAACCAGGACGCTCATCATCGTCCATCCTCGCGTTCAAGAAATCAGTTCGCGCGGAATCCACCGCGTTTCACCATTCGGTGACCAGAAACCCGTTGGGTTCCCACCGACAAACCTTCACAGAGGCTGAACTCGTCCGGTTCCGCAGAGCAAGATAGGTCAAAGAGTGCCTCTTTGACCGGCCACCCCCAGCGGCGTGGCACCCTGGCAGAGCCGGGGTCCAAGGGGTGGCCTCGGGCCGGCAGGCCGGGGAAGTGCGCGGGGGCGCGGACGGTCGTGCCGGTTGGTGGGACGTGACCGGGGGGCACGTGATGACGAGCTTGAGATATCGCGATCATTCGCCGCATCAACCGCGAGTGCGTCGGGGGGCGTTGCGCTACACCGACCACGAGTGGGCCGTGATCGTGCTGGTCGCCGCGCGGGTGTCGATGCGGCCGGGAGCGTGGGCGCAGCACGCCGCCTACGAGGCCGCCGCCCGCCTGCATCGCGGACTGGCGCACGACCGCTCCGCGATCGATGACCTGATCGCGGAGCTACGTCAGCATCGGCGGGTGCTGACCAACATCGGCGGCAACCTCAACGATGTCGCCCGAGCGGCCAACTCGACCGGCTCGATCGAGAACCCAGTAGCGGCCGAGACGGTGCTGCGGCTGGTGTCGAACGTCGTCCGGGATGGTGATGAGCTGATTCGGCGGATCGGCACCGAGTTGGTGGCGTGATCGCCAAAGTGGTCCGCGGCTACCGCGCGGCCGGGTTGCTGGCGTACCTGTTCGGCCCAGGCAAGTACGAGACACACCACAACCCGCGAGTGGTCGCCTCGTGGGACGGCGCCCCGTGGCTGCACCAACCGGCGAAGCTGCCGGGGGTGGTGTTGGACGGGGAGGTGGTGCCGGCGGGCGAGTTCGATCTCGACCTGCGGCCGCTGACCCAGACGATGCAGGAGTTGGCCGACGCCGCCGGACTACCGGTGTCGAACCCGCCACGGATCACCCCGCAGTGGGCCGGGCACCTGGAGCGGGGTGGGCGGTTACCGACCGACGCTCCGGGGTGGGTGCGGCACTACAAGTACGACCCCCAGGCGCAGGCGGTGGTGTTGCGGCCGGGGTATGTGTGGCACTGCCCGGTGCGACTGCACCCGGACGACCCGACGCTCACCGACCAGCAGTGGCAGACCATCGCGGAGCGGTTGATGCGGGCGACCGGCATCCACCAGGCCGGCTGCCGCTGGATCGCGGTCCGGCACGCCGACGACCACATCCACCTCATGGCCAGCCTCATCTCCGAGACCACCGGGAAGCGGTTCCACCCCTACCGGGACTACTTCCAACTGCGCGAGGAATGCCGGGCCATCGAACGCGACCTTGGCCTCGTCGAAACCGCCCCCGCCGACAAGACCGCGCTCACGGCGCCGACCCGGGCCGAGAAGGGCAAGGCCGAGCGACACGGCCGGTCCATCACGGCGCGCGAGGAACTGCGACGAGCGGTGGCCCAATGCGCTGCAGCCACCCAGGATCCGGCCGGCTTCCTGGCCGAGTTGCGGCGGGAAGGTCTCGACCCGCGAACCACGCTGGACGCCGAGGGCCAGGTATGCGGCTATAGCGTCGCCCGACCCGGTGACCTCACCGCCGCAGGAGGACCGGTGCGGTTCTCCGGCAGCACCCTGGCCACCGACCTGTCCTGGCCGACACTGCTGAACCGTTGGGCCAGCACACCACCACAAGTGGTCCCGCTCCCCCGCACGGCAGACGACCGGGTCCCCATGACCGAACGCCACGCCGCCCTCACCACCACTGCCGACACCGTCGACCAAGCCGTCGCTGCGGTCCGCGAACGCAGCGAGGACGTCGACGCACTCGCGCACGCCACCGGCGAGATCCTCACCGTGCTCGCTCGCGGCCGCGAAGACCGCGGCCCAGGGCCGTTCGCCCGCACCGCCGAACGCTACGACCGCGCCGCCCGCACCCCACACCAGGTGCTTCCGCGCAGTGTGGGTCCAGTCGCGCGAGAACTGCGCCGCGCCTCCCGGCACATCGCTGCCGCGGGTGCGCTGACCGGCCGCGGAAACGAGAAGTTCGCCATGACAGCGCTGCTGCTCGCGTTGGCCGGGCTGGTAGCGGAGATCGCCGCGTGGCAGCAACAGCGCGGCCGTCACCACCAGGCCGCAGCAGCCCAGGCAGCCCGGGATCCGTTGATGGCGTTGACCGGAGGCAACAGAAGCCGACCGGCGGGCCATCCTGCGCCACCAAGTCGTGAGCCGCGGTGGGATCGACCACGGCCGCGGCATGAACCGCCAGAAACGCCCCTGGATCGACCACAACGACGAGGGTCTGGCTGACGTTCCACCGCCGAAGCATCGTCAGAGCACCCTTGAGGATGCTGTCGCCAGTACGCAGGTCCGTTGGACCGTGCCGAACGCCACTGTGACGGCCAGGTCGCCCTGACCGGCTGCCCACGCGGCGGTTTGCCCCCCGGTCACATCAGCTTCGTCGGCCTGTTCCGCACCAGACATGATCTCGGTCATCGATGTTCTCCATGATCAGGAGTTACACCGATCGTCTTGCAGACCCTGGCTCGGTGCTGCTGCGCAGGCTACGTGGTGGAGGTCGGCCGTATAGCCGTTGCACCTTGCGGTGCTTTGTTCGCATCGCACCGGGCCGGTCAGCTGGTTGGGCCGGTGTGCTGATGTCTGGCGTTGCACGTTCGCGGGATGCTGGTGCTCTTACCGGCATGACGAGCAATCACGATGACAGTGGGATGTCGCCGCTGTCGGATGTTCCGGGCGTGGTGGTGCTGGTGAATTCGGTGGCGGCCGTGGTGGGTGGCCTGTACATCGCGACCGGGTCGGTGACGGTGCCGGCGATCGCCGCGGTGTCAGCAATGGGCATGGTCTCGATACCGCTGGCCGCCGCGTTGCTCGGAAGTAGGAGGCCTCCAGTCGAAGGCGGGGCGCAGGACTAGTGTGGCGCGCTCCTCAGAGAGAGAGGGCCTTCCGATTTCCGGGTTCGACGTGTTCGGCGACTTCTTCCGACGGGACTTCGCTGGACTGGTGGCATTCCTGGTCGCGGCGGGCGCGGGCCGGGCCGAGGCTGAGGACGCCGCGCAGGAAGCCATGGTCGCCGCCCATCGACACTGGCCCGAACTCGACCATCCCAAGGCATGGGTCCGCACGGTGGCATGGCGAGACGTGTGCCGGCGCCGCCGGCGGCTGCTCGACGGGGTCCGCAGGGCCGTGCTGGGCGGTTGGGCCGAGGAAACCGCGCCGAGGGCATCGGTCGACTCGGTGCTGGAGGGTCTCTATGTGCTCGGACTGCTCGCCCGGCTCACACCGCGACGGCGCGCGGTGATGGCGTTGCACCTGGAGGGCTTCGACGCGACGGAGATCGCCGCGATCGTGGCGATGACACCCGCGACCGTCCGGTCACACCTGCGCCACGCGCGGGAACAATTGCGCGGCCTGGTCGCCGAATCGCGGGTCGAGGGGTGAACATGAATGACTCCGAGCTGGACCGGGACCTGCGTCGCAGCCTCGACGAGCTGACCGCCCATGTGGCCGCCACCACCGACGTCGACGCCCGGCTGGCCGACATCCATCGCCGGTCCATACCCAGCCCCCGACGCGGCCTGGGTCACCGTCCGGATCGGATGTTGGTGTCCACGCCGGAATCCGCCGGCCGTTCTTGGCTCACGGCCGCGGCTGCGGCCGGAGTGGTGGCGTTGCTGGGCACCGCGTCGATTCTGACCTTCGGTGCCCAGTCCGCCAGTGCGGGGTGCGGCCCCGGCATCGTCGAGCCGGACGCGCTGTCCTCGGTGCGGACGTTTCGCATCGACGGAGAGTGTGTCGGGGTCACCGACGGCTCCAATGCGAACGTGCTACCGGCTGCCGGGCTCGACGAGCCGCGTACAACGATTCTGGCCGAGAATCGGCGGTTGTGGTTTGGCCGTGAACCTCAGCCGGAGCGGTCGCTCGTGACAATCGTCTACCTCGGCGCCCTCACCGCAGAATCCTCGGTAGCCACCGATCAGCTTCGTGGTATCGCAGAGGCACAGCAGAAGCTGAACCGACAGGTCGAGAACCCGTCGCTGATACGTGTGCTGCTGGCCAACGCGGGCACCGGCATGCGGCACGGGTCACGAATCGCCGATGAGCTCGCTCGGCTGAAGAGGGCCGATCCCACGATCGCGGGTGTCATCGGGTTCACCGAGTCATCGGCCGCCGCGCTTGAGACGGTTCGCGCCCTGGAACGGGCCGGCCTGCCGGTCGTCTCCACTAGCTCGTCGATCGAGGGTGCGGAGACCAACCCGTGGTACAGCCAACTGGCGCCGACCAATCGACGGGAGGCCGACGTGGTGGCGGCCTACGCCGCCCACCTGCGGGCGTCCGGTGCGCCGCCCTATTTCGACGGCAGGGTGCGGATCGTCACCCCGCCGCGGCCGGACGACCTCTACCTGACCACGCTGGCAGACACCTATCGCTCCGCGTTCGCGACTCACGGCATGGAAGCAGAGCAGCTCCGGGACGACCTGGGCGTCAAGTCCCTGGGTGCACAGCTGTGCGGCTTCGGCGGGTTGGTGATCTACGCCGGCCGCAAGGACGACTTCGGAGCCTTCCTCGACACTCTCGCCAGACCCTGCTCGATTCCGCCACTGCTCATCGCCGCCTCCAGCGTGGTCGATCGACCGACCTCGCCCATCCCGTACCGGTACATCACCTTCACCCACGAACGTGACGGCGACGCCATCGAGCCTTACGACCACCTGCTGAGTCTCCTTTCGGGTGAGGCCTGGGCGCGGAGTATCGGCCCGCCCGATGATGACAAGCTCGTAGCAATCAGACTGTCCACGGACAGCTCGCGGGACGTGCTATGTAGTAGCCCGAGCGGTCCCTACGAGCCGTGGTGTCCGTGAGAATTCGGCAGTGGGTCACGCCGGGGGGCAGTGCTGGCGACGTCGGTCAAGCACGCACGGTCCTGCTGGCGACGACTCACCAACAGGCGAAAGCCAATCTGTTGAGTCTGTCGTCTGCTCGGGCACTGGCGTGGGACAACGAGTCCGGGTCGGCCAGTGGCTGCGGTGGTTGACCGGGAGCTGCCCGAGGCAATGAACGTCCTTCCGCGGCGCGGTCGTGACCACGGTGGTTCAGTGCCGGCCAGCGGGTCCGAGGCCGGGGGCCTGACTGAGCGGCCAACGGCTAGGACGCAGTCGACTTGATGACTCCAGGGTTAGGTCTGAGCCGCCACCCATGGGCCGGACGGGTGACTTTGGCAGCATCTTCACGCCTGCACCGTTATGCGCTGAAGGGAAGGTTCATCGACCTCTTCGGAGGAATGCCAGGTCAGAGCTGCACCACCACCGGATTTCCTCATTGCGATGGGTAACAGTGCCCTGGGACCGTCCAAAACTTAACGTCGGCCTTTTGACACGATCCCTGTGCGGCCGCGACGACCGAGACCGTTCACTTCAAAAGGGGGGACGGCCCCCTGTTCCAGCAGGAGGCCGTCGATGCCCCAAGCACTGCGAATTGGCGAATCCGGCAGAGCAGAGGACGGCAATGAGCCTAAACCAGAAACGAGGCAACGGAGTACCCCGCAGCGCCTTGGCCGAAGTCATTGGCTTCCTCCGGCACGTGATCAACGATCCTGGCAGGACGCGGAGGCTGCTTCTGATCATCGTGGTGGTCGCGATCGTGGCCCCGTCCTTGCCGCACCTGAGCGAGGTGCCGCAACTGCTCGGGTGGGCGAGGTAGGTCATCCGGTCGCACTTACCGACCAGGTTGCTCACCGAGCGGACCGGCGGGAGCCTGCCAGGCCCGATGTTCGAACTGCCGCCAATTGCCCCGACGATCAGGTGGCGGTTCACGACCCGGCCGCCCCGTGTCCACACGTGCGGGGACTGGCGCTGGAGGGCTCAGGCTGGCGAGCCCGCCGCCGCTGCCGGGCGGCGTCTAACACTGTGATGGCTCTGGCGACATCCGTTGCGAAGCGGCCCTTGTCGGGCCGAACGTCCGACGTCGCTGGCCCGAGCTGATCCTCATGGCGCTACATCGTCGCGGCCCGTCAGCCGCCGGACGGCGCAGGTTTGTCGGCCCGATCACCGCGAGCTCGGTTACCCTGAGGAGGTAACCGGCGCTCCTCGCGAGGGGTGCGCCGGCCGCTGGGTGAGGGTTTCGTGCTGGGGGGCGCGGGTCGGTCAGCGGTTCGTTCTGGGGGGAACGATGAGCGACGACACACCGGTCTTGGGCGTGCCGGCGAACGAGTTGTGGCAGTGGGCCCAGGCCGTCAACGCGATCAGCACGCTGCTGACGCGCCTGCGAGCCCGGAGGACACACGACGGTCGGCTGGCGTTCTCCGACGACGAGCACGCCGCCCTGTTGCATGAGGCGCGGCAGCATCCGCCGACCCGGCCGATGACGACCGGCGAGTTGGTCGAGTGGCACCAACGGGTCCCGACAGCGTTGCGCGCGCAGCCGCATGATGAGCCGGTCAGTGTGTGGGCCGCGCGGTTGGTCGACGACCGCGGCGAGCCGACCGGCGAATGGGGCCTGGAAGCGCACACCTGGACCGACGGCACAGCAACGTCGTCGCTGGTGGTGGTGTGTCGCGACGCCGACGACGCACTGGCATTGAGCCGGTACCTGCGGGAGAACCCCACGGTCGAGACGCTGCACCGGCTTGACGACCTGGCCGTTCACGGCCAGGACCTGTCCGCGGCCTCCCCCGATGACCTAGCGACGGTGGGCGAACCGCGGGCGGACCGCGGCAGCATGGGGGGACGGCTCACGGAGTCGCAGTGGGCGACGCACGTGCGTAAGCAGCTGCCGTCGGCCGTGGCGGACAGGATCATCATCTTGGATCCGACGCATCGCCATCGCACGGCGTGGCGGGAACTGCACAAGCTCGCCCAGGAGGAAGTCCTGCGTGTCGGGGCCGATCCGGCTCGGCTGGCCATGCTCATCGCGAACGGGCCGCGGTGGCGCGACGACGTGCGGAACCCGCCGGCCCTGGCACACTGGACGATCACCGAGGCGCGGACCTCGCCCACCTATCAGGCCGTGATCACCACCGATCCCATCGCGCGGACACTCGCGGAGGTACCGCCACGGGCGACCGGCGAGAAATCGACGCCGCGGCTGGCCGACGTGCAGCACCCGCATCAGGCGCTGGCCTGGGCCGCAGACCTGCATCCCGACAATCCCGAGCACCGGGTGGAGGCCAAGGTGGGCTTCGGCCGATGGGGAGCCGAGGTCGACGCACTCCTGAGCAAGAAGTTTCCCACCCTGGTCGACGCCACCGAGACCGCCGCCCAGGCAACAAAACTGCGCACGACGGCCAAGGCCAGTGCAACGGAGCCGGGGCCGGTGCCGGCGGATGGGGTGCCGCTGGCGGAGCTGATCGCCGAGGTCGACCGACTCGACCCGAACAAGGCCATCGACCGGCGGGCCGCGCACATCATGCTGGGCCGGATGCCGACCGAGGTCGACCGGCGGATCGCCGACCGGTTCGGCACCGATCCCCAGGTCAGGGAGAAGCTGAACGAGCTGTACCCGGACGACCTGCCGGACCCCGAGGGCGAGACGGCAGCGCAGCACAACCGAGCCCAGGCCCACGAGGCGGCCGCACAGGGTGTGCCGGACGACCCGACCACCTCACAGCGCGAGGACATCCCGCCGGTGGCCACGGGCGAGCCGAACCTGGCTGAGCGACACCGCGGTCCGGCGGCCAGCTCGGCCGGGCAGCCACCGACCCATCGCGCCCGCTGACCTGAGATCTACCGAACGCCACGGATCTCCGCCGGGGGGCGGACTCCGAGGGACACCGATCGACACAACACCAGGGGGGCAACACCATGGCGGACGACTCTGCCGTAACCCAGCTCGACGTCTCCGACCCAGCACCGGTCCTCAACGGCTACCCGCTGCTCACCGCCACAGCCGCCGCGGCCACGACGGCACCCGGGGCGACCGCCGCGGCCGCTCCGACCGCGCCGCCGCCCCGGCAGCCGGTCCCGACGACGAATCAAAAACCGATCCGGCCGAATCCGCCAACGCCGGCGGCCGGTCCACCACCTGGACAGCCGAGGCCCACAGCTGGACCGACGGCTCCCCATCCCGGACGCCCGGTCCCGCCCGCTGCCGGTCCAGCTGCAGGCGCGCGGAACGCACCGCCGCCGGAACCGCCGACGCCCTACAGCTACAACCCTGACCTGCTGGCCGAACACGCCCTCCTGGGCAGCCTGATGTACGCGCCACAGGCGATCGTCGAACTCGACACGTTCCTCGGCGTCCGCGACTTCTCCACACCCACCACCCGCGCCCTGTACGCGACACTGCGCGGGCTGCACGCCTCCGGCGCCCTGTTCGACGTCGCGGCGCTGCGCACCGAGGGCGCCCGGCTCGACGCCGCGAACGAGAACCGACTCAGGCTGTTCACCGCGCTCCGTACGACACCGTCGCCGTTCACCGACATCACCGTGCCCAACATGCCCCAGGTCCTCAACAGCCTCGTCCAGGCCGCACCACCGGAATGCCTCCCCTTCCGAGGCGTCTACGACCCCGGCGCACAACTGCGCATGGGGCGGATGGTCCTGGAGGACTCCTGCCGACGACAACTCCAAGCCATCGGCGTGATGCTCCGCCGCACCGAACCCCTGGTCACACCCGCGCAACAGCCGTCGAACCGAGCCGAACGCCACACCCAGAACCTCACCGGCCACCTCGACGTCGTCCAGACCCAGCTCCGATCCATGACCGACCGACTCGTCCAGGCCACCCGACGCACCGGCCCCAACTCCCCCACTGTCTCGGGGGTGCATCCCGGTCGGCGGGCGGAGGCGACCGCCGCCAGGGCCGAGACCCGCCGGTGGCGGCTTCCCGCCCCCATCCGCGCCCTCACCGAACACCGCCTACGACGAGCCGAACTGCACGTCATCCACCTCGCGCTCAACTGCGGCCGGATGCGCACCGTGCCACCCGAGATCCTGAACCTGCGCCCCGACGACTTCACCGATCCCCGACACGCCAACACCTGGCGCACCATCCAAGACCTCCACCGCCGCCACCTCCCGGTGAACTACGTATCCGTCTTCCACGCCAGCCGCACCCACCCCGCGCACCAGCCGGGGCTGTCGGACCGAGCACTACTCACCCTCGCCGCACCACCGAACATCAAGCCAGAACGCGTCGCCCACTCCCTGGCTACCGTGACCACCGCAGCACTGTCCCGCGCCACCCACCGCACCAGCCGCGCGATCACCGCGATAACCACCGGCCCAGCCGTCACCGTCCAGGACGCCTTGGACCACGTCACCCGCGACGTCACCACCCTCGCCGCACGAGCCACCACCGCCGGCGGCCTACACCGAGCCACCACCACCCACCACACACCAACCAACCGCAGATGACCCCTGCACAACCCGACGGGAGACCCCGATGACCACCATCAGCCGCGACGACATGACCGAACACATCCGCACCGGCCGCGCAACCGAATGGACCCAACCACTCGGCCCAGAACAACTAGTACCCATCGCCGCCGAAATCGACGGCACCTGGTACGTGATCCTGGAAGGACAGCACCACTACGCACCAGCCCCCGCCGACCTGACAGCTGACCTGACCCGAATTCGAGCCGCACTCAACGCAGCCGACGAGGCCGTCGCCAGAGCCGACTAGCGCTGCCAGGCTGGGACTATGCGCTTCGCCGAGGTGCGCTATCGGTAGTCGGTTCCGACGCCTTGCTCGCGGATGAAGGCGTTCACGTCCTGGGTGTAGCCCTCCCAACCGTCGTACCGAAAGCCTGCCCGCTGGGCCTCTCGGTCGATCATGTGAAGTGCATCAGCGAAGTGATGGTCGTCGCCTGGGTAGATGATCTCGCGTATCTCGGGTTCACGGAGCAAGCGCTGTGCGGCTGGCTGCGTTCGTAGGGCGTAGAATCGAGCGAAGTTCGGGAAGGTGCCGGCCTTGTTGTCGCTGTCGGCCATCGCAACTAGGCCGGCGAGGAAGTCGAACTGGGTGAGTCCAGTGAGGATGTTCTCGTCCTCGGGTCCGACATCAGGTCGCAAACACCCCAGGCGTCGGACCGTGTTGCGGGCAAGACTCAGCACGGAGTCGAGGACCTCCTGGCTGTCGTCGCGCGACGTAAAGAGTTCGGCGCGGCTGGCCATGGTCATCGCGTGTCGAAGCCACGTCGTGTAAATCGTGTGCATGTCGGGGGCCCGGCGAGCTACCAACTCCCGCACTGCCCACCAGTCGTCACGCCGGACGGCCAGCGACCCCAGTGCCACTACCCGTTCGATGATCGCCAGCCACAATACTGCGGACTGCCGTGGCGGAGCATTGACGATGGGGAGCTCGTTCTCGAATCCAACACCGTAGATCGACACAAGCGTCTTGACGACCTGCTGAAACCACTCGCGACGATCCAACTCCAGGAAGGTCGCGGCCAGGCAGGTCAGGCGGTCGAGCAGCCCAGCGGCACCCTCCTCGTCACCTGATCTGAACATGGTGCGTAGATCCGGGACCGCTCGGCTCAGCAGCCGGCGTATGGGGATGTCGTCGGCGGCGCGCAGGAGCTCGATCGCAGCCTCGACCAACACCGCGGGTTCGAGAGCGAGGTTGAACTCGACCGCTGGCCCCTGGGCGACCTCCTGTCCGGCGGCGCCGGCCCGGAGCTCATCGGCCAGCCGCCGATAGCTCTCGGCGCGCTCGGCCTCCCACCGGCCTCGCTCGTACTCGACTCGCTGACGAATGACCTGTTCCAGCCCCTGATGATTGAGCCTGACGCTCTGCGTTCCGTCGCGGTAAAATACGTCTCCTTCCCGGAATACGACCTTCGACGCCTTACCCGGCTGGTCGTACTGGCCGTCTGCCCGGAAGAACGCGCAACCTGCCGTATTGGGAGCAACGTGCACGAGCACGACGTGGTAACCATCGACTTCGTGGGACTGCGAGCAGATCTCCAAGGTGTCCGGCAGCCACTTCAGGAGCCTGGGACGCAGCCGCGCTTCGTCGAAAAGTTTCGCTTGCTCGATAGTCAGGTCGCCCATTGGCTTGCCCTGCCCGTCGACACCGACGACGAGGAATCCGCCGCGTACAGACATGGCGCCGACGTCCTTGGCGAGCTCGACCTGATACCGCTTCTCACCAAGGTCGCAGCCCGACTTGAAGTCTAGGGTCGGGTACTCCGTCTCCAGCGCGAGAAGCTCCCGCAGCTTCTCGCGGTTGACGACGGGCTCGATCACCACGGGCTCATGAGGTTGCGGCCGCACCATCCACAGAGGATACGGTGGCCAACGCTATCGGCAGCCCGGGCACGGAACCGGTCAGTCATGGTCCGTAGTGCACGAAGCAGGCCCAGACGCTCGGTACATTCGGGTTCGCTCGCCGCAGTTCCATGACGGCTTCGCGTAGGTGTCGCGCCGCCCGGTGGGCCGCGGCGGCCGGAAAGTCGTCGAGATCCCGGTAGAGGTGATCCGTAATCACCGCAGCCGACTCGTCGCGTACGGACCATAGTGCGCCGACGACATCCCTTGCGCCCACGCTCTGCAGAGCTGCCACGAGATTGACCGACTCATCCGCGATGCTCATTCCAGCAGCGGACGTTTCGCAGGAAGACAGGAACACCGTCTGCAACGCCGGCAGCTCCTGCGCAGCTAGGTCCCTCAGGGTTAGCCGCCCGTCGTACAGCTGGATGCCGCTGCGCCAGGGCTCGTCGACCTCGGCCGCGCCGTGACAGCTGAAGTGGACCCGCGAGCTGCCCTTGAGCAGCTCCCGCACGGCCGCCGTGGTCGCCTCGCTGCCGCTCAGGATGGTCGGCCGGATCCACCCGGCAGACCGGGCGAGGATCTCCATCTCTCGGGACGCGGTAGGCAGGCTGGGCAGGCCCGGCGTGGCGGCCAGCGACACCAGCAACGAGCGCTCGTCCGTGTTGCCGCCCCGCTCCGGCTTCGCTGCGCCGAACCGTGCGTCGGCGAGCTGGGACACCGTGGCGGTGTAGGAGGGCACGGTGTGGTCGAGCAGCCCACGCAGGGAGCCGTCAGGTCCGACCCGACCCGCGGCGTGCAGAGGTAGGACGGCGAGTGGCCCGGTGGGACACAACCAGATGCGTGGCAACGGCCCCGCTGGATCATGATTGTCCAGGAGACGCAGGTGGTCGACGACCGGTGCTGCGATCGTGTGCCACAGCCAGGCAAGCAGCTCTGTCAGGACTCGCTCGCGGTAGTGCGAGTCGCTGACCGCCACCGGCCCGGCCAGCTTCGAGACCACGTTCAAGAACTCGTTGAGCCGGCCGACGGCCTCGTCATGGGTGAGCTCCGGAAGCGGCACTACGCTGAGGCCGTTTGGGCTAAGGACGATCGCGTCGCATCTCATCCTCGACACATTGACGACAATCACGGGACCGTCCGCGCCCACCGCGAGGAGTCGCTCGGCAGGCGGGGAGCGCAAGAAGTCCTCGAAGCCTGGGATTGACCGCACCTGCTCGACCAGCTGGTCCCACTCCTGGGCGAGCGCCAGGCGTCGGCCGACGAGATCCTTCGCGCCGTGGCCGCGCGCGTGTACGAGGGGCACACCGGTGTGATCGATCTCCTTGCGGATCCGGGCAAGCGCACTGGCCAGCTCGGTGAGGTCAGGCGCCGCCCGGCCCAGTGCGTCGAGTTCGGTGGGCACACCGAGGAGCCACGTCCACAGGACGCCGCGACCGAACTCCAGCAGCTCCAGGGCACGCTGGGGCAATCCGATCTCAATCATGCAGGCTGCAGCATCGCAGGGTAGGTCCGCAAGCTTGTCATGAAGCGACGAGCGGTCCGCCTCGGCCGTGCTGCGCCACAGTAGCTCCGGCAGGAGGCCAATCGCGGCCTCGTAGCCGGCGGCCGCCAACGTCCAGTTACCCATCAGAGCCGCAGTCGTAGCCCACGATCGGGCGGCCTTGAGACGGACCGAAGTGCCGGCCCCGATGATGGACGCCGCATGCTGCCAGTCGTTGACGGCCATCGCCGCGGCGGAGTCGTCGGCCTCCCGTCCAAACTTAAGGAACCGCGCCTCAGCTAGCGCGGACAAGTAATCGGCGACGCGAGGGTGCTGGGAGGGGGTGCGCCGCACAGCCTCCTCGATGACGGTGATCGCTTCGAGAATGTCGGACGCCTGACGCGAGATCCCGTAGCGCATGCTCAGACACCGGCCGACATCGGCGAGGTAGTCGCTCGCTGCCCCGGATCCCGCCGGGAGTGCGGCGACGGCGCGCTCATGCAGGGTGACCGCCTCGTCGATGTCGCGCGCATTGCCGCTCTGCTCGAACCGGCTCAGCAAGGCGGCACCCAAGTTCCGCAACGTCGACGCGCTGGGCTGGCTCTCCGATGCCGCAGCGTCGGAGAATAGAGCGATGGCTTCGCCCAGGTCGGTCGGCGATGCGGTCAGCTCGTAGCGCGAGTGGAGAAGGGCGCCAAGGTTCGCGGCGAGATCGGCTGCCTGCGGACGCGACGGCGGAGTAAGAGCCAACGCGCGGCGGGCGGTCGAGATGGCCGAGTCAAGGTCCGCGATGTTCTGCGTCGCCTCGCTACGGGCCGAGAGCGCGCTGGCAAGGGTCGTGAGACGAGACGGGAGCTGCGCCTCTTCTCGAGGCGTGAGGTTGACCGCGATGCGGGCGGCCGAGACGGCCTCGTCCAGCTCATGGGTGTCGCCGCCCGCGAGGTACAGGCCCTGTAGCGCGGCACTAAGCAGGTTATGCCGCGTGGCCTGGGAGGCAGGGTCGGGACGTCTGTCGACCTCGTCGAGACGGACGGTCTTGATGCAGTCAAGCAGCGCGTCGATGTCGCCGGTGAGCTCGTAGCGCGCCGACAGCCCTGCCGCGAGATTGAGGAGGAGGGCTTCTCGGATGGGATCGGTCACCTTCGTGCCCGCCAGCGCCTCCTGCAGCAGGTTGACGCTCTCTCTGAGGGCCTCTGCATCACCGGTGAGGTGAAATCGCGCCTGCAGCACGGCTGCGAGGTTCGACATGATCGACATGCGCTCGCGGAGATTCCGCGCATCGCCGAGGGCTGCTCGGAGCAACTCTTCGGCCTCGTCGAGCAGGGCCGGATCGCCCGACTCCTGGAATCTGCTCCACAGGGCGTTGGCACGGTTGGTCAGCGAGGATCTGGTCACGCGGGGCCCCCCTCCTGGCCCGGATCGTCGATCCAGACGAGCTGTTGCTGCGAGTCGACGCTCAGCCGCTGACGGCGCGGCGGAGGGTTCCAGTGGTTCGCTTGCACCACTCGCTCGTCAATCCGGCGCGCCGCGTCGCCAGCGTACGTCGTGGCAAGACACTCCTGAACCTTGGCGAGAATCCAGGCATACGCGCCGTCCTGTTTGGACCTCGGCTTCACGATGTCCTTATGCGTGGCCTGCACGTGCTTACATTGGTTCCTCAACAGGTCGAGACTGGAGCTCACCCGGTCGACCACCCTGTCGCGGAGCCCGATCACGCCGAACGTAGGAATAGAGACCTCGTACAATGGGTCGTCGGCGCGGCGCCCAGAAGTGTCGATCTTGTTCCGAAAGGTGTCGGTGAGGTCGCCGACGAAACGCGAGTGCGCCCGGAGCACCCGGAAATTCTTCGTCAAAGCGCCCAACACCGGGGGAACCCACAGCGAGCCCGCCTGAGGGGTGGCCATCAGGATCAATCCGGCGATGCGTCGGATCGCGGGCAGGTCGTCGGCGGACCTGGAGCCCGAGTCCAAGAGGTCCTTCACGACCGCTTTGGCGAGGAGTCCGCCCATGCTGTGGCCGATAAGTACCACTCGGGTGAAGTCCGCATCGCGGATTATGTCGGCGAGTTCGCGCGCCAGATCACGAAGGTCAATCGCAGACGCGGGTCGCAGCGCACGCTGCCCGGAGCGGTAGTCATACAGGGCGAGCGAGGCGTCAGGACAATCCTCGAAGAGGTAGCACGGCAGGTCGCCCCAGGTCCGATACCGCCAGCCGCCAAACCCATGCAGGAATAGGATCAATTTCTGATCGACGACGCCTGGGCGACAATGAACGAGCAAAGGCGCATCATAGCCCGGTTGTTTACGGACCACTGGCGTAAAGACGGCGTCCTCACGACGGTGCATCCTAGTCCGCCCCTGCCATCGCCCGCGACTCCCTGTAGCGCCTGCGTCACGCTGCAGGCGAATCTACTGGGCTCGCGATCGCTTACCGCGGCCGCCCCACCGGCACCGATGCGTGCGCCGCCACCCCAACCGGTCCCGCAACGCGACTGCCCGTACTGCGGCGGCCCGGCCACCATCGCTACCCTGCTCATCACACCTTTGTGCCAGCTCGGTGGCACCGTACGGATAGAAGGGTGCTAGAACGCAGCTCGGCCAAGTCGCCCGGACCGGACTCGGTAGGAGATGCGGTCGCAGCACCTCGCCCCGAGGGCTGCCAGGTAGTTGACGCCCAACCGGGTTCGGCATCACCCAGGTTCCGGAGGCGTCGATCACCGTGCTGGCGACGATCCGCCCCTCGCCCTGCGCGGTCGCCACCTGACGGTCAGCCGCGCCCCAGCATCGTGCCACGGCCGGGCTTCTCGCCTCGAGATTGGCAGCCAAGACGGAAATCTCGCCGACACACTGGACAAAGGAAGCACTCGATGTTCGGGTGCGGTCGAAGAAAAACGCAACAACACAAACGACACCGAGCCCACCTACATCATCAGACTCTGTGATGGTGTCCCGCGAGGAGCTTAGGCCAGGTCGCGAATTGCGCTGATCACTGCGGCTGGGTCTAGGCGATCCATGACCACATCTGCACCGGCATTCGCTAGCGTGCTTGTTGTAGATTTACCGGTCGCCACGGCGATTATTCGCGCCCCGCTGCCGTGGGCCGCCTTTACGTCCAACGGGGTATCGCCAATAAGAACGATATCCGTTGTCTTAACCTGTCGGCCGTGTTTGGCGTGGAATCGCTTTTGTGCCGTCGAGACGAGGTCCGTTCGGTTCGCGGCGTCTTCTCCGTAGCCGCCGATACTCAGATCTAGGTGTACATCTAAATCGAACACCGCCAGTTTCATCTCGGCCAATAGGCGAAGATTTCCAGTAAGAACAGACTGCTTGAACTCACGCTCGGCAGCGAGTGCTTGCAATGTTGCCGCTGCACCATCGACTGGATGTCCAAGTTCTGGCAAGTCAACCTGACGATCCTGCATTCGCTCAACCAACGCGGCCCAGAAGGCGCTCACGTTCTCGCGGGATGGGCTAATCCCGTTTATCTCTAGTATTCTAACACTGCTTTCCCGGTCGGTCCTCCCGGCCATTTCTGGAACTTCCATCGGCGCGCGTCCAAATCTAGTCTCGAACGCCTCAGCGTACAGCTCGTAATGAAGCTTATGGAATTCAACCAAGGTGTGGTCGATATCCCATAGAATGAGTCGCGCCGACAAGATCACCCCGTCCCTTCTTAATAGATATTCTTTTCGTTAATCCGAGAGGTGAATGCAGCAGCTGGGCGTGGGCCCGAGGGCAGTACTTGCCCCAGCAAGCCAGCCACTGTCGACCTTCAGCCCCTTTACGCTGGAAATTGCCTGGCGAACAGCGCTGAGCGTTCGACTTGACTGCAAGTTGCCCATCACCCTGCGTGCATCGCCCAGGGATTGCACAGCGCCTTCACGATCACGCATCTCCCCTCGGGCGACCACTAGTGCGACATGGCTGAGAGCAAGTCGCCGATGACGACCCTCGTTGACCGCAATGGACTGCTCTGCAAAGCCTTGGGCTTTCTGGAAATCCTTCAGATCAAGGAAGCACTGAGCCATCTCCCCTAAAAGGTAAGCAGAGTCGAGGAATCGCGTCCATCGATGCTCCGGGACCGCCGGAAGCGCGTCCAGAGCGCGTTCCGCGCGATCTATTGCTCGGGCGCATTCGCGACCGTTCCCCTGCAAAGCGCAAGCGCGGCCGAGTGTAATCTGCAGGCGCATTCTCAAGGCAGAACTTCCGGCGCCGGCAGCGACCAGGCCAGCCCTCGCGAGGTTCGCCGCCTCCTTGCCCTGCTTATGGTTGTTGGCAAGATGCGCCATTGCGGCCAGCACATTTCCCGCGAAGGCGCTTTCCCCGGCTTCTTCCGCCAGTCGCAATGAGTAGGAAAAGTATCGCTGCGCGAGTCCGCACGAGCCGCTATCGAAGGCCGTCATGCCTGCCAAGTAGACGAGTTCGGCTGCCGCATAGTAGAGCCGGTTGCGTGTCGCGGCATTGCCTGTCTGGCCAATTAGCGGAATGAGCTGCATATGTAGATACCGGACGATGGCGTCATGCGCGTGAGCGCCCCCGTACTTGGTATCGATTTCCTGGAACGCGGCGAATGTATCTCTTACGGCCGCAGCGCCGTCCCGGCCTGATTCCTGAACGGACCCACCAGCAGCCTCCGTAGACAGTTGCCCGATCAGCCAGTTTCGACTGACCGTGACAAAGCCTGCATTATCGAACGGCAACTGCTTAAGCATCGCCACGCCAGCGCCATCCATCGCCGTGAGTCTTTCCAGCCCGCCGGAAATCTCCGCCTGGGACGCCGAGTATGCACCCACTCGGGCGATCGCCGGTAGCGAGGATTCAAAACATGGCGCAAGGCCGAGTTTCACTCGCGCGCCGTCAGGCATCTCTAGCCCATCGGCGATTCGCTCCAGAACGTCAATATTCCTCACTACCCGAGAGCCGTTCATAATCTGACTTACTTGCCCTTGACTTAGCCCCGTGGCGGTGCCGATACGGGTTTGACTCGAATTCCCGTGAACAGCCACCAACCGGAGAAGACGCGCAAGGTCGCGACCATGCAAGGCCAATGCGGTATCTGGGAGTAGCCAGAATGACGCCGTCAACCTCAACGGCCCGTCCGCACGCCCCCTCACCGCCACCCCTCCACCTGCGCGTCACTTTACGTGACCAACCATAGCTGTTCGTACAGGCTAGCTTCCATGTCGGCATCCGGTCTACGGATGGCCGCAGGCCGCAGGCCATCCAGCCGCGGAATGGGTTTTGTAGGTGCTGGCCGTCAGGCTCACCGTCATGCCAGGCACGTTGCCCTCCGGGCGCACGACGACTCGTCGGCGGTCACCGCTCTACGAGAGCTGGCCGGGCCACCCATCACCGATACAAGCTGAGGTGGCCCGAGTGGGGATCGCGTCCCCCCTACAGGACGGCGGCGGATGGTCGTCCGATGGTATGCCTGTCCGTGACGTCCGAGAAGGTCGCGCGGGGTGCGTGGCCGTCTGCATCGTGCGAGGACGCCGCCTGGCGGTGGGTGTCGGCGGCAACGAGTGGACCGTTGCAACGGCCGGATGCTGGCCGATAATGACGACGGACCTCGTGAATGCCTAGCGTCTTGATTTTGGCGGCGGCCTTGTCGGGCGGGCTGGGGGCGTGGCTCGTGGTGTCCGCTCGCTCGGAAGGTGATCGGCCAGCTGCTGTCCTTCGTTTTCATGCGCGGCAGCATCGGACGCCACGTCAGGTTCTTGGTCCGTTGCCGTCTCTGCCTCGGTTGTCGGCGCAGCAGCCGGCAGTACCGGTGACAGTGGCGGAGTTGAAGCGCAGGGCGCGTCGTGAGGTCCGGGCGCCGCATGGGGATGTGCAGAGGGTGGGCGGGTATGAACGATTGCGTCCGAGTCACGATCATCGGTCCGGATAGTCATCCAATTCATCATCGCGACGTCGTGGATTCGTGGTATCGCCTGGGTGGGCATCAACCCTCGGACTTTCAGCAGCGGGTGCGCGACGCCTGCGCCGCGGAAGAGTTACGGGAGTGGCTGCGGCGATGGGCACCGTCGTTGTCGGGTGAGTATGTGGCGTGGGTCGCGGAGATCGATCCGACGACACGGGCCACGTCGACCACGTGGGCCAATACCAAGGTCGCCTACACGGCCCCCAACGTGAGAAGGGCTTAGTCGTGATCCCGTCGTCCGGTTTGTTGTCACCGGAGTTGTACGCGGGTTTTCCCGGCGCCGGCGAGATCCGGGCGTTGGCTCGCCGCGGCTGGATGGTGACGGTGTTCCGGGAACACCGCCGGCTGGACGCGGTCGCGGCGGTCTGTCCATTGATGCCCAGCTGGACCGACGTGATCCTCCTTCGCCGGGGTGGTCATGCCGTGGCCTACCGCACACCCATCGACGCGACCACCGCACTCGACGCCGACACGGTCGTATGGCACCACGTCGGCAACGTCCACGACCACGTGATCAGGTCCCTCATCGATGTCGATCAGTTCACCGTGCTGCTCGTGCCGTTCCCGATTCCCCCGGACACGTTCGACCGCGGCCCGTATCCGATGCCGCCGGAATGCCGCCCGCCACATCCAGCGCACCGCCACCTCGTCGCTCGGATGTCCGAATGACCGGGACGGCGGGATGTGTCCCGCCGGGGACCGGCTCAGCGAGGAGCCTGTCACCCAGGCTCCATCGCACGGGCCGCTGCGCCGGGTTCCCGCTCCCGCCGCCCCTTCGTCCCGACCCCGGCCCGTACCCCGGGCCGGGGTCGGGACACCCATCACCGGACCACAGCACGGACGACACCCGCGCTGTTGTCCGTTGCCGCACCGCGGCCCCACCTGTCCGGCGTCCTCCGTCGCCGGGTGAGGGCCACCCCGTTGTGTGCCTGACCTGTCCGCCGGGAGTCCGGGTAGGTCGGGCGCACACGGGGCAACCAAGAGGCGCTCGCCGCCGGAGACGATCTGCCAACAACGAAAAAGGGACGCCCATGACGTTAGGTGCGATACCCCGGTCGGTGAGTCGCCCATCCGGCGGGTACCGGGAGGCTCTCGCCGCCGCAGCCCGTAAGGAGTACGAGCGCGGCCAGTCGATCCGTGACATATCGGGAGCGCTCGACCGCTCCTACAGCTTCGCCCGTCGGCTACTCCTTCGATCAGGCGTCGTCCTGCGGCCGTCCGCAACCTCACGTGGACGAGCCGACGCTCCGGTCAGAGTGCCCACCACAGGCTCCCCGGCGGACGCCCGGCCCGCCGCGGTTGACCTGGCCGGCCTGCTCCTGGAGTTCACCACTGCCAGACAACTGACGATTTCCCGAACGGCGGTCCACGACCACTGGCTCGCCACCCGCCCCCACACCGAACTCCATCAATGCAACGACACGCTCCGAGAACTCGAACGACTCGACCTGATCCGCTGTCCGCCCGCCCAGGAACAGACTGCCGCCACCATCACGGTACTGAACCGCAACAAACTACGCGCGTTCTGCCGTGACGAATCAGCGCACATCCAACCGGTCGACCTTCCCAGCGACCAGGGGTCGACCAGACCCCCACGCGATATGCCGCGAAAGACAGAGCAATGACCCCACCACCGAGATCCACCTCCCCGGCGCCGGCTCCCGATCCGGCCTCGGCCGGGACGAATCCGGCGGAGGGGGGATTGGTGAATCCGTTTGCCGGGGTGACCGACGTCGGTCGCTTACGGGCCGTCATTGATGCGTTGACCGGATTGGTGGAAGAGGTCAACCAGGACACGGCGGTCATGGCGCCGCCTCGGGGTGTGGACCCGCCACGGATCGCGGGTATCCGTGAGGTCAAGGTGCTTGCCCTGCGGCGTCGGCAATGGGCGTTGGCCCAACTCGCCGGACTGCGGCACGAGTCCAGGCCACACGGACCACGGGTCCTCGATCCGGCCGTCCTGTCCGACCGGGCGGCGACAACGTCGAGCCAGGTGGGGTACTCGGTGGTGCCGGTTGTCACGGCCGCGAACACGCCCGCTGGTGGTGTGTCGACCGGGTACCTGTGGATGCCCCCGCAGCACTACGCCCCCGCGTGCGTGCATCACCACACCTCGGTCGTGGTGCTGGTCCTGTCCGGCGCCGCCGTCACCGTCTGGTGGGACGACCACGGCGACCGCCACGAACTGGCCCACGAACCCGGCCAACACCTGTCCATGCCGCCCGGCGTCCCACACGCGCTGATCAACCCTCACCCGGCACCGCTCATCGCCGTCAAATTCCGGGACAACCCCCTATTCCACGCCGACACCGAGGCCTGTCCGGCGCTCACTCCGGCGAGAGAACACCGCCGATGACGGCGTACTACCAGCGACACCACCAGCGCCCTGTGGGGGTCGTCTTTGCCGAACCGACGACCCGGCCGGACTCCGTCGGCACACCCCCCGTCATGCGCACCCCGGCGACGGACACGGACTCGTCACCCACCGGCCGGGCCAGTACCGAGACGAGGACTCGTCCGTACATCTCGACGAACGCGCTTGATCTGGCCGACCTGCTGTTGCAGCTCACCAGCGTGGAGCGGCCCACCGTGTCCCGCGCGGACCTGCGCCGGGGTTGGGATGAGCTGTACCCGGAGGACAACCAACCCCGTCACCGTCGCGGGCCGCAACAGCGCACGAGCGGCAGCCACGCCCAGCGGCGCATCTACCACGCCCTCCGCACCCTGGAGCGGCACCGCCTGATCCGCCGAGACCACGACACCTCGGGAGACAGCACCGTGACCGTGCTGGACCACACCGGCCTGCGTGCCTACGCCGCCCACGAACCAGTAGCGGTATCCGCCAGCAAGCAGGGGGCCGACAATGGGTGATCCGCAGGTCCTGCGGCCGGATGTCCTGCAACGTCGGGCGCTTCGGGAGCTACGGGTACAGCTGCGGTCTGGCGGTCGTGGTCTGGTTGTGATGCCGTGTGGTGCCGGCAAGACGTTGCTGGGCCGCTGGTACGCCGAGCAGATCACCGCGCAGCTGGTGGTCGTGGTGGTGCCCACGTTGGCGTTGGCCGCGCAGACAGTGGTGGCGTATCGATCAGATGGGGCATGGCCGCACCACACCATGGTGGTGTGCTCGGATGAGAGCACCGGCCAGGCGGTGGCGGGTGACGATCTGAGCCTGCCGCGGTGGGCGCGGGAATCGGTGACCGCCTCCACGTCGACCTGGGCGGTCCAGCATTTCCTGGAGACCGCCACTGCTGCCGGCACGGCTCGGGTGATCGTGTCGACCTATCATTCGGCGCCGCGGCTGGCAGCGGCGTTGCGGCGCACCGGGATGGCCCCGGACCTGGTGGTCTGCGACGAGGCCCACCGGCTGGCCGGCCGGCCCCGCACGGAGTTTCGGTCGGTGTTGACCGATGCCGTGCTACCCGCTCGTCGGCGGCTGTTTCTGACCGCGACGCCGATCACGGCCGAGGCGCCGGACGACGAGACCGTGGTGGCGCCGTTGTCGCTGGACGACGACGCCGTGTTCGGGCCCAGGATCTATCACGCCAGCTTCGAGGAGGCGATCGCCGCCGGCCGCCTCGTCGACTATGACGTCCACGTCGTGGCCGTCCGATCCCCCACCGGCGACAGCCCCGCACAGCGGAGCACCGCGGCCGAGGCCGTGGTCGCCGCGGCCACCGACGGTTCCTCACGCATTCTGACCTTCCACACCCGGGTCGCCCACGCGCGGGCGCTGGTCGCCGAGGTCGCCGGCCGGGAGCTGCCGGACGGGCGCCGGGTCCGGGCCGAGCATTTGCAGGCCCGGCACCGCGTCACCCACCGCAGCGCCGCCCTGCACCGGCTGGCCAACCCCGAACCCGGCGAGGTCGCCGTCCTGGCGTCCGCGCGGGTGCTGACCGAGGGTGTCGACGTGCCGGTGGTGGACACCGTGGTGTTCGCCGACCCGCACCGCTCGCCCGTCGACATCGCACAGGCCACCGGCCGGGCGGTGCGCATCGCACCGGGCAAGACCCGCGGCCGCATCGTGCTCGCCGTGGTGCTGGAACCCGACCTGGACGAGGACACCGCGCTGGCCAGCGGCGCCTGGCACCACGTGTGGGCGGTGCTGCGGGCCCTCACGGTGATGGACCCACGATTCGAGGCGGTCCTGCGCCGCCCCCATCGTCACCGCCCGCCGGGCGGCCGCCGGGCGGGCGGGCCGACTCTGCAGGTGCGGCTGCCCGACGGGTTCGACCTGCACACCTGGATGCTGCGCACCCTGGACCGCACCGGCAGCAGCTGGCAGCGGCACCTCGCCGCGCTGCGCGACTGGGCCACGGTGCACGGCCACACCCGGCCGACCGGCGACCTCACCCACAACGGACTGTTCATCACCCGGTGGGTGCGCCGCCAGCAATACCTCTTCCAGGCCGGACGCCTGGAACCGGACAAGATCGACGCACTGAACGCGTTGCCCCGGTGGGCCTGGACCGTGCGCGAGGCAGCCTGGTGGCACGCCGCCGAGCTCTGGCACCAAGCCCACGACAGCGGCATCGTTGGTCAGGATCGGTGGGCGGTCCTGACCGAACTACCCGCGCATCCCCACCCCGACACCCAGTACGCCTACCGCACCCTCGCGGAGTTCGCGGTCGACACCGACGGCCAACACCGCCGAGGTGAACTACCCGGCCACCTCATCACCGCCGCCGAGCAGCTACCCGGGTGGGTCTGGCACCTCCTCCCCGATCACGACGCCACCATGGTCGACACACTCCTGGAATACGGCGCCTGGCAACGCGACTACAACCCGCCACACCACTACCGCCACGACGATGACCTACCCCTGGGCTCCTGGCTCACCGCCGTCCGCCGCCGCCACCTCACCGGCCGCATCGAGCCGCCGCTGCACGCGCAACTGGCCATTCTGGCCCGCGGCGGCAGCCGCAGCGGCAGACGCGCCATCCGGCGACTCCGCTGGGAAACGGAAGCCACCGCCTGGCGACTCGGCTACCTGGCACTGCTGCGCTACGTGAACCGGGAACACCGAGTCCGAACACCCATGGACCACATCGAGGCGTTACCGGACCACCAGGTCAACCTGCACCAGTGGTGCCACCACCAACGCGGCCGCCACCGCGCCGGAGTCCTCGACCCCACCTACACCGCACTGTTGGAACACATCCCCGGCTGGCAATGGGACATCCCACTCCGCGACGCCGGCCGCCCCCACACCGACACCGCACCACCCAGCACCACCAGCTACAGCCGCGGCTGCCGCTGCGACGACTGCACCACCGCCCACCGCCACCACGACACCCACCGCCGCGCCGCAAGCAAGATCCAACCCTTCTTCGTCGATGTCGGTCCGGCCCGTACACACGTACGGATGCTGCGCCGGAACGGCGCCACCAACCACTCCATCAGCCGCGCCGCCAACGTCCACTACAACACCATCTACGCCATCCACACCGGCACCAAAAAACGGATCCGCGCCGACACCGCACGAAAAATCCTCGCACTCACTCCAGAAACCATCATCAAACAACGAACCTGCTAACGCCCCGACTTCAACCAACAACTCCACACCGAGGCCCGCGCGAGCCGCCGATACTGCTCGACAACCTGCCGACAAACCAAGCAACGGTGAGCTCGACCCGACCAACAACAACGTGGCCACCTACAGCGGCACGGGCGAGAGGTGACGACGTCCTTGCGTTGGAGGCCTGGCTGCGCGGCCAGTCGCTCCGCTTCCTGCCGCGCCTCGTCCCACGGCGGAACCCGCATGGCGACGATGCGCGGCAGAAGCACCGACGGCTTAGCTCCA
>Ga0190272_10000187_pt1 | contig 37628 bp, 32 predicted proteins | sample Popmic504T_FD_133746 | JGI IMG/M metagenome (GOLD analysis project Ga0190272, IMG submission 133746) | Populus adjacent soil microbial communities from riparian zone of Shoshone River, Wyoming, USA - 504 T | ecosystem: Environmental > Terrestrial > Soil > Riparian zone | place: USA: Wyoming...
GACTTCGGCTGGAATGAAGTCCGACAACGGAACCGAGCGTGCGCCCAGGGCGTGGAGACGATCGTACTCGTCCTGCGGACGCACATCGATCAACTCGATCGGCTGGCCAGTTTCGTAAAGCGCTTCCAAGTGAAGTGGATCAATCGTTTTCATACTGCTTCCTTTTCGTGAATCAGCGTAAAGGCGCGATCTCCTTCGCAATAACCATCCCTTGTCTTTTCTTGCGCAGATATTGCGGCGTTGCTCGCCTCTAACAACCTTCCATTTCCGCTAATTCCCTCGAGTCGGCAGCAGTTCGCGAACAGCGGCGAGCGCTTGATCGATATCGGCGCAGAAGCGGTCGAGGCCGATTCGTTCGGCCAAACCGGCTTCGAACATGACTTTCATCGGTTGCGGTCGAACAGCCGTGAGGAAGATTTCGATGCCGTCGCGGCGCAGCTTTTCGATGGCGCCTTCGAACGCGTGCAAGCCGCTGGCATCCATCGCCGGGACATTCCGCATCCGGAAGATCACCACGCGCGGCTTGCCGCCTGAGCCGCGCAACGCCATGTCGAGCTTTTCGGCCGCGGCAAAAAACATCGGGCCCTCAATTCGGTAGAGAATGACATCGGGCGGCACATCTTTGCCGCGAATGCTGTGCGAGCCGGTCCCGGCGTCTTCGCTTTCGGCGGTAACGAGACGCACGTGAGTGACCTCTTCCATTTGCCGGAGGAAAAGAACAACCGCCATGATGAGGCCCGCGCCGACGCCGATTGTGAGATCGAACACGACCGTGAGGGTGAACGCCGCGACCAGCACGCCGAAATCCGCACGTGGTCCGCGCCACAACTCGACAAAGGTGTGCAGCTCCGCCATGCGTAACGCAACTGTGAGGAGGATCGCGCTGAGCGCGGCCAGCGGAATGTATCCGGCCAGGGGCGCGGCCAGAAGGACAACCGCGAGAAGGACCCCCGCGTGGACAATGGCCGAGACCGGTGTGCGTGCGCCTGTGCGAATGTTCGCGGACGTGCGCGCGATCGCGCCGGTGGCGGGGATGCCGCCTGCGATCGGGCAAAGCACATTCGCGATCCCCTGCGCCATCAGCTCCTGGTTGGGATCGTGGCGTGTGTCGGTCATGCCGTCGGCCACCATGGCAGAGAGAAGCGATTCAATGGCGCCGAGGGCGGCAATCGTGAAAGCAGGTCCCATCAAATCGCGCATGGCTTCGAGCGATACGACTGGCAAGTGCAGACTGGGCCAACCTGACGGGATTCCGCCGAATCGGCTGTCGATCGTCGCGACCGGCCAGCCGGCGAAGGACGCAACCGCTGTGGCCACGGCGACGGCGACGATGCTCGCCGGCACATGCCTGGTTACGAGTGGTGCTCCATAAAATATTCCCAGAGTCAGCGCGCCGATTGCGAACGCCTGCCAGTTGATGCTGTGAAGATGGGTCGCGAGCGCGACGATTTGTTGCGGCACGTGTCCCGGCATTTGGAGACCCAACCCGAGAAATTCATTCAACTGCCCACAGAAAATGATGACGGCGATGCCGCTCGTGAATCCAGCTACGACCGGGTACGGAAAGAACTTGAGCAACCTTCCCATCCGCAGCGCTCCCAGGAGGATCAGCATCACGCCCGCCATCATCGTGGCGAGAGCGAGTCCGCCGTATCCATGAATCAATACGACGGAAAATAAGACCGGCACGAACGCGCCGGTGGGTCCGGCGACCTGAAACCGTGAGCCGCCCAGAAGCGCCACGACGAGACTTGCGATGATGCCGGTCCACAGGCCCTGTTGCGGGGTGACACCCGAAGCGATGCCGAACCCAATGGCCAGGGGAAGCGCGATCAACCCAACCGTCACTCCTGCGCCAAGATCGGCCAGAAAGTCGCCGCGACGATACCCACGCAAAGCCGAAACAATCGCCGGATTAAACCTCCTCATTTTTTGCGCGCTTCTACCCAAGCACGAACCCACCTACTGGCCTGCGACCCGAGTATCCAGGGCGAGACCGCCCTCGAACTTGGTGATGTTGTCGACGGTCGTTGCCGCAATGTTCTCCAAAGCTTCGCGCGTGAAGAATGCCTGATGACCGGTAATGAGCACGTTGGGAAAGGTGAGGAGTCGGCTGAACACGTCATCGCTGATGATCAAACCGGACCGATCCTCGAAAAAGATCTGTTCCTCTTCTTCGTAAACGTCGAGACCGAGGTAGCCAATCTTGCCGCTCCTTAAGGCGTCGACTACGGCCAGCGTATCGATCAACGCGCCTCGACTCGTGTTAATGAGCATGACGCCGGCACGCATCTGTCGCAGGGCGGTCGAGTCAATCATGTGTTTGTTCTCCGGCGTGAGCGGGCAATGCAACGTGATCATGTCCGATTGAGCGAGCAGTTCATCGGCTTTCACGTACCGCACGGCCAGGAAGCGGCAGGTTTCATTTGGGAACGGGTCAACCGCCAGGATTTCGCATCCAAAGCCAGCCAGAATCTTACACACCACCGTTCCAATTTTCCCCGTTCCAATAACGCCCACCGTCTTGCCGTGCAGGTCGAAACCGAGGAGTCCATCCAGGGCAAAATTGCCGTCCCGAACGCGATTGTAAGCGCGAGGCAGCTTCCGATTCAGAGCTAACATCAAACCAACCGTGTGCTCGGCCACGGCATGCGGTGAATAACCCGGGACACGTAGAACGGTAACCGCATGCTTTCTGGCGGCGGCGAGATCGACATTGTTGTAACCGGCGCAGCGTAAAGTGATCAGGCGCGTGCCTGATTTCGCCAATGTCTCGACCACGTCTGCCTCGAACCGGTCGTTCACAAACCCGCACACAGCTTCAAAGCCCGCGCCGAGCGGCGCTGTTTCGGCACTCAGGCGCGGCTCGAGATAGTGCAACTCGTGCCGGCCCGAATTTGCGCGATCGAGAAACTCGCGATCGTACGATTTGGTGCTGAAGACGGCTACCCTCATCGCAAATTGATTGCTGCTTCCCACTCGTTTTCATCGGCTCGCCATTGAAGATCGAAACCCGCCTCACGGCTCACTTCCCGCATCGTTGTATTCTCCGCGAGAATTCGACCGGTGATTCTCTTAAATTTCTCCGCACGACCTGTTTCAACGAGTCGTCTGAGCAGCGCGGTGCCGAGGCCCATGCCTTGCCAGGCATCGGCAATCAGAATACCGAATTCCGCTTCATCGAGTCCATGCGCTCTGGACAATCGAGCGACACCCAGAATTTCACCTGCTGTGTCACCCTGCTCGCGCTCGGCCACGAGAGCGATCTCGCGGTCATAATCGTTAAAACAGGTGCGAACGAGCCGTTCGTGTCCGATTCGATTTTCCACGCTCAAAGAACCGAAATAGCGGAACCGGACGCTCTCTTCGGACAGGCTTTCGTGAAACTTCACCATCTGTGGCTCATCCTCCGGTCTGATTGGTCGAACCACAACCGGTGTACCGTCAACCAGCGTGATCGCGCTGACATACTGCGCCGGATAAGGACGAATCGCGGTGCGCGGGAGTTTCTCGTCAGCTATCTCAGCGGGGTGGAGCACGACTCTCGCATCCAACGCCACGATTCGGTCCGCCGACGCGAGCAACGGGTTGATGTCGATTTCCCTGATGCGTGGTTGCTCCACGACCAGCTGGCTGAATCGAACAAGCAATTCTTCAAGCGCGCCAAGATCGATCGGCGCGCGTCCGCGGACCCCCCGCAAGGCACGGTGAATCTGGGTCCGCTCCATCATGCGCCGCGCGAGCGTGCGGTTCAACGGCGGCAAGCCGAGCGCTCGATCACGAAACACTTCAACCAATTGACCGCCGGCCCCGACGAGCAGCACGGGACCAAATTGCGGATCAATGCTGCTGCCGAGGATCAGCTCGTAGCCGTCGCGCGCAATCATCGGTTGCACAACGACACCGGCAAAATCTCCGATCCTGCCGCGCCTCCGCAGCGCCTCCTCGATTTCCCGATACGCTGCCCGGACGGCGGCTTCGCCACTCAGATCGAGCTTCACGCCGCCAACATCCGTTTTGTGCGTGATCGTGTGCGAGTAGATCTTCAGCACCACGGGCCCGTCGAAACGCGCGGCTTTCTCAACCGCTTCTTCTTCGCTCGTGGCAATTACGGTCGGCACCACCGGAATTCCGTAGGCCGCGAGCAATTCCTTTGATTCGGGCTCGGTCAACAGCGTGCGGCCGGACTGTTGCACCCGATCAATGATGCGAGCCGCCTCGGCGCGAGCGGCGGAGCCTTCCGGACCCACGGCGAGCGCCGGCGTTTCATAGAGCGCGTGAAGAGCGTGCGTGTATTGCCACAAATAGCAAAAGGCCCGCGCCGCGCTGTCCGGGTAGGCGAACGCGGGAATACCGGCGCCATCCAGAATCTTCACTGCCTCGGCCACGCTTTCGCCGCCCATGAAGCTGGCGAGAATCGGTTTGCCTGGAAGCTTGGCGAAGGCGGTCAATTTCATTGCGATCTCAATTGGCGGCGTGACTGCCTGCGGCGTGAGCACCACCAGAATCCCGTCGTTCCCAGGATCGCGTGATACGATCTCGACCGCGCGGGCATAACGTTCCGCATCCGCATCTCCGATTACATCGACCGGATTGCCGTGGCTCCAATGTGGCGGCAAGACACGATCGAGCGCCGCAAGACTTTCGCTCGAGAGCGTGGCATTCACCCCTCCGTTCCCGAGCAACATGTCTGTCGCCAGGACGGCCGGCCCTCCCCCGTTCGTCACAATCGCGAGCCGCGGGCCGCGGGCGCGCGGCTGTTTCCCCAGCAGGTCGGCAATGTTGAACAATTCGGCGATGGTGTTGACGCGCAGGACACCGGCACGCCTGAAGGCGGCGTCGCAGACTTCGTCACTGCCTGTCATTGCACCGGTATGCGAGGCGGCCGCCTTCGCCGCGGCTTCGGTTCGGCCAACTTTGATCACAATGATCGGCTTCGTCAGGGCAACTTCGCGCGCGGCGGAGAGAAATGAACGCGCGTCCCCGATGGACTCCATGTAGAGGAGGATGCTGCGCGTGTGCGGATCGTCGCCGAGGTGAAAAATCAGGTCGCCCCAATTCACGTCGAGCATGGAGCCGACCGAAATAAACGCGCTGAAGCCAAGCTGCGCGCCGAAACTCCAGTCGAGAATCGCAGTGCAAAGCGCGCCGCTCTGGCTGATGAACCCAATGCTGCCTGGCCGCGCGAGCGGCTTCGCGAAGGTCGCGTTCAACGCGAGATGCGGCAGCATGACTCCGACGCAATTTGGCCCGATGATCCGCATCGTTCCGCGCGCCTCACAGATCTGTTGCTCCAACTCGCGTCCGCGCGCCCCGATTTCCTTGAAGCCGGCTGAGATGATGACTGCGCCCTGCACTCCTGCCGCGGCGCAATCCCGCACGATCTGCGGCACCGTTGCCGCTTTGGTCGCAATGACCGCGAGATCAGTCGGCTCCGGAACTTCTGAAATTGTCGCGCACGTCGTGACGTCGAGGACGCGCTTCTTGTGCGGGTTGATAAAATAAACTCGCCCATTGAAAGCACGTAGATTTTCGGCCAGGGCGCGGCCGACACTTCCCGCTGTCTCACTGGCACCTATCACGGCCACGGATCGGGGCGCGAATATCGATTCGATCGCCGATCGGTGCGGGCGCGGAAGCTCGGGTTTCACCCCATAATCATACTACACAAGAGCCGCACTCACCTTACGACTCCGACGTCGGGCGAAGACTTTGCGAATCTCCTCCGCCCACAGCACGAGGCTCGCGGCGGCCCCGATGAGGAAGAAGCTTGAGAGCGAAATCGGAACCGTGTGGAAGATTCGGTTCATCTGCGGGATGTAAATCACGGCCAACTGGAGCGCGTTTGCGAGCACGAGGCCGCCGAGGAGCCAGGGGTTGCGAACGAGGTCGAAGTTCAGCGCGGATTTTGTTTCACTGCGGCAGTTGAGCGCGTTGAACCACTGCGAGACGGCGAGCAGCGTAAATGCCTCGCTTTGCACCACAGCGAACGGCACACCCGCCGCGAGACGCCACGCGAACCAGCCAAAGGTCGCGGCGACGGAGGCGGCGACCATGAGCGCCATTCGGCCGACCATTGTCCGGGTGATAAGTGGCTCGCCGGCGGGGATTGGGGCCCGGAGCATTTCGTCGCCCTCGGCTCGTTCCATTACGAGGTTCACGGTGAGAGTTCCTTCGGTCACGAGATTGATCCACAGAATCTGCACCGCTGCGAGCGGCAGCGGATAGCCGAGGAACAAAGCCAGCAAAAGGATGACGACTTCATCGATCGAGGTCGCGAAAAGGAAAAGGATTACCTTCTTCAAATTGCGATAGACGAGCCGGCCTTGCTCGATGGCTTTGATGATGGTGGCGAAGTTGTCGTCGGTGATGACGATTTTTGCGGCGCCTTTCGCGACCTCGGTGCCGGTGATGCCCATCGCTACGCCGATGTCGGCGCGAGCGAGCGCGGGCGCGTCGTTCACGCCGTCGCCGGTCATCGCGACCACGTTGCGTTGTGACTGGAAGGCTTCGACGATGCGAAGCTTTTGCGCCGGGTGAACGCGCGCAAAGACGGAGATCCGCCCAAGGCTATTCCGCCAATCCTGCTCGGACATTTGCTCCAGCTCACGGCCATCCACGGCGAGGTCCCCTTCATGCGCGATGCCGAGGGCCCGCGCCACCGCGAGCCCGGTCGCCTTGTGATCGCCGGTAACCATCACGGGCCGGATACCGGCGCTCTGGCACTCGGCGACGGCGGCGCGGGCTTCGTCGCGGGGTGGATCCATCTGGCCGAGGAGCCCGAGGAAAGTCGCACGCCCTTTGAATTGCGCGAAGCCCGCGGCGTCATCGAACGTGAAATCTGGAACCTCCGCGACAGCGAGCACGCGAAGGGCGCGCGTGGCCATGGCAGCAGCGACGGCTTCGCCATCGCTCGGGGCATTTGCGCAGAGGGCGGCAACGGCTTCGGGCGCGCCCTTGATGCAGACCCGCCCGCGAATGCCGTGGCCGTGTTGCGTCGCCATCATCTTCGGCCCGGAATCGAATGGGATTTCCGAGCGGCGCGGCTGCTGACGGCGCAGGACGTCGAGGTCCACGCCGCTTTTGAGCGCCAGGGTAAGCAACGCGGCCTCCGTGGGATCGCCAAGGGGGCGCCAGCGCGAATCGGTTTCGTCGGGCGGAACGAGTTGCGCGTCGTTGCAAAGCGCGGCGGCTTCGAGCAGCGCACGCAGAAGGGGGTCCTCGTTCGCGTTGATCTCGCTTTCGCCAGCGAGCACTTTTCCCTCGGGAGAATAGCCTGCTCCGGTGACTTCGAGCGCGCGCCCATCCGCCAGCCAAACGGCGGTCACAGTCATTTCATTGCGCGTGAGTGTGCCGGTCTTGTCGCTGCAAATCACTGTCGTCGAGCCGAGGGTCTCGACCGCGGCGAGCCGGCGCACGATCGCGCCGCGTGCAGCCATCCGTTGCATGCCGACAGCGAGCGCGATGGTCATCGCCACAGGCAGCCCCTCGGGCACCATCGAGACCATCTGGCTGATGGCGACCATCAGGATCTCCGCGAAAGGAAGCCCGCGCCATAAACCAAACGCCAGAATGACCATGAAGAGCAGCGCCGCGGCACCCGCCAGCCAACGGCCAAATTGCGCGATGCGCAGTTCGAGCGGCGTCTTTGGTTCTTTGGCGGATCCAGTGAGGCTCGCGATTTTTCCGACCTCCGTCTCGAGCGCCGTAGCGACGACTACCGCTCGCCCGCGACCGGCGGCGATGTGCGTTCCGGAATAAACCATGTTTGTTCGCTCGGCCAGCGGCGTGCCCTCCGGCACCGGTTCGTGATGTTTTTTGACCGGCAACGATTCACCAGTGAGCGCAGCCTCAGCGGCTTCGAGGGCAGCGGTTTCGAGCAGGCGCGCATCCGCGCCTACGGCATCGCCGGCCGCGAGCAGAAGCACATCGCCGGGCACAAGATCGCGCGCTTCGACGCTCTGCTCGGTGCCGTTGCGCAGTACTCGTGCGTGGAGACTGGCAAGCCTGCGCAACGCTTCCATCGAGTGCTCCGCGCGGCCTTCCTGGAAGGCACCGATCAATGCGTTCACCACCACCACCACAAGAATGACGCCCGCGTCTCTCGTCTCTCCCACCGCGAGCGCGATCGCTGCGGCGACAAAGAGGATGTAGATGAGCGGGCTTGCGAACTGCCGCAACACCACGGCGGAAAGCGAGCGACGCTTCGTCTCCGGCAGTGCGTTCGGCCCGTGTGCGGTCAGGCGTTCGGCCGCTTCCGAGACAGCAAGTCCGCTTGGGGTCACGCCCAGCGCGGCCAGCGTTTCCTCAGCGCCCAATTGGTGCCACGCGGTCGGCGTGCGAGATGGGGTCGAGGCCGTCGTCACCACGCTTATTCTTTCTCCAGAATTGCCAGGGTTGTCTTCATACCCCCACCGTCAGCTTGTCGATCGCCGCTTTTAGTTTTGCCGGACCGTCGCGGAAGGCCGCTCGTGCAACCAAACCTAATTTGCGTCCGTTGTCGTCGCTCTTTCCTCGGGCCAGAGCGAGTGCGGACAGGGCGATCCCCACAAAGCGCACTCGCAGGTGATGACTGGGCGAGCGTCCTCTTTGCTCCCCACTAACTGCAAAGCGACCTTGTGCCACGGTTCGGCTGTCTCTTCGGGTCCCGGCTCTCTATTCGATTCTGTGTTCATAATGTCTCCTTGTTGCGGGAAGCATGAGACTGGCGGTGCGACGACAACTCACCGTTTCTTGGGATTTGGTTTGCGGAAATTGTGCGCTCTCTTCAACGGGCACCGCAATGGGCAACGCCGGCGCTGAGCGAAAACGGCGGAAAGCTAAAGAGTATGGCGGCCCAGCACCGCGATGCCCAACCCGATGCTTACTCCCACCAGCAGGTGGTCACATTGATTGGGAGGCGACGGGTTGGCATCGAGTAAGTCGTATTCGCAACGGCGGGCATGATTACGTCGGGAGCCCGATTTGCCATCCAAATGTCACATGAAAGATTTTGACGGCTGCAACCGCGGACCCGAAAACAAAACCGATCCTCGCAAATGTTCCTCTCGTTTACGAAAATAAGACCGGCTGGAATGAGCGTGTCGAAAAAGCAATCTACGCGGGAAATCGAGCGGAAATTTCTTCTGAAACGCTACCCAGACGGGCTAAAGAAATTTCCGCACGGCACGATCGTCCAGGGCTATCTGGCGGTCGGGCGGGGTGGCCTCCAGGTCCGTTTGCGCAAGAAAGGCGCCGTCCGCTCCCTCACTTTCAAGCAAGGAACGAAGGGCACCCGCGAAGAGCGGGAGATCCGGCTGAGCGTGGAGCAATTTGATGCGCTCTGGCCTGCGACAGTGGGCCGCCGTCTAACCAAGGTCCGCTATGAGGTCCCCTGGAAAGGCCATACAATCGAAATCGATATCTACCGCGGGCGGAACAAAGGCCTGGTCGTGGCCGAAGTGGAATTCGACAATCAAAAGAGCTGCGCCGCGTTCGAGCGCCCGGATTGGCTTGGACGCGATGTCACCGGCCGGGCAAAATACAGCAACGTCGCGCTCGCCCTTAAGTGACGCGGCCGGCACCCATGAGCTACGAGTTGAGGCAGGACGAAACGGTCGGAGATGGCATTCAGCGGATCGTCTGCCACCAGATCGAAAGCGCGATCAAGGCGAGCCGGACCCAGCAAAACGAAAAAGGCTCTCCCGTGCACGAAACGCGCAAGCATCTGAAAAAGGCGCGGGCCGCATTGCGCCTGGTCCATGGCGAAGTCAGTCACGACCGTTGGAAGCGGGAAGACAAATGCCTGCGCAAGGTCGGCCAGCTCATCTCCGAAGTGCGCGACGCCGAGGTCCGACTCCAGACCGTGCGGCAGTTGCGCGAGTTCGCCCGAGGGAAAAAGCGCAGCTTCCAGGAAACCGAGGAACTTCTCGCCTTCGAGCTCGACAGTTTTCTGGCCGCATTTTCCGAATGGCCAGACGAAGCAAAGCAGCAATTGACCCAAACGCTCGAGCGGATCCGGCATTGGCCGCTCGAGGGTCTGCACTGCGAGCAGGTGCGCGGATGTGTCCAGAAAACATACCAGCGGGGACGCCAGACCCTGAAAGCCGCCATCGATAAACCGAGCATCTAGAAACTCCACACCTTCCGGAAGCGAGTGAAGGAGCTGTGGTATCAGCTGCGGATTTTGCGGCCGCTCCATCCCGGTGTCTTCAAGGAGCTGAACGATGAGCTAAAAACAATCGGGGAATATCTCGGCCAGGTTCACGATCTCACCTTCGTGGCCGAACGCCTTTCCGCGATTGGAACCGCCCGAAAAAAGGCGGACCGTATTCTCAACGCGTTGATCGATTCGCGCGAGAAGGATCTCGAGAGCACCGCGATCGCGCTCGGGGAGCGATTTTATGCAGAGAAGCCCCGCCAATTCGCGCGCCGGCTGGCCGGATACTTTTCCGAATGGGAAATGACGAAGGCCCGGTGCGCCTCACCGGGTGGTCGATCAGGAGCGCTCTTGAATTAACCAGCGCGCGGTGGCGATGAGAAGTCGGCAGGTAATCAACTCGCCGAGGTTCGACAAGCTCGCCTAGCGCGCAACGAGAAAGCAGGCCAAACCGATTGCAATCAGGTCTTCGGGTATGGCGACGAAAATGTCCTTGATGTTCAAGCCGGTCACCAGGCGTTTGCGAATCTCATAACCTGCGAAGGCTCCGATCACTGCGCCGATGGCGCCGCACCCAGCGCCGATCGAGAGCGATTGATTGTAGGAGACGCTGAGGCATGCGCCGCACAAACCTCCCATGAGGATGCGCGCGACCAAGGGCGCGGGCGCAGTTCGCTTTGGGGTCGTGGGCAGGACGTCTCCGATGAATTCGCAGAGCGCGAGGAGCGAAAATATCGCGACCGCCCAGATTGAGGCCATAAACGCCACCGCCGAGTCCTGCAGATTCAACCAGCCGAGGTGCGCCGCCCAGGCAACCACGGCGGGCGCCGTAAGCGTCCTCAAGCCAGCGACGACTCCTATGCCAAAGGCAAAAGCCACGAGGAATGGGAGCGCCGATTGATCTTGTTCGCAAGAAAGCCTTTCAGGAGGAAATGGCCTTGTTCTGGCATCCACCGGCGGCGCGCCGGCGCTGTATGGTCGGGAGCAGCTCGTTCGTGAACCTTTCCAGTTTTGTGTGATTGGTCTTGGAACATGGAATGGCTTTCTGACCCGCAGGCCTGGATCGGACTTCTGACTCTCACCGTCCTGGAGATCGTCCTCGGCATTGACAACGTCATCTTCATCTCGATCCTCGCGGACAAACTGCCGGCGGCGAAACAGAAGCAGGCGCGGCAAATCGGCCTCGCCCTCGCAATGGTCATGCGCATCCTGCTCTTGCTCTCGCTGACCTGGATCGTCGGACTGACCAAACCGTTCTTTGTCCTGGCCGGTTTCGATCTCACGGGCCGCGCGCTGATCCTGCTTGGCGGCGGTTTATTCCTGATCGCGAAAAGCACGCACGAGATTCACGATAAGCTCGAAGGCGACGATGACGTGGGGTCCGTTCGCGCCGCGCCCTCGCTCAAATCCGTGCTGATCCAGATTATCCTGCTCGATATCGTCTTCTCGCTCGATTCGGTCATCACGGCGGTCGGGATGGTGAACGAAATCGGAGTGATGATCGTAGCCGTCATGCTCGCGGTGGGGGTAATGATGACATTCGCCGGCGCGATCAGCCGCTTTGTTGAACGGCATCCGACAATCAAGATGCTGGCGCTCAGCTTTCTGCTCTTGATCGGGGTAAACCTGATCGGCGAGGGACTCGGTTTCCACATTCCGAAGGGCTACACCTATTTCGCGATGGCCTTCTCTGTCTTCGTCGAACTCCTGAACTTGAAGCTGCGCAAGAAGTCAGCGCCCGTGAAGCTGCATAATACGAGCCGCAGCAAACTGTAGCGATCCCATAGTTTAGCGGGAGCGCCATTCGAATGATCCGAGCGGCTTACCTAATCGCCCGCCGGGAAGCCGCTGAGCCATTGCCGCACCCCGTCGATCGCGGCGGCACCGCCGACGAAGATGGCGCCGAAGAACACGAGCGCGAGTGCGAAAACAATGATGCCGAGGAGGCCAACGAGGCCATCGCGCTCGAACATTGCCGCGGCGAGCAGAACGATGGCGAGCGCGGGAAGGGTGTTGCTCAAAGGCACGGGCAGCGGGAGCAGGAGGAAAACCCCACACACACAAATCATCGCTCCGTAGAGATGATGCATGAGCGTCCATTCGACGAGGAAACTCCAGCGTGGACGCAGCATTACTTCCAGGGCTCGGACGAGGCGTTTCGTGGAAGTGAGGACGCGGCCGAGCGTCCGTGGGGAAAATTTCCTATCCAGTAAGCGCGCGGGGAACCAGGGCTCCAGCCGAAAGCACAAGCGCAGCCCGATTAGGGCGATGATCGTGCCGAAGAAGGTCGAGAGCCCCGGCAGCGGGACTGGCTGGCAAAACGGAAGCGCGAGGATAAGGAGCAACAGCGTGTGGACGCGTCCTGACAGGGTAACGATCACTTCCCGCAGGGTGATCGCGTCTTGCGGAAGTGTTGCCAGCAACGCAGCGATCTGCTCCGACATGCGCGGCGGAGTGGAGGGCGTTTCATTAGGAACAGCCATCAGAGGTGGGCTGATAAGTCCATCGAGCGGCTTTGTTTGGCAAGCCGTCTTCCATGGCCCGGCGTCGTTGGGAGCTTCCCTAAAAAGCGGCAGCGGCGCGCGCCAGGAGGTAGCTGATCAACGCCGTGGCCGGGAGCGTGAGGATCCAGGCCCAAACAATCCGCTCAACGACACCCCACTTTACCCCGCTGAAGCGTTTCACCGCGCCGACGCCCATGATCGAGGTGGAGATGACATGCGTGGTGGAGAGCGGGATTCCATGCACGCTGGCGGCGTGGATGATGACGGCGGCGGTGGTCTCCGCCGCGAACCCGTGGACCGGCTGAAGTTTCACCATCTTGTGGCCGAGGGTCCGGATGATTCGCCAGCCGCCAGCCGCTGTGCCGGCGGCCATGGTGGCCGCGCAGAGGATTACCACCCAGCTCGGCACTTTGAATTCGGGCGTTTGCAGAAAGGCGAACATGGGAGGCAAATCCGCGAACGCGCCGCTTTGGGTTGCGGTGAAAAGCGCGAGCGCGATGATCCCCATGGTCTTCTGCGCGTCGTTGGTCCCGTGGCTATGGGCCATCCACGCGGCGCTCACGAGCTGCAATTTCCCGAAAATCTTTTGCACGATGTGCGGCGTAAAAGGACGAAGCAACGCGAAGAGGAGCGCCATCAAAAGTCCGCCGAGCAAAAAGCCGATCACCGGCGAGGTGAACATTGGCACGACGACTTTGGGCCACAGTCCCGTGTCCCACTTCAGCACCGACCAATCACCGTTCGCCGAGGCCAGCGCCGCGCCGCACAAGCCTCCGATCAGCGCGTGACTGGAACTCGAGGGCAGGCCCAGCCACCACGTCAACAAGTTCCAGGCGATAGCGCCAAGCAGCGCGCAGAGCACCGTCGTCATGGTGATGACCTCCGCATCGACAATCCCTTTCCCGATCGTCGACGCCACGGCCGTTCCCATCAGAGCGCCGGTGAGATTGAAGAACGCGGCCAGCGCAATCGCCTGCCGCGGCGTGAGCACCTTGGTCGAGACGACCGTCGCGATCGCATTAGCTGCGTCGTGGAAGCCGTTGATGTATTCGAACGCGATGGCCGCCAGCACCACGATGATGAACAGAAGCATGCGGGCCTCGGGTTGGACTTAGGAATACTTGAGCACGACCTGGAGAATGATGTTCCCCGCGTCGCGGCAGCGGTCGATCACTTTTTCGAGAAGCTCGTAGAGATCGCGCAAGAAAATGATCTGCTTGGGATCGTAATCGCCATGGAACAAATCGCGCAGCAATTCGAGCTCGAGCTTGTCCGCGTCTCCTTCGATGGTTTGGAGGATGGCGTTTTGCTCGCGGGCCGTCGCGACGTCGGTCCCTTTCCGAAGGGCCTTCACCATGGCCAGGACGGTTTCCGCGGCCTGATCGAGCAATTCGAGGTGCTTCTTGAAACTGCGCCCATGCAGTTCGCCCGGGAAGATCACGATCCGCTCCCCAATCTTTTCCACCGTCTTGGGAATCTTATAGAGCGCCGCGGCCAGGGCCTGGATGTCCTCCCGTTCCAGCGGCGTGATAAAGGTTTTGCAAAGCTGCTCCGTCAGCTCCTGCGTGATCTCCTTGTCCCTTCGCCGGCTGTGCACGAAACCCTCCAGGCTCTCTGGCGACTCGTGTTGCTCGAGCTTCGCCAGCAACGCCACCAAATGATGCACGCTGCTGTCGGCCTGCTCGGCACTCGCCTCCAGCAAATCGAAAAACTTTTCGTCGTGTCCGAGGAACTTTCGAATTGAGAACATATGATCCTTCAGCCGGAGCGATGACCATATGGCCACCCGCGCCGCTTCACGAACATCATTTTAGACGCCTGCCGACAAGCCGAAAAGAGAGTTCGGAAAGCACAGCCCTCTCCGGCTGTTCGCGGCTGGCGTTAATGCTGGTGCCGAATATCTTCCGCGGCGGCCGCGTAAACAGCATCCTCCGCCATGTTCGTGGCGTGATCGCCGACACGTTCGAGACAGCGGGAAATAAAAATCAGGTTCAGATAGCCCCGCAGCTGAGCGGGATCTTCCGCCATGCGCTCGATCAACCGGCGACCGGCGGCTGAGTTCATGTCATCCAGGGCCTGGTCCCGTGGAACTACCGCGCGGGCGAGCTGGACATCCTCGCGCACGTAGGCATCGACGGCGTCCTTGAACATCGCCATGGCGTGCTTGTACATCGGCGTGATCAACTCCACTTCGGGTAACGCGGGGTGTTGATTCAGTTTGCGCGCCCGCCGCGCGATGTTCGTTCCCTGGTCCGCCATCCGCTCGAGGTTCGACGAGAGTTTCATCGCCGACACCACCCGGCGCAGGTCGGACGCGACCGGTTGAAAACGCAGAAGCAGGTCGATGCCATCCTTGTCCATCTGCTTTTCGAGTTGATCGATCTCCTCGTCATCGGCGATCGCGATCGCGCACATCTCATCGTCCCGTTGCATCAGGCCGTTGATGGCCCGATCGAGGCTGCGCTCCGTCAGGCTCGACATCATGAGCACGTTGTTGCGCAAGGAGGAGAGCGCTTCGTCAAAGGTTCCGAGAATATGCCGGGGTGCGTTCATGGAAAAAGTTTACCAGCGTTGCATGGGATCAACCGAAACGGCCGGTGATGTATTCCTCGGTTTGTCGCTGGCCAGGGTTGGAGAAAATCTTCGCGGTGGCGTCGAACTCGATCAGCCGGCCCAGATAGAAGAAGCCGGTGTAATCCGAGCAGCGGCCGGCCTGCTGCATGTTGTGCGTGACGATGACGATCGTGTAGTTCTGCTTTAATTGGCGGATCAGCTCTTCGACTTTCGCCGTCGCGATCGGATCGAGTGCGGAACAGGGTTCGTCCATCAGGATGATCTCGGGCTCCACCGCCAGGGCGCGGGCGATGCAGAGACGTTGCTGCTGGCCGCCGGAAAGCCCGTAGCCGCTGACGTGCAGCCGATCTCTCACTTCTTCCCAAAGCGCCGCGGAGCGCAGGCTTTTTTCGACGGCTTCGTCGATGAGAGAACGCCTGGTCACACCGGCAATGCGCAAGCCGTAGGCGACGTTGTCGTAAATCGATTTCGGAAATGGATTCGATTTTTGAAAGACCATGCCAACCCGCCGCCGGAGATCGACCACGTCCACCCCGGGCGCGTTGATATCCAGACCTTCAATCCGGATCGATCCGCCGGAGATTTGCGCGGCGTCGATGAGATCGTTCATCCGGTTCAAACAGCGCAGAAGGGTCGTCTTGCCGCACCCCGAGGGGCCGATGAAGGCGGTAACCGCTCTCGCCGGAATGCTCAAACTGACGTCGTGCAGGACCTGGTGCGCGCCGTATTTGAAATTGAGATGCTCGATCTCGATCATCCCGCGCTCCGTTTGCGGCTCAGGCCTCGGCGCTGGCTGATTGACGAGAGTTTGTGAGGTTGATTCCGGCATTTCGGCAACGCTTACCATGATAGACGGCTCCTGCTGCGCTCCCGCAAGATAATTGATGTCAGCGCAATTAGCATAACGAGGAAAAGAAAGACAAACGCGGCCCCGTACTGGACGCCCTCGGTGTATTCGTTCTGCGGGATCTTCGAGCTGACCACATAGATGTGATAAGGGAGGGCCATCACGCCCTGGAAAAAGAAGTCGGTAAACTTTGCCACCTGCCACGGCATTTCATCCTTCATCGCATAGGCGGCGGTGAACATGATCGGCGCCGTCTCGCCAGCGACCCGCGCAATGCCCAGGATCGACGAGGTCAGGATTCCGGGCATGGCGTAGGGCAGGACATTTTTGCGAATCGTCTGCCATTTGCTGGCGCCGAGCGCGAGCGAGCCTTCGCGCAAACCCTGAGGCACGGCCCGAAGCGATTCTTCGCTCGCGGTGATGATCGCCGGAAGCACCATCAAACCGAGGGTGAACCAGCCCGCGATGAGCGACACGTTCCAGCCGAAGAAAATGACGAACAATCCGAAACCGAAAAGGCCGAAGACGATCGAGGGGACGCCGGCGAGATTGAGAATCGCGACTCGCACCAGGCGGATCAGGGGCCCGTTCCGGCTGTATTCGCTGAGGTAAATGGCACTGCTGATGCCGATGCCAAGCGCGAGAATCATCGAGCCGACGACGAGCAGCGCCGTGCCGACGATGCAGGGCCAGATGCCGCCCGCCGAATACGCAATGCTGGTGGCGTCCACTTCAACGCCCGGGTGTTCACCTTTCCAGGCGCGAAACTGCCGGTCGCTCAGCGTTTGTTTTTTTCCTTCGTGATCGAAGACGTAAAGCGTTTGGGGCGGCTCGGTCAGGAACGGAAGGTTGATGAAGGGCGGCGTAGTCGTAAAAACGGTCCGGCCCCCTTTAATACCGATATCGAGGAAAATATAGGTCGCACAGGCCAGAATGAAATAGGTGGCAATCCGAAAGAGCCAAAAGATGCCTGCCTGAAGAAGGCGGACGCGACGGGCCTTGGCGGGAGCGGCGATCATATCATCCAATGCTCATCCGGTAACGGGCGACAAATTTTTGGGCGAGATAATTGATCCCGAGCGTGATGGTGAATAGGAAAAGGCCCACCATGAAAAGCGCGCGGTAATGCGTGCTCCCGCGCACCACCTCGCCCATTTCCTGCGCGATGATTCCAGTCATGGTGTGCACCGGCTGAAAGATCGCACCCAAGCCTTGAGTGAAATCGGGAATGGCGATCCGGTTTCCAGCGCAGAGCAGGACGACCATGGTTTCGCCGATGACGCGGCCGAGCCCGAGGAGCACCGCAGAGACGATCCCGGACAACGATGCGGGGACGAGAACGCGAGCGATCGTTTGCAGCCGATTCGCCCCTAAAGCGTAGGAGGCTTCCTTAAACCCGCGCGGGACGTTGCGCAGGGCGTCTTCCGCCAGGGTGAAGATCGTTGGCACCGCCATAAGGGCGAGCAGACAACCCGCGGTAAAGATGTTCAGCCGTTCGCTGATCGGGAAAAATGAGATCCAGCTAAACCACGGCGATTGCGAGGCGGCCCGCACCGCCTGTCCCACGACGGCTATTCCAAAAAATCCGAGAACCACCGAAGGGATGGCGGAAATAAATTCGATGTAAGGTTTGATCAGCCTCTTCTCGTGGACCGAGGCGATTTCACTCACGTAGATGGCCGCGGCGACGCCGAGCGGCACGGCAAAGAACAAAGCGACAATCGAAACGAGAACCGATCCGACCAGCAACGGAATGATCCCGTACCAATCCTGCCAGAAACTCGCGGTGACCCATTCCCGGCCGAAAAGAAAGGAGCTGATCGAACGATACCACGGGATCGGCTCGTCTGGTGACCAGGTCCGCAGTTTTTCCGAAGTCGTTGGCAACCCGGCCAGGTATTCGCGGGTCCGGGACTTCCATTGTTCCAACGCTTTCTCTCCCGCGGGATCCGGCAGGGCCGGCGCCTGCGCCAGAAGGTTGTAAAGCTTCGCCGTCATCTCGGAGCTGACCGACTCAAAAGTCGTGGCGCCGGCGTGCAAGCCGGCGAGCGCCGTCGCGCGGTCGACTTCAGGCACGACGATCTTCCCAGCGTCGGCGTGGGCGCCGCTGCGTTCGAGCTGCGAGCGTTGCGCCAATAATTCGGCGCGCGCGAACAGCTGTTCCTTCAGCGCGCTCGCCTGTTCGGTCAGATCGGAGACGATGCCGTGGAGGTTCTCCGCCGTGTCGCTGAAAGCGGTGGCGAACTGATCAAAAGGCGCGAGCGCCGCGTTGATCTCTTCCAGCGGGACCTGCCGCTTTTCCATGGCGCGCACTTCGTTCAGGCGAATCTCGCTGAGCTTGCGCGAGAGCGCTTCGTGTTTGGCCGAAACCGCGCGAATGATATCGACGTATTCGAGGCCAGCCTGGCGGTAAAGACGGAGGTTCGACAGGTTTTGTCCGAAAAATCCAAAACCCTCGCGGAAAAGGAAAATGGTGATCAAGGCGAGCACGATCACGGCGACCAGTGCGTTGCCGCCGAAGAAGGCTTTGATGCCTTGTTCGACGGCCGCTTGCGTGCGGCGCGATGAGGTGCGCGGCGGAACGAGAGAACGGGGATCAGCAACACCTTCCATGTGGAACGAACACTCGCGGAAACGTCAGCCGCCCGGCAATTTCTTTAGTGTTACGTTTGTGTGACAGACGCGGAAGCGGTGTCATCCCGAGCCGCGCAGACGGCGAGGGACCTCACAAGCGAAATGCAATCGCTGTCGCGCATTCCAGCGCCTCACGCACCGACGGCGTGCTTCTGGCGCAAGCAAACCAGGATTGCAACTGTGAGGTCCCTCGCCGTCTGCGCGGCTCGGGATGACAGCATTGAAATCACCCGCTCTACCCGGAGTCAATAGCCTGCGCCCGGCAATTCGCGCGCACCGGCAAATTCACACTGATCGTGGTGCCTTTGCCCGGCTCACTTTGCGCTTCGGCATTGCCGCCATGCAGTTGCGCGATGTGCTTGACGATCGAGAGGCCCAACCCGGTCCCGCCCAGCTCGCGGCTCCGCGCTTTGTCGGCCCGATAGAAACGCTCGAAGATGCGCGGCAGATCGCTCTCGCGAATTCCAATGCCTTCATCTGCAACGCTGATGCGCACTCGATCGCCATTCGCGGCCGCCTGGAGAGAAATTCTGCTCCCGGGCTGAGAGTACTTCACCGCGTTATCGAGAAGATTGTAAATGATTTCCTGAAGCCGGCCCTCGTCCGCTTCCAGCTTCGGCAACTCCGGCGGAGCATCGAGATGCGACTTGAGCTGCTTCGCCGCGAGCCGCTTCTCCCAATCGCGCAGAACTTCCTGCAAGAATTCCGGCAAATCGATCTCGGACAAATCGAGCTCAGCGGCAGGTGATTCGAGGTGCGCCAGGCTCAGCACATCCTCCACGAGCGCATTCAAGCGATCGGAGTGGCGCTCCATAACCGCCAAAATACGCAGCAACTCACCGGGCGGCTGGTGCGGATCGTCCAGCAACGTTTCGAGATAACCCCGAAAGATCGACAACGGAGTGCGCAACTCGTGGGACACGTTCGCGACAAACTCGCGCCGCATCTCTTCCACCTGCCGCAGTTGGGTGACATCATGGAACAAAACGACCGCCCCTTCCGGGGGGCCGGAATTCTCCACGAGCGGCACCGCGCTGACCTCCATTTCGCGCCCCTCGCTCGGTCCCCGCGACATCTGGATGGATCCCCGTTGCGGTTCCCCCACGCGGATCGCTTCCGTGACGAGCCGATCCACCGAGGCGTGGCGGATCATCTCGAGGAGCGGCCCGCCCGGCTCCGTCTCCTCGAGCCCAAACCCCCGCCGGAACGCGCGATTCATCAGTCGCACCCGGCGCCGATCGTCCACGACGACGAGACCATCAAGCATCGCGCCGAAGACCGCTTGAACGCTGAATTCGCCCTCGCGAAACCGGTCTTCCAACTCGCGCTGGCGCTCGGCCAGGGTCTCGAGGGCGAGGCCGATTCGACGTGACTGCGCGTTCGCGCTGATCAAAAATTTTCGCGGCGGACGTTTTTCGACGATGGCCTGGGACAGTTCTTCCAGATCCTTCCACGGCGAAATCCACTGCCGCCAAACGACCAGCGCCGTGATCGAAAAGACCGCGGCGAGCAGACAGAGCGCAAACCAGCCCATGAGCGCTCAGCTCTCCCGAATGCGATAGCCAAAGCCGCGCACTGTTTCAATGCCCACGGCGGCTTTGCCGAGTTTCTTGCGCAGGCGGCGCACGTGCGTGTCCACCGTGCGGGTATCGATCAAGCTTTCGTAACCCCAGACTTCATTCAAGAGGCGGTCCCGCGCCTGCACCCGCCCCTTCCGCTTCATCAGCATACTCAGCAATTTAAACTCAACACTGGTGAGGCGCACCGGCTTTCCCGCCACGGCGACATGGTGCCGCGCCGGGTCGAGGGTAATTGCGCCGATCGACATTTTCTCTTCCGCTGTTTCGCCTTTGCCCCGCCGCAGAATCGCGTTTACACGCAGAATCAACTCCCGCGGGCTAAACGGCTTCGTGACGTAATCGTCCGCGCCAAACTCGAGGCCGACAATCCGATCGATTTCCTCCGCCTTCGCCGTCAGCATGATGATCGGGATCTGTCGCGTGCCCGCGTCGCTTTTAAGAGCCTTGCAGACTTCGAGTCCCGGCATTCGAGGCAACAGCAGGTCGAGAATGATGAGCGCCGGCATTTCTTCGCGTGCCTTACGCAATCCGGACGCGCCATCGCTCGCCGTGCTGAGGGTAAATCCGCCGGCCTTGCGCAGATTCAGAGCGAGCAGGTCGACCACATCTTGCTCGTCCTCAATGATCAGGATTTTTGTGCTCGACATGGGCGCGTTCGGCTCCTGCGGCGAGCTTGCAGACCCGCGTGCTTCTTGTCAAAGGGCGTCACGCAATTGTGACATAATTCTGCTCAGCCTCCTCGGCGCGAGCGCGGTGCTGGCATGAAGCTGGCTTGCCTAACGAGAGAGGACAAAGATAAAAGTTGAATAGAACGCATTGTTCACTGACTAGGTACCCCGTGATGCAGCGGTCCCTCACTCGTGTTCTCGGCACGACAGTCGCTCTTGTGACTGCCGGGGCGTGGTTGCTCGCCGCGAATCACTGTGCCGTGGCCTGCCTGCTGCCGCAGTCCACCGCGGCCTCTTCCGAACACGAACATTGCGGCCCCTCCGAAGCACCGGCCGACAATGGCCAGCCCGCTGGTTGCGACAGCCTCAATTGCTGCAAAACGCTCTCAGCTCCGGCCACCTTCGCGAAGAAGCTCGTTGGATACGACAAGACCTTCTCCACACCCACAGATTACGTCGTCAGCGAGTTCGTTTTCCTCAGCGATCAACACGACGCGCCGATCTCGGAGCTGGATACGGGTCCACCCCGAACCCATAGCTTCGCCGAATCCGTCTTGCAGCGGAGCCTGCTGGCTCACGCTCCTCCTCTTCTGGCTTAAGGTCTGACCTCCCGCCGCGGCGGGCCGTGCAGCCTTTCCTTGTCTCGCCTGCGCGTTATCTCGCGTTCGGCGTTCCCTTTCCTTTTTCGAACCAACCACTTTTCATGAACCCAACTATAAGACTGCTGCTGATCACGCTGGCGCTGGCTGGCGGTCAAGCACACGCCCTTGCCCAGGTGGCAGTCGCACCTCCGACCGACCGCAAGCCAGCCGGAAACCTGACCCTGGAAGAGGCGTTGCGCCGTTCGCTCCACTACAATCCCGAGTTTGCCAGACTGGATGCGGCGCTGGCGGACAAACTGGGCCGCGCGATCGAAGCGGAGGTGAAATCAAACCCCTCTTTCAAGGTGGGCGCGGGCTACGTATCCAAGAAATCGGAAGATGGCGGCGCCTTCGAAGTCGAGGTCGAACAGCCGTTGCGCCCATCCGATTTCGGCCTGCGCAGGACGTACGCGGTTGCCCTTCGCGCGGCGGCCAACCTCGAGCAAAAAGCAGACGTGCTCCGCGTTCTGAATTCCACTGCCGTCATTTATTACCGCGCCTGGGCGCTGCAGGAACGCGCCGCTTTGCTGGGCAGTGCGCGCGCGCAAGCGGAGGATGTCTTGACGACGATCCAGCAACAGCTCGAGGCCGGCCAGAGCAATGTCTCGCAACGTAGTATCTTCGAGGCGGAAACGGCGCGTTTCGCGGCGGAGTTGATCGCGGTTCGTGGTGAACTCGCCGGTGCGGTGGCTGAACTCGGAGGAGACACCGGCCTCGCGGCGAGCGAGCTGCGCCTGGTTCGTCCTGCCTTTGGCACGCTGCCGAGCACTGCGGCGTTGAGTGCGTTTGCCCAGAGCCGCTCGGGAATTCGTCGTGTCGCCCTCGCCCGGCGCGCGGCCGCCGCGAAAAGTCTGACCGTCGCTCGCGCCGACGCCGTCTTTCCGGAGTTTGTCCCCGGGCTCGCAGCAAGTTACGCCCGTCCGGAAAGGGAACTGAGCTTTGGCGTGACCATCGCCGGACGGATTCCGATTTGGGATCGTAATCTGGGAGAAGTCACCCGGGCGCAAGGCGCTCTCGACGCCGCAGATCGCGAACTCAAGTCAATCGATCGGGGAAGTTTCGATCGGGAGACCAGCGCGCGCCGCCAGCAATTACTCGGTCTCCAGGCGCGCGCGGACGCCTTTCGCGATCAAGTAATCCCGGCCTACCGCGCGGCTTACGAAGCGACCCTGGCCCAGTTCCGCGCCGGCCAGGCGAGCACGCTCCAGTTATTTGAAGTTCAAAAGAGTCTCGTTGAGGCGCAGGAAAAGGCTTTCGAATACGTGGTCGAGGCGCTTTCTGCTCGCACCCATCTCGAGCAACACATCGGCGGCCGAATTGAAGAAGTTCAGGCCGGCGTTCCAACCCGGAGGAAGAAATGACCACCACCAAACGACTGATTCTTTGCGTCCTGCTCGGCTTTGCCGCCCACTCCGCGCGAGCCCACGAAGGGCATGTCCATGGACCCGAGGTGGGTGCGGATTCGCCTGCCCTCGGCCCAATCACCTTATCGGAGGCGACGATTCGTAATCTCGGCCTGCAAACGGTGGAAGCGAAACCGGCTCCGTTGCAGCGGAGTTTGCAGATGGCGGCGAGAATCGAGGGATTGCCCGAGCGGCAGGCCAAAATCTCGCCGCGCACCGAAGGACGTGTGGCGGAGATCCTGGTTAAACTCGGCGACCGCGTTACGGCCGATCAGCCGTTGCTTCGCTTCGATCCCCTGGCCGTGGGCAATCCGCCGGTGGTCCTGAAATCGCCGATCGACGGCTTCGTTGTCCGTCAGGATGCCAGCATTGGCCAGCCGCTCCGGCCAGAGACTGCGCTGATGGAAGTAGCGGATTACAGCCAGGTGCTGGCGCGCGCGACAACCTTCGAAAGCCCCGACCTCTCGGCGATCAAAGCTGGCGATCCCGCCCGCGTGCAGGTGCAGGTCTTTTCGGATCAGATCTTCGCGGGCAAGGTCCAGCGGCTTGACGTCCGGTTGGAGCGCGAAAGCGGCACGTTCGAGGTTTATGTGCTGCTGGATAACCCCGATCTCAAGCTGCGCCCGAACATGCAGGCCACGGCCACGATCGGCATCGGCGAAGCACAGGAGGTCATCGCCGTGCCTCAACGCGCCGTCCTCGGCGATCTCGGCAATCTTTTCGTCTTTGTCCAAACGGACGAACCGAACACGTTCGCGCGCCGCGATGTCGTCGTCGGAATGAAGGCCGGCGATCAGGTCGAGATCGTGGAAGGCGTCCTACCCGGCGAGAAGGTTGTTACCCACGGAAACTACCAACTCCAATTCGCCGCGACCGCGAAGAAGACTGAGGAGACCGCGGGCAACCCCGATGAAATGGGTCATGCGGGCCATGACCACGGCGATGGAGGTAAAAAGATTTCGTTTCATCTCCCGGGTTGGGCATGGGCCATCGGTGGATTCGCGCTCGGCGGCTTTCTCTTCGGTTTCCTTCTGCGGCGCCCCGCTTAACTCGTCCTCATGTTCGACCGGATCATCCAATTTTCGCTGCGCAATCGGCTCTTCGTAGTAGCCTTCGCCGCGCTGCTCGCGGCCTACGGCGGATACGTCGCCACGAAGTTGCCCGTCGACGTCTTTCCGGATCTCAACCGGCCGATGGTCACGGTCTTCACCGAATCGGGAGGATTGGCGCCGGAAGAAGTAGAATCGCTCGTCTCCTTTCCGATCGAATCGGCGATGAACGGAGCGGCCGGCGTCCAACGGGTGCGCTCTGTCTCATCCATTGGCTTGAGCATCGTTTTTGTGGAGTTCGGCTTCGACCAGAACCTCTACGTCGCGCGACAGATCGTGGCGGAGCGGTTGCAACAGGTGGCGGAACAGTTGCCGCCCGCCGCGAAGCCGGTGCTCGCTCCGGTTAGCTCGCTCATGGGCGAAATCATGCTTGTTGGCCTGACGAGCGACGATCCGGAAATCACGCCGATGGATCTGCGGACGATCGCCGATTGGGACATTCGCAAACGGCTCCTCTCCGTCCCTGGTCTGGCGCAGATCAGCGTGATCGGCGGCGAACTCAAGCAGTATCAGGTGCTGGTCGATCCGTTTAAGCTTCGCAACTTCAACGTCTCGCTCCACGACGTGGAAGAAGCGGCCAAGAACGCGAACGTGAATTCCACCGGCGGCTTTCTGCTCGGTCCCTACACCGAGGGCCTGATTCGAAACCTGGCCCGCGTGAACAGCCTGGACGACCTGCGCAATTCCGTTATCCCGGTGAAGCGTGAAGATGGCGCGGCGCTCACCCTCGGACAGGTCGCCGAAGTGCGCCTCGGCGGTCCCCTGGCGAAACGCGGCGACGCCGGAGTAAACGGTGCGCCCGCCGTGATCCTCTCGATTCAAAAACAGCCCGGAGCGGATACTCCCAGACTGACGAAGCAGATCGAGCGGGAGTTGCAGAACATGCAGGCGAGCCTGCCGAAAGGCGTGAAGATCCACAGCGGCATCTTTCGCCAAAGCACGTTTATCGAGAATGCGATCCGCAACATCGAAGTCGCCCTACGGGACGGTGCGTTCTTCGTCGTGATCGTGCTCTTCCTCTTCCTGCTCAATTTCCGCACGACCGTGATTACGCTCACGGCGATTCCGCTTTCACTGCTCGTGACCGCCCTCGTTTTTCACTACTTCCAGCTCTCCATCAACACGATGACGCTGGGCGGCCTCGCCGTCGCGATCGGTGAGCTGGTCGATGACGCGATCGTCGACGTGGAGAATGTCTTCCGGCGGCTGCGCGAGAATCGCCAGTTGTCGAACCCGCGGCCCGCGCTCGAAGTCGTCTACCGCGCCTCGAGTGAAGTGCGCAATTCCATCGTTATCGCCACCGCGGTTGTCGTGCTGGTTTTTGTTCCACTTTTTGCCCTCGGTGGGATCGAGGGCCGCATCTTCGCGCCGCTGGGAGTTGCCTACATCACCAGCATCATCGCCTCGCTCTTTGTCTCGTTAACGGTCACCCCGGCGCTCTGCTCCTATCTCCTGCCAAAAATGAAGCGGATGAAGGACGCGAAAGATTCGGCGCTCGTCCGCGGCATCAAAGGGCTCGAGGCCCGCGTGCTCGCCCTTGGTTTCAGCAGGTCAAATCTGGTGCTCGGCGCCTTTGCCATCGTCGTGCTTGCCGCGATGGCGACGGTACCGTTCTTCGGTCGCGAGTTCCTGCCGCCGTTCAACGAAGGCAGCCTTACGATTAACGTTTTCGTTCCGCCGAGCACTTCGCTCACCGAATCGAACCGCATTGCCGCGCTCGCCGAACGCATCGTCATGCAGGTCCCGGAGATCATCATGGTCGGCCGCCGCACTGGTCGCGCTGAGCTGGATGAACACGCGGAGGGTGTCCATTACTCGGAGATCGATGCCGAGCTGCGAGAATCGAAGCGCGGCCGAGAGGAAATCCTGAACGACATTCGCGGCAGACTCGATCAAATCCCCGGAATCACCGTCAGCATCGGCCAACCGATTTCGCACCGGATCGATCATCTGCTTTCCGGTGTGCGCGCGCAGATCGCGGTGAAGATTTTCGGTGACGATCTGAACGTGCTCCGCCAGAAAGCCGGCGAGGTCGAAGAGTTAATGAAGACGATTCCCGGGATGGTCGACATTTTCGCCGAACGCCTGGTCATGATCCCGCAGCTGCACGTCGACATCGATCGCGACCAGGCCCGTCGCCATGGGGTCATGGTGGGTGAAGTGGCGAACTACGCGGAGCTGGCAATGCAGGGCAAAACCGTGTCGCAGATTCTGGAAGGAAGCCGCACGTTCGATGTGGTCTTGCGTCTCTCCGATCAGGCGCGAAACGACGTGGACGCTATTCGCGCCATTCCGGTCGATACCGCGAACGGCCGTGTCCTGCCGTTGGGTCAGCTCGCTACTGTGCAGGAGGCGAAAGGACCGAACCAAATCAACCGTGAAGGCGTGCAGCGTCGCATCTACATCGCCGCGAACGTCACCGGCCGCGATCTCGTCGGCGCCGTCGAGGAACTGCAAAGCCAAATCGCCGAGAAGATGCCGCTACCACCCGGGTATTATGTGACGTACGGCGGGCAATTCGAGAGCCAGGCGTCAGCTTCGCGGCTCATTTCGATCCTGAGCATCATCTCGTTGATCGGCATGTTTATTGTGCTCTACGCCCACTTCAAAAGCGCGATGTTCGCCTTCCAGATCATGCTGAACATTCCGATGGCGGTGATCGGGTCCGTCGCCGGCGTCTGGCTGATGGGTGGCACCATGTCGATCGCGACCATGGTCGGCTTCATCACGCTCGCCGGCATCGCTGCGCGCAACGGCATTATGATGATTTCGCATTATCTCCATCTCATGCGGGAGGAAGGTGAAAGCTTTACCAAAGAGATGATTGTGCGCGGAACGCAGGAGCGGCTTGTCCCTGTGTTGATGACCGCGCTCACCGCCGGCCTTGCCCTTATTCCGTTGATCATTGCCGCCGACGAACCGGGCCGGGAAATCCTGCATCCGGTCGCGGTCGTTATCTTCAGCGGCATCTTTACCAGCACGCTCCTCGATTTCATCGTCACGCCGCTCGTCTTCTGGCGCTTCGGCAAAAAGAGTGCCGAGCGTCTTACTGCCAAAGGCACCCACAGCTCGGCGATTCACGAACCAGCGCCAGCCCCCGCCCTCGCCTAAAATTTCCTCCTCTGAATAAACAACCAAACACAAGTGTCACATCGACTACCACAACCATGAAAACATCATCATCCATTCAACACAAAAACATCGCTTCTTTTGTCCTCGCCCTGACGGCAATCGCACTGCCGTTCTCAACCATTCGCGCCCACGAAGGGCATGACCACGGGGCATCGCCCGCCGCGCTTTCGGCCGGTTCTGCGGCCGACGCCTGGAAAAACGCGCAAGCCTCGCTCAAAGCAATCCAAGCTGCCGCAGCCGCAAAGCAGCACCAACCGATTCACGACGAGCAGGGAAAACTGGTCGTCGCTTTGAAGCAGGTTCAGGAACAGGGGGGCGCCACGGACAAGGCGCGCCTGGAAGGCGCAATTAAGAACGCGATCGCTGCCTCCGAGAAAGTGCACACCGCCGCGGACGCGAAGGATTTCGCAAAAGTGGATGCGAGCCTGAAAACGCTCGAAGCCACCATGTCGATGGTTGAGAAGCAGCTCTCCACGCCTGCCAAGTAGGGATGATGCGAATGTCAAAATCAAAAACTCGCGCGCTCGGCCTCGCCGCGGCGGCGATGCTCCTTTGGAGCGTTGCGGCGTCGGCCCAACACGCACATGGCACCTCGCCCGCCACAATCCGGAGCGAAATCCTGCCGGTCGCGGATCGTACCGCGGGCAAACCGGTTCCGACCGTTATTCGACTCACTGGCCCCGATGGAAAGCCCGTGACCCTGGGCCAACTGGAGGTCGCGCACACGGAGAAGATCCACCTCCTGGTGATCGATCAGAGCCTGACCGATTATCATCACCTGCACCCGGTCGCGGGCGACAAGCCAGGCGAATATCGCTTTGAGTTCGCGCCCAGGTTCGGAGGCACCTATCACATCTGGGCCGATCTCGTCCCGAAAAGCACAGGCAAGCAGGAGTACTCAAAGACGACGGTGAAGGTCGGCGGGGCCCCAGCCACTCCGAGCAACTCGGTTAACACCACGGCCGACGTGGACGGCTACCGCTTCGACTTGAAGACAGAAAACGACGCGCCCCTTCAGGCTGGGAAGTCCACGACGGTCACGGTCAAAGTCACCGGCTCGGATGGCCGCGAGTTTTCGAAGTTGGAACCGGTCATGGGAGCGTTCGCCCACATGGTCGCGTTCCCGGAGGATCTCGCGTCGGTCACTCATGTTCATCCGATGGGGGCCGAACCAAAGACGGCCGCCGAGCGTGGTGGGCCCGAACTGACCTTTCACGTTGAAGGCGACAAGCCGGGGTACCATAAGTTTTTCCTCCAAACCCAGATTGGCGGAAAAGACAAATTCGCTGCGTTCGGCTTGAAGGTGGAACCGGCTGCTTCCACGAAAACCACGCCAACCATTGGCGCCAGTTATATTTGCCCGATGCATCCCGAGGTGAAACAGCAGGCTCCGGACAAATGCCCAAAATGCGGAATGGCTCTCATGGAAGTGAAACAGAAGTAGCGCCCTCTGGGGCAGCGTTGTAGGGCGTCTGTGTCAGACGCCTTCCGTGGACGCATGGATTGGCGTTTCGCAGAAACGCCCTACACCGTCTCGGCACCATGCTGCTCTTCCTTCTCTGCGCTTTTTCGCTCCTCGCTGGATTTGTCGATTCCGTCGTCGGTGGCGGCGGCCTGATCACCATTCCCGCGATGCTGATTCTCATGCCGGGAACGCCCATCGCGACCATCCTTGGGACAAACAAGTTCGCTTCCTGCGCCGGGACGACAATCGCCGTTCACCGCTATTCGAAACACGTCACCTTCGATTGGCCGACGATCCTGCCGGCGGCTTTCGCGGCGTTTGTCTTTTCGTTCCTCGGCTCACGCACGGTCGCGCTTCTGAACACGGCCTTCCTGCGTCCGGTGGTCCTGATCTTGTTAGTGCTCGTCGCGATCTACGTTTTCTACGTCAAGGATCTGGGCCTCATCCATCAGCCGAAACACCGTCCGAAAAAAGCGCAATGGCTTGGCATTCTCATCGGCGCCGGACTCGGTTTTTACGATGGGTTTTTCGGGCCGGGAACCGGCAGCTTTCTCATCTTTCTTTTCGTCGGCGTGTTCGGATTCGACTTTCTGGCCGCCTCGGCCTCGGCCAAAGTCATCAATCTCGCGACCAATGTCGCCTCGGTGATCTACTTCGGCTGGACCGGCCACATCATCTATGCCTACGCCATTCCGATGGCGCTCTGCAGTGTGCTCGGCGCTGCTATCGGGACGCGCGTGGCAATTGCGAAAGGGAGCCGGTTCGTTCGAATTTTCTTCCTGATCGTCGTCGCCGCGCTCATCGCAAAACTGGCGCAATCGATCATCGCGCCTTAAGAATCGGTATGAGCGAGAAAATCGAAAAAACGGACGCCGAATGGAAAGAGACGCTCACGCCGGAGCAGTACCACATCCTGCGCGAGAAAGGGACCGAGCGAGCATTTACCGGCGAGTACGCCGACACGCATGACGCGGGTGTTTACAAATGCGCGGGCTGCGGAAATCCACTCTTTAGCTCGAAGACAAAGTTCGAATCCGGGAGCGGTTGGCCGAGTTTCTTCGAGCCGCTCGCAAAGGATGCCGTGGACACAGAGACCGACCGCAAGTTCATGATGGATCGGACCGAAGTCTTGTGCGCCACCTGCGGCGGTCATCTCGGCCATGTTTTTCCGGATGGACCCGAACCGACCGGCCTCCGCTATTGCATGAATTCCGCGGCGCTAAAGCTGGAGAAGGAGTTGTAGCGTTTCGTCCGCCTCTGTCATCCCGAGCCGCGCAGACGGCGAGGGACCCCGCAGTTGGTTTAAGATTACTCAAGATACGAACGACCACGATCAACACGGCGACTGCGCGCGTGGCGCAAGCCGGTCAGCGTGACGCAACCTACAACTGTGAGGTCCCTCGGCGCGATTCGCCAGCCTCGGGATGACAAGCAAATAGGCGCTTCTATCCGCTCATCGGCTCGGGCCTGGCGTGGCGCGGCTGATAAACGCCGAGCTTTCCGCCGCCCGGCAACGCTAGCTGACTGAGCAATCCCCAGCCTTGATCGTCCACCGCCCCGCAATCGATGCCGCTCTTTTTCATCTGCGTCACGAACGCTTCGATATCGTCACACATCAGATAAAACTCGTGCTGATTGTTTTCATCGGAGGGGTGGATGGCGACTTCCGCGGGCGGCAACCCGAAGATTAGCCATCCCTGGCCGACATCGACGTTCGGCAATCGCAAAACGTCCCTAAGGAAGGCGCGGTCGGCTTCCGGATTCTTGCTGTAAATGATGGAATGGGCGCCAGTGATCATTGGTTTACATCCGCTTCCCGGGGCAGCGTAAATTGGAAGGTGGTGCCTACCCCCTGCTTGCTTTCGACGGTTACCTTGCCGTGGTGAGCCTCGACAAAGGTCTTCACGATAGCGAGCCCCAGGCCCAACCCACCTTCGTTCGGAGAATCGTTCTCCAATTCATCGAACACCCTTTCGAGACGTTCGGGCGGGAACCCAGCGCCATTGTCGCTGACCCGGCACTCGACGACACCCTCCTCGCTGAGCTGCCGCGCCTCGATCAGGACCTTTCCACGTGGCGTGAACTTGATTGCGTTGGCGATCAGATTCTGAAAAACCCGACGGAGCAAGCTGGCATCGGCATAAACGACCAGGTGGTGCGGGACCTTATTAACAAGCTGGGTGCTGCCGGTGCCGGCCACCGGATGAAGGTCCTGGATAAGGGCCTGCACAAGCGGCCATAAATCAAACTCGCGCCGCTCGAGCTTGATACCGGTTTCTGTTCGGAGGTTGCTGTTTTCCTCGATGATCTTCTCGACCAATTTTTGAAGGTGTTGGATGTTGCGTCCCAAGCTTTTCAACATCTGCGCGGTTTCGCGCCGCTCGAGTCGTTCCTTGAATGTTACCTCCAGGATTTTCGCTGCGAGCGAAACGGCATTGAGCGGGGTTCGCAGATCGTGTGCGACGAAGGCGAGGTATTCTTCCCGGCGTCGCTGCACCTCCAGGGCCTTCTCCGTGGCATAGGTTTGCAGGGCCAGCCCAATCGCCTGGTCCAGAACCCGGTTCATGACGTGGAACGGCTCCCCTTGCAGGCTTATACCATTCTGTTCGGCGAGATCGTGAATACAGCCACGCAGGATGTTGTACTCGGCCACTACCTCTTCAATATCAAAACCCTCCTGTAAACGCTGGAGCCCATGGGCCGGCGGGCTTCCTTCAACCAGCGCTTCCGGAATCGTCTCGCGCGATCGTGACTGAAGTGCGGCCGCTATTTCATCCAGAAGATCCGGGATGTGATCGTTCAGCGCCGGAAGATCGAGATTCCGCGCAGAAGGGAGTTGCTTGACCTGTTGCCGCCACTTCCCGAGCAAAGCGTCCCGCTCCCGCCGGATAAGAGCTGATAGTTGATCAAGATTGTTGATGGCCTGCGACTATAGGGATGGGCGCTGGTTCATCAAGGGTCTCGCGTCCCAAGCCGCGTTAGTAGCCCGTATAGATCTACTTTTTCTGAGCGACGAAAATGCCTTCGAATTCGGCCGCGGTCTCGCCTTCTTCTACAACCTTGACGCGAAGAGTGATGCGCGCCTTGCCCTTCCCGGCAAATCGGGCCTGAAATGCAGCCCACTCGGCCGGCTCGGGACTCAAGCAGACCGCACGAATTATCTCACGCACGGGACGTAGAAATCGGATGGAGCTTTCCGCGACGACGACGTGCGCGGCCGGTCGCTCTAGTTTCAGCCAAAGCAATCCGTAGGCGGCGAGAGTGGCCACAGCATTGATGCTGCCGCCGAAGGCGGTGCGCAGATGATTGGAGTTCAACGCCACCGGCGCCTCGAGGACGAACCCGTTTTCGTCGTGCGCCACCACCCGCACCCCCATCGTGCGCGTGATCGGAATCTGCTGATGAAAATATTGCTCCGCTTCGAGGAGTGGATCAGCGGCCGAATCTTGGGTCGAGCGCGGGGCTCTTTTTTTTGTCATGTCGAGCGGAGTCGAGACATCTCTGACTTTGACTTCAAGGGCCACGTTCCCCCGTGTGAGTAAGAGATTCCTCGACTTCGCTCGGAATGACAAGAGGGGGATGCGCGCCGTCCGCAGCGTGACGGCTGGTTTATTACCCAGACGACGCTTTAATTCGCAGATTCTGCCAGCAAACGTTCCAGCTCGGCCTTCCATAACACCGCGTTGGTATGACTCCCGTGCCCGCGAGTCTTGTCGCTCAACGGCAGGACGACGGCCCTTCCCTTCGGCACGCGTTTGATCTCGCGCTCCAAAATTCCAAGCTCCGGCGGATTGATCAGATCGTCCGCAAAATTCACCGCCACGAGCGGCGCGCGGATTTTCTCGAGGCCCGGACCTGGATCGTAATCACGCGAGGCCTCCAGGGCGTAGAGCATGTCATTCGCGTCTCCGGTTTTCAGATAGTCTGCGACAAATTTGTCGAGCGCCTCGTCGGTTTTCGCGAGCGTCGGCGATTCTTTCTGGCGCAGAACCGGGTTGCTGCTCATCAACCAGAGCATCTGGATGGCCGTGCGCAGGCTTTGCGGTTGCGCGGAATACTCGCCTCCGCGCCATTCAGGATCGTGACGGATCACGTCGATAACCATCCGGCGCCAGGCGCGATTGCGACCGGCGATCTGGGTCGGCAAACTGGCCAGCGGCAGGAGCGCGTCCATGAAGTCTGGATGAGTCACGCCCCAAAGCCAGGTGTGCATCCCGCCCATCGATGTCCCCATGACGAGCCGCGCATGCTTCACGCCCAACCCGTCCGAAAGCAATCGAAACTGCGCCTCCACCATGTCGGCGTAGCCGTAGCGCGGAAACTTCGCGTGCATTCCATCGCTCGGTTTGCTCGACTTGCCGTGCCCGATGCCGTCCGGGAGAACCACGAAAAACTTTGTCGCATCAAGCGGCTGACCCGCGCCGAAGAGTTCGCCCGCGAAGTCCGGCCGGATAAACTGGGCGCCGCTGCCCGTGGTCCCATGCGTGATGAGGACTGCGTTCCGAACGACCCCTTTCTCATCCTTTAACGCCTTTCCGATCGTCCGATAATGGATGCGTAATTCAGGGAGCGCCTCGCCCGACGCGAACTTGAAATCGCGAATGACGTAATCGCCTTCCGCCGGCGCCGGATATTCGGCCGCGAGCGTTGCGCCCGTGACGACAAGAAAAAAGCTGAAACCGAGGATGCGCGTGAACCCGGCCCGGAGCTCGTTCATCGTTTTCTGGAAGTAGCGCGCGTCACCAATCAATGGTGGCGTTGCCGGCCGAATCAACGGTCGCTTTGCGGCCCAGCAGGCGAATGAAAAGATAGCTGGCCTCCGTGTCACGCTGCACCTGGCCATAAAGAACGATCTCGCCGGGGGACTTGAAATCAGTCGGAATAGATTTGAAAGCCGGCAGATCCTTTTTCGCGACCATGACGCGCAGAAAAGCGAACTTCTCCTTTTCTGCCGGGCGATAACTCCAGACGGAACCTTCGTACCAGCTCGGCCGCGGATGCCTGATGCGTTCGTGCCGGTAATTGATGCGCACGCCAACGATCTTCCCGACCTGCGAGCTTTGAATCTTTTGCAAAGCGCGCAGATCATGAGTCTGCACCCCGCGCCAGGCCGCCGCATTCATCGGGTGTCCGGCAAAAGCGCTCAGCGCGCCGGCAAGGCCCAGAAGGATCGTAAGAGTGAGAGTTCTTTTTTTCATAAAACGATTGGCTGTGAGCCGTTTCTATCCGGATCGATCAACTGAACTAGCGGAACTGCAGGCTCTTGAAAAGCCGTAGTTCATGGCCACGCCCAAGTTGCTGAAGGTCCTTGGAACTGCCATCACTGCGTTTTTCCTCGCGTCGCGGAAGCGCAACTCGCATTCTTGGTGAGCCATGGATGCTACCGATGGTCGCGGAAGCACTCCCGCACCGAGCGGCTTCGCCACGACGCACTGGAGCTTGATTGTCCGCGCGACGACGCCTTCGCCGGAAGGTCGTGCCGCGCTCGAAGCTCTCTGCGGTGCCTATTGGTTTCCGGTTTACGCTTTCGCCCGCAAGCAGGGCTGCACAGCAGCCGATGCGGAAGATATAACGCAGGATTTTTTTGCCGAGATTGTCCAATCAGAATTTCTGCAACGCGCCGATCCCGACCGTGGCCGTTTTCGGAGTTATCTGCTCACGGCGGTAAAACGGCGCATCGTCAACGCACATGAGCGAGCCCATGCCCAAAAGCGCGGCGGGGGCGCGCAGCCTATCTCCATCGACGAGCCGATCGCGGAAAAACAATTTCTCGAGATCGACGATCCCGGCCTGGATCCGAGCCAGACCTACGAGCGAAGCTGGGCGCTGACCGTCCTGCAACGCGCGCGGCATCGACTGCGCGAGGAACAGACGGCCCTGGGCCGGTTGATGGAGTTCGAGTTACTGGAGCCCTTTCTGAGTGCGCCGCCGGGCGAGGGCGAGTATGCGGCGCTCGCCACGACTCTCAACATGGCCAGAAACGGTGTGGCCGTCGCCGTGCATCGCCTCGGCAAGAGCTACCGCACTCTGGTGCGGGATGAGATCGCCAACACGGTGCAAGATCCGGCCGACGTGGCCGACGAATTGAACCATTTGCTGAAAGTTCTGAGCCTATAACCGGAATCTTACGAAGGAACCTGTCTGCGCGGTTCTCCGGAGTTACTCACATGACCGCCTCCACCCGTTCCTGTCCGCGCTGCGGGACACGTCTGCACGCAGCATTCGTTGGGAAAATTTGTCCGCGCTGCGCACTCGCGGGCGCAGGCGCCTGGGAGGAGTCCGAAACTTCGTCGTCATCCTCCGGCGAGTTCTCGGAAGCTGAGCGCTGGAGGACGGGCGCACGGATTGGTGATTATGAATTAATCGACGTGCTCGGCCGGGGCGGGATGGCGGTCGTTTATCTCGCGCGGCAGATCAGCCTCGACCGTTTGGTCGCGCTCAAAACCGTCTCCGCGCCACTCGCCGCCGAAGCACATGGCCGCGAACGTTTCCGGCGGGAGGCGCGCGCGGTCGCGCAGCTGGAACATCCGCGCATCGTTTCGATTCACGACATCGGCACGAGCGCCGGGTCGATGTATTACACGATGGATTACATCGCCGGTCCCGATCTGGGGCGGGCGATGCGCGAGCGACCGATTCCGTTGCGGGAAGGCGCTTCCCTCGTGCAAAAAGTCGCGGAAGCGATCGAACACGCCCACCAACGCGGCGTGCTGCATCGTGATCTCAAGCCGGGAAATATCTTGCTCGATGAAGCGAACGAGCCTCACGTCACGGACTTCGGGATTGCGCTCGAAACAGCAGCCGCCGCTGGTCTGACGTTGACCGGCGATGTGCTGGGCACTCCGCCTTACATGGCGCCGGAAGCGCTCGCCGGTGGACATGGAAAAAGTGGACCGGCTTCAGAGGTTTATGCGCTCGGCGCAATCCTCTTTCATCTTCTCACTGGCCGCACGCCTTTCACCGGGACGTCGGCTTCGGAAATTTTGCATCTCGCTCTCACGGCCTCGCCGCCGTCACCGCGTCTCCTGAACCCGGGCGTGCCGCGCGACTTGGAGACCATTTGCCTGAAGTGCCTCGAGAAATCGGCCGAATCGCGCTACGCCAGCGCGGGCGCGCTCGCGGAAGATCTGCGGCGTTTCCTCGCGGGCGAGGAAATCCTGGCACGTCCGATTCTGGCGCCGGTGCGTCTCGCGCGGTGGGCGCGACGTCGTCCCGCGCCCGCGGCGCTCCTCGCGTTCCTTGTCCTCGGCGCGCTGGCAGCGACATTTGCGGCGATCGCTTTGGAGCGTTCGCGCGAACGCGCCCTGCGCGCGGAAGCACAGGCGCGTGAGCAATTGTTCGAGGCGCAGCTCGCGCGCGCCGAGAGTTTGCGCGGTTCGAAGCGTCCCGGGCAGCGGACGGACGCTCTCGCAGCTCTGACCGCCGCAGCCACAATCAAAGTTACCCCGGCACTGCGCGCCGCCGCCATCGCGGCCCTGGCTCAGACTGATATCCGCCTCGGCGAGCGCGGCCCGGCCCGCCCCGGCGGAGACTTCGCGTTCGCTTTTTCGCCTGATCTTGCGACGAGTGTCACCGAACGAGAGCCCGGCGTGCTCGAATGGCGCGTCGGACAGCAAGGTGAAATCAAAACGCGTCTCGACGCTCGCGCGGCCGGCCGCGTGACTTCGCAGGCGACCTTCAGTCCGGATGGACGCTTTCTTCTTACCCGCCACGCCGACAAGGCGATTCGCCTCTGGGCATTGGGCGAAGGCCGTTCCATCGCCACTCTCCCCAGTAACCCTCCGACCGAGCCCCAGACAGCATTTGACCTCGCCTGGCGTCCCGACTCCGGCGAGTTCGCCCTGCCACGCCCGGGCGGTGGCCTGATCTTTCATTCGCCTAACGACGGCGGCGAAACACGGCAATGGAAAAACGTGCTCGCGCCGGACCTGGTGCGGTTTTCGCCGGATGGCGCCCTGCTCACTGCCGTCTTGAACAAGAATGTTGTGGTCCTCGACGCTGCCACACTCGCGGAGCGCACCTCGATTGAGCTCGACTCGGACTCGCGTTTCATCGACTGGCACCCAAACGGGAAGAGTCTCGCGATTGGTGGGATGGACGGGCGCATCCGGGTCCTGGATGCGACCAGCGGCGTCCTCGAACAAGAACTCGTCGGACACCGCAATGGCATCCAATCGTTCGCTTATTTTCCGGATGGCGCCCTCGCTCTCAGCTACGGGAAGGATGCCGCGACGCGTCTGTGGGACACGCGCACCGGTGACACCCTCCTCGTTCTGCCGGGGTTTGGTGGACGCGGTGATGTTCAATTCTCACGCGACGGCACTCGCGCCGGCCTGCCGCACTTCGATACCTGTGGACTGGTTATCGAAGTGATCCGCCCCACGGTCGTGCGGGAATGCGCAGCCGTGCGTCCGCGGGACATGGGGAGCTTGATTGGCGCACTCGATTTCACCCGCGATGGATCGCGCCTGGCCGTGGCCACGTGGGGCGGCGTGGAAGTGGTGGACTCCGCTTCCGGGCGCGTGCTGGCCTCCTTTCCATCCCCGGAAGGAAAGCGCGAGGAATGCTCGGCCATTTTTGCGCCCGATGCGTCCGTGCTTTATACGGGCAGCGTCGTGCGCGGAATGCGCCGGCATCGACCAACGACTGGCGGCGCTTTCGATGAGGGCAAACTGCTGGATGCAGAGAAAGATTGGCTCCTGTCCGATATCGCGGCCGATGGCACGCAGCTCGTTCTGGTGGACCGGGAACACGGCAAGGTGAAGATCACCGATTCGAACGGCGCGCTGGTGAAGCCTTTTAACAAACATCCGAATGTGATGTTCACCGCCCTGAGCCCGGATCGGAAGTGGCTCGCCACCCAAAGCATGGGGCGTGGCGAGGCCGCGGAGATTGGGGCGCGCGTCTGGTCGCTCGCCGATGAGACATTGGCC